>JAABUK010001102.1_pt1 | contig 52981 bp, 48 predicted proteins | sample 5559141 | NCBI WGS metagenome assembly JAABUK01 (sample SAMN10711869, study PRJNA513367) | rock metagenome | isolation source: Antarctica rocks | place: Antarctica: Victoria Land, Pudding Butte nord | collected 2016-01-03 | reverse complement strand
AGTCACCTCTCTTGACTGCGGTGGCCTTCCCCCACTGCCTCCACTCCTCCCCTGCCCACTTCCTGCACGGCCGTTGCTATAAGCACCGCCGCTATTGCTATAAGCACCACGACGCGTCATACTCAATTCCCGACTTCGAGAGAAAAGGGTGAAATGATTGGGAATATGGGGGATGGTGATAAGAGGGTGGTGTGGTGAGGGATGGGTTGTGAGATGATAATAATAGGATGTGGATGTGGATGTTCTAGTAGTTATATTTTTTGTGATAGAGATCCCGATGCTGGGATTCAGAGGAAAATTGAGACTGGAGACTCGAAGGTGGGCGCGAGACATAGATATTGTACCTAGCTTGTGACATCCATGGAAATGTGAGTGTTGCCGAGAAAAGAAGGGAGTATGAGTCAGACGGCAAGCGAATCAACGCCCACTTTTTACGATATGCTTCGGCATCAACATGAGTTACATATATCAGAATGCGATTGTGAGCTCGTTCGTGGATGCATATGGGGTCTTGGCTACTGCGGAAGCTGCATTGCTCCTGCATGGATACGGTATACCGCATGATCTATCTACTATCGACTACGGTCCCGAGAGTGTGGGTCGTGCTTAATTTATCTGATATGATGTGTTAATACTGTCTATCGTGCACATGAAGCTCATGGCATTCTATCGACCGAAGATGAGCTCTCAGCGACCTGTCGCTTTCGCATCTACTTGTATCATTGCTCCTCACATCGACCCGAAAAGTACAATGGTTGGCCTGTACGAATGCCAGAAATCATGGCCCCAAGCTACGCATATGCCCAGCGCCATCCGGCTCCCAGCTCCTTATGGTACGCCCCCACACTTCCCGGCCCTAGTAATGGGTTGTGTGAAGAAAGACACGTGCATGAAGATTCAATGAGCTGTCAATGCCCCTGCTCCGATTCGGAAAGCCTTAGCCTGCCTGAAGAAACCCCGCGGATCCGGGATGAAGCTTGACCGAGCGAAGCGATCCTCCGTTGTCGTGCCTCGGCCAATCGCGCGCTGTCTGCTGAAGATGGAGGTGTGGACCGATCCAGGTATCTCTTGCTCCCTGGCTGGACGCTCGGTGTGAGTGGAGAAGATGTGCTCGAGTTGAAGTAACCTCTTCGTGCAGGCAATGATGACTGCATGGACGGCGATCGTTGCGAATGATTCGGCATAGGATGCTGTGATGTGTACTCGCGAGATGTTCTGGTCTGCGGTGATGACCGAGTCTGTCCAATCTCTGTGTTGGCTCGCGACAGAGGCCTCCGATTGTGCGAGGTGTCAACTTCTTCCTCATTCGGCCGGTTGCGAGAAAAGACAGAGGTCCTATCCGATCTGCTTGATACAGGTGTTGTCTGTGTTGGTGTTGTAGCTTCCTGTGGAGAGCCCCCTCGGCGACCATTCAAAGGGCTGGACGTCAACAGGCTCGCTCGTCGAGCTTCTAGTCGACTCATGACCCTCGAGCTTGTTTTCATCTCAGATTCATCGCTTGTACCTCGGACGAGCTTTGGGTTGGGAAGAGCTACTTCTGTCGAGGCGGTGTCCCTGCTCTCCGGTCGTGGTCTTGAGTTCTCACTTCCTGATGTTTCTTCTGCCAGTACGATACAAAGCTCTGTGAGGCTTCGGCACATGTTGTCCGCTTTCCGTCGCAATTGCCGATCAATAGTACTGGCAGCGCCGACTACAGATGCTGCGCTAGGAGAAGCGCCCTGTGAGCCTGCACAGCCAGTCATAGCGGCCAAATTCAATGCATCTGATGCAGTGGCTTCTAGAGCTTGGTACAGATCCGCCTTTAATACGGGTTTGGCCTTGGCTAGTGCAGAGTGAAGAAGTGGATGTAAGTTCGTGATACCTAGGTTTCTAATTGTAGAGGCCTCTGGGGAGATACTGCCAACTTGTCGTCGTTTCGGTGATGACGAAATAGTAGTCATGGTAGTCGTCGCTGTTGGCGGACGCTCATTCAGAACATTCGACATCGCTGCGTTTGAGGACTTCGGCAGAATTCCAGTAAGCTCAAGCTTGCGTAATCGAGACTTCAGGTCGTCTAGTTCGTCCCAGACGGTCGATGGTGCTGTCGTTGAGACTGTCGATTCGGTGCCGGCAGCTTGAGAGGTTTCCCGACCAAGCTCTTGACCGTAAGCTGGGGATGACTGGACAGGCGAGGATCCGTAATCACCGTTGGAGGTGTATGATAGGTTGGATTGTTTGTAGTTTCGAGCCACAACTCCAGGAGACGGTTCACGGATAGATCTGCGGCGTCCGTAAGGCCTTGGAGTCTCTGGCGGTCTTTCTTCATTAGAATTTTTTCGCTGTGCAGTGTCGAACGATGTTCTGGCATTGCCGTTTCGATGTCGCTGGTCAAGGGGATGTGCAGAAGCAGCATAGGGTCGATTCCTGGACGAGGTGTCTCGGTGAGAGGCAAGCGTACTCTTCTCTGGAGATCGATGAAACGGTGGGTCGAAGGAGGATCTCTGAGAGTGGTAGGGGCTTGAGAAAGTCTGGTGAGCCCCAAAACTGCCTCCGCTGGTACTGGGTCTGCTCGTGGATGACGGTCGAGAAGGCCGTGGCTGGGAGAAGCTCGAAGCCCCAATGCGAGAACGGCGTCTTTCACTCCTGCTTGGGGGCTCATCCAGGACCGAATCATCCCGAGCAAGGTTCAGAAAGAGATCCTCATGCGACGACTGGGATTGTTCCTGAGCATCCGCGTTCCTAGATGATGCTCCACCCTGCAATGTATAACCATTGATGCGTACGGTCGTGTCCCTATCCTCATCACTTTCCAACGACCCATATTTTTGTGCTCCCATGTCGGTCATTACTCCGTCGCTTGTTGAAGGCCTAGGATATACCGCCCGCGCGGTTTGGGTTTGGGCGGAGCCAAGATCTTCATTCGTAGATTTGGTAGGTAGCTGGACAGTAGAGTCAATGATACCGTTCTCCTCCTGAGGCAGATTCAGGGGCGGATGTATAGCTCTTGGGTCGATTGGTGCTGGTTTCCGCCAGCTTGATCCTGTGTAGGAACGCTGGGTACTTAGTGCTGGTGGTGGGCCTGATGCGGTTTCGATACCGTGACTGGAACGTGAGGCTGGCGCTCTCCTGGCTTGGGGGGTGCGAGGATCGATGCCGGACGAGCCAGGTTGTGGGGAGAAGTAAGATCCCACGGAGGGAGATAGAAGAGTAGTCGAGCGACGTGATGGAGAAGGTGATATGATGTTGTTTTTGTGGATCGAGTCCGAAGGGTCGCTCGTTGTCTTGGTGTGCTTCGGTGATAAGGCGACGTCGGCAGGCGCGGCCGATTGGTGAGATCCTCTGCTAGACGTGTTTTCTGACTCTGCAGAAACGAACGACTTCTCACTCTCTGATGGAGGTGATTTTTCGCGCGTAGCGCTTTCTGTTAGGCGTGAAGGCATTGGTGTTCTGGGAGGAGGGGTCGCTTTCAAGGCATGGCTTTGCTACTTGATCTGAGTAGGAATAGTTCTACTTTATGTGTCGCTGCCGCGTCTTTTCATGCATAAGGTACACTCGCGACTCGCGAACGCAGTGTAACGCACGAGTCTCAAGCTCCTTCAAAGTCGATCATCGGCGACAGCGAGGAGTCCAAACACCATTTCACTGATAGACTTTCGTTTACTCCACACCATTATTGACTAGGGAGCATGTGAGCCTGCCCCTCATTGGTCCAAAGCCTAACAGGGATAGATCTACGGGAGCACTACTCCAAGAGCGCCACATCCTCCCCGAAGAAGATGACATGCCTGGGATGAGCTTCATTTGTTCAGTGCTATAGAATTCTGTATCGGAATACCGATTGCAGACCTATGGTGGTGGACATCCCACTTTCCTTTAGAAAGGAATGCAATAATATATACAATGAGTTAATTTGATATCAACGGACTAGGAATATACAAGGCCTGCGCCTTCGACATTCATATTATTACATCCTAGCCTCTTATTACCTAGATTTAGCGTAGGTAATATCTTCATCATTTTCTATCTAGCTATCACTCGAACTATTGCCTAGACTACTTAGATTCCTATCTACCTTTCACGGTCGTGAAAATTATCGCGAGGCATGTTTTAGAGCAAAGGTTGTATTCGATCTTTCGTGAGTCCTATACCACCTCTCTCCTCTTCGTAATGGTCGCACAATCCGAAACAGCATGATGGGCTGCACTACTATAATACAAGATCTGTATCGTTGAGGAGTAGCTTGCTGGTGTAGAAGTCTCGTAAGTCTAGCAAACCACATGACAAACGTTGGTGTGGCGTATCGTGGAATGGCGGAGATTTGGTTGCGCACCGTGATGGGGGCAGTGGGACGGCGTGTCTGCGAATGTCATCGTACATCACCGACAGTCCCCTCGAGGCTGATTTACAGAGATTTCTTATTATTTCATTAATTGTTACATCGCCGAGGTGAAACCAATGATACCCCTGTCGACCCTCTCCTCCAAATCATCCTCCACTCTTGCCTTAGACAAGCTCCTCTTGAAGCTCAACATCCCTTGCCTCAGACCCAACCCATCATCCCTCACCTTTTGATCTCCCGCAAACCACCCGAATCGCCTCTTCATGGCCTTCCACACCTCAACCCCGGCTACGAAGATTACCACAGCACCAAACGCCAGCCCCCACTCCCATCGGATACCTTTGTGCTTGAAAACCTTGGTGTTGAGACCCGGAATATAAACAGCCGGGAAGACCGACAGCGCACCGATGACGACCGACCAGAAGAGGAAGCGGTTCTCATAGACATCCCCAAAGAACGGGAACCTCGAATTCCGTGCAGAATCAGGATCAAGAGAAAACAAGCTGCGTCTCAAACTCTTGAACTCCCATGCCGAGATTAGAATTAACCAAGTCAGCTCCGCAAACACAGCCGCTCTCGCACGGAAGACTAGGTGGCAACTATCGTTGTACTCGCGATTGCAATCAAAGCCCAAGTTTCCATTGCCAAGTCCGTAGACGATGATGACGAACGTCAGAAGCGTGCACGCGCCCATGATAATGCCATATACAACCATATCCACAATAATCTGCCACGTGAAAACGCCGCGCTTGTTATCATGCGGAGGCCTCCGCATGATATCGGAGCTTGCCTTCTCCTTGCCTAGTCCAAACGCCGGAAAACTCGACGTGAGCATATTGATCCAGAGAATCTGCAGCGGGCTGAGGGGGAAAACGGAGAATCTCAATTCATCCTGGAAACTCAAACCAATGATTAAAAGGATGACTTCGCCAACATTGGCCGTGAGTAGGTGCAGAATGAATTTCTGGATATTATCAAACATCCTGCGACCTTCTTCGATAGCATTGACGATGCTCGCGAAATTGTCGTCTGTGAGGACGATGTCCGCTGCGCCCTTCGCGACGTCCGAGCCCGCAAGACCCATGGCTATGCCCACATCTGCTGCTTGCAGGGATGGGGCGTCGTTAACGCCATCACCCGTCATGGCTGCGAAGGCTTTGCGGCGGTGGAGCGCGGCTATCATTCGCGTCTTAGTGCTAGGTGCGCAGCGGGCGATGACAAGAGGGAGGGTGGGTAAGGCGTCGATTTGGGCATCTGTCATGCTGTCGAATTCTGCGGCCGTTTTCACAAGGGAGGAAGCGATAGGCGCGGATAGGGGGGATGTGGTGGAAGGGAGGATACCGACTTCGCGGGCGATGGCGCTGGCTGTGGAGGGGTGGTCCCCTGTGAGCATGTGGACTTTAATGCCGGCTGTGGTGCAGGAGGTGACTGCGCCTTCGGTTTCGAGTCGAGGTGGGTCATATAAGCCTGCTAGACCGAGGAGGGTGAGATTGCTCTCGACTTCTGCGCGAGGGAGGTCTGAGCCTGGGACATAGCCATCGAAGACGCGTCGAGCGATTGCCATGACACGGAGGCCTTGGTCTGCAAGCGTTGTCATCTGGTTGAGAACATCTTGCGTTTTCTTTTCTGTCACGCTTTGCTGACGTTCGCCAGTGCCAATGGTTGTGCAAAGCTCGATGACTCGCTCGACAGCACCTTTGGTGAAGACGTAGATCGAGTCTTGATTAGCTTTTTTGTACACTACGGACATCCTCTTGATAGAGCTGTCAAAAGGATACTCGGCGAGCTCCTTCCATCCACCATTTTCCTCGAGCGTCTTTTTGCCATGAGAAAAGCGGTGCACAAAAATTTGGAGAGCGATTTCCGTGGGATCTCCTATCGCTTGCCACTCTTTCTTTCGGTCATCGAAGCGGACGGCGGCAAGGTTGCACAGAGAACTAGATTGAAGGAAGCTTTCAAGTTCAGGTGTGATCTTAGTGGTATGTTCTGCGATTGTGTTCCTGACAGCAGCAGTCGTCGCGCTTTTTTCGTCATCCGCCTTCTCGCTGGATGATCTAGTCGTTTGAGAATCCCATGGCGCAAACGTGACGCTGCCCGACCTGGGGTTTGAAGCCTCTTCGGCGCCTTCAACACTGTATACACCAGCTTCTGGGAGCCAAACCTTGCGGGTAATCATTCGACCCTGGGTAAGCGTGCCAGTCTTGTCAGAGCAGATGTTCGTGACACCTCCCAGAGCTTCCAAAGCACTCAGCTGGCGAATAACGACCCTTCTTTTGCGCATCTGGGTCATACCCACAACCATTGTGATAGTCAGTACAGCGATCAGAGATTCAGGTATGATCGCAATTCCTACGTGTGTCAGCCAGCCTTTCAAGACGTAAGATTGGAAGATGGTTACCAGTGGAGATGGCGTAGATGGCGACTTCATTCGTGACGTTGAACTTGTTCACTCCGAAAACAATGATAGCCAAGATCAAAGCGCATCCGAAAAGAGTATAGGCAAGTTTGCTCAACTTTCTCTGTAACGGCGTCCCAGTGGTGAGCCCAAGGAAAGCTCCAATCCCGTCCCACATTCGAAGCATAGCACCCTTGGCAGGTTGCAAGTTCCCTTTCTCCCTAGACAGAGATCTATTGGCTTTGCGAGTCTTACCCTGCATCGACTCGGCAATCTTGCCAATCTCCGTGAACATACCGGTGAAGACCACGATGCCAGTCCCTCGGCCCTTCGTGACAGTTGAAGATGAGTAAACCATGTTCAGACGGTCGCCAACGCCTATGGAAGTCTCGTCGCAGTCGGTGACGTCCAATTCGACGTCCTTCGCCACAGGAATCGCTTCTCCAGTCAATATTTTCTCATCACATTCGAGGCTCATCGCATCAAAAAGACGAAGATCGGCGGGGACAGTGTCGCCTGTCTTAATTCGCACAATATCACCTGGCACAACATCCGCGGAGGGTACGGTCTCAATGTGCCCATCGCGAAGTACAGCTGCGGAAGGGGAGGAAAGCGAGCGGAGGGAGTCCATTTTCTTTTCTGCCTGAAATTCTTGATAGAAGCCAATAAGGACATTGAGTATTATGACTGCAGTGATGACACCGCCTTCAATGTAATCAGTGACTCCATATGAGAGTGCCATTGCAAGAACCAATACCTAGAGAACTCGTCATTTCCTTGAGGCTCAGAAGTACCGCTATCGTTGCATATAGGCGGCGGATAAGGAGATGAAGACAGGACACATACAAGGATCATAGCATTGCTGACTTGCTTAGCGAGGATGGAGTACCATTGTACAGCACCTTCGCCCTCGAGCTTGTTTGGGCCATACTGGCGCTGGGATTGCTCTGCCTCTAGTCTGCTCAAACCCGTCTCCTTGTTTGTGCCAAGTTGTTGGAGTAGATCACGTATGGGAAGGAGAAATGGGTGTCGAGGGTACAGCTGCCCTGTGGGCTTCCCCGTAGAAGCACCCATTATGGGAGAAGGCCAGTGGATCGAATGTTAAGGAAAAAGAGGACAGTGAATGCGTTCAGCTCTGCCTGGGCCAGTATGAGGCCGAGGAAGGAAAATCTTCCCACTTCGTAGCGACTCGATGTACGCTTTCCCCAAGATAACTAGGGCATAAGGCCTACTCTTGGCCCGTTTCTTATTACGTAGCCATAATGGTCAATAAGGCATTGAGCCAAGGGAGATGACATGTGCTGTTGGAGTATGTTGTAAGCAGCTGGATTGCCTGAGGTTGACCGGGCAAGGAGAATCGAGGGCAAGTCTTCTATAAGATATGGACATTCACCCCACGTCAAACCTGTACTCTGTATACTATTGACGCTTACCCCGCTTCACGCTCATGAAGGGTTCAGATTGATTGGCTGAGTTTGTCGCCAAGTGTCACCTCTGCATCCGGGCCCTCCGAGCGCAGCGACATCGGGCCCAACTGCCCACGCGGCCCCTAAAAGACGAGACGTCGACCCTCCAGTAACTGAATAGGCCAAGAGAAATCAGTTATGATGAAGGTAAAATTGGTCGTGGCTTGGCTTCAATACCCCACATGAGTACTCTAGGATGCGGGTCATATAACGCTAGGTCCTTAGCATATCATTGCAATTAGATGCAGGGAGTGACACGAGTGCTGGTATGCCAATGGCAATGGCATCCAAGAAATGCCAAGAGATGCACCTGATCCGTTCCTTTCCGAACTCCGAACCTACCTTCGCTTGTATCTATACAGTGGCACAATTCCTATGAAATGAAGCGGAATTGGGAAAAACTCACTGCTCACGAAGCTAGTAATCTTTGGATATCTTGTCTATGACTGGCGTTGATAGGCATGAGTCCGCTGTGGCAGATGTGAGCGTCTTGCTCAATGCTTCTTCCCAACTTCAATCATCGGATGAAAGGGACCCGCTTCCTGGGATTGAGCTCAAGATGTTTGAGCACGTATCATAGGTAGAGGTACCAGCCTGGCTGACTCGATAGATCATAAGCGGAATTTGGAGACACGGGTTTTTGTCAATACTCTTCTCACAGACACGTAAATCACGATTCCGCATCGCAATGACTCATAATCGCATGCCCCCAACTCGAGGACAACCCTGCCCCAAACCTTTGTCTTGACCTGACTTCAACCTAATATAACGTCTGCTTCGTAGGTCCGAAGACTGAGAGTCCCAACGCCTTCGCCATTATGTTTGCTGACGAGTGGGCTTAGCGCCTTGCTGGAGGCTGTATCTCGGGACCATAAGCTATCGAACGTAAACCTCCTGTAGATGAGGTTGCCTTTGCGTACCACGAGTTTTGCTTTGGATAGCTGCTCAAACAGATTGGGGTCAACAAGAGGCATGCGGTCGAATAATCCCTGCGTGGTCACAAGGGCTCGTCTTTGAACTCCATCTTGCTGGAGTCCATATAGTTCTGCCAGTATCTGCAAGCTTGGCTAACTTCCTCGTCATCAGCAAGGTCGATGCCATCGTAGATTGTGCCCTTCGCAAATCCTTGTATGGGACGTGCCACATCGTTCATCACGTCTGAGACGAACCACGGCACCCGCTCAACGTGTAGCATGATCTTCGTAGCGCCCTTGCTCTCGATGAGATATCCCAAAAAGACTAGACCTGTCAGTAGCTCGAAGTCCGCCTTTTCCAGGGCTAAACCAAAAGACCTAAGCTTCGTGAACAGGTCTCAGACTTGCCTATTGTCTTCTACGAGTATGTTCGCCTTGGACGCCTCTCGCACAGCTCTGCCCTGCCGGCTGCAACTCTTCGACAAAGAGAGAAAGATAGAGAGGGAGTGACAGATCTGTAGCGTTCCCCTATAGACATGATTGTACCAGCTCTTCCAATATAGCCTACTGCTTCGCTTCGTCCACATACTCGTTCTTCTTTGCTTTCAGTATCCCTCTGACCCTCTTAATTAGCTCGATTGCTCCCTTCTTACCTCCAAGTAGCGACTGTCGCTATCTCGTATCTAACATATCAAATGACTGCCAGAAAGGCGTAGACCTTGAGGGAAAGTTGTGCACGACGCGATACGTGTAGCTTTCGGCTTAGAGCCATGATGAGTGGAACCAGGTGTGGTCCCTCAACATCCCTAGTTCTTCTTGGATGTAGTGGTCGGCGTCTGAGCCGCCATCCTGCGATACTGGGATCAATACAGTATCGCATTAGCATCGATGACCTCAGCGATGTCATTTGCGACTTAGTCAATCCTTCAGCCGCAAGGTCTCCTTCTGACAATCCATTCTTCTCACTTGTCGAGCGTATCTCGCCGATGGCGGTGCCGAGGATCTTTGGCCAGTGGTCCCTAGCGGTACCGCAGAAGAAAGAGTCGGGTCAGCATGATTTGATGTTGCTGCAGGCCGTTAGCCTGTCTCATCACGGGGAGACTCCCTTACCAGTGACAGAGCCTGTGAGCTGGAAGTTCGGGATCCCCATTGCATGCGGATCTTTTCGAATGCAGATGTCTAGAGCTCAGGAACGGCATGTGGGAAAGTGATCGTTGAAGTCGAAGGACAATGATGGGAGCCCACACCTCGACGGGTCCTGTCCCAACGTCATGCCGGGTGTGACCTAGGAGATCGCGAACGTTCGGGAGAGGCTAGACCTGCGACGCAGTGCATATACCTCGGCATCAAGCTGAAGGCCACAAGTAGCATCTGCAATGCCTTTCATCGGAGCTCGGCGATATTCTATCCTCGTATGCTCTGAGCTGCTCTGTTGAGCTTGTCTGGATAACTACAATGCCTGCATTGTCTCGAGCAAGCAGAACGGACAAGTATGTTCGTACCTCAGGCTTCTCTCATCGCATATTCATCTCGTCTTGACACGGAGGCTACTTTGGGAGACAAATACCTAAAGTACGGAGCTCCCTCAAAGAAGCCAAGAATTTCGACTAGAGAGCCTGCCCCTCATAGCTCCAAGGCCGAACAGCGATACTGGGAGTATTACCTCAAGGGCGCCACATCCGCCACATCGGTCTGGGTCATTTGGAAAGAAAACATTCAAAAAGTCGAAGAATTTTGTGGTTCGCTACGATCGTGGTCGGCTCGTCAGCGCGCATGCTGCTCGTCCCCGATGTGCTTGGGTGCTGCACAATTAGTCGGTCAGATATTGTAGATTGAAGCTGTTCCGAAGTGAACACAATGTTTGTGCTTGCAGGTAGTAGCACAGGGTTTTCGCCAGTACTGCCCATTCCTCTGTCACAGTGTCTTTGCCTTCTTGTACGTTAGCTCCAGACCGTGAGCCTGCTCAAATCAAGCTGAATACCAGCACCAGAAACAATAAATTCCTGGGCAATGTATCTCGGATTTGAAATTCTCAACGTATTAGGGAACATTATGATAGTCGTATTGTCGAGTCCAGCAAGTTAATTGTTTAGCGCGACAAAGATTATTTTGGCGGTGTCCTCACCAAAAGACTCCTTGTCGCGCTAACAATTAACATCCTGAATACCTTACATAGTATATAGCATGCCGTCTGTGGCATCCACCATCCAGGACAGTTGCGCTTGGCCATCCAATATGCAACCCTGGATTGCAACAGATCTAACCCAAAGTGGTCGACAAATCCCTGGGATAGACTCAAAAGTCTAGAACAAAAGCGTCATGGTTCGACTTAAAATAGTCTGAAACCGGCACTAGCAATTTAGCTGCTTCTCCGATTATGTGATTGTTTTCCTGGAGGGCCAGCGATGCCCTCATGTTGTCTCCTGCTTCAGATGTGAGACTTCGTATCAGTTGTCTTGCCTCGCAGACTTGAAGACATCCAAACTCCTCACTGCGCTTGATGCATCCGAATGCGACGCATCATTGCCATTCCTTTGGCGATGAACAGAGGCATAACGGCTATTCATACTTGAGACTCGACAACAATCTGTGCTATTATTAACCAGGGTATAATTACCCAAGCTTTTTTAAGATTTGGTACTCCTTACACATATCAATGGACTCGATCATATATGGCGCTCTGACCAGGCTCTCATTCAATTATCTTCCTTGAATGCTTCCTTTGTGACTCGAGGTTGGCGAGGTGAACGAGAGGGAAGCACAAGTCGGTATGTTTTCGCCTACCAAACATTCCACAATTCTTCGCGCCGTATCCATTGGACGACTTCTGTCGCCATCGAATGGTGATGGTGTGCGTCCTGGGCGGCTATTCCCAGATGCGCATTTGATTGGTTGCATCTGGAAAGCGCTGACTGGGGGTGGTCTTTCCCCACCAACAGATCTCCCATCCTCATTGGCCTTTCGAAACCTCGGGGCGACAATTGCTACACTCATCCACTCGAACATATCCTGCTCCTCCCTCACCACCATTCGTACTGTGTCCACGTTACCAGCTGAAGGCGACGCATCCACTCCGATCAAGAAGCGCTGGAGTACCACCACGTCGGCCGCAAAAGAGACCTAGGTTCAACCCAAGGGCGGACGGCCTCAGAGCCAGGAAACGTTGAAAGCCAAAGGCGCACCCCAAGTCGAGTCGCCAATCAAACATATCGAGAAAGAGAAGGATACAGCGCTTCGCTGATAGCTTGGAGTTAGTCCCTCACTTGTACTCTTTCGCCCTTTGATTGGCCTCCTTCCCTCACCATCCATTCGTCAACCCTGAAGATTCCTGAACGGGACCGCAAGTCAGCGCCAGACGCCTCAATACACATATCTCTGCCTCCTTCACATCTACCCTCTTGTGTGTCATCCCACCATCTGGCATGGCACCATCACCATGATTCAATCTGTTCTTTTGTACACTACTGACACCATGTCCGTAGAAGGACCGTACCTTTCTCATACACATCCTGATCGTCAATCGATTCGCTCCAATGTTTGTTCTAGGAAGGGTCAGATCATCGGCGAGGTAGCATTTGGGCCTTATCAGCAGTACATACAACCAAGGAGGAGTCTGGTCACGTCCCCTCAAGGAATAATAATGCCGGCTTCCACGAGCTCACAGTCGCTACTGGCCTCTTTACCTTCTTTCATGTCCGTATTTGGGAACGGTCCAGACAGACTTGGAGTCAACGAAGCCAACGGCGCGGCATCACAGTCACCAAGCAGGGCTCACTTCAAGAGGCCGCAAAACTTCACATCGCCATTCACTCGTAGTGACTCTGTCTCTACCTTCGAGTCTACAGAATCTTCGCCTACCACTACTATTTCCACAATCGAGTCATCACTGACTGAGCCTTCACCTCAATCACCACCCGAATCTCCAGACTCTTCACTGCCTCTTACATCATTCAAAAACTTGAGAACCAATTCCGTACCAGGGTGGGGCATCATGGGTGACCCGGACCGCAGAGACCATTATTCAAACTCATTCCCCATTTTTCCAGGGGTGGAACGCGCAGACTCACCAAATAAGAAGATGCGCAACATGAAAAACCTGTCGGTAAACACGTCCGCGTCAAACCGGCATGCTCCAACATTACCAAAGCTAGGTCTTTCGAATCAGTCAGGGGCATCCCATGCTTTCTCCGCGCCTCCCACACCAGCCTTCATAGTCCCACCAAAAGTCCCCAGAAAGAAACCTAGTACTCTAGGGCTCACGATCACCACACCAGAACCTGTTTCTTCTGGTCAAACAGCACAGGAGATACCAAGCGCTGTTCCACAGACCTTTTCAAATCACCAAGTCCAAAGCTTGCGTGCGCTGCAGACGTCTACAAGTGGATCTTTATTCTCACCTACCATTGCCCCTGAGGGTGGAATGCGACTGCCACCCTTCAGCCAGCCAGCCTCAACAGGCAATTTCGGAAAGGTTCGGCCGCCACTCAGCGTCTCGCCTCGGTCTTCCTGCGACGACACAATATCATCTCCAGTTACAAGGCAAACGTTAGATCACGTCCTAGAAGAGACTGACTATGAGCTTCCTTTATCTCAGGAAGTTAAGTCACCTGCCTATCCACAAGGTCCAGTGTGCATCTACGACCCGCTCGTGTATCTATATCTAGAGCCGAGCCATGTTGAAGCACGTGAATTCGATGTCGTGCTGAACGTAGCACGAGAGGTCGACAACCCTTTTACAGTAGCTGCAGGACAAGCGGTAGGATCGCAGTCACGAATCTTGGAGGCGCAAGTGGCGGCCGGGGCCGAAAATGGAGGTCTCGCTGGCCGAGACAGCATTTCGATACCGCAGACAGTGGCTACAGAGCAATCAATGAAGTCTACTCTCGATGCGCCGGCAGAAGATGCCAAGAGAACAACGCCAAGTACTCCAAAAGCGACTAGGCCAGAACCCGAATATATTCATGTTCCATGGGACCACAACACTAATGTGGTAGATGATCTACTCCGCTTGTGCGAGCTTATTGACAATCGAGTCCGGCAAGAGAAGCGAGTATTGATACATTGCCAATGCGGAGTGAGCCGATCAGCTAGTCTAGTCGTAGCATACGGGCTTTTCAAGAACCCCCAGCTCACCGTTCAAGAGGCTTACGATGCGGTCAAGAATCGAAGCAGATGGATAGGACCCAACATGAATCTGATCTATCAGTTGTCCGAATTCAAGTCCAAGCTTCCCAAGGCACACCCCTCCGGCACATCTGCTTGGCATTTGTGGCGGAATAATGTGGGCTCAGGGCGCCCTGATCCAGCGCCAATCTTGAGCCTCAATTCGAGGTCTGGCCTCGGAACCTCTTCGATTCGGGCTACACCCAAAGCATCATTTAGTATACCCCCTCAACATCCCCGTGAACCGACCATCTCACGCGCAAGTTCCTTTAGTCCTCCAAGGTCCGCCCAATTCCTTCAAACCTCCAGCGCGGGAGAGATCAGTCCCGGCCCATCATCAGCGCCGGCAGACATCCACTTCGCACCTGCGGAACCTGTAGCAGTTGAGACGAACGCACTTGTCGACAGTGCCGCAGATGTGTCGTCTTCACCGGAGCTAATGGATATGGACGCTGACACGACGCTACCATCATCTTCGGTGGGGAACGAAGCCATCGAACAGAAAGCAGCTGCTCCTGCAGGCGGGGTAGCAAAGGATCTCCAGGAGGTGGCCAAGGATTTGGATATGACTGATCATAATTCCGGTCCCCTTGCTCCACCAAAAAACTTGGAAGTTGAAATTGAGGCCTTACTCTCTCCCAAAGTTGCCAGTCCTGTAGCTATGGACATTGATATTGATGAGCCAGTGTCTCCAACGACCGTTGTCTTTCCGACACAGAAGATAGAAGAAGCCCCGAAACCCAGCCTTCCGGTCCCATCTCCAACGCTCCCAGCTGGCTTCAGCAGCCTCCTCTCTCGACGGCAAGGACCTTTAACCCTGCGACGATTCCCCTTCCAAAACGACGTACCGCAATTGGTATCACCTCAGCTGCTCCAGAGAGCATCCGATCCGGATGTTCCACCGACTCCATCACTTCTCTCTCCACGCGCTGCTGAATTCACAGCCAGCCCATTCCACCGAACCGTTGCTGGGGATCTAGCTGGATCGTCACTTTTCGAGCAAGGTATCATGAGTCCAAAAGGAGAAGACCCGAGAAGTCCAGCTCACAAGGGCGAGATGCCTGTTACTAGAAGCATCTTTGATATGATATGAGAGGGAATTTGATCAATGCAACCACAGCCGATATCCTTTGCTTCTAAAGAGGCATATTATAGCTGCATGCATACTTATAGCGCATCCACGGCTCCGAGCCGAGTACTGCGTTCCCTCAACTGGGGGTATCTCCCAATCTCAAAAGCCCTTCGAATGCTTTAACAACGCATGCATATCACGCTATCTCCGGCTCAGGCCAACAGCCGGCGCTCCATCTTGGAAACATTATATCAGGTATGAGCAATCAAGCAATCGCGCCGGTAACTAGGGGACGACATTGATGAAGATGATGAAACGGGGGTTTCATGGATGACATGTGAAGGGAACGGGACGAAAAAGGGAAGAGGGAGACGACTGGGACCAGGATGAGGGGGGACCTGGCCAGGAGCCGAGCATTTTCCTCGCTCGTCAGGGTATAATTAGAGAGACATGGTTTGCACGCATGTTTAGACGTTAACGACAGCTTTGATCGCAATTAGCGTCCGACACAATCCAATACTAATACTTCAATAGCTCCGTTTGTCTTAGTCCGTTCACTCGGTCTTAGCATGTGAGGTCTCGTGCTCGTGTACGAGCATAGCTTTTAAGGTCTGCTCAGTCTTATCTGATAGCTCGATAGTCCTCTTCTTCGTCTGCAGCCAATCCTTGCACTATACATGACAGCTTTGTTCCATGCCTAAAGCCTCTTCACGCCCTGTCTGACACTTGTATACACTCTTCTTGTAGAAAGTGCGATGCAATATGTTATCCTATCTTAAATACTCATCCACTGTTCCTCTAGTCGAAACCACATGCTCGGTTTCCAATCACCATTCCCGTCTCCATGTATTCAGTATGAGTGTATCTAGATGGAGATGAAGAAGTCCGTCTGATGTTCTCATCGTGGCTTTGTAGTTAGTAGTCAAGCGTATCCCTATCCAGTATTCATGTTCATTTACTGTGCACTTTATCCATCCCTTCATTCCTTTTATTTCCATTGGGGAAGAGTCGTGATGAATATTTCGTTTTGAATAGGGTTTCAGCAAAAGGGTTTATTCTGCTACTGCTACTGCTACTGCAATCATACACCTTAATACATGAAATGCAATGTCTCGTTCGGCTTTGAACGAGAATGAGAGTGAGAAAGATACGTCATGTAGTCAATATTGACTTTTGATGTATCTTGTTTGAAGCAGGGTATACGTGAGGCGAGATGTATATGATAGCATGTTATGAGATGATGTGATGGTACAGGGACTGTGATGTTATATATGGGATTCGGATATCGGAAGCAGGGATTACTTGTCGGCGGTGTGATGAGGGCTGAAGTCTGGTGGTGAGGAGTCAGTAGACTAAGTGGTGAGCGACGTGTATGTGCTGAAAGAAAAAGAGACAACCTCCACCATTGAACCAGCCGCCAATAGGAATTGAACCTAGTTCGAAGTATATTGATCCGGCTGACAGTGGAGAGAGAGGGAGCTTTTCAAGCGATGACGTGGAATGAAGTGTTTTCTTGCATCGACGACGAATTCGTTAGCTAAAAAAACAGAGAAATTGTCTTCCCTATCAAAATGCTGGTCGAACCTGGGAGTCTCGAGTCTTGATTGGAAGAGTAAGCGTCCTTTTCACCTTCTGCCCGGACTATGGGCCTGCCTGTTCATTCTATCCCATGCTCTAAGCTTATCCATACAGTGTACTATAGCATGAAGACTATCTACCCCCTTTTCTTAACTTGAAAACCTCTGGGGGGAGCCTTTTCCATGAACCATTCCTTCCGTGGGTATCGATGTAACGTCTATATGCAAGTGCTAATTTTCCAGAGACGATTCTAGCAGATGAAATGCCACAGAAGAAGTCGCTGTAACGCCGAAATATAACGCTAGATTAGCCTGTAGATGATCAATGCTTATCGGAAAATACACCCTTTAGGCCTCCAATTCCTCAGAACACCACCCATGCTCCTTCACCTGCATGATGCTAAGTCTCTGATCGACATCTCGATTCAGCATTGCCTTTATCAAATCTATGGAGGGCTCCGACATTATCCATGGTATACGCAATTCGTGATCCAAAATCTCGTCAATGCTGTAGAAAGGATTTTCTTTGTAGATTAGGGTGTAGAGGAGGATGCCGAGGGCCCAGATATCCTGCTCTTTGCCGCGGTAAGACTTGCCTTGGAGGACTTCGGGGGCTGCGTAGTCTATGATGATCATTAGTAAGATCTTGTAGAGGGGAAAACCAAGCGGCTTACCAATGGTCCCTACGAAGACATCAAATGGACCGTTCTTGATGTACGTCGCGCTGCCGAAGTCGATAAGTTTGACTTTGCCTTCGCCGTCAAGAATTATGTTCTCGTCCTTAATGTCGCGGTGTACAACCAGTGCTTTGGTGTGGAGATGGTGTAGAGCATCCACGACTTGCAAGAAGAGGTTGCGGCATTCGGCTTCATCCATCGTTGAGCGCATTTCGATGTAATCGAAGAGGTCCATGCCTGGTAGCCCATGAGGTGTCATTTCGATATAGTAGTTGATGTCATCCTCGAAGAAGTCTGTCATCTCGACGATATTAGGATGCCGTAACTCCTCATTCCGAAGGTAGTCCAAGACGTGAATCTCCAATGGCACCGTTCCCAGTCGCCGGTCCCTAGTCCAGGTGTCGACAAGGATTCGTTTCTTAGTCACGTACTTTAGTACAACTTTCTGAGCTGGGGGTTTGGCGTAGCGTGTCAATTTGACCTGGCCATAGGCACCCTGACCCATATCCTCGAGAACAACGAAATCTGTGATCTTCTTTTTCTTTTTCGGTACTTTGCTGGTGTTGGCGACTGATGTAGATTCGGATTTGGGATGCTTTGGTGGGCTCTCTGATATGGGCTCAGATGCCGCTTCCTTGATCTGCTCTGAGAGAGATGCCATCGATAAAGTATCCGGCTTCACGTCTTCCTGTTCGATTAATTGAGGAGTAAAACTTCCGTCTGATTGGCCTGGAGAGGGTGGATGAGGAGTTCGGCGTGTTGGAGGATTTGGAGTGGCTTCACCACCTGTAGGATTTGAGGAGTGGAGTTGCCGCGAGTATGTTATCCATAAGGCATAGACCACCTATACACAATTTGCAGTCAGACTTGATTCTAGACGAGCCATGAAGCATCGCTGGGGAGCATAAACCAGCCAAAAGGGGGACTGCTGCTAGAAAGGACCAACAAAAACAGGGCGCCAACAACGCATTGCTCAGAAGAGCGGTATACTCCCGTAACATTTAGCCCGTCAAAACAGGTTGGCAAACTGGAAAGGCTGAGAAAAAGGAATACTTTCAAACTTTGTCTTGCAGAATCACTAGAAATGACTCCGGAAAGTGCCTTACCTCGGAAATTCCAGCACCACCGCTGTCGCTTGCATCGTCACTGTCCTCACTCTGCTCCTCGATGACAGAATCTTCGATTTTTGTTTTCTCGCTTCGAACGACCCGCATCTGGATATCCACGTTGATATCCGAGCCGTCTCTATGACGTGCAACCAAGCCGGAGGCCCGCAGGAAAAGAGCAGCGGCTTCTTCCTTGCCTTGACGTAATGCCAGGAGTGCACGAGCTCTTCTGAAGTATTGCTCTGGCACTACCATACCATCGACCAAATGAACGTTGTCTTCTTGGGCTAACACGTGCAAGGCTTCTTCGAATTGCGGTATAAGTCCAACGATATGTTGACCGCTAGGATCGGGTTCCCCGAAAAGAGCTGCACAAAACACGGCATTGGAGCTCTGGACTCTCAATGTGGAGGCAGAAAGAACAACGATGCCAGCAATATGAGGGAAACTAGAGACACGTAAAGCCTTTGAGTCCGGATCCATAGTGATTGATATAGGTATATTCCCGCCGTCAGTAGCTCTTGCGGCAAAATGCTGCACAGTCTTCTGCTCGAAGCTCTTCCTCAACATTGGCGATTCAAGATTCTGGGGGAAAAAAGGTATTAAATCTTGGACGTTTGTCCCCGCCTGGATTTCAGGCTTGCCCCATATTGCAAAGATTGCTCCCGTGGCGTCCGTCACAGATTGCTTAGCATCAATGCTTAGCATTGAAAGATCTTCTGCGATCTCTTCAAGAACCCAAATGAGTCCGCCTCGCTTCTCTTTGACCCACAGACTCGCAGCCCCCGTCACTCCATTGCGCTTTTGCGTGGGGACAATATCTCCACAAAGCAACACGCCGCGAGATGTGTCTGTGGTATGCTTTGGCGTACCCTTGGTAGGCGTCTTGTTCACATCCTCAGTTTTGGCGCGTTGCAGCCGCCATGATGGCTTGCTGAGGAGCTGTGCAGTGACTCCACCTCCCATGGATAGTGTGGTTAGATCCCTTTTCAGGCCGCTCCTTGCGCTTTTACTGCGCGATTGACGTGCTTTTGCAATGGCCGCTGACCCCTCCGACCGGAGCTTTTCTTCCAGCCATGCCCTTCGATCGACTCTAACAACCTCGAGCATACTCAATTTTTTGATCTCCGCCTTGGTAACACCAAATGCTAGACATGCCAGGTCGTTTGCGGCGAGGATAGTCCAAGGAGAAGCAGTTTCGGTAGTAAATACAGCCTGTGCAGCCGGAACCCAACGATTATTATGTCCATGTACATGAGCCGGAGTGCTAATACCTGTCGCAGGGCCAATGGCGGTCATAGGTGTCGGGGACAGTAGAAGGCTATCATGGATATGATCGCTTGCGCTATATGGCTTTGCCATTGCCTCTACGAGCTTGGTTTGTAGTCTTAGGAGTGATATATCAGTATACGTGCGTTTGAATCGGGTCGCACCGGGTGAAGGGGGAGCGGTCGTTGAAATATTATCGTCACCGAGCGGTGAAACTGGTTCTGGAAGATCGGATACCGATGTCTCACTGTTGAGGGATGGCTCGGGCTGACTGGAGCCCGGTCTGGAAAGGTCATTGTCGCTCGTCTTTTGAACAGCTCGATCTAGGGAGAGGCGGTCCTTTGACTGAGCTGGATTTTCCGGCTTTGATAAGAAGGCTCTTTCAAATATATTACCCTCAATGTTTGCAGGCCCAGTCAACGGTTCATAAAGCTGCCGAGACTGTTCATCGTCCCGGCCCTCTCTCCCAATAATGTTCGCCCGAACCAACAAGTCCACCATACTCTGTATCTCGGTATCGCCGCTGATGTTGGCCTGCGCAGCCATGATACCAGGGTGATTCGCCCCAAAGCCTAATTTATCCCGCATGAACTCTATAGCTCTTTTCAGCACGCTTTGGCGGTTGTGAAGTGCATCTTCTGATTGATGGGCAAACGAGAACGAATGTAGAGACTCAGAGGGGAATCGTGAAAGGTCCTCGCTAAAGTTCAGTGTGGGCGAAGCCGGTTCATTGGGTGTGAAGCCCCGGTTGGGCGGGCCAAGGGTCATCGATGAAGATCTAGGAGGCAGCGTATATGGTTGGGTTGGAGATGACGGGGTGGTGGGGGCTCGAGACGGTGGCTGCTGCCGTATCCGTAGCAGACCCGATATACCAAGTCCCCGTTCATGCTCAGCAGAAATGGGAGATCTTCGGCCAGGGTCGTGACCCATACCAGCATCGAAGGAGACACGTAGCTTCCCATCGCCCAGAGGTTTCCTCCCTATTGCAAGCAGATCACCTGTGCTCCTGTTCTTTGGGAGCCTGAGGACATCTGATGTCTCTCCCGGCCTTTCTTCGTTTGAGGCGACCTGTCGTAGGCTCGAGTTCGCTGGCGAGACACCAGTCAGTAAGTATGATGGAACAGGAAAATTCGAACTTGCAGATGGTGTGTCTTTATCTCCGTTTTACTTTTGCCAACTGGGGTCTGCACGGTAGTTCAGTTGCTACTTACCTTCATCGTTCAACGAGACCTCGCTCATGCTTTGTTTATGACCGCTTGTACCCCTGTGCTCAGATGATCCGCGAACGCTATCTCTCTGCAGCTCTTGCCGTCGTCACCAGAAAGCTCTGGATTTTTAGGGCTGCATAGAATTTGAGGGCCCATATGCAGTCCAAAGCAAGCGGTAGGGTGACATGCCGCTTGGTGGGGCTCGTGATTGTCGTTCAAGGAATTATCAAGGGAACAGACGAATTAGTCTGCTGACCACCATAGTATCAGACGAGCACTGAGCACAAATTGCCAAACATAGTCTACCTATTTCACGGAGGCAGAGGCAGACGAGGATCGTTGATCATACGAAAGCGGTACCTCGGTGGTTTCGTGATTGTTGAGCCTTGGCATGATTGAGTTCCTCCGTCTGCATACGACTGCTGGGCCTTCGTACGTTGAGTACTATACACTACTAGATACCCTTTGCTGGATCAGATCCGATGTTGAGACCAAAACGAGGCTTAAGGAATTCCAAGATGACTTTTCAGCGTAGAGAGGTCACCTTATCGGCTGCCACGATTGCTCATGGTTAGCCTGACCGCGATACAATACTTGTTTAATTCAGCGTCAATATGGCTTGTACCAAGCAACGTGTGCTTGTATACATGTGACCAGAATTATGGGAGAGGGAGAGGGTTTGGTAATCGTTAGTCCTATTGTCAGTTAGATAGTAGATACTCGCTCTCTATCTAATACACAACCAACGCTGCCTCTCATTCATGCAACTCGAAGCCGACATTTGGAGGAAGCGGATAGGATAATGATAAGGCTGTCGAGATATGATGGGACGAGACCTGATGATGTTTCGTCAAGCCATCACATGATTCGATTCGAGGTTGTAGGTTGACGTATGGACTGTAGAAGGAGCGAGGAGTCGAAGATGAAAGTGGTATCATCGCATCGAAGCAACGTGCTCGGAAGGAGTCATGCTGAGCAAATGAATTCGTCAGTCGTTATAGCCCGCCATGCAAGCCATGAGGAATCGTAAGGGTCAAGGTTCATGAGGTCGTTGCGTGAGGCTGTCATGAAGGGACATGTCCATTCAGGGGAGAGGGTGTAGAGACTGAAGCAAGACAACTTTTGGTGAGAAGGATAAGGCTGAATGGAAAGGAGAAGCGAGTCGGCAACGTCGCTTGGTGGATGTTGGCAGAGTTGTAGGGGCCAGTATACCTGGATCCCAGAAAAGGTGATAGTTTGACATTTTAGATAGTGTGGCCGTCTGCGTGGCAGGAGATTAGTCCTGAGGTTGCTGGCTTCGGCGCATCTTCTCCGCTTCGAGGTTTTCGTAAAGCAGGTAGAGCGCCTTCTCGTTCGCGCCAGCGCTGCCCATGATTGTGAACATGCGCTCGCCGGTCTCATCATGGGGCGCCTTGGCAATGGAGATGCGAGCACCAGAGCTCTTCCGAATTTCACTGATTTTGCTTCCGCCGCGCCCAATGATACAGCCCACCATATCGGAAGGGATACTGATGTTCTGAGTCTGTATCTCCTCGCCGTCTTCCGTAGTGGTAGGAGGCCCACGGCTACCCGCATCAGAGTTGGAACGACGATTGTAACTTCCAGCGTTGTCACTAAAGTCGGCTCCATTGCCAGTCCGGTTATAGGAGCGATTGGCGGTGTAAGGGGGAGGCGCCCCAGTCACAGGGGCTCCACCTTGTCCCCCACGACCTGCTTCAGATCTCGCAATCGGATTGTAAAGAACAGTCCCCGTTCCGCGTTGCCAGTCATCGACCAAGCACTTTCCAATCTCCCAAGTGGCCTTTTGAATACCATCTGGCGTTCCTTGGACCTCAACGATCCGCTCAGTCGATTGAGGCAGCATCTCTTTCTGGGCAACCATGCGTACACCAGAGGCATCTTGAATCTGCTTAATCTTGAGTCCTTGCCGACCAATGATTGTACCCATCTGGTGGTGAGAGATAAGAAGACGAATGGCTATAGGAAAGCAGAGTCAGCTTGATTTTGTCTTATCTACCACAAGCTGCTGTAGGCAAGTAGACGCAATGTCTGATGGAAATGGACATGTGGGGACAGGGGAGACTTACGGTGAGTCCCATTTGATGAAATGACTCCACCCATACCCATCTGCGGTGCGCCTTCCAGTAATCCCTTAGCAACGATGGCGTATGCTTTTGAGATACCATCCAAACCACCAGTGACCGTGAGTACGCGGTCGTGGACCCCTTGTACCACCTTGCTTACACCAGCCTTGACTCCGGTCTCATCCCGCAGGTCAGCCACATTCTTTCCAGCCTTGCCGATGATCACTCCAGCTTCCTTGGAAGACACAATGGCACGGAGGGTTAATTGGGATTGTGAATACTCCTCCTCAGTCCTTGGTGCTGGCTCTCCGTCTGGACCCAATCGATTGTCCTCTCCATTCTCAGCGTTAATTCCGACACGGTTCATTGAATCCGTCAGGCCTGAGACATCGGTCTCGGTGCGGGTCTCGGTTGCCATTGTCGTGGGTCTCATGGGTGACTGGGGAAATGCGTGGTGGGTCTGATAGGATTTATGTTGACTGCAGCCGGCTTTGGTTTAGAGGGTGGAGTGATGAATGGTTGTTAGATCCCGTTGCAGGCTGGGTACCAAGAGTCGCTGTCTGAGTACCGTCACTTCTAAGGCGGAATAATTTAGAAACATAAAATTACGGACGTTTGAGGAGACGCGGGGGGGGAGGAAAAGACAAACAGGGAGATTTCCGTAGAAGGGCCTAATAGTCTCCTAAAGTGTTGTAGTGGCTGACAACTGAAAGGCGTAGGGGAAAGGCGTGAGTGTACCTGGATGACTGGTAGGAATTTTGTTGCTAGATCAAACGAAACGCATGGGCCTAAACAGAGAATTGTGGAGTGACGAAGCGGCCGCGCTAGACTCCCCCCACCAATTGATCTTCACTTCCAAAGGACATCTCATGCAACGGCCCCCTGTCACTTGTCACATTTGGCGATCACATCGTGATCATTGGACTTGCTTCAAATATCTATAGTTCTGTCTTTGTGGTCCTTCTACAAGCAGCGTCAAGCGGCCAATCAATTGCAACTGGGGACGACCTACGTGAAGGGCTTGCTGTACACCCCAACTCAAATACTTATATGCCTTGTCACCCGAACGAGCCCCTAGCCATTCATCATAGGTCTCGACGTACGATAGATACTTACATACAAGCCTGCTCCGGACAGGTCTAGGACATGTCAAGATCTTCATGGCTTCATCTCTGATATATCATACAAACGAAGAAAATGACTATAGTTATTTTCTCTGCGCCTTGTCCACCATGCTGTGAGTTATTTACCTGGCTTCGAGCTATTTTTGCGCCTCGAACACAACTGCATACTGTCAGAAAGAAACAGACGCAGGGTTTTGTAATTATTTACCTTTTTGTACTTTCATCTTGTCAAACAGGTCATATCCCTCCACGGCTTCAGACATGGGCATGATCTTGTCAGACATGAAACTAACCACGGTCAGCAGTATACGGCAGCCGGCAATTGGAGTCTTACCCTAGTAAATGCTGTTTTTTCTTGAGCATATCAATAGCTTGAGGGAAGATTGATCGGACAGGACATCGACCCATTTGGATTCTCAAATTTTTGCCATAAGCTTGGTTGCCGGTCCAAGGAATCTAGAAGCCATCAACATGATCCTTTTTTGGATGATGAGTAGAGACGACGGAGACAGACCTCTGCATTGTGCACTCCGACACTCGAGATAATTCCCCATGGTCTTAGCAATTCGAAACCCATCTTTAGTGCCGCGCTCATGCCAACCACCTCTGCACAGCAGGTCAGGAGTGAAATCACCAACTAGCTCGCTCAAAATAGAGAGCGTACCAATGATTACATCTGCACCGCGTCCATCGGTCAGCTCTTTCACTCGCTTGCTAAGTCCCTCTCTATCGGTCTGAAAATTCCACGGCTCGGCGCCCAAAGATTTCGCCAAATCCAGGCGCGATTGAATTGAGTCTACTGCAAGGAGGTGTTTGGGCTTATAATCCTCTGCGTTTATAAGAGCACAAAGCCCCACAGGTCTCCATCCACACCTCGTCAGCGCGTCGAATCAAAGTAGATTGCGAGTCTTACCCGCAGCCGACGACCACGACAGTCGCTTCAGCGATTTCATCCTCCTTCATATCCTTGAACGCGTTATTGGCCGCAAAGAAACCACTGCCTGCCCATCAGCTTTTGACCCTGCAATCACCAGACCAACCTACGTGGGAAATATATCAGCCATCAAGACTAAAGCATTATCTGCGATTCCCTCGGGAGCTTTCACTGCAGTGGCATCGGCAAGCGGAACGCGAACGTATTCGGCTTGGGCACCATCAAGAGCTGCTGTTCCAAAAAGCATACTCTTGGCACATCTTGAAGAAAATCCATGTTTGCAATAATAGCATTCGCCACTGACACCTTATCAGTCACCAATGATATACCATCAAGGTAGTATATTACTGACCAGGATACGGTGAAAGGTGAAACCACCTGGTCACCTTTCTTGAAGTTCTTCACCTCGGATCCAGTTTCTTCGATCGTACCGGTAAACTCATGTCCCTGCAGCAACTTTAATGATCCTCCCAAAGGCCATCGAAATGAACGTGCAAGGATTGAATGTGGAATGGCTGACCATGATGAAGCCTGTGGGGCTAGGTTGGTGGCCCTGCACGTCGAGGTAAGCTCCGTCGCTGAACCATAGGGCAGGATAGATGTACCCTAAAGACATGGAGTTCGCTATGGATGCGTCAGCACAGCTATCCACGCAGATTCGAAATATCAACCCAATTCACCTTCCACACAGCGCAGAATATGTAACTTTGACAATAACATCCGTCTGGTCTTGAATCTTGGGAATAGGACGATCTTCAATCGCTACCTCGTAAGGTTTCTTGAAGACCACGGCTTTCATCGTATCCTTTGGCATCGTTGCTTCGTACTTAGTATTAGTGACTTCGAATATCTCAAGACAATGGTCCGTTTATGATATACACCATATGTTTTCAATGGGAAGGTCAGTCCGAATATGTACCTCGCTTTGAAGTAATTGGGTTTCATAGTGACATCCATAGCTTTACCCCACATTATGACCCCGCCGCTCGGGACTTTGGCCGATGAAATCGAGCGGGGCCCTGTGGCCGTTCCTGAGGGGGCCGCTGTGATGCTTCTCAGCATGCTCAACCTCGTTCGCCATACCTAGATTCACAGAAGTCAACGCTTGTTCAAGGGTTGAATTTCATTGGCCGCCATGTTTGACCTGTGTTCGCTAGAAATGCCTCATATATCTATATGTCAAATCCATCCGAGCATGAGCTCATGTAGTTTCTTCGCCATGGCTTCGCCAGAATATCGTACTCATCAAATAGCTCCCCATGCATGCGCCAATTTCATATCCTCAAGGCTCGAACCCAAGCATACCCAATGTTTCCTCTAACCCAAGCGTTTCTCTTCCTCTCGTAACAGCTCTAGAAGACTGTACATAGCAACTCAGCCTCCAGGATGAATTTCCCCTCCTTGTACTTCTCGCTCGCCTCATACGCCTTATCGTACTTCCAACCCACAGTTTCCCTGCACTGCCGACACAAGATATCTCGCACGATATGGCGCCCTGTTGTCATGTTGCGTTCTGTAGCTTCCCCTAGCGCGACATTGACGACGGAGCTGAAGAGGAAGGCTTTGCCGTGCTGGCCACGGAAATTCTGAATAGGAATTAGCATTAGTGGCTGGGTGAACTCCGTGTTGAGCACGGGGGATGTGATGATGCTGTAGGGAGAAGTGCTAGGGGTCGAGAGGGTAAGGAAGACATACACGTGAGATTATGGCATCGTGGCTGGCGAGATGAGTCTTGCATGTTTTGCAGCCGAAGATCTTGTCTGAGTTGAGATAGGTATTGTAGAGGAGGCCCATCCTCACCGTTGGAGGGCCCTGCGGGCAGAGAAGACTCCGAGGGGGCTGTAGATGTTGAGTGAACGGTTTGGGTCCTGCAGGCAGTTGCCCTTGTAGGGAAGGCTGCTGGGCTTGTACTGCTTCAGCTGCGAGAACGGGGAGATTGTCGTTGGAACGCTGAGAGGTGACGTTGCTTAGTGCTTTGGGATATCTAGAAGTCTTCGATGCAGCAGGTAACGCAGTGAGTAATGGTGTAAGTCTCGGTCGGTTCCTTCTTGGAATGATTAGTTAAGGTCAGGGAGCCGTCATCCGATGATTTGCAGAAGGTTCAGGACGGTTGCTCTATGTGTTGTCAAGCCATGCAAACAGTCAGATGGCTGGGCATAAGAAGCTTCTATCTAGTAGCGGTAAGCCTGATTGCTGCAATACACAAGCCTTAATGGAACGATGTGGGACGGTCAGCTGTAGGTGGAGCCTGAGCGGTCTTTGCCAAGAATTGTGTAATCATATTCCTTGCATTGAAGTGATGCACAATTCTTAGCGCCAATGGACCTCTTCCTACATTTCTCCTTTCCATCTTTCAGTTTGATATAATGACGAATACAATCTTTTTAACTTAAATTGTGACTCTGATGACCATGACCCACAACTCAGGACCCTGTAGCTTGCTTCCGGCTAAAGTGGTGGGCCCATGGGACTGCATAGATGCCCCTCTGTTTCACTTCCTCGTCATGCTTTTTGGTATAGTGTTCCTTCAAAGATCTTCTGCGTACTTTCATCTGCATCTAACAGGGATTTTGAAATAAAAGCAAGCCGATGGCACCTCTGGGCGCGGCGGAAGATACATTCTTGTCTCATCTAAGGGTGGCATGGTGCTCTCGCTCCCCTGTGTTGCACCATCCTGCCTTTGACACATCATGTAAGGAAGTGGCCCATGCAAAGAATCGGCAATCTATTACAGCGAAAGTAACCTGCACATTATGTGCGTGTCCATGATCTTCACGTTGCGAACGCTCCTGCCGATATTATCGCTCTACGGTGTCTGTACTGGTCTCGAGCCACTCATACTTCGGAAAGCGACCTTCGCTCACAGATGCTACTTTCAACGGTCACCACGAACATGCATGGATATGAAACGCCCATTGATGACGCAGACTAACTGCGGACGAACGCTCTTTCCAACTCTGTAGCACAGATTGGAGGGTCCGAATGCTTAATCTATGTTCTTACACCACCAGGATCCCCAACATCGATGGCGCCATACCCAGGGCTAGTTTCGAGTCGTCTTAAAGCTGTCCCGGCAGAACGATGAAAGGTAGATGAAGTCCCCTCAATTTAATGAATAGTATATACTGCGTCCTTCCCTCCATCTTCGTGGCCCAAATCATCTACTTCCCCATAATAGCCACGATAGCTTGTCCGAAAGCTATGATGCTCCTTATTTTGGTGCTTTCCAGCCTCTTCTACCTTTGCAGGGCATATTATATCCCATCGAACGGTCATTGGCCTCATCAATCCTCATCAGTATCCTTGGCGTCTCTATCTACCACTACTATAACAGCAGAAACTCAACCGCCCTCATCAATAGACACCCTGCAAGATACCGCCACTCCAACCTCCACAATCCCATCCGCCACCAGCGCTCCGTCAACAAGCCCTACATACATCGGAGATATAACCCACTACGAAGTTGGCCTTGGCTCCTGCGGCACCACAAACACAGACAGCCAAGCCGTCGTCGCCCTTTCCGTAGCCATGATGGCTAACGGGGCGAATCCAAATGCGAATCCGAAATGCCAGGCCAAAATCACGCTTATCAACCCAATCAGTGGTTCACATACATCGGCGACAGTCGTCGATACGTGCCAGGCTTGTGCTTACGAGGACGTGGATTTGAGTCCGAGCTTGTTTGTTGCTGTGGCCCCGACGGGGGATGGGCGGGTTCATGGAATCCAGCGGAGTTTTGTTACTTGAGGGTTCGAGGAGGGGCTTGCCATAGAGGTCGCAGGGAGAAATCTAGAGCTGTGAATTCTATTTCTACATCGCGGAGGTCTGTTTTTCATGTATTATTCAACTGGCAAATTTTTGCCTAGTAAATGGATTTGATATGTAGGTGCACTCAGCTTTACAAGGAGCTTATGCCGGAGTCCTTTTAATCTGGCATTATGCACCAACGAATGTTTTCAATCGGCTCTATCAATCGTCGACAAGGCACTTGGAAATCGTGGCTCTTACTTCGCTTCATAATCTATCATACATCAACTCGGGCTCGGGTACGAGCGTTGGATGTACCAATCGCACTTTTCAGCTTGGAAACTTAAGTCAGTTGTGTAGGTACTCTTAGTCTAGATTACGTCTGTTATCATCGATGAGGCAGCGAATGCTTATGATTATCCCAGAATGCTACGCACTCAACATGACCCCAATGCTCCGTCCAGTACTCGCCAAAGGAATCCTCTACGTTCACATCGACCTTCGTCACTCTTTCATCCCGCTTGATCCCACATAAGAAGCAGCATTTAGGTGCAATCACTGCTCCCTCACTCGGTTTCACCACGCGAATCGGCATGTTCTCGGATATCTCTGGTACCACCGAGCCGCTTCCGGGAAGATGAACATTCACCATCGATATAGTTGATCGCAGAGGCCCAGCTTGCTTCCTCCAAGCGGCCAGTGCTTCGGCGGTCTCCTGGTCCTCGCGACGGCTTTCTGTTTTGTCTACGCCGGTAAGCTTCATACCGCCCGATTTACCGGCAGGGCCGATCTTCATGCTTTGAGATAGTAGATTGTCTCGTTTCCATCGCAACTTGCGGCCTGCAATTATTCGAGCTGCTACCCTCGTGGTCGATAACGCCGCTTTGATTTGGTCAACTCGCGGCTGATCCAAGGCTTCATGAGGATCTGAGGAAGCCCGATTTTGGGTAACAATGTTCCTAACGTCGTCTGGCAGCGACTGAAGAAGGTTGGAAACAAGCGATAAGAGAACGGACGGTGGCGGAATGTTAGAGGGTGGTGGTCCCATATCTCTCATATGGACCGTAGAATTATGCTTTACTTCTACTTTTGGGATTGTAGAAGACGTCCCCAGCGTGGTAGTGGTTGTAGGAAGCATGAGATCCTGTCCAGCAACGACGGGTTCCCAATTTTCGGCTTGAACAAAGTCGTACAGCTCTGTAGGCTTCACTTGTACGGGCTTGATCTTACGCGTGATTGCCTCTCTTGAATCTATCGGAAGGAGTGAAACTTTCATTGGCTTCTCAGCCAATGGCTCATTATTCTGAGGTTGGTGAGAATTGCTTTGGTGCCAGCGACTTGACTCATCTGCCTTTAGTCGCTCCGCATCGAACAAGATCTCGGTCCCGTTGAAGTCTCCCCATTCATTGTCGTCGTTCGAAGGCGTTTGATGCTCTTGAATGGACGCATGCTGTGGCTGTTTGATGATAAGTACATCTTGTATGCTCACCGTACCGTCAGAGCCAACGTTGGTTTTTGGGCTTTCAGGACCTTCAAAGTCCCCAAAATCATCCTCATTGTTACCTTGTCCAGAAGCTTCCGATTGACCTGGAACGTAGCGTCGTGGACTTTCCTGGGGATCGCCAAATTCTTTGAGTAGATCGCAGGACATGTCTCAAGCCCATACCCTTCGCGAGCCAACATCAACGCCGATAACGTGAACCATGACTCTCCCAATTCACAGAGTATGTTTTCAGCACAGTGCCCACGTTGAGACTCGCCTGTGGCAGCAATCTCAAAGATAATCGGACAATCGAGATGGTGTTGCTGTTCTAGGTGTCCTAATGTGGCACCCTCGGCAAATATGCCACGAGGCCGGAGCGGTGAATCCTTTTCCCGAAGCAGTAGTTCTCCGACAAGGACGACTTCACCAGGTCATAAGAGGTCGATGTAATAGATGCGCCTTTTGGACTCCCTGCGCTCCCGCTATCTTGTGTTGCAGTACCGCGCGGTATCATGCAGGGATGCGATCTATCCACGAGACGAAGTCAGTTTTGCGTGCTACAGGTAGAATGTCATTACCTAACCCCAAGCCAGGTCTCGCTGGGACGCAACACTCGCCAACAATGCGAACATCGCGGAATTAAGGGCGGTTGTGAGGAGCAATGCTGGCCAAAGCCCTTGTGCCACAGGTCTGCGGTCGATCTGCTGGAAGGTATGCACCCACAGGCACTGTCTGCGCGTTCTTGGGCTGACAGACTCTGGTAATAGGCATTCCTCTCATTCAAAACCCTCGACCAGTCGGCATGGGCAAAAATATTGTCGGACTCGAGGAGCGCCTATACATCCCTGAAAGAGCACTTCCTGAAGCATATCGAAAACCCGCACGATCTGTCAGCCGAGGACCCTCTGACTGACAATGAGACGGTAAGCACACTCCTGAGCTGTGTGGCTCCTAGTCTTGACGCCAAAGAATTCGTCTGACTGTCACTAAGACCTCGCAAGTCTCCATGGAACATCCTACGCCAAGACGAGGAGCTGCGCGCTGAGATTTACCTCGATGTCGAAAGATGTATGCCAGACAATCGATACTTCCGCGAACCATCGACCCAAAACATGCTCCTCGATATCCTGTTCGTCTATTGCAAGCTAAACCGCGATATTGGTTATCGGCAAGGGATGCACGAAGTCCTGGCCCCCATCGTCTGGGTAGTCTCACGAGATGCGATCGATCCAATTAGGCTGGGCGCAGACCATGCAGATTCTGACGGTAGCATGATGTCAAATTTGGATCCTACATATGTCGAGCATGACGCTTTCACCCTTTTTGGGGCTATCATGCAGACTGTCAAGGGTTTCTATGAAATGGGTAGCAACAATCAGCCCACTACATCTGGATTGCTCAACAGCTCGCCGATTGTGGAGCGAAGCAAACGAATTCATGAGAACTATCTACACCATGCAGATCCAGAGCTTGCTGAGCATTTGACGGCGATAGAGATCCTTCCACAGATATTCTTAATCCGATGGGTCCGACTTCTGTTTGGCCGTGAATTTCCTTTCGACGATGTGCTTGCTCTTTGGGATATATTATTCGCCGAAGACCCTGGGCTAGATCTAGTAGATTTGGTCTCTGTGGCTATGCTTTTACGTATCCGATGGCAACGTGAGTTTGGAACCCATTCTCTTGCACAGAAATTCGTCACTAAAAACATGCTTAGTGCTTGAAGCGGACTATTCGGAGGCATTGACGCTTCTTCTACGATACCCCGTACCTGCTCCTCCTTACGGACCTGCGACCTTCGTTGAGGATGCTATATACCTACGTGATAATCTCCTACTCGATGGCGGAGATCATATCATCTCAAAGTATTCCAGGAGGGCGCCAGAGACTACGGTCACTCGAAAGCTTCCCAAAAAGATCAAGAGGGCGAGGACAGCAGAACAGGAGGCCGCCAAAAGGGCTGTAACCCCCAAATTGACCCCTGCCAGGCTATTCCAAGAGCAAGGCGGGATCGAAGGGATAATCCACGAGGCTGCCAAGGGAGTCTACAATCGAGGTGAAAAATGGGGAGTTGGGAAAGCTCTGCGTGGTGCCATGCAAGGCTTGCAGTCAGGTCACACCTCACCACGGACAACATCAGAACGGGCGCGGTGGTCGCTTGACAGTGGCAAGATGATTGCGGACAAACCAGATGAGATGATTGTAAGGATCCAGGCCTTGGAACAACGTAATAAGTCATTAGCAAAGCTGCTAGAAAGCGCCGTAGACGAGCTTTGGGCCCAGCAAAAAGGGATCCATCAGAAGAGTAACAAGACCGCGGCTGATGCGCTCAGTTTGTCTATAGCGAAGGTGCAATTTGTACAGGTCTACCTGGAAAACTCGAGTATGCCGCTTCCCACGGACAGCACTCCTTCAGAAGACGATGCAGGAATGGCAAGCGGCCCAGCACTAGTAGGACAAGGGCCAGACTCGGCCCACACAGATGGCTCGCTCGACAAGAAGACCACAGAAGGCAGTAATGCAGATAGAGCAACGACTGTTGCTGGGGAGGGACCACCTACGGCTCACACCGACCTAATGCCCTCCACGCCCAAGATTGGTAGTCCCTCGAAGATTGGGAGCCCACCACCTCGGCCATCGCTGGAAAAGTCACCCTTCTCGTGGATGCTCGGTGAAGATCAACACAAGTCCGAATTCATCATTGCCTCTCCGTTCCAATCCGAGAAAAGGGAAGGGAAAGCCGGAAACCTGTTTGGCGATGCTGGGAGGATTAGCAAAAACCGAAGCGGGCCGAAGAAGGAGGGTAGTCAGAACAAGAGCGAAGATGAAGACGACGTCTTTACGATGGGGACTCTCAAAGCGCAGAGCAGAAGGTAGAAAGCAGCGAAGGCATTTTCGAGCTTTATCATGGCGGGATCGCCTGTATGCTCAAAGTAAATCCCCTTCGTAGACTAGATTTGTGCAAATATTGGTGGGTATATTACACGAGGGCATTCACGTCGACGAATCCAAAATGTATGCTAACGACAAAGACGCGAGCAGTGTGCGCAAACTCGGTACGGGCAAACATGGCAAAGAGCATCTGGACAAGATCAGCATTGTTGCAGAATTGTCTCGCAGCTAGCGTGGGATGAGGGGAAAGAACCTGCGAACGATGGCTAGGTAGTACATAGTAGAGATTATGCAAGGATTTCCGCCGGATAGTTTTAGCTACGGATATGTGATAGGCTTGCGACACAATAGTGCTCTAAGGTACCGAAAGGTCCGATAAGACTAATTCAGCCAGGCCACAGTGGCTTCCACTCAGGGACCGACACCCTCCTATCTATCTTGAAACCACGCAGGGAAGGAGGAATGACAGCGGCAGATTACGGATCAAGGAAGTTCGTTGATTGATCCTGGAAGAGAACAAAGCGACGTGTACCCGGATGCTGGGTTGGAAAAAGGAATGAGCAGAGCACTGAGCCGAATTGCCCTCGTGGCATTTTGAGAGGCCGATATCGAAGCTCAACACTACTATGTAGATCTGGAGTAGGTACGCAGTCATGTGTCAGTAAGTAAGAAGAGGAGTAGGAGCACAGTTGGTGCACTTTTTAGCTCTATCCACTCAAACCCCGACCATCTCGCACGCTTCCTAGCCTGGCTTGGCGTGAGTGGTGCCGAAGAGCCAAGCTGACGACCTTCTCGCCGCTTCCAGCTTGCCAACAACAACACCATCAGCACGGCAGCCTGCATTGGTACCTTTTCCCCGCTTCCATCTTGGTCTACTTCTAACATCCATCATAGCACCAGACATCATCCAGCTAGCTATCGTATTGCTCACCACGACAACTTTGTAAACCGCTCAGGTCGCCTTCACGGAGAGATCTCCTGCCAAGCTGTCCTCACCATCCATCAAAAAGCACTTCTTCTCACCTGCATCCAACTCGTATCTCGTGAGTACCCCCTCTCGCTTTCCCTCTACTATTTCAACCAACGCGACAAATCTTTTGACTCTCTAAACCCTCAAACTCCTACTGCTTCTGCTCAAATCCACGCTGACTCACACGCGGTCATCAGTAACCAGAGATACAATCAAGCGTCCAACGACATGGCTCCTACCAGCACCAACACCAACTCTAGCATCGCTATGGCCCTCGCTGGAAGGACGGAGTCAGTCCATATCCCCAAACCGCGAGACAATTTCTGGGCCGGCAAGGAGAGCTTCGCTGCAGTGGCGGCCAAGTCTCTTCCGGTCAAGAAAAACGCCGCCGGCCTTCCTACCCCTCCCAATTCTCTTTCCCCATCGCTCCCTCCTCAGGCCTACTACACCCGCACCTCTTCAGGTCCCCTCACCCCTCCCGCTCCGACTCACATTGACTCCGACATTGATCTTCAAGATGCTGTCGAACACGCCAAGGCCCAAGATTCTCCCCAGCGTGGTCTTACCGCTCGTGGCCTCAGCAAATTGGCAGACCTGGACGCAGTTGGTAACATCACTCCGGCTCTCCTCGCAAAACACCACCTACCCGGCATCCTCTTGGAAAACGGTCCACTCGCTATTCGTCATGTCATGGGCTACCTCACCACTTCTGTTCCAGGCTTTTCTGGCATTCCCCCTGCGAAGGCAAGAAGACTGGTAGTTGGAGCATTGGAAGGTCGTGGCAGTGACGGCCAGCAAGGAGGCATTGACGGGTGTGTGATCTTTGAAAAGGTTGGGTGGGGAAAGTGGGATGCTAGGAGAAGAGGAACCCAAGTTCGGGAAGCTCGGGGTTCTCAGCACCACGAACACCACCCCCAAGGCACGCTTCGTATCCCAGTCAGCAGCACGCGGCAAGATCGATCACGCGGAATGGCGACTTCCCACGAGTCAGACCTAGACTACGATACGCCAATGGAGGAAGCTAGTATGCATGAACACGAAGCAGACAAGATATCTCTTGATGAAGACTGTTCTTCCTACGATCCTCCAGCTGACAAGCGAATTTCCAACGATGATCTCGACGACGTTACAGATGAGGAAGACTGGGCAAGCATAGGTGCAGCTGCACTACGGCAGGGCTCTTTCCCACGTTCAGGCGGCCTGATACCTCCAACCCAGCGGCACCCATCACACTTCGACCCAAAAAGCCGAGGAAGAGGAAGCAGCGCCAGACCTCTTTCGAGAGTGGCAAAATCAATGCCAGTAACAAGTTCTATAATTTATAATAAGAAGAAGCAACAGCAACAACAGGACGCTGCACGCGCCCTCATGGGATTTTCGCCTCTATCGCAAAGTGGTTTCGCCGGCGATGCCCAGGACAGAGAGGCAGTCGAAGCGTTGTTGAAGCTCCGCAGTGTGTGAACAATATTAGTGGCGTTTGGATGGGACATACCCCTTCTGGTCGGCGGTCTAGGGATCGTGGTTAATGATGCGGACTTTGAGCACGCACGGCTGCTTCAATCTGTCGCCTGCGTTTCAGCTCGGTCGATCAATTGGTTGGGTCTCTGGTGATTTTTTTGTTGGGTGGTGCGGCACTGATGAATAGTAATTGTTCCTTTGCGGCAAAGGATTCTGTTTCTTCCTAATAGTGTTGAGACTTGAAACGACGGATACCCCCATCTTTATCTCTACTCTGGTTTTTTTGTCGTTGTTGTTACATTCATCCTCACGCCCGCTAGGCCGTGGCACGTATCTATTGTATATAGTTTCACCAAGCATTTGAACTCTGAGGAGTCAAAACTTCTGATCGAACCTTCAATTCCCTCTGGCCTTGAGACTCTATATAGGTTTAGAGTGTGGTTCAGCCACCCGAATGAAGCATCAAATCTATCCGTACACTTCCCCCCCCAAAAAGAAAGATCATAATCATCTACGCATAAATCCCCTACCCCCTTTCTTGCGCGTGTACCATCAAAACATCGCTCAGCGACAACCCTTTCCCACCATCCAACCACCCATCCATCAATCAACCAAAGGAAAGTCCACCGATCACATATCCAAAACCCCCCAAAAACCCAATCAACCAAAACAATCCAATCTACCATCCAAACCCCTCCTCGAAAAGATCCACGTTCCTATACCCCTGCCTCCGTCTAACGGCCCACCTCACATCATCGCCCAAACCGCCGGGACCACATACGCACACGCCCATCGCGCCTACCTGCTCGTGACACTCCGTCTCGACGAGGGCGTCTACGTTTGGTTTTTCGGGGTGGAGTTGGAGCGGCTAGGGGGGTTTGGGTGTTAGTATGTGGAATTGGGCTAAGAACCACTAGGCCAGGAAAGAAGATCGTTCTGAGGTAAATAATGGGTAAGGGGAAGCACTTACAGGACTCGGCCTATGAGTCTCCGTCCCACCCGTCGGCTGCGTAACAAACACCTGAATCCTCAAAAGATCACTCCGTTTCGGCATGGCCATTATCTCCATCAGCCACGGCCGTATCCACTCCAGATGCTCTGGGGATCTGATTATCCAAATAAGCGTCACGCGCCTTACGGCGCTTGTGGAGGGGGCGTGGTTGGCTACGAGATGGCGGAGGAGGGTGAGGTGCGCGGTTATGCCGATGCCGCCGGCGAAGAGCAGGATGGTGCCGTAGGAGGACAGGGAGGGCGGGTGGCCGTAGGGGCCTTCGAGGAAGGCGGGGACGGAGAGGCGGGTTTTGAGGGTGCGGTGGTGGAGGTGGGATGTGAAGCCGGCGCGGCGGCGGAGGAGGAGGGAGATGGTGTGTTGCGGGGAGGCGGGCGTGTATTGCTCGATTTTTGGGGGGGTAGTGTTGCCGTTTTCCAGGTCGTGGTGGTGGTTTGGGGGGCTTGAGGACCACGCTATTGAGAAAGGGTGGGAGGTCCATAAGCCCACCGAGGGGATGGTGAGGTAGATGTGTTGGCCTGGTTTGAAGCGCAAGGGGTGCGCGAGGCGGAGGGTGATGCGTATTGCGTCGCCGGGTAGTTCTTCCATCTCGGCGGTCGTGGTGGTGCGGCCGATGTTGCGACAGAGTAGCGAGAAGAGGCGCATCAGGCGCTCTACCACCCAGAGCGCTATTACGGCTTTGAGGTACTTTAGTTCTTTGTGGCCTTCGAGATGAATCCAGAGGGCGGCGAGGATGAGGGATACCAGGGCGATGTGGATGTGGAGGAAGGTCTCATAAAAGGCGTGGCGGAAGGAGGCGAATGCTGTCAGGATAATGGTGATCATTGCTACGAAGGCCTGTCATTAAGGGTATGGTTAGAGACTTGTTTCTATAGAGTAGTCCATCTAGAATAGATGGTGCTTGACATACGACAAACCCCCATAGCAGAAAGCGAGCTGCTTGAAGGCTTTCTGTGAAGACCGTGATACCAGACGGATGCACTTTTTGGCCGGCGGTGGCACCAGTAACCATGCTTGTTATTTCCACAACGCCATGGGTGACAGCCAGGGAGACGACGATGCGGCCGAACCAGCGGTGTAGAAGGTTGAACGTGTCAAATGGTACACTGAGTAGGCCAAAAAGGGGGTTGTTGCGACCTGCCATCAGAACCAGTGGGATCATATTGACGACAGAGAGGGCTCCTGACCGATTTCGGAGGTGCCACAATTTGGCTTGAAGAGGTCCACTCCATTCAATGCCGTAGGCACAGAGTGTGACATTCATTGAGATTATACCGGCGAGCAGCATGCTCTGGAATCGCGTTGGCAAGATGCCCATCACCACTGGTCCCATGGACACTTGCTTGCTGTGACGTCTGTTGAATAATGGTGCGTATATTATATGTTGTTTGATCCAACCAAAAGTACGGTTGGGCACCTTGAAAAATTGCTGCCGGTCATCATTGAGGCATGTGAGTGTGCGTGTATACCGGACTGAGAAATTGGCCACTCGGTAAACTGCCATGCTGATCACAATCGCAGAGAGGATTATTAGGATGTAAACAGAGAACCGCATGTTATCCGCATTTATGGCTCTCCGCTCCGCTGGTGAAAGCTTTGGGGCCCCCATCTTGAATTGGAGTGATGTCTGCGTGGGATCTTTCTCGTCTCTGTGATTTTGACTCTTGAAGGGAAATGGATGTCTGCGAAGATCTGCTTAATAAATCATGTGGATAAAGTCTGTAGAGGGGGGATCGCATGATCTAATGTGTAGGCCGAGCGTGTACGAAAAGATGATCGAGACTGTAGTAAGTCTTTATATGCCGGCGTGATGGAGGGTAGAGATAAGGTCGGACTCCGGGAAGATACGTATTCTAGGTGAACGAAATGCGAAGCCCGGACCAATTGGAAAACGTGGAGGATAAATCATCTGGTTGGACTGGGAAGCTACGAATATAGAACAGTGGATGCTTGCAAGGAGAGAGTGCTGCTAGTTGCTGCTAGCGTCTGAAACATGACTCAAGAGCGGCGAAGAAGACCATTATTCTTTTCACCTAGAGTGCTACAAGTAGCGCAAGGCAGCTCTGCTCCCTTCACGGTGTCCCTCGCTCAAAGTAGGTGCACATTGATTGAAGGTGAAGGTGCACGTGGGTTGAGAAACAGCCAGCTCATCTCTCCTACCCAAACAGGACTAGTGGTGTGCGCGGCTTTTTCTCAATCCTGGTGAGATGCGAGGTCTTAGCGCACACCTTCTGAAACATCTTCATCTTCTAGGTTTGCTCTTAGATCCTCGAGGCTTCTCAACAGGCGTTTTGAAGCGATATCTTCAAGGCTTGTCGGGAGGTGTTGCCGAGTGTGCGTGTATACAAATGGTATATGATCGAGATTCATGATAACGGATCATGATCGCAAAGTCTCGCCTCTCTGTTGAAACCTTTAGACATGCAAATCTTGAATACCATCTTTGGACATAATCACTATTGGACGAGCATGGCCAACTCATCTTCAGCCATGTCCAACCCGTGATGTTGCTCTAAAATTCGTGACATTGGCATCGTAGAAGCGGTGGATATCCAATTGTCCGACCTATACGTGTTCTGTTTGTGGCCAGACCATCTCTTCCGCTTCATACTGAGGACTGAATTGGGAAGCTCTTGCAATGTGGACCGCGCCAGTGTATCCTCTTGCGACGAACCTGGTGTAGATAGCTCGTCGAAATCGTTGTCATCGTAGATCCTTGCCAACGATTTTAGGGCAAAGGTCTTTTTGGAAGGCTGGTAGGTTTTCATGGAGCTAAGCTTCTCCAACCTACTACTTCTACTACAGCTGTTGAGTTTCGGCTGGATGAGAACCTGTAACGCTTGTGATCCGTCACGTCTGGGTTTGCCTCCTGCTTTTGCTGGTTTCTTGCTCGCTGCGCATGGCGACATTTCGGACGAACGTGGTAGCCTTTCATCTAAAGTCTGCTCCATGTGGTTGACAGGCTCTTCCATACCATCAGTTTCAGGTCTAACGTCGCTTAGCTTGTGCAGCAAAAGATCTGGAGTCATTGCTATCCATTCACAGATGCCCTCCTCCCATCTGTATCCGCTCTTGGACTGCCTGATACTACGAGCTGGCGTCCTCACCAATGCAGCTTTGGGTGTGCTAGCGGCCTTGCCTGTGATGTCCAATTCCAGTTGTAAAGCCCAGTCGAGGTGATATGGGCGACTAGTATCCTCCGAATACGCGAAAGCTGCAGCAAGAGCAAGATCGCTACAGATTCTCCGCGTCTGCCCATCATAGTAAATGAACTTGGATGCTTTAATCAGGTCTTGCACAATAGCTTGTAGGCTTTCAAAAGGGTCTTCAGACCTCGCTCGTCCACAGCACCTTGCAACAGCGCATATGAACAGACCTGCAAAGCTTAAAGCTTCGTTGCTAGATGAGAGGCTGGCCAAATCACTGAGCCATGGGGCTTGAGGCTGTGATACATGACTGCTGCATCCGCTGGATGAGAGTTCAGCGAGGCCAGCTGCTAGTAGAGGTAGACGGAATGAGTCTGCATGTAGCTTTATCAAAAGATTGGGACTGGACTCCCGCCTCATTAAATCAATGGCCCGACGCGCTTCCATGGACAAATCATACAGAACGGTGGTAATCCACGTATTGCAGGCATTTGTATGAGAAGAAACAGTTGAAACTCGAAGGCGCGTGATAGCCGACAGGACCGTGAGAAGATTCGATAGCGTGGAGGGTACGCCGCCGTCCGTCTCCTTCGACAAGGAGCTGCCGGAAATCGCGCTGCTTCGCTGTGACCAAACATTGCTCTCCGAAAGTTGGCCGAAACTACCAGATCTGAGTACTGGACGATGGGATGCTACGTGTATCTCTAATCGCAAGTCGTCCACATCCAGCGAAGGTATTGCATCCACCTTCCTATAGGACATAGCTATCGCAGTGTGAAGTAGGACAACAGCTGATTGGGCGTTTCCATCTTCCTGTGCGATTGACTGAATGGCTTTGTTCCATGTGCCCACCATTGGCTTGCTGGAAATCCAAGTCGTCGGAAGTATACATCTGTCTAGCATCGCAGCCGTGTGGCGATATAAAAATCCATCTCTCCCAGTTCTTGAAGCCAGACTATCCAAGCTGTTGACAATCATGTGAAGATCATGCGGAAGATGTCTGGCCTTCTTTAAGAGTGGCTGGTCGGTGGGCGTTGCTAATCTGGTCAGGCTTTCAATGATGCATTGGGCCTCATCATAGGCACTGACATCAAGACACAGGTGAAATAGATGCCGAGCCACTGGTAACCCAAGTATCCCATCCTCGATGGCATCGGTAACCATGCTGATACCATGGGCTCTCGCCACTTCTCTCAGCGGTTCCCAACCGCCGCCGGGCATCGATCCGAACTCTTCAAGATCACTGTATACCGCGCTCGATATGTCAATGTCACCATCTTTGTCCTCGGCGTTTGCCACGTGGTCCTCCTCGGCGATATACTTCGGAATCTGTCTTGAACATGTAGAGAAGAGCGAGCGGCATCCAGATGTGAGAGGTGACTTCTCGCAGTCGGTAGCCTTCAACAAGGCTACCAACCCTTTACCAATCCCATCGATCAGCCTCCAAGTGTTCGGCGCCAATTCCTTCGGAAATCCCTGGGATGGATTCGCAGCACGTAGATACTGACTAGGTAGAGGCCTCGAGCATTGATCGTTATCTTCGATGGTACTCGACGTTTCAGATGGCCTTGCTTCAAGTGTGAGCTGAAGTGGCAGTCCTATAACAGCTTCGCTCGTAGAACGGCATGTCCGAGCTTCAGACCCATCGTCTTCAGTGTCTTTCAATGGGAGGGTCCTCGCCTTCGTGGAATAGGTCTGCTTGATTTTCTTGCGTGGCCTTGGATTTGATTGCCATTCTGCGTCTGCATCTGCTGCCGCCTGTGCTGAATGTCTGGGACACCCTACTCTCCCACCATTGCCGGATGGGACTGCTGTAATGTTTTGTGCATTCCGGCCTGCGTTGCAATTGGGTTCAGGTTGGCCCTCCTTGCGAAGGAGAGCGATCTTCGATGAAAGTGGGCGAAGTAGCCGATTGCATCGAGCTGATGTCCAAGGTGTCTTGGTAGCAGCTATGTCGGAGGAGTATTGTGGGTACTGGCGATGAGAAGGACGGCAATCGCGTATCGGGTGTTCATCATATCTGCTCTCATTCATGTCTCTGTCTGGCAAAACAGCGCCGCGGGTTGTTCGGCGGGGTATCTGGCTTTGCTTGGAAGGTCAATGACAGCTCCAATATTATTAGTAAATGCAGCAAAAGCAATGCAGTAACAGAGCAAGAGTTGAGAGATGCAAGCAAAAATGTTGGAGCAATGCTGTGTCTTTAGTAAGCTTAGGATGTTGTATATCGAATCAATGGATCGGATAAACAACTCATAACGGAACATCAATTTTCCGTAAACAGCGCTAATCCTTAAACAGATCAGCTTCCGATTGGTCAAATGTACATTCTCCACATCTTTGCAATGACAGCCGTGGAGCTCTACTGTTGGCGGTCGCTCATGTAATATACATGTGCTCCGGTGAACCTCCCGTAATCTCTGCGTCCGCCATCCGGCCGCGTGCTTCTTGTTAAAACTATGGTTTTGGAGAATGGTAGCGACTATTATATTGCCTTCAAGATGTTCGTGTTAGGTACCTTGGTCGTCGCGATATGCAGCTCCACTGGTCATCTTGGGCTATGCTTTTGTCTCTTCGAAACTTTCATAGATTGGCCCCATCCCCTGGATTGGGAGTTGAATAGATCAAAGACCTATGATAGCAATCTCGAAGCATCGACCCCAATCTGAACCTCATTATATGGTCAATCTTAGTCGATCATCTCATGACACATAATTTGGGGAACTTGTAAGGAGCCTGGACATGCTTCCGTCACCTAATTTGTGGAACAGATTTTTTTGTCAAAAGACTGCTCTTACGCGTCTCACTGATTTGAGGGGCATGTTCTTTCGAGGGCTAACAAGAGGGCTAAGATGAGGCCACGCGGGCTGGTGGTCGACAACAACTCGAAAGGCAGGAAGAATGAAAGGCAAAAGCGAAATGCAAGGACAATGCAGCGCACCCCCTTCATAAGATTTGGGATAGCCTGTTGCCTATCTGGGGATCTCTGCCCGTGATAGCGTTTATGGTGCCGCAGGTTTTCAATACTACTCACCAGCGAGGAGCTTTCGAAGGTCTATACGATTTGATTGACTGCGATGAATGTCAGATGGCTATTACGAGATTGCATATGATCGAACGTAGCATTCACGAATATGTGGCAAGGCTCGATCAGACGCCCTCAGATTAGACATATAAGCAATGCTTTGTCATGATGCGTCAGCTCTCGGACATATGTAGATCAGGACAGCTGATCCTGTAATCAGTTGGTGGTGATGAAGATCCTTGAGTATCGAGATATCCTGCTTGCAATTCCTGAGCTCACACACGTGTTCTCTGTGGGTATCAGCATGGGTCCTGTGTTGCTGTCGATCGAGCAAACAGACATGCGTTCGAGAAGACCCACATAAGCCGAGCGTGAGATGGAAAGTTCGAGGACAATTTGGGCATCTGATGAAGGTAGGCGCCAGTGACAACGGCAAAACCTTCCGCCGTGGCACCATTGGCGAACATGCTGGCCCTGGAGAGGCGAGATTTGTCCTCGATAAATCCACAAAAGATTCGTTTGGAGCGCTGCGTGTCGTGTAGTAAGTCCGAGTCCGACTGTCAACCCGCGCCTGTGATTTGGTGTAAGCGTCGGATTTTGTCTTCGGAATTCGGAGCTGAAACTTGCCGTTCAGAGACTAGCTTGTTTAATCTGGACTGATGATAAGCTTCCAATGTCCATGCCTTCCATTCCTCAGGAAAGAGCCGTCTTCTTCATATCCGTACCTTTAGTCACCTTTGAGGTTAAGAAGAAATCCCATATTACCAAAGAATATCGTTACGAGACATAGTAAGAAAGCACTCTCTGCAATATGGGCCCCTCTCGCTCCATCTTAATCACGGGTGCGAATGCTGGCCTAGGGCTTGAGATCGTGAAATGTCTCTGTGCATCGTCACAACAATATACAATCATCATGGCTGCGCGTTCGATCGACAAAGCATCCATTGCTATTGCTGAAGTTGAGAAGCTTCATCTGACAACGCAGACCAAGTTGGTTCCTCTCGCCCTTGACGTTGAGAGCGATGAAAGCATCTCCGCAGCCGCGTCATACGTTCAGCAAAATCATGGGATGTTAGATGTCCTGGTAAACAATGCCGGCGCAAGCTTTGAGCAAGCGATTGCAGGAGGCAGCAGCAGCATGACCATTCGAGACGCCATGAACAAGAATTGGGATGTTAACGTTACAGGAGCACACGTGCTGACGCAGGCTATGGTGCCGTATCTTCTCAAATCGCCTCGACCCTATCTGATCTTCATGACCTCTGGGACCTGCTCTCTTGTGGAAACTGAGAGCGATCAGTTGTGGTTCAACAAATCACCACCTGCCGGATGGCCAAAACCTCCTGGCATCGTGGGGTATCGAAGCTGCAAAACTGGCCTTAACATGGTCATGCGTGATTGGCACCGCGTACTCAAGAATGATGGGGTTTTGGTCTGGGCTATTAGCCCAGGTTTCCTCGCGACAGGCTTGGGAGGTGTAGGTGCGCAGAAGCTCAAGGAAATGGGCGCCATGGAACCATCTATTGGGGGAGAGTTTGTTAAAGAGGTTATCGAAGGCAAGAGAGACGAAGACGCGGGCAAGGCGATAAACAAAAATGGCATTCAGCCTTGGTAGGGTAGACGACAAGGCTGACCAATGAAGATTGGAAGATTAGTCTAGTCAATGAAATCTGGAACGCAACAAAGTCCAACGATATCAATACCTGCTTGCTGTGATTGCTGTACATGGATTGACCGATCTTGCCAACATTCTATCATTGCGTCGGAGATTCAGAGGAAAGCGCCCTGCCAAGGCGCCAATCACGTAATATCCCCGTAGCTCAGAATTCAGGTGGTCCTCGCTTGAGGTTACCGCTTCGGGTGCTTAGGATGAACCTCATACCACCCGCTTCGAGCTACGGAGGCACTTATGCTACGGCTAATGGAAGCGGCGGGCTGAGAATGCCCGAACGATATATGGGAAAGCTTTCAGCGAGGTCACAAGAAGAAGAAAAAGTGAAGCGGCTATATTTATTCTTGGGAAAGTATGGGCTGATCACAGGGGCCGGGCGTAGAGGGGTTGGACTGTCAAGTAGTACTTGGTGCGTTGACCATTTGCAGTACGACGTATAGATCGCCATCACTGAATTGCCCAACCTTGTCGGTCAGTGCTCGGAAGATGAGTATCAGTTCCTGTCAGTACTGGGATCTCAGCAGGCAGCTCACCCCATTGCCACGTATTCGGCAACCGTTCGAAGGCTATTAGCCAAGCAGTCAAGGTCTATGGCACATAGACGAAGGGTGTGATATACCCCTTAATACACTCATCGCTTCTCGAAGTAAATATTTCTTTTGTTCCGACATACAATTACACGCCTTGCGCCGGAAGTGTTGGCTGATACCTCCTTCATCGGGAATCCGACGCGCCCACGACGTCGTTGACTATAGAGTCCTTGCAGCAGCGTCGACTCAGGCCTATGAGTTGGGCTCATTGAAATCATTCCTGAGATTTGGAGTATTGACTTTTCGTTGATCAGGCCGGTGGTGCGGAGACTCACACACGGGTTTCCAATGCTGGATCAAGCTCGGAGCAACCCGATCGTTGCAAAAGTTTCAGAGGTTTTTCCAGGCAAGAACTCGACACGTTCCTCCCACTTTGACCCGGCTTTAATGTGACGAGCCTCGAATTCCATGGGAATATTTCTGATCCAGGGAAACAGACTCTAGTTGTACGATATAGAGCCACCGCGAAAGTTGTCCTCGCGGAATTTCTCGAAGCACATGCGGCTCGACATTCAAGGGCTTTAATCAAAGCTTGACTCACCGCTTTTTCTTTTCTCGACACAATCTGCTTTCAGTATGAGAACATTTCATTGGTAGCTTGCGGCCTTTCGAAATTCTTACACGGATCCGACCTACAGACATAGAGAACTATTACCGCATTGGATTTTCAGCAAACCGGAGTCCTGATTCCTCAGATAGCATTGATGCAGAATAATCACGTTGGTGGACAAAGTGCCTCAGTAGCATCACAAAGTCTCATAGACACATTGCCGGCTTCTGCAATGTGGTTGAAAGTAGAGGGCAGCCTTTTGATGGACGACATAAGGGAATTGCTCTTATACCCTACCTATACCACACTTGAAATTTCACTAGGACGATGCTTCGAAAAACGGAAAGAATCATGCCTGAAGCCTGCGAGACATTCAAAGAGTTGGGTCTTAGTCGCGAGCAAGTAGGCGTTGAGTTGGAATATCAGAAAGCATCGAGCATATGAAAAAGGGCCACTCCATGATGTATTCAATTGGCAAGTCTGGAAGAACTTCGAGCTCGAATTGCATGGGGACATAACAAAAGGTCTAGCATAATGCTGCCTGTTAGTCATGCAGGTGGCTTGCAGTAGTCTGACTTGGCCTCCAACCTCTGTCACCGGCAAGCTCCACTGTATCCGCAATCTCTTTCGCTGCCACTGTTTCCTGTCATGTTCACCGGGCGTTGCATTCCACGCTCGTCGAAATCCGGTTGTTGCGAGTGCTACGACAGCAACGCCGGACTCCTGACATAGCACGTTGGCCAATGTCTAATCAACAGTCGAAGACGTTGATCCTCGACTCATACATCGATAGCTCGGAGATATATAGTTCAGGGATGCACGTATGCAGCTTCTCTTATGTCGAATAACGTTGTCCAGAACAGAAGATATACGCGAAGTCACTCTCCCTGGTAAATACAATTAAGTAAGATGGATGTCTGCGCAACCCCGCCATTGGCCACGTGCTAGGCAAAGTGGCCGCCTCAGATCCTTATACGGAAACTTGGCCGTCCGTCCGTCCCTTGATGAGAATACGAACTCCAATGCTACCCACCACAGACAGGCTTGAATAGCGTCGCTTGATGATTGCCGTGGCGTTCCAATTGGCAAGTGCACATGTTTGAACTCACCATGCCATGGAAGGGACGCCAAGAAACAAGGTGTATATAAACCTCTTCTCACTTCCCTTCCTGACACTCCATATATCCATCCTTCCAATGTGAATATCCGAAACTCCAATCTTCATCAATATGCAGTCCCTCAGTGTACTGATCCTTTCATCACTTACTCTCGCCGCCGCCTGGCAGCAAAGCTCCACATGCATTCTTGGAGGTGACGCCTGCCCCACTGGCTCATCCTGCACTCCAACTCAGACCTGCGGGTACGTGTCCCTCAATGACCCTGTTTCTGGTTTGATGCTATCGTTTGAGCCCCCAGACAAACTTCTGGTGGCAGGCGATCCCCTTTTCACCTTATTTAACAAGATATATCGAATCACTTGCCTACGAGTTGAAGACTCAATACTAACCCTCACAATGACAAACAGTGGTCTCTGCTTTACACCAACCACCCTACCGCCCGCTATTCCCTGCACCGTAGGCAACAATGGCCCCTGTCCCACGAACTCAATCTGCACGCCTACCATGATCTGTCCGACGAGCGCCCCCTGTGGTGGGCGTACGTACGTTTCTCATTCAATTTGCCCCGAAATCTTGAGTAGCCAGGCATCTGTTTAGGTTGCCATGCTTACCCTCGATTCCAATTACTGTACCCATTGTCTTGAGAGGTAATTGCTGACTCCAAAATTTGCATAGAATGCATCGGCACCACGGTTCCTCCGTACACTAGCCCTTCGCTGCCCTCGATCACCTGCGTGGTAAGCGGCTCCCATTGTCCCAGCGGCTCTTTCTGCTCGCAGACGGAGGTTTGCAGCGGGCTATGCATCTCTGCCCCTGCGACAGTAACGGCGACATGCACGTCTACGCCAACGCCGACGCCCTGTGGGGGGACTCATGGACGGCAGTGCGAGAAGAAGTATAAGTGTATTGGGCCAGATGGGAAGCATTCCGGTGCCCAGCCTGATTGTTATGGCGTTTGCGAGCCTGAGTAGAGTAGGTCGCGTGAATCTTCGGGAAGTGAAGACAGGTTTGCGATTAGGCGAGGGAAAAAAAATTAGGTAGTGATCGTGATGCGGGGGTTCGAACGCACAAGGATGGGGTGGAATACGCCGAGTTTAGGTGCCGTGGAAATGTATCGTGGAAGCTGATTTCCTCCCCCTTTCTCAAAGCTCCTGGAAACGGTCGTGAGCAATACAAAGCGTAGGTAGCGGTCCAATCCATTTCAGATCATGACACAGACTTTACTCTTGGACAAACAGGTGGCTTGTATCAGTCAGCAATACCATAGATCATTGGACGGCCTCGGGACAGTGTGCTGACTGTGCTTATTGCCCTGCTGACCATCTCCACTCGACGATCGTGGATACATTGAATATCGAATCCTTCAGCCTAGGAAAAGAGTAAGCGATTGGACCTCTACAAACAAGCAACGGATTCGAAAGCAGTCATATCTAGTATGAAATCCCGCTTTCAAAGAATTCTTCACCCACCACTCACAATTGCTACTCCGAGACCAGGGTCCAGTAGATACCTACTTCAAGTAAGGTATGCACGAACACGAGCGCATGCAAGGTCAGCGTAACCCATATCAATAGTAAAAACGTTGTGTCATCTTTCCAAGATACCGGCCCGAAGCTTCGCTTTCGTGTATGACGACGTGGTGACTGGATCCGCGTTATTCTATCGACCGTAGTCTGATACTGTGCAAGCCGGGAATTGAATCAGTGTGGCCTAAACCCTTCGTGCTTTAAAACAATTTTTTTTCCGCCGTGTCAGCTATCTAACTGTGATGTTCATTCGGCGGCAGTCAGCGAAGTTTGCACGATCTGTCGTGGTGTTTGACGAATGGCCGTCCACGCATGGTAATAGGAAACGCCCAGGGATTCATCATATGGTGTCATGAGGTTTTACGCCTGGGGTTGCGAGCTTCGGTCTTAGCACCTTAAGTGCTCTAGAGGTCAAGCTTTTCCAACAACGCCGGCGAGGCCCAAGCAAGTCTCGTGGTGTAGGTAGCAAGATCAAGCACGCATGATGTTTGAATGTAGAATAAATTGAATGTGGTAACAGGTCTTAGGAGCAAATTGAGAAGCGTGCAATGTTGTAGAAGGAATGTCCAGGATTCAACTTGGGCATAGCTATCGCTGAGCTGGAGGAGCAGGCAGAGCATTTGGGTTCTTTTGTCCGCGGTTCAGAGACGAGACTGAAGATTTCGTTGAGCTGGTTAGGCGAGGAATAGTGGTAAGGACAACGGAAGAAATAAGACCAATCTCGCATTAGTGCTGATAACTGCAAGAATGCCCTCGATCAAGCTAAACAGCGCTGCCAACTCCTGTCTTTCGAGTAGTAAGCCCGGACGATCTTCCCCTGCCCTAGCCTGTACGGTGAGGCCATCTGTAACTACGAGTAAGCTCCTGGCGCTGCCATATCATTATCAGCACCTCTATATGGATGCCAACAGGTGAGTACCGATCTTCTTCCTCCTTCAAGACTTTAGGATCAAATCTTGTTTTTCCTGACGAGTATTTTTACATCTTCTTGATCACCGATCATAATTCTCAAATATAGGATACTCACCAATTATTCAGCAGCCCTGCACCGAAAAGTCTGAACACATTGCGGTCTCTCTTGGCGCAAAATACTGAGAGCTTGACAGGAGACCCGGAGAGGTTTCCGCGCAAAACTAGTAGCCCTAGCCGTTGATCACGTGACTTTCTCTGACTTCCAATCACCTTATTGATGCACAGCAACTGTTCCTTGTGCAACGCTACCCTCTTAGAACGCATTCAATTTGATTAACTCTTCTGCTTCAGGCATTCACAGTCTGTCAGCACAATTGCTCTCCTTGCATGGGGGTCTTGCTCAGTGACCACTGTATTGCACAGTGCATCGCAAAGCCCGTCAAGCTCGCTACGTTCCTATGACTGCGTGACAACAGGGTGTAAGGTGATATGCGCTACTGCATCTTGGGGTTCAAGGCGAGTTCATCGGCGCCTCCAGTATATGCGTACTCCAGACCATATACAACAGTATCATGACAGAATATCCGTTATTTCTCCTCGTATTGAATTCGGCTCTCAAATCGATGAATCGCTGTGCGTGAGTTGAGTGCCGGTGGTTCGGTGACCAATGACGGTAGGATCTGTTCAAAGTGCATGAGTATAGTTGCATCTCCAAGAATACTAATCTCGGCTCGATTATTTGTGTTAACGTCACATGTTGTCTTTAACCCTGAGAACCCCAAATACAAACCGAGGAGCGCACGGCGGAGATATTATGGACCATAATAGCAACATACGACCCACAGATCATTGTGGTAAAAGAATCTGTACAGCTACGTACGGTACAGCATGAGCTCCGCACGATTTGATGTCGCATGGGTGTCTAAATATGGAAGGACAGGCGGTCTCACCATGGCTACGGCTGGGGAATTGGGAGTACGTTCTGGGGCGCCGCCGAATGAAAATCGGGGGTGAAATTTGCAGGAGTGAAGTATGTTGTGGTGCAGAAATAGCTCGGAATAGCGTGATGTCGCACGGGGTCTAAATATGGAATGACCAGCTGCCTCGCCATAGCTACCATGGACTTGGGAGCACAACCCTGGGGCGCAGCATCATTCTGGACGGTGGAGTTGGCAAGAGTGAAGTACGTTGCAGTTCTACTGGAGGCTACAGGGACACCAAACCTCTGTCTTATGCTATTTCTGGCTACTTCGTCGGGATCCAATGAGTCCAACTACCCAGGTCTACGGGCGTACTGTTCACTCTGGTACTGACCATGGATGGACACCTGACTACTTTGCATAGACCTGTTACACTCGTGGCCGAAACGTCGAAAGTATCACCGACCCCTGGTAACCTGAGTCCCAAAATACTCCAGAAGGAGCCCAACTTCTATATGTTCTCGCACTCCCCATGCATCTTATCACATCAGCAAGCCTCATCCTTCCAGGAATACCATATCAAGCTCGAGCGATTCACAGGAAGAGAACATCGCCAATCATTCCCAGCCGTCAGTCTACCATTCATCAGCATATCTCTACATCTACAATATTCCTTGTGCGGAATCTAATCCTCCTGATATTTTAGATCCATTCAGTCATCACAAAAAGCGAATCGCAGCTCTCTCGCCTTCATAATCCGCCTCTCAGGCTCAGTGATCTCGTTCATTGCAGCGAAGCGCGACCTCTTTGCTTGCATAATCGCTGTTGAACGACCAGAAATAACCACTTGCGATTGCCACAATCGCCTGACAAAATGTCCAACGTCGAGGAGAACCCCACTGGCCGTCGCTTCCTTCCTACCCAAGCCGACGCCCAACCCTCTGACCTCTTCAAGAATATCTCTGCCACAATTAAACCGAACCAACCGATTCGATTCGAGCGCAAAACCGATGCCCAAGAATTCCTCATGTTCATCTCCGGCGTCTGCAAAACCGTAGGCGCAGCCCCTAACCGCGCTGTCTATGCGTACGTTTGGGGTCCCCATGTGAACGGGCAGGATAAGGCCAACTATGAGGTCGGCGACCTCGACCGCACACTTAACCCACAGACAGCTGAGCGCGCGCAACTACAAGCAGCGATCAAGGCGCTGAAATTAGCCATGGATTGGAAATTAAAATACGTGGAATTTAGTAACATGGGAAACAGGGCACCTAGCGACGGAAAGGCACCCAGCGACGGAAAGTCCTGGGTCCCTCGCAAAGTCGTGATTGCGTTTGACGGAGACTATTTCCTCAACCAGGTTGCTCGCTCCACGTATGAATTGGAGGAGAAAGCAGGGAATGACAATTTGGATCTGAAAAAGCAAGTGGAAGCCTCGATTACATCGTTGAAACGCGAGGACATTGCAGTCCAGTTCTGGCTGCTTGACGAATCCAACATGGCCGAAGGCTTTGCCAATGCCCGACTGAGTGGAAAGTAGCACTGGTGGTCTAAAGCCGTGAAGACAACCATGACTTTGACTTGAGGGCTATGGCGATGTTGTGTGGAGAAGTGAGGTTCGTATCGCTTGCACACGTGGGATTTCATCGGCTTACCATCCTTGACAGAACGAACGATATTATGCGAAGGAGGTTGGAGAATGGAGTTTCAGCTTTTTCTTATGTTATACGTGCGTGGAATTTGATGGGCTAGCATTTCATGACGGAACGAACAATTGTGTGCGGAGGTAGTTGGCAACTGGGGTTTCAGCATCTCTTATGTCATACGTGCGTGGAATTTGATGGGCTAGCATTTCTGACGGAACAAACAATTGGGTGCGAAAGTGGTTAGAGAACGGTGTTTCAGCATTTCTTATATTCTACATGCGTGGAATCTCATTTGCTAGCTTTTCATAACATAACGAATGATAATGATAAAAAAACCAAACGGGGTCAAAGCCTCGCCTACAGTGGTGAAAACTCATTAACTTGCCAATCTTCACAGGAAACGAACCACAATGTGCGAAAGTAATTGAGAAAACAAGTCTCAATCTTTCTAAACTTTAGTGAAAGTCTATCGAGGTGCCAATCCAGAATAAAACAGAACTGAATGATTCTCGATTCAGCAGTAGTTAATACTGGGCTTAAATTCGTTTGGCAATGTATGATACATCTCCACCGGGAACCGTACTACCTATCCATCATCCTTTCCCATCCTCCCATTCTCCCACGCTCATCCCATTCCCAAGCCCCCCCGTTGAACGTGTCAAAATTCCCACCTTCTACTTTACTTATAAGATAGACACACGCCCCATCCCATCAAGCCTTGAATAGACAAGTAGCGTATCTCCCTTTACTAACCCCACTCACCCTTCCCACATCACCCTCCTCATCCCTACTCACTCACCATCTCCCCATCTCCGTCTACGCCCACACCACCACTCTCACCCACCACCCCTACCCTCACCATCACCCCCAGTGGAGCTAATACCATGCGTAGAGTTGGTGGAGAACTTTTGTCAAAGAACTAAAATGCGGAGTTGAGGTTGGTGGGGGTGAGGGAAGAGGGCTTTGGGTGAGTGGTGAGGGATGATGGGGGTGCTGGTAAGGGTAAGGTGCTT
>JAABUK010001100.1_pt1 | contig 53041 bp, 37 predicted proteins | sample 5559141 | NCBI WGS metagenome assembly JAABUK01 (sample SAMN10711869, study PRJNA513367) | rock metagenome | isolation source: Antarctica rocks | place: Antarctica: Victoria Land, Pudding Butte nord | collected 2016-01-03 | reverse complement strand
CTTTATAGGAAAGCTCTTAGATTCTTTAAGAATTAGTCTTACTATAAATAAGACTAGTATTATATTACTATATACCTTTCATAATTAGTAATTATAATAATATACTTTTTTATTCTCCTTCTTTTATAATTCTATCTTAATAGTTCTAACTAGTTTTCTTAAGACTAGAAATATTATAAAAGGCTAGCTATACTTATAGTATATATGTTAATAATGATAGACTAGTTACTTAATAGTTAAATAATAATATATCTACTAATATTTACTTAATAATAATATATTTCTAATAATATTTATAAAAGATAATAAAGTACTAAGAATTACTTTAATTTTATAGAGCTAGGATATAATAGGCTTATATTACTAGAAAAGTCGCTTATAGTATACGATTCCATGTCGTATTAGAAAAGGGGGGGTTTACGTGTTCACTGCCAAAGCCACAGGGCGGAAACATTCCGTGACCCGGCACGGGTCGCTTTTTTGCGACCCGCGCGCCTGGCTCTGGTGAGCGGTGGGTAAACTACACGGTCAGGGCAGATGTCAGGATCTTGGTTATTCAGTACATCGCAAGCTTGAGTAGGCAGAGCCGATTGCTTGATTAGCGGGATCAATACGAGAGCTGATCATCGGAGGATTCTCTCACACCATCCAAGAGGTTGCTGTACGCGCAGCGGCGATCGCAAGGAGCTGCCTGAATCCTTCGATGATACAGAGATCCAATCAACTGAATGGCGTCTTTAGTGGACCGAGACCAGCTAGAGCTCAAGATTCTAGAGCTGTTCGTGCCAATCGATTTTACGCCCTGCTTGCATACATGTATTTCCATGCATCCAGTACCTCGCTTCCCGCACAAGCGCTGAGACGCTCAGGGCCTCGGGGTGACTCTGCCTCCGCCATGCGTCATGCAGGTGAAGGCACAATCCTTTGAATCCTTGGGTGTGAAGCTATGGCGATGCACAGGGTCCTGGGTGTTGACTGCTGAGTGGGGGCACAATGAACCTGAGACTGTATTTTACATTGACCATGTTTTGATACGGAGCGGTATTCTATCTGTCCAATTTTTGTCGTTACGACTGACGTAGGGCGAGGTCCCTTCAGTTGACAACGAGGCAGCCTGTGCTTAGTTCCGCAACCATTCAGCCCTATTAACTATGACGGTGGCAGACGAAGAAGCTGCCCCAAAAAAGCATCAGAATGATCAAGCTGATCCTACAGACTCATACAATGAAGCTCGCGAATATCCAAACGACAAAAAGGCACCCGCGACTGTCGCTACAGACAGCGAGCAGCCGCCTTCGCCCATATGTACTGACTTAAAGGGGTCATTTTCACCAGAGCATGAGCGAGAAACAAAGAAGGCAGCGCCACTTCCCGCACCACCATCCTTCCCAGATGGTGGCTTTACCGCTTGGTTGCAATGTGCTGGGTCTTTCTTCATGTTTTTCAATTGCTGGGGTGTAGTCAATTCGTTCGGTGAGCAGGCACTGTGCGCCCCGTGACAACAATCCCGCTGAATCCAGAAATCTAGGGGTCTTCCAAACGTTCTACGAACAACAGTACATTCCCCACCAGTCATCATCGAATATTTCCTGGATTGGTTCCATCCAAGCCTTCTTCCTGATATTCGGCGGCTTGTTCACAGGCCCGCTCTATGACATGGGCTATCTCCGCCAGGTAACAATCGTTGGAAGCTTTTTAGTCGTCTTTGGTATGATGATGACAAGTATAGCTACGAGATATTGGCAACTTGTACTAGCTCAAGGCATCGTAGTTGGGCTAGGGAATGGGTGCCTCTTCCTGCCCAGCATATCCGTTCTACCGACTTACTTCAATAAAAAGAGGTCACTGAGCCAGGGGATCGCGTCTGCAGGCAGCGGGCTTGGTCAGACTTTTCATCCCTCTTTCAGCCGGTGATGGCTGACACTTGACGTAAAACAGCTGGAGTTCTCTACCCCATCATCTTTCGCCAACTACAACCAAATTGTGGCTTTGGGTGGGCCACTCGGGTGATAGCATTTATCATGTTGGCTACGTTAATCGTGCCTATGACCGGCATGAGAATGCGGATGAAGCCACCAGCCCGACGCAAGCTTTTTGATGCTTTAGCGTGGACAGAGCCGCCGTTCACCCTCTTCGCGCTTGCAACATTCTTCGGCTTTCTCGGGCTGTACATTCCACTGTTTTACATACAAGTCTTTGCGGTACAGCAAAATATCATCAGCGAGCAGCACGATCTCGCCTCATACCTTCTCGCTATCCTTAATACGGGTTCTTTCTTCGGACGCATATTACCGAACTACATCGCCGACAAAATCGGGCCGATCAACACTTTGACACCCCTCACTCTTTTAGCGACCATTCTGGTATTTGTCTGGATAGGTATATCTACCGCTGGAGGTATCATCGTTTTCTGTCTTCTTTACGGGTTCGTCTCGGGGGCCTTTGTGGCTCTGTCTCCCCCCATCGCCATAACGCTATGTCCGTCATTGGCAGTCATTGGCGTGAGAATGGGGATGCTCTTCGTTCCAATATCTATCGGTTTGTTGATTGGCAATCCGATAGCTGGGGCACTGGTGAAGACTAGCTGGACAGCGCTGCAAGCATTTTGTGGAGCCTCATTGGCTTTGTCAACCGCACTGCTAGTGGCAACCCGTGTCACGAAGAGCGGCTGGAGCTTGAAGGCCAGGTCCTGAAATTATCAATCGGGACATGGTATGATTCATACCGGTTGACTATAAAAATTGAAGAGTGGGCCCATAAGCCATTGTACTGCAGGTTCCATTATTCACGCAGGCGTTTACTAGCACGCAGCTCTGATTAATTCGGTTTCTACCGCAGAATTCGAAGAGCTGGGATGAAAATCTAGCTCAGCGCAAGTGCGACATTAATGACAGCATGCTAGACATAGGAAGGAGGTGGGCTCAATTTCAACTGAAGTAAGCCGTATATCTCGTAATATGTTACGCTGTAATTTACATTCTGAGAGTATCAAATTTCGCCCACCAACCCGCCGCACCCCCAGCACTCCCAGGGTCAGCTTTAGCCAATCAAGAGAATAGTTCCGGGGCTTACTTTTGGGCGGAAACCTCCGAGGACCCTCTGCATCGGAAGTCACCTTTGGACTTCATTGAAGCGGACAGAGAGAAGGTTGCCTGGGCTACCCTACATCCCACCCTCCCATGTTGCTCTTCTTCAAGTTCTGCGTAGGGAGTGTGTGCAAGCACCATGGGCGTCAACGGCAGAGAGTCGCACAGCCAAATAACCCTCTCACAATGGAATAAATTAGAACAACTAATCGCTGCAACTCATGAGAGTTTACCAGTCAGCTCGCCGAATAGCAGCGGTGGCGTCCGGCTCAATGGCCAAAGCTTAGACCTGGCAAGCGTTATTGCGGTTTCAAGGTACCCAAATTGAGCAACGTAATAAGGTATCGAGTAATTAACATGTACATTAGATATGGTGCGCAAGTACGTCTTGACGAGGAGAGCCTTTCTAGGCTCGTCAATAGTGCTAAGAAGCTTGAGGAGAGCCTTGGGGCCGGGAAAGTTATTTATGGTTAGGATCTTCTTCTTTGGTCTGGTACAAAGTTGCTGGATGCTTACACTAGGTACAGGTGTCAATACAGGCTTTGGCGGCAGTGCAGATACACGAAATAGCCAGGTGAATACGCTTCAGGAGACTCTGATTCGTGAACTGCACTACGGCATTCTTGCGGATCCACCAACGACGGCAAAACCCATCCTGCCGAAGGGGAACGGTCATAACAACGGTCAGTCGAACGGCGATTCGGTTTCATCCCTAGCAAGCTCACTGTACGAGAGAGCTTTACCCCTAGGTGATCCGGCTGCTGCAACATGTATGCCTGAGTCGTGGGTACGGGCGGCTATGCTCATCCGCATCAACGCGCTCGTCAGCGGCCATTCTGGTGCTCGTAGAGTTGTAGTCGAGAGGGTGGCAGACCTTATAAAGCATGGTATCACTCCACGGATTCCCCTTCGCGGGAGTATCTCTGCTTCCGGCGACCTGAGTCCATTGTCGTACGTTGGAGGCGCTCTCCAGGGAAAGACCACTGTGACAGTCTGGGCTGGAGATCCAAGTACAGGAATTCGACGCGTGACAACTGCACGGCAGGCGCTCGTTGAGAATTCTCTGGAACCTATAAAATTTGAAGCTAAGGAAGGTCTTGCCATCGTCAATGGCACGGCAATCAGCTGTGCAGTTGGAGCGTTGGCTATACACGAGGCTCAGAATCTGGCAACACTAGCACAAATCCTGACAGCAATGAGCGTAGAAGCTCTTCAAGGAAGCACGGAAAGCTTTGACCCCCTTTTCGCAGCAGTACGCCCGCATCCAGGCCAAATCGAGTCCGCCCAAAATATCGATCAATTTCTCTCCGGGTCCCAACTCGTTGCTGTCAATGACGGAGCAGAAGAAGGAAGTCTCCGCCAAGATAGATATTCGATTAGGACTGCGTCGCAATGGCTGGGACCCCTCCTAGAAGACCTGTCTTTGGCGCATCAACAAGTGGCCATCGAATGCAATTCTGTTACCGACAACCCCTTGATCGACGATAAAGGCAGAATGCTCCATGGTGGTAACTTTCAAGCCAAGAGTATCACATCGGCAATGGAGAAAACGCGACTTGCTCTTCAAAGCATTGGCCAGATGCTGTTCACACAGTGTACCGAGCTGACCAATCCCTCAACTAACAGAGGATTGCCTCCTAATCTCGTTGCGGATGAACCAAGCGAATCGTTCATATTCAAAGCGGTAGACTTGATGAGTGCTGCGCTCCAATCTGAGTTGGGCTTTCTTTCCAATCCTGCTGGGACTTATGTGCAACCTGCAGAAATGGGGAATCAAGCGATCAATTCTCTGGCCCTGATCTCGGCGCGGTATACGCAAACAGCAGTGGATGTCCTGTCACAGCTCGCGGCAGGTCATCTGATGGCTCTTTGCCAGGCGCTTGATCTTCGGGCTATGCAATCTCTGTTCGTTCGTAGTTTCAAGGATCCTTTCGATGCGTCTGTCGGTGATAGCTTAGCGGCCAAACAATGAGATATCTAAGGTACATATCAACATCGTTGGCAATGTGTCTGATCACGTGACGGATATTCGCTATTTGTGACGATGTGTCTACAGCAATATCCACGAAAGACGACACAGCACTCAGTGTTATGAAGGTAGCTGTGGGAACGTGGTCGGAGTGTATGAACTTGATAGCGTTGCTTCTACCTTTGGAATATGCAAGAGAACTCAAACCGGATCACCTCCAATATCCCATCTCCATTGGCGTGAAACCCTGCTCGCTTCTGTAGATCGAGAGCAATATGATTGCCCCCTTCCTCTGTACAGGTCCGCAAAGATCGCCTGATCTTTCGCATCTAGAGCATGCGAAATTCTCTCTGAGACTGACTTATATAGCTCTCTCAAAGGCTAACCCTCTATTCACTTGAACCAGTATCCTTCGCCGCTCGCATTAGCCTCCCTAGCCTGCTTTAGCGGCAGCAACTCTATAGTATTCTTATACACAGCGACGTAGATCAGACCCTTATTAGCGTATCTATCATATCCATACCTCTCTTCCTAATTACTAGTCTTTTTTCCGGCAAAGTTATCTGCACACCTTCTTTTATCGCTCCCTGCCCACATAGGCTTCTTCTTGTTCCAAGCTTTGATTTGTGAACGCAGCTTATCGATAACTCTGGCAGGGATCCTTCCGTCCCCAGAATTCTCCGTCCAAGCTTCAGCGACAGGGTAGATATGACGTTGGGGATCCGAAGGATTGGTCATCGGTGATCCAAGGAGTGCGGTCGTTGTCCGGACGACGGCCCAGAGGTTGTGCTGTCTAAGGTACGGCGAGCAGGATCCGGAAACCGTCGAGAGTCGCTTGCATGCTCGAGATCGCTTTCAGTCTCTGATGACAACATTTGATCACGAGTTCGCTTGCGCGATACATCTTTCCCTGAACATTGGCGTAAATCTAGCTGCTTTGTCAGGCTGGCGATTTTCTGCTCAAGATCGATGTTGGCTGATTTCGACTGATCCAACTCGATCTGAATGACCCCTTTTGCTCGTTGGTTGGTCTGAACATCGCGCTCTCGATCATGAGTAGCGTTCTTCGTGTTTTCAAGGGTCCTCTCGGCATCTTCGTGCAGGCGCTGGACCGTCTCCTGAAGATCCTGGCATTTCTTAGCGAGGTGGTCTTCCTGTAAGGCCTGGTCAGCATTTCCCATAGAATCTTTTTCCGAATTGAGCCGCGTGGTCAGGAAAGCAACTTGCTGCTCAACATCGGTTCTACTTTTCCCTATCTTAGCCAACTCGCTCTGGACAGCCTCCTTTGCGCGTTCGGAGGCTGCGAGATCGCGAACTCGCTCTTGAAGGAATTTCTCGGTGTCTTTGTATTTCGCATCAGCCCTATCACGTTGCTGGAGGACCTCCTGGTACTGCGCTTGGAGACTTTCATGAGATCGGACGAGATTATGATGCTCCTGGTCGAATCGATTCTTTTGGGCTTCACTTGACCATACGGTCTCTTCTGCCCGCTTGAGCTTTTCGTAGGCCTGGCTGAATTGTTCTCGAGCATCATTCCGCACATCCTCCAGCAAACGCACGTCTGAATTCCTCATCTCCTTCAGGTGGAGCAAGAATAAGAAATATTTCAAGTCCTTCTTCTGACTTACGGAATTTAGATCCTGAATCTCGCCATCGAAATGTGTTATGCGATCTCTAAGGTTGTCAACGTCCGAGTGCTCCAATTTGCATTTCTCAAGCGCTGCCTCATCTATTGAATTGGTGATTGTTACACTGCTGGAAAGGCTTTCACTCCGCTCTTTTGGCTGCGATGATTGCTTCCCTCTTAAGCTTTCTAACTCGATATGGAGCCTCAGTGGTGTATTAGAAGCCTCTTCGGCCTTCTCCAGCGATCTTTTAGTCACACTTAGCTGCTCTTTAAGCTTAGGTATGACCACTTCCTCGAGATTCTTGACTCTTCTGGTGGAATCTGTGCAGGCTTGCAGCTGAGATACATGACGCTCTGATTCCGCAGCCAAGTCATTCCTCGATGTGGTTATGGATTCTAGTAAGTAGTTCGTATTTGTCATCTGATCGCTCTGCTGTAGCAATTCCAATTTCTGAGTACTGACCAATGCTTGCAGCCCCTTCTTATCCTCCTCATGCTGAGCTATTGATGCCCGTAGGCTGTCAGCATTCGCGTTAGCATTGAAGACCTGGCCATCTTTCAGATCTCGATAATCACATAACACATTCAATTGGCGTTGAGTGTTCTCATTATCATCTTGCAATTTCTTCCTTTCAATTCGGAGAGTTAGGCGATCGTCTTCGAGCTTCTGTTCCGCAAGGATTAGCACTCGTTGCCTCTCCGCACATGTGGCCTCAAATTGACGCTCTCTTTCCGTTAGATTTCGCTCCCGGTCGTCGAGACCGTCTCTCATATCGTTAATTTGAGCATTCTCTTTGTCTATCCGGTTACTGTGCTCAAGCGCTCTTTCAATCCAGGATGGTTGTTCTCCGTCTAAAGATTGCTCCAGTCGCTTGGCCTCATCTTGAGTCTCTCTAAGCTTCTTATGGGCATCTATACGTTGATGAAGCAGGGAAGTCAGCTGAATACTTTCTCGGTTGATCTCTGACTGAACACCACGTAGCTCTTCTTTGACGGCCTCTGTTGCAAGCTTCGCGGCTTCCAGATCACATTGTTTGTTCGCCACAACTTCGTCGAGCTCGGCAAGCGTACCTTTCCGACTTACTATTGCTTCATCCCAATGGCTCTTGCATAGCGACAATTCGTCCAGCCTCTCCTGTTGAAGTTTCTGCAACTGGTCTATCTTTTCCAGTAGGGCTGGACCACGAACTGCCACATCGTCGATGGCAGCCCTTAGGTTCCCGTTTATATGCTTTGCGATATTTTCTGCGAACATATTTAACAATTTCAAAACCTTATCGAACGTCTTTCGCCAAGTAACGCTCTCTCCAAGAACCCTGGACCCGTCCAGTGTGTGGGGCTGATTCAATGCCTGTTGCCATTGAGCCTCGTATCGCGTGATCTGGTCAAGGCTTTGCTGCTCAAGAGCCTTCAGCTCGCTTACTCTTTTCAAGAGATCTGGCGTCTTCATCGCAAGCTCAGCAAGAGGCTCCAAAGCCTCCGGTCCAAGATCTCGTGTGAGGAACGACCATTGCTGCCGCAAACCCTCAATCAACGCTTCAATGTCTCGTCGACATTTCACGTCCTCGGAGGGAGTATTGTGTCCGGACTGAGCCGGTGTAAATTGTGTCGGTGAAGACATCATATATTTTTTCCTGGCGAGGAGTAAATCCTGCGCGAGGTGTAGTTGATAAATCCGTACACCCCAGACTCTTGCGAGTCTTCAACAAGTGTGTTTGAATTTTCCCTGCGAGGATGAGTTCCTGCGCGGGATGCAGTTGATAGATCCGTAGACCCCAGACTCTTACGAGTCTTCAACAAGTGTGTTTGAATTTTCCCTGCGAGGATGAGTTCCCCGTCAGGTATGGTTGATAGATCCGTAGATCCCAGACTCTTGCGAGCCCGTCAACAGGTATAGATAGAAGATTTTTCCCAGCGAGAATGAGTTCCTGCGCTGGGTGCGGTTGATAGATCCGTAGACCCCAGACTCTCGCGAGTCTTCAACAGAGGGAAAATGATCCCCCGTCACACAGATCACAAAATGAAGTGCGCCGTCCTGGAAAATCCAGTGAGAGTGTATTGAGATATGAAGGGTGATACAAACCGGCATGAAGCAGGCAGAGAGACGGAGACGGAGGCTGAGGTTTAAGTTTCTATCTGGACGCTACTGTGGAACTAGTGGATCGACCCCAATTGCATATCATTTGGAAAGATTGGTCTGCTGACCTTGGCACAAGCATGGATCTTCTTGTACATTGATATTTTGCAATGGGAGACTGTACAAAGAAACGCTGCGTCCCATCTCCCGCCGGACATTGATCAGTCTTCGCTGAAATTAGTTTCGGGAGAAAGGTCCCGTGTACTACTCCTGTTGTCGTAGTCCCAAAACTCACTAGAAGCATCCCTGTCAGAGAGTCAGCAGCAGCTCTCTCCCCATAGTATTGGCCTGACTGGTAGGACTTACTTCTCGGCCTCTGGGTCAACTGGGGAATCTGTCGCTGCCTCGCCTCCAGCGATGCCCCGGGGCTCATCTTCCGGTTGGTCCCAGAAGGGACCTGTCGCGTCGCGGTATACAGGCCTCCAGCCTATAGTCTGGGTCTGACCCACCGTGGGCTCTGACCCGAGGTCTGCCGAAGCTTTTGCTTGGAGATCATGGGCATGTTCAAATTTCGAAGCGGCTGCTGTAGATGTGCCTGCCTCCTTTGCCTTGTTTTTCTTCGATGATGCTTGTGTGTGACGTGATTCCGTCGACGACTTTGATTCTTTCCCCGGAGCTGATGTCGCTGTCGCGGCGGTCGATGGTCGCGGCGGAGGCAGGTGTGTGGAGGTTCTTGGGGGCACGTCGTTCCCCCAACTTGCAGCGGTATGAGCAGGATGAACTGGCTGCCCTTTGTTCAACCATGACCCCGGTTTGGCCGTTTGATAGCCGAAAAACGAGGATATTGGCGTATGATGTTGTTGGGTTGGACCTTGCACCATTCCATTTGCCACCCATGGAACAGGGGCAACACCCGCCTTGATGTTAGACTTGAATGGGTTTATAGTCATCGGCCGTTCCAAAGCCTCGACATACTTAGCATCTGAATGATGGCAGGTGCGACCAAGTTGACTTTGCCATTCCGTCCATACCAAATGGCTCTTCGCTCGAGCTTCTCCTTCGCCTTGCCGACCGAGATCGACAACTTTTTGAATTGAAGAAGCACAGGACTGGAATTGGGAGACGGCTGCATGCAACGTCTTCATCCCTCTGTCCAATGACTTCTTATAATCTTTCTCAGCACTCACAGCATCAGCCATCAGTTCTTTTACATCTGCGTATACCGCCGATTTGGCTTCTTCAGCGGATTGCCGCTCCATATGCAGCTCTTGGAACGTCTCTCGATAGAATGCTACATCTTTCTCGAGGGTATTAGTATACTCTTTGTAGGTCTCAAGGCGATTGATGTCGTTGTCGATCCGCCTTTCGTACTTTTCAGCCAGTCCCTGGACTTCGAGTACGTGTTCCTGCATTATCTTTTCGGTCCTAGACAATACGTCGACTTTTTTCTTGAGGCGCGTGTTCTCTGCCCGTAGCGCCGCGTTGCCGAGAGGTGAGTCTGAAGTTTCCAAGGGATTCTCGCTGCGATCGTCCTCCATTGAATGCTCCTCTTCTTCGGCAGCCAACAGGGCGCCTAGAGTAGCCAACTCTTCCTTCAATTTGATTAATTCGCGCGTTGCCTGCTGCATATGGTATGAAGTCGTAAGCTGGCGATCAATGCTTTCACCGCGTGATTTGTCGTTTTCTGTTTCGAGGTCTTGCCTTGTCTTTTGCATTTTGGTCACGATATCCTGCTTGATCTTTCGCTCCTCCTCTGCGACAGCTTGAGCCATACCTCTCGCTATGAAGAGTTCGCGCTCCAGCTCTTTGATGCGCAGATTCGCAGCCTCTCGCGAGGTGCCGTCAGATATTGGTTGGGATGTAGACATTGTAAGAATTTTCCTCGCGATTCAAAGTGACTGCACGAGGGTGGGGTTTCTGCAAACAGAAATTTCTCAACCTTAGTTGAGGAAGGGCGGTAAGCCTCTGGTTTACTAGAAGAAGAACTCCGATGCGTTTGAAGCAGTGGTGGCTGCTCTAACATCAAATGTGTTCTTGGAAGACGCCCTTGAAGAAGAAAGAGAGTCACGAGGCGAATGATATGTTTGTTTGGGGCTTGGCGCTAATTGACCCTCGTCAACACTTGGACCAACTCTCCGCGTTGGCTCACTCCTCGAGAATCTCCAGATAGTGAGGTCTAAGTCCAGGTTCGTTTGCAATATGAAGTAATCGACGTCGAACAGGCCCTACTGCCTCAGTACAGTTCAATCGATGATCAGTCTCTTCAATCAAGGGACGCTTGAGCCGTCTGCACATTTGCAGGCTTTTCAACGGCTGAATGCTCTCTCATCGATATTTCTAAGTCAATATATCACACGGAACGCTCTTCAAAGATCTTGAATCTTCGCGACTTGTACTTCTTCAGTGAAGGCGACTCCAATCACATGATGACTTGAGCTGTGAGTGACGGGATCATATGGATTGGGTCCATGCTGATGACTACGAGTAGCAACCCGCAGACCCTTCCGCAGAGCCTCATTTTCCTGGATAGCCACAACGGCGTGTGCGGATTCAGTCAATCTGGCAGTGGAATACCTTATTCCTGGCCAGAAATTCCCTTCTCGCAGTCGAATTCAAGCCATTGGCAGATGCAAAGAAGCTTCTGGAGCTGAGATGAAAGATTCGGTGCTGCATGGCTGTTGGCGAACGACATTCTTGTATGTTTTGTTTTGTCAAAAAAAGGCTTCACTACCGTGTCAAAGGACAATATTTGATTACCGATGAGCTTCTGATGGTGACTTCAGTCCTCATTCGGATGCTCCAATCCCACCAACCTTCTCGAGCCAGAGGCCTTCAGCACCACCATCGGATGGTAGCATGGCCTACGTCGTGTGCTGTGTTGCTATACGAGCATCACTAGTATCACGGAAGAGACAGCTGAGATCTTACAGCCAGTTCCAGTGCCAGTTGTCGCCCCGTTGAATCCTAGCACGGCCAGTCGCCGTTGTGTGGAAATCTCTTCACCATCCGATGTTCCAATAGTCAGATCACCTTTGCAATGAGCCCCACTGACGCTGCGAAGACTCGCACACACTGTGGATGTCCAACATACTTACTTTACTTTACTGTAACAGGAACTGTTAGCGCGCGGCTGCGGAGTGCCAAGTTGCTCGACGTCTTCCCACCAACCTCGCTCAATGTTTCGCAAGTTGCCAGAGGTCGCACTGAGCGTGTCCATTGCAAGATGACAATGTACACATCCGGCCTTCACCATGTCCAATTGGCTGTATGACTGAAGGAAGCAGATGTGTGACGTGATGGTAAGCCAATAAGCCATTGCTCTATCTCGCCACCCAGGCTCGCGATCTGACGCTTCCCTCAGGCTTTCTCCTTCTAAGAGATCCTTTTCGCATTGGGAAAGTAGCTTTCAAAGAGCACGGGAGATGATCAGAAGCAGGTACGATGGTGTGCCAAAGGAGAAGGGCGAGATTAGACTTCCTGGGCTGGTTAGGAGATGGGTGGCATGGACACAGCAAGAGCGGATATTCCCCCTTGGAGGGAAAGGGCAGCGGCTTGAATTGGGACTTAAGGCAGGTGAATAGTTTCAATACATGAGAGAGCTCTTGTGGCTTCCAAATCAAGCTCCATCGTATTCTATTGACCGGCTCTGGATTGTGCTTGTTCTAGTTCCTGGAGTGCATCAACCAGGTCGATAACGCTCTCCAGATACCTCTTTTCGGCGGCAAACCGTTCCTGTTGCCGCCTCATCATTTCCCTATGCGACCGCTCGGCGCTGGCACCGTATTCATCTAAATAGGCGTCCACGGTAGCTCCGGCCTGCTTTTCGTACCGATCCCAATCCTCATCGGCCACCGACGTATACCCACACTCATCCAGTTGACCGGCTGTCTTATAGCGGAAGCCCCCGCCACCCTTGATGTATCCCTGGGCGAGCTGTGTGATGATGATCTCGCTCAGCCATGTTTGAATCGGTCGGAAGCACACGTATACCACGTTCTGTTGCAGCCTGAAGCTACCTAGGAACTCGTACTCAAATAGTGCTTCCGAGAGGTTCATCAGGTAGTTTGAGCTCTCGTGTTCAAGGTGCTGTTGAAGTCTGCTCATAAGCTCTGTGCTGTAGCCTACCTCGACCACCGGTACACTCAATGGGGCATGCCCCGGCTTACCCTCCATTCGTAATCGAAGTTGGCCCACAAAATTGCGAACCCAGTCCCGACGGTGACTCGACTTTACCATCTTGTTCCCGTCGACGACTTCTTCCCAATCAGTATACCTCCGCAGGCCCAGGCTGGCCAATCCATCATACCACTCTGCTTTGGGGTGAATCAATTGGTCTACCTCTCGAGCATACTCGTCGTAATCATGATCAGATTCTATGTAGTCGAGCATGTCATCGCAAACCACATCCCATTGTGCCGGTGTAGGAGAGAGGCCCATGCGGTCACAGATTGCGATGAGAGATGTACCAGGCTGCGAGTTCCCTTGAGCATTACACCTCTCGAGAGCCTCGTACACGGCTCCGCCTGGAATTTCGGCTTTTCGTGGCACCTGCCCATCGATGATAGCTCTGAGAAGAGCGTCGTCCATGGAGGCCAGAAGCAAGAGCATGTCGCTGCGAGCCAACCTGGTGTTGTCCTCCAGTAACTTCCTCAACTGGGTCCATTCACCCTTGGCTTCTTCGTCTTCAATCACCGGCATCAGACCTCCCCTTCCACTTTCGTCCATTGCCGCTAGGTACCGATCTGCGGTCTCGTTGCGGTGAGGGCTCTCGTTGCAATTCTCAAGCGGAATGTTCGCTGACCATGGCTTGTTTTGCCATTGACGGCCATTGCCGGTATGCCATAGAAGCTCCTCCCAGTGCTCGAGAGCCAACTTGTAAGAGCTTTGAGATGCTTTGCATAGATCTCTGCCAATTGAGTAAGCTGAAACGAAATATGTTCCACAGTGTGTGGACAGGGAGTCTTCTTCGTTCGAGAAAACACCATGTTGTAGACGCATACAGACCACCTGCCACACATGTATCACCAGGGCAATTGCAAAAAGATCGTGTTCCATGTTGCTGGAATGGTCTTGATCCAGCCGGAGGCCCTCTGCCGTGCTGACCGCTTCGGGAAGCCCAATCATTGTATATATTATGGCATTTTCAGTCAATGTCTCCCGGCACAGCAACTTCAAGAAGTCGGTATATCTCGAATGCACTCGCTGAGCTGTTGGCAGTGGCCAGCTCGCAACGCTTGCTTCCAGCTGGCGGATCGACTCGGGAACATTGCCGTCAAGGTCGAACTCATCCTCCTCGTCTGACAGGCTCGTACTGGTGGTAGAAAGACGCCTTTCCATTCTACTCCCTTCGTAATCGCTTGCGAGGTCGACAACGTGACTGGCCGGCTCTGAGCGTGTTGTATGCTGTGTCGAAGCCGTCACCGTAGTGCCTGCTCCATCGGAGGCTGAGTTTGGAGCCTCTACCTGACTAGAGTCAACTACAGGCTGCCGCCCGTGTTGCCTCGAGTGGGTAGGGTTGGTATTTGATAGCATGGGTAAAATTTTATCCCGGCGAGAGTGAGCCTCTGCGCGGGGTGGTTTGGTAAAGGTCCTTGGACCCGAAATCTCAACGGATTGGATTCAATGTCCGCTTGAGAAATGTTGAGCGCTCCGCCACCGCTCCAGAAACTATGTCATCAAACCTCACAGCAAATTCATACAGCGTTGAGCTCGACTACAAGATGCTTTCCTGTTGGCCTCAAAGGTGGAGATTGCGCTTCCTTTACACGATCGAGAGATAGCAGCCGAGATGCTCTGCTTCACTGAATTGTCACAGGGACCACTATATCTGGACTAGCGTCTGGCAGGAATGTCAAGCAACAAGCTCACTTTGATCTCGAACGCTGTGTTATGCAGAAGGTCATTGACATAAAGTATCAGATCAAGTGCCGAAAGGCGTTTGACCTTTTGGCATTCTATCAACACAAGTGAAAAGAAGTGACCCAATAGTTACGGCCTTAAGGGACAGGTAGGCCGCAAGAGGCTGCATGGATGAGGTTCTCTTAAGATACTCTCTCATGCTTCTTCACTCTCACACCTCGCAATGCCTCCCACGTTTCTCAATCCAGCATCATCTGACACGGCTTGAGGATCACACGGGGTAGCTGAGAACGGAAAGCCGTCCTCCGAAAGATCTTCAGTGGATTACAATCAGATCCTCTTCAAATCCTGATCTGGTTTGTCAACCCCTTCGCCGCGCCGTCAATCTTCGGAACTGACTGTATAACCTCCCTCCAGAACGCCGCCAATCGTCACCTTCATCCTCTGCACCAGTACAAGGACGAAGAGGGAAATTCTATCCTGGCCCTCAATTCTCCTGTGCCGAGCTGGCTCATTGGTGGCGGAATGGACAACAACGATACCATCGCCGAGTCCTCCATCGCAACCGGCAGGCCGAGATTCTACAACTTCCCTCGAAAGGTCGTTTGGGATTCGATCAAAGACTTCCACATCTACCAAGGTGTCCCCCTGATCCGGGGAGTGCAATTCGTCCAGGCGTCCATTGGCGGTCTTGGGAAAGACGTACATCATGTCTTTCTTCAGAGCGCCCCCTATCTCAAGCGCGGATCGGAAAAGTTTAGCGTAGACAGGTGGATTACCAAGAGTTGCTACTACGCTGGCGTGCGGATAACACCAAACGCAGGCGGTATCACGGAGTTAGTTCCAGATGAGAATTCGCTAATGAAGTTCCGCTTTCGAGAATACCCCCGAGTTGATACTTCAGAAGATGGAGCTGACATCTGGACGGGACGCGTTGTACCTCGATCGAGGGAATGGTTCGCCACAACGCAGACTGATTTCTGCGTGCTGCTGACCATGTCACGGCATGGAGACGTACCACCTCGCGTCTACCGCCAAGAGCAGTATTGTCACAATAGCCAATTAGAGCAGGCGACGATTGAGCTCACCTACAATACGGAAGCCGTCGCGAGGGAGCTCGCTGCCATTGAGAAATTTTGCGACGACGAATTCCAGCCAAAGCTCTTTGCAGAAATCCGTCAAGCTTTTGTCTCTCACCCTCTACCTAGAACTTCACAGACCGGGGTCAATCTCTCCCGTGGTCCCCAAGGTAGGGGCTGTGATGGGAATGCCATGGCTTATCAGAAATACATCGATGCACTCCGAAAGCAGGAAAGGACCAACTTCCAGCAATTGGCCGTTTTGGAAGTGGCGAAGAGTATGTATCCGCGACTTGCTTGTATCGCAGGACCACCAGGCACCGGCAAGACAAGATCTCTACGGCAACTTGTTACAGGGCTACGATACAGTGGGCACAGTTTCCTCGTGATAGCACCATCCAACGCGACCGTGGACACTGACGCTGCAGATATCTACCAGAATCTCCCCGAGCAACTGCGGAAGACCACCAAGATGCTTCGTTTGGGAGTCGGCGCTCAGGCAATGCTGACCCAGACGAGTCACACTGACTTTGAAGGTCTCGAGCACACGGATGCGGGCGAGTACAAGGACATTGAAGGCTCAGCGGATAGTGAGCTTGCTAGTGCCATTCAAGAGACCGCGGTGGAGCTCGCTGCGTTTGAAGATGAGCACGACAGACTCAAGCAATTGGGTAAGGATGTGGACAACGCCAAGGAGTTGTATCGCCTGTTCCAAGCGTCTCGCCGACTCAAGAACTCAAACGTCCCTGTTGCTATGACCATGGGTTATCGAATTTGGGAACTCATGCAGGAGGACAGACTCGCCGCCGAAGAACAATACGAGGCGTTGAAAGCCACGTACTCTCCACATCGATGGGCAGATCTCATCAACGGTCCCGGCATCAGCGTCAACGACTACAACCCGTCACACAATTACAAGGAAATTCTCGACCTCTACGTTGAGAAAGACGGCAAGCTTAGCGGCCACGACAAGAAAACGTTCTACACCCTTCGCTGGGAGATGCTTACCCGCGTGCTACGAGAGACTCAGATCATCTTCACCACATGTAACACCGCCGGAGGTCCGCTGCTAGCAACCGGAGCGTTCCAGCCGACAATCATCTGTTGCGACGACGCTGCACAAGCGACATGCCCCGGGCTTTTCGTATCGATGACGAGCTTTACGAAATGGGAAGGGGTCTTTCTATTCGGAGACGAAACGCAACTTCAGCCAATCAAACTCGCGGCTTCAGCGAACGAATTTGTTGAAAACTCCAAGCTTTCGGCCTTTCGATTGCTGATGCTGAAGGACTTTCCACAGGTCGTTCGACTTTATAAGCAGTATCGCATGGCCGGAGCTATCGCTTACTTTCCGGGTAGGCAATTCTACGATGGTGAGCTTCGAAACGACTCCACGGTCCACAGATCGGACAACGTTCGAGACGAGGTGCTAGCCTTCACACGAGAAGAACTTGACATTAAAGGCCCCAATGGCTTTGGATCGGAGTATGTCATTGTCAACGTTGCGTACGGTATCGCACGCCAGGAAAAGACTGGAAAGTCCATAGTCAATCACGCCAACGCCGACTGCATGATTGAATTCCTGACTGCACTCATAGGAAGAGGGTTTGACGCGAGGACGTTGAAGGTTCTCTGCTACTACCGAGGTCAGACGCGTCTCATGCGCACCAAAATTGACGAGCAGGTCGAGACCGAAGAAGAAAATGGCTGGACCAAGAAGAAGAAGAGGCAGATCGAGGTCTCCACGGTTGATGCTTTCCACGGCAAAGAATCTGACATCGTCCTCTTAGATTTCGTTGCCGCCAAAGACAACCTTCTTCCCAAGACTGCAAAAGACGCCTTCCGAGAAGAGGATGATGACGAAGATCAAGGCCTCGAAGAACATATCCGCTACGACAGAGCCACTGCTCACGTCAAAGACGCCCATCGACTTTGCTTCGCCCTCACACGAGCTAGATGGGGTCTCTTCGTGTTCTGTCAGCAAGCTCTCTTGGAGAGGTCAATCAAGATGAATAAGACCAAGGCATCGAATTCAGTTGCTTTCATGATCAACGATGCCAGGGAGCGCGATCTGATCTTCAATGACTATGCCCATGAGGATACCAGCGAAGACGGCCAGGCTATGTTGCTACGATGGAATGCATTCAAACTTAAGCAAGCCCGTGAAAAACAGCTAGCCGATGACCTTGACTTTGCAAACAAGGTGAGAGCAGAGGTAAAAAGGGTCCGGAACGCTCCATGATCAAAGAGAAGGTCAAGTATCCTGTCTACAAGTCTGGCACTCGACGCACCACTCGTATCATTGGCTCGAGGGTAGAAACGGACCCTGCCGACGAGTTCGATTCCTCGTACTTGATTAAGTCGAACACCAAGACGGAAGCGCCTTTCCAACAACGGTCCCTCCAATCGGGCAAATCCACGCCCGAGCCTGCCGCTGACAAAGAGCAAGACAAGGACGAGACCATGACTGATGGCCCCAACGCCGGTGACAAACAAGCAGAGGAAGCGCCAGCCGCCACCTTCAAAGAGGTATCTGCGGTTTCGACAAAGTCAAAGAGGGAGCAGGTGGGGACAACCAATACGAACCTATGAATCATTCGCCATCCGAAGCCGCGGTCAGCTCAGACGAGACAGAGATAGATGAGACGTTGGAGAACCATTGGGGCACGGCTTGAGGATGGTAAAGACGTTATTTAATTAGCAAGGCGTTAGAAAATAGGCCTTAAGGAGGGTCAGGGCGGATAGCCATACATAACAAATTCAATGCAAGCGCGGTTGGCTACTCACTTTGAAGGTCATGCTCCCACTCGCTGCTTTATACCATGGTCATCGGGTACACTTGCTTGAATGATAGCATGCCAATTCCCCAAGTGATGTAGGTACCATGTCGCCCCTGGGAGTAGTGTCTGGTCCGAGCATCCCACAGGAAAGCAGTCCCGCAGATGGGAAGGCTAAGGTACAGAGAAAGAGTTGTATCAATTGGACAGCTCATTTGGGGAACGAATCGTCACCGTGAAGGGAAAAGGATTGGATTAAGCAAAGTAAGGGAGGAAATGCAGCCCGAAGGAGCGGGATCGTTGCCATCAGGTAGCAGCCCGGTGTGTGTACAGTCTCTAAAGGTATTCTCGGTCGTGCGCTGACGGGTCGTTGTTAGAGGTAGACAGGGGCGTGTGGTATACGCAAAGTCTCGAGGCGTTTAGGCATCGGAAGGCCATCGAATTGGTATGGTAGCTGGGGCATCGAGATCCCTGAGTATGAGTCCTGTGTTTATAGGTTCGGTAAAGCTCGTGGTCGCGTCTTGGATGCCGGCTTGGGGTGCTTATTTCGTGGTTTTGTATAGCCATTTCGGACGCTTTTTGTGGCGATATTGCAGTATGTCAATGGTAGAGGCTGTTGAGTTTCGAGCCTACCAGACTTCAGGGCTACTTTGGTCGAGGATTGATTTGATATTGTATCAGTCTGTAGCGATGTTAGACAGTACGAAATTCCTCGTGAATGATGACAAAGGTCACGCAAGTGTAAGCCATTGCGGTCTGTCCAGGTGCACGTGTCTAGGCTATGGTAGACCAGATTCAGCTTCGTTGGTGAGTATGTTGTACATATTTTGCTGAACTCGGGTTGATATTGTGTCAAAGTAGAACGTTGATTGGATCAAAAACAACGCCAAGCCTCCTGGCCTCAGCCACTTCCGCCAATCCCGCCGCGCTCGCGCTAACGACAGGACTGCATGTCTGCCTCTGGCAGCCCCATCCTGGCACCAATCCTCCCACGTATCGCTGTCTTCTCTGACGCTTCCTCCCAGTTTCTGTGTGGAGGTAGGAGACCAAGGCGAGCGGTGGTAAGCGTGGAGTGAAGGCCCAGCAGCTCGAACCACGAGCAGATGACTTGGCTACAATTCTTGCTCAAGGCGATCGTATCTGTTTTCTGGCGCCGAGCACCGTGGGCGTCACGGTCCGAACAGATCGAGACCCATTGAATACCCATAATATGAGCCTAAGCACAGAAGACAACCATGCAGGTTCACACGCATATGGAAGAGGAAGTGGGCCTAAACGGAACCGGTTTTGGGGGGGTGGTCTCCGAGCAGGAGCTGGTGGGTGTGAGAATTGAGCCGAACATAGGGCCTACCAGGCGCTTTCTCTGCGCATAGAGAGTCGGGATATCAGAACCAAGAAGATACCTGGGAGCTGGTGCGGCCGGGCTCTAGGCAAAGCCGGCGTACGTGCCTTAGAGGCAGACATGGGTTATAACGTTTGATACGGCAAAGAGTGACTACATGAAGTCCAGGGTGGAGTCTGCAAAGCAATCGGTGGAAAGTGCGTACGCGCTGGAGAGCTCAAACCTCCTCGAAACATCGTTGCAGCTCGAAACATCGAAAGCAGCCGACGCTCTGGAGATTGCCCGAAAGGGAATTGTTTGATCCTACTGATATTTCGATAATGGTAGCGGGCTATTTGAAGTGGAGTTTGCTCAATATGGGGTCCCATTCAGGCATAATTAGCCCTTTCCAGCGGACAGTGACAGGTGGTATCGCGCTAAAGTCCACTAGCTTCCGTACCTGTCGTAATCTTGATCAACACCCAATCTTGTCAATGAGCTTCTCACTTCCTTTTTCCACGACCTGCAACCGCCATACTCTTGCTTTTCTTGCACGGCCGCCGCCTAGTGCAACATGTCTTGACCGTCTCGTAGCTCCTCAACAGCTCATAAGTACTTGGTTCGGAGGGCAACAACGAGCAAACTTGCTGTACTTTGTCATGCCCCTCCCGAATTAGTTACGACTCGCGGCTGACCCAAGTCAACAGCGCCTACAACGAATTGGATACAAGCCTGCAACGGGTTTATCGTCACTTCTTCGCGAAGACCAGCTTACATCTCATCATCACGACCGTTGTTCCATTTGCAGCGGGCTGACTGTTGAGTCACAAACATGACAGACAGTGTTCTTGATTATCTTTTCAATCACCTCTTCCTCCCAACCCGTGTACCGCAGGCAGACGACCATGGCAATGGATCTGGCGATCGAGCTCTTGCGGAGCATATCGCAAAATCGGCTGCACTATTCCGCGATGCCAACAACACTCAGTACTACCAGCAATGGTCGATACTGTGCCGTGCGCTTCAGAGCTTTGCCACCCTACACCGACACAACAACTCCCTGTCCAAGGAATCCCTCAAAGTTGCCCTTCGCGGCGTCACAGACGGAGACATTCTTATTTTGCACGTTGCCGTTCAGAATTCTGCTCTTCTTCTGCGGAAGAACGCCGAAATCTATATTATTGAATCCTTCGAGGCATCGCCGCCAGCTGCCGAGGTTCTCTCTGCCCATAGAGCCCTGCAGTGGGACTTTCCAAGCCGCGCTGTCGCTGTTCCCAGCTCTACCTTCGAAAATGAATCCTTTCAAACCAGTCTCGCAGACTTTCTGGAAAGAGCTAGCATCGAGCCTGTGAAGCAATTTGCAGCCACAACACTCAAAGCAGGGTCCTTCGCCTACGAAAGCCGCAACACTACGACACCAGCGATCGTTGGGCAACTGCTCATGTCTCTATTAGAGGCAAACGGACACAACCATAAGCCAATGCTGACACGAAAGCGAGTGCGTGATGAAGTGTGTTGGAGTGATGGCGCGGAAAACCCCTGGCGGCGAAGCGCGACGTGGCTGGTTCTACGCACCTGTGTACAAAGATGTCTATGCTTTCTACTTGGCGGTAGTCTTGGCACCTTACACTACAAGTTCTTCACATGCTTCATCGTCTCTTCGCTTTGCAAAAAGCTCTGCGCCGCAGATTCATACCCTGCAGATCGGCTAGCCTTTGCAAGGACCAAGCTTGCTCGCCGAGCCGCGAAATTGGAACAACAAAAAGCTGTTGCTACTCCGCAGCTGGCGAAAGCGATCGACTCGCTCTTCCAAAAGTATAGAAAAGAATTCACTAGCGTTATACAAACGATAAATGCTCGACTTGACCAAACGTGGAACCTGGTTCGAGCCCGCACTACAAGACCTGTGGAACTGTTACCCAGACGTGCCGACCAGAACAGTACGGTCTTGTCACTATTGCATAGTCGGGATATACTGTGGCGAATTCTAGATGAGGCTTTGTACGGGAGACCGCGTGTACAGCTACATCTGGAACAACGCTTGAGAAACGTGCGGCAATACAGTGTCAAAACAGAGTCGCGGGACGCTCGATCTGTCTCTGACTATCTGGATCTCGCCGATGTTGAATCCGAGCTCCAGCTATTTAACGTGGGCTACGGTGAAATCGAGCTCCCGAAACACCCGGACCACACATGTATAGAGCTTAAGACCAAGCTCCAACAATACCAAAACGCCGCACTTTCTGCATACAAGTCCAACCCGGAACAGCTATCCTTGATGTTGCTCACGATCATGGAGCTGTGGCAAGCGCTGGACACCTTGGCTTTGAGACTGTATCCACTGCTAAGGGAATACAACCCAGGCTTTCCCCGTAATCTGTTGTACCCGTTGCAGGCAGCCTCACTCAGAGATCTGCGTCGCCTTCAAAGAATCGAAGATTATATTGACACTAGGTGTGGTATGGCAGATCCAACTACGCCCTCGATCTTTGGCGATATCTCGTCTAACTCATACGCCGTACGATACTTCGATCGATGCCCAGAGATGCAAGAACTTTTAGGAGAGATTAAGTTGGCCGACCAAAGTGCGCGAGCACGAAAGGAAGAGGAATTGAGAACAAAGAGCACCGAGTATGAAAATCTCCTAAAGGATGCCGCGCAGACAGCTTGCCTTTTTATGGAAGATGAAATTGACCCGTCGAAGCGCCAACATGATGATCGTCATTGCCGAAAGCACTTTCTGGAGCGGAAGGCGGCCAGAATGAGGATACTTGTTCACGAGGCGGTGCTACCAACAGAGATCGCTATTGCCAAGGCAATCATCTTCGAGCTTATTGTTCCTGAAGGCTTCGCGGGATGGCGGGACACTACTTGGCAGATTTTACAGCTAGCCCGTCCATCGACACTCCAAGACCGAACACCTCAAGTGTTGCTGCGGGAATACACAGGTCTTAGCGCCTACAAGCAACCCATGGAAGCCAACATCACACTTGCATCCCGTACGAAGTCTTTTCAGACCACGCACTACGCCCAAGTCCCTTTCCCTGCAAACACTGACCAGATCTGCCTACCTCACGGACTCAAATATGGTCTTTATGATCAAGAGAGGAGTCTCTGGACATCGAGACACACGGACACTCTAAGTTTCGCGAATCTCTGTTCTCCATCTATGCCACCGAAATCAGTCTATGCATCATTGCGTAAGTTTCTGCATCCAACTTTTGAGGGCACGCCAGTCTCTGCCAACGAGGTTGTAGCAAGCCAGACGCGCTGCCCAAACACTCTTACCATGGCGGAATTTACGACCTTTCAGGATCTTCGGCTTGGTAGCGGGGTTCAATGGCTACGACTCTTGCGGGAGCTCGCATCTCCCAATCTTAATTTCGGATCAGTCGAGGTTGGAACACTGGTCTCGGAACTCGCCTTCATGTCGGGACCGCCTCTGGGACGCAGCCCGCGGCGGGCTAATCACTGGGTCTTTCGGCACGCCAAATTTTGTGAAGCTTTAGCTGCTCAGATAAGAAAGAGACTGGACGGTATCGCCGCGAATTGGCGCGAAGGTCAGACTGTGGACTGTATGATTGTCCTCCTGCAGTCCATGTGGTCATTGGCCCATTCTCCCCATTCAGTGAAAGAAGCCGAAAGCTTGCTACTGTATGTACGTAAAATGACCCACGGTTGGGCTCGCCTCTTACGGAACGAGATATGTAATGCCACGGATATCGAGACAGCGCAGAAACGGTCAAAAGATGCCTTATTAGCTGCGATACTTTCAAGGAAAACCTTCATGATCGAAGCCGCGGAACCGGACAAGGTATTGCAGCCGGACGCTCTGGCCTGTTTCCTAGAGTGTGGATTCACGATCAAGGACAACCTGCCTAAAAACGAACCTGGATACATCACAAAAATGTCCGCATCGTTCAGGCGATTATTCATTGCTGACCTCAAGCTTGTGCAGGGATTGGAAGACCAACTGAGAATGTCGGTACATGCGTTTCCCAAAGCTGTCGACCAAGCTGTCAACAACTTTTGGGCCGAAACAGGGGGCAGTCCATCCCGGAGATTCACCCCGTGGATGTTCCTTTCTACTTCCTATCGTGGATGGTTGAAAGCTCAGTCAGTCAGTCAAGATGGGCTACTAGAGCAGGAAGTTCACATTGATCTGTTTGAGGGTACTTTGCTTATCGACGGTCAACAGCTTGGCCGACTTCCTGAGGAGTATACGAAGCAAGAATTCTTTCAGCAATTGTTTGGGACTCGAGTGTTCCTCACATACCCGTCCTCTCTTCCTGGCATGTCTTATATGCTTGCCAGCCTCTTTCAGGGGAACGAGATTCACTTCGGCTTTCGCGCTGGCATAGCTTTCATACGGGCTCGATCCAGAGGCAGAATTCGAGAACTGATACCGCCCACCGTGTTTATATCCAAAACCGGTGGCGAGGCGCCTGACCTACCTCTGCCATTGATCAACGACTCCGTGCATTGGCTGGACTTGAACACTCAATCCTTAGAAATTCGGCCATTTGGTACCATGTGGCAGGTCAAGCAAAGCAATTGGACTATCAACCTCCGAACAAATCAGGCGTGGCGACGAACTAGTCTCCTGGTTGACCCTCGCAGCCCAATATTTCATCGAGTGGCCAGTCTGATAGAGCCGTTTGAACATCGAAGTAGAATGACCGTTTTCCAGCCGGAGAGAGGCGATCTCTCGTTACACCTGCCCGGGCTAGAACTGTCGTTCCGCGTCAATCGCGAGGGCCTTCTCGAATCTCAGCAATTGAGAGCAGTGGTGGACTCGAACCAAGATGCGGGGACTTTATATGGTCTGAAGAGCAGTCTTGTGCTACGGGATTGCGTTGTACCAGAAGATAGGAGTATCATCGTTGCTATTGGGCCAGCCGAGATTGTCCAGAATCCGAACGGTAACCACGTGGGCGTCCAGATCAATCACACAGGATTCTACGCCCGGTTTTTCATCAATAGGGAGTTGGGCCGCCTAGAATGTGCAGCAGAGCCACGTCTTATATATTTCAAGGCTTACTGCCACGCAGTCACCGCGTTCATTTTGCCCGATCCGCTTACAGGCAGGACTGGCACGGACGAAGCAATCCACTGCCTACAAGCTGGTAACGCCCAGCCCTGGGCACCAGTTGATGGCGAATCGTACCGTATCCTCGTGTCGATTGCTGAGCTTACCCCTCGGAGAGTTTATTATCCGGAAAATCTGAAGGCGCTGCAGAGGGTCATTTGGAAAGAAGAGCTGATGCCAATCCTTCAGCATGATGCTTTTCGGCCCATCATTAAAGACATCTTGCATCAATGCAGGCTTTTGCATCGTTTTCATCTAAGCGGTAACGAACCACCTCCCCTTGACCAACCCAGTGACGAGCATTTATTGGCCCGCGCGTCGGCAAGGAACCAGAGTTTCCGTGCCTTCCAGCATCAGACCACCACAGGCTCGACCGCGCCTGACCCAATTTACGTAGCTCGTGACTCAATAACGACCATCAGTAGCAAGAACACCTACGAGGCTGCGATCCTGCTGAAGAAATCGTCTAGACGTATCGCTGTAAACCACGATCTGGCGCGCAGGATGCAAGAATGGCCAGCAATACAAGGCTTCGACCATGATTTTGAGCTTTATCTTTTTGCAGACTTGATCAATATTGATCTCTCTTCATGTTGGGGCTCCATCTTCAAACTTTGTCAGCAACCCCGGGATGCGCTGGACAAGTACAGGGTGATGTTTTTATTTGCAACGATCTCGTTCGATGCGCATATTGATATGACACTCATCAGATCGCTCATTGCAGTCAACATCATGGAAGATTTCAAGACACTTGAGCTGCCCCGGAGCTCTGTCTTCACAAACTTTCGAGGGAACCAGGTGCCTACTATTGACTTCCTGGCACAATTCATGAGACCTTATAGGGTGGCGTACCCTGAAGATGAACGAGCCCTGCTTACTGTTGCGATTCACCCCAAACAGAGGCGGAAATTGGAGACGGCCCAATTTAGACATGAGCAGCAGTCTGAAGATAGCTGCAAGCTATTTGCTCGTCACTTATTACTACAATGGCCATGCCGTGAACCGTCTATCGATGGCTTAGTAGAGATGCCTCTTCTCGATCTTCAAGAAGCCTTTCTGGCGATCAAGCCAGAATGGGAGCGACTCTTCAACAATCATCAACTATCGGAGCATCTCACAGTTGTTCAAGGACTACTGAACCGTTGCGAAGATGCTGAAGCGTTAGTTTTACCATCCACCAACGAGGAGGAGCAGGCATTCTTTCCATTTCCAACAACCTCAAGAGTCCAGCCTACAATTTGGGATCTTGTATGTAAGCCGATCGACTACGGAGGTGTCACAGAACGCAGACCTCTTAGCGACCTCATAAACGTAGTAAAGACGACATCGGATATGGTCCCTGGCCCGAAAGTCCCACAGGCCTCCGGGACCGAGGTCCGGACGCTGCTACGCAACACCGCACGTCCTCCTTCTCATATGAATCCCCAACCTCAAGGTTCTGTATTAGTGTCAGAACTTCAGACTATAGTATCCGCGTTCGCTAACAGCGACAACGCCGTGAGACAAACATATGGCAAAGACCTCCAAAGCAGCATATCTGCCCTGCAGAAATTGCAAGTATCGGAACAATTGGTCCAGGCAACTCAACAAAGTGACCCGACGAATTTGAGCTCAACGAGCCTATCATTGCGTTCTGAGATTCAAAACAATCTTACTTCCGTCCGTGAGACCCTGGTCCACGGGGACGGCTGGCTACATTCCGGAGGACTGCTGCCAGACGTTACCCCAGTCACACTTCTTGAAGCCTTGCCAACTCTAGCAGCAGCACAAAATCCGAGCTCTACGTTTCATGCCATCATCAAGTACGCACAATCAATCGCTGAGTTGCAGCACCTTTTGCGCATCCAAAGTGCGCATCAGCGACAGGATGCCATTCAGCTAGCGAATGAGACTCGTCATGAGAGCCAGACTAAATGGCAAGCCAAGGATTACATCGACTGGTTACTACTACAAATCGACTTCAATCTTCTGATCCGTCGTGATCAATACGAAGTAGCGCAAGCGATGATCACGCCCCTCAGCGGTAACAATTTCGTGCTGCAAATGAACATGGGACAAGGGAAATCTAGTGTGATCATACCTATGATTGTGGCTCAACTGGCTAATGGCAAAGCTCTGGTAAGGGTTGTTGTACCAAGACCGCTGCTGCTACAAACTGCGCAACTGCTCCAAAGTCGTCTCGGGGGGCTCATTGGTCGAACACTCAAGCACGTTCCGTTCTCTCGAAAATCGTCTACTGAGATCAGCAATCTTAAGGCTTATCACAACATCCATCTAGATATCTTACACACCCGAGGCGTCATATTGACGCTTCCTGAGCACATGCTCTCTTTCCAGCTTAGCGGGCTCCAGGAGCTCTCCAACGGTCACGTGCAACAGGCCGCTTCAATGCTGAAAATCCAAGATTGGTTCGCAAGGAAGTGCAAAAATATCTTGGACGAATGCGACCATATGCTGGCTGTTAAGACTCAGTTGATCTACCCCTCCGGGAGTCAGTCCATGGTTGATGGACACCCTAGCCGATGGGTAGTTGTCCAAGATTTGCTAAAGCTCGTCAAGATTCACCTCGGAAACCTTCGTCGTCGATTTCCCAGAAGCATTGAGGTCATCGAGCGCGGGCCCGGCATGTTCCCCACCATATATCTCCTCAATCAAGACGTAAAAGAAGCTCTGATAGGCTGTCTCACAGATAGCGTCATTAATGGTGAGGAAGGTGTACTTTCCGTCGATGGCTGTTCCCAGGATGACCTGGAGTCCATGGGCAAATTTCTCCGCGATGCCACATTCCCAAAAACCAGCGCAATGAAGGTAGGAGGAATCCTGAAGGGCAACACCGACGCACGTCATAGGCTACTCCTACTTCGGGGTCTGCTTGTACATCGTATCCTACTCATGGGTCTCGGTAAGCGCTGGAATGTCCAGTATGGAGTCGATCCGCGCCGTGATCCGATTGCTGTTCCCTTTCGTAGCAAAGGGATACCTTCAGATCAAGCAGAGTTTGGGCACCCAGACGTTAGCATCATCCTAACATGTCTGAGTTTCTATTATTCTGGTCTTACATTGCCTCAGTTCAAACAGACGCTCAACCAACTTCTCAAGTCTGATGAACCCGCACAAGAGTTCGAATCCTGGATGCACGACGTCCGATCTTTCCCTGATTCTCTACGTTCTTGGAATTCGATTAATATCGAAGATGACTCGCAGTGTAATCAGCTGTGGGTACTTTTGTGTCAGCAAATCAGAGTCATTAATTTCTTTCTCAACCGCTTCGTATTTCCCCGGCATGCAAGGACTTTTGAACGAAAGCTTGTAAGCTCTGGCTGGGATATCGCTACAGGAAGGACCGCACCCGATGGTGGAGCACTGCCACCCTCCAACGAAAATTGGAATGTCGGGGCCACTGTTGACAGACCTTTACCGCCAGGATCAAGATCACTAACTGTCGGTTTCAGCGGGACCAATGACAACAAGACGCTACTGCCCCTCAACGTCTTGCAAAATGACCTACGAGGATTGTCGCATACGAACGCTGAGGTATTGACTTATCTATTACAACCACGGAACAAGCAATACTTTCCCGCCACAGACGTAGGTGGAAAGAGGCTCACGGAGAGAGACTTCTTGCAGAAGCTTCACGTTCTCGGTATTCGAATGTTGCTTGATGCCGGAGCGCAGATCATTGAGCTAGATAATCTCTCCTTGGCCAAAGCTTGGTTGGTCATCGATTTCGAAGCCGAAGCAGCGGTGTATTTTGGAGAAGACGGTAGGGCGCGAGTTGTTTACAGAGACGGACGAGGCCAACCACTGGCTAGCTCCCCTTTCTGGAACAATCTCGGGTCATGTGTGGTATACTTGGACGAGGCTCATACAAGAGGCGTTGATTTAAAAATGCCGGCCAATGCAATCGCAGCGTTGACCTTGGGAATAATGCAGACGAAAGACCACACTGTTCAAGGTATGATCCAGGGCCACAATCCATTGAAACTCTTACTACTCTGCTTTACTGACGGGATGAACTCTTGTTAGCTGCGATGAGACTTCGACAGCTTGCCATCTCCCAATCCGTCGTGTTTTTTGCTCCTCCTGAAGTACACCAGAGCATTCTCAATGTGCGGGGCAAAACCAGCATGGCCAAAATCGACTCCCGGGATGTAATAATCTGGCTTCTCGAGCAGACCTGCTGCAACATCGAACAACTCCAACCTCTGTACATCTCTCAGGGTCTCGAATACTGCCGGAGGCGTCTGTCTGCGTACAAGAACCCTGATGTGGTCTCGTCAGTTGATCAACGTAAGGCGTACCTGCAAGTGCTCGAGCAGCCCGAACAGTACTCTCTAGAAAAGCTTTACGCACCAGACCAGAAGGTGAAGGCTCGTGCAATTGATGCTGCTGGCTTCCTGGATATAGCAAACTTTGTTGAAAAGCTCAATGTCATGAAGAAAGGTCTTCGCAACACAGGTGACACAGTTCAAGCGTTGGCGCATCAAGAAGTCGAACAAGAACGCGAAGTCCAGATCGAAGTGGAGACCGTCCGGGAAGTCAAGAAACCCAGCCATGCACAACCGCTCCCTCAGCCGCCGCTGCAAAAGGAGATCAGATCTTTCACAGAGACCGGTAGACTCGTCGCCGGCTCGCAGGCGTATCTTCAAGCCTTTGTTGCGCTTCGACAAACCGCTCTAGGCCGGCGGTTGAACATCTCTGATAGCGCTACAGAGTCCAGGCTCTTCGTCACTCAAGACTTCAACAATACGATCGTAATTCCATGGGGAAAGCCACGAGATGACTATTCGCGCCCCGTACACTGGATTCTGTGGAGCAAAGTCACCGAAACGGCACTAATCTGCAGTGACTTTGAAGCAGATGCTGTTCTGCGATTGGTTCGAGACCAGAATCCTCCCAGCACCTACCTGATCGTTTATGCGGCACCTGCTACTAGGACAATGGTAGTCTTCGATACTCTTAAGTTCTACTCAATCCCCAGCTTACCAGATACTTGGACTGCCCCCTCATGGCTTGTGCGTGACCTCGGCATTTTCGCTGGACGTCTCTACTTTGACTACGAAGGACAAGGTCGCATGATTTGCGAAGCTCTCGGCCTACCGACTCCTACATCGATGGTACCCGCGCCATCCACTGCTCTAACGGAAAATGATCTCTGGGGTGAGCTGCCTTATGGCGAGGAGCTGCAGGAGGAGAAGAAAGGAGAGCCGTTTTCCACCGATCCGCTTGTATTCATGCAAGAGTGGCTAGCCATACGTCGCAGAGGGCAAGACTTCTCACAAACCATGATGGGCGATCTTTGTCGAGGGAGGAGAATCGATAGTCACGAGCCTGGGCCTGTTGACGATGAAGGGTCTGAAGGATTACCGGAGCCTATGATGATCGAGGCTAGTGGTTCGGAGGGGTCCGAGCAGGAGGATAGGTTAGGCGAGTAGCCTATTAAAGGATACTATGTAAATAGCCGAGTCTTTGAAATGAGTACATCGTGGGATTAGGTCGAAGTTTCTGCATCATTGTATGTGCCGGTATGTCAGGATACCCATTTCAACAGATTATCTCAACGGATGATTGATAATAAATAGGTTTTCGAAGCGCGAATAGATACCAATATAGTACCATATCGAAATCTAGGCCTCAACACTTGACGGACCGAGGTTTGACATTCAAGGGATCATGGCGCTTTACAATCGTCCGCGAGTGCAATCTTTGTCTCTATACTGGGATCTTCATGATGTTGTCGCTCTTACGGATAGGAATTCATGTCCATATCCGACGCAATACTCATGGATTCATTGCCTCCGTGCTCTCCTACCATCCGTCCGATGGCGCTTTGAAGACTCAATCGAGGGAAGCATTGCCGGCTGAGGTGTGTCGCTTTGAGAGGACGTTGCACTGGTTCGAGCTTTATTGTGCTATAATTCGAGAGTGTACGCAACGCCTGTCCATATCTATGCGCACGCTACAACTCGAGGAACGTAAATCTGGTTCGCTAATCAATTCTAGCAATCAACGATATGGTCGAGCATAGGATCTCCTAGAGCGAGATTTCCTGGATAGGTGACTGGGATTCCCCCAAATAGTCATGAAAGGATCAATAACCTATGCGCGATCCTACGTACCTTCAAAATGGCACCGCGCCTACAGCTACAACCTGCTCTCTGATTTCCGGTCTAAGAAACAATTCTGTACGATCGTCTAATGGAATGCCTACTGAGTATGACGCACTGAAGCCGGTTATTCGGTGAATTGAAGAATGACAGACAGGAAACATCTCTGTTTTTGCCAGCTATGTGGCGTGCTTCTTACATACCTGATGTAATTAGACTCCCTGCAAGGCTGCGGCGTAAACATGACAATATCTTCAGGCTGGAAGGATGAAAATGCCTCCCACCGGACTGGCATCAGCAACGCTCGCCATGGCCCCCACAATTTTAATGTCCTTTGGGCCAACCAGACCGCGAATACGGCATTGAAGAATTTGGCAGCATTCAAGGCCTCCCGCGACATCTTGAATACGAAGGATCGAGACTTACCTACGCCGCACCTCGTACCACGTCAGATCTGCCCAAAGGCATCCTGGAGGATGTGGTCGTCGTTCCAACAGATCCTAATTTTCTTCCTTTCGCTTTTTCTCTGACGCTGCTGCTGTCGTTCTTCGCCGGTTTTCTTCGCCTGTCAAATGCTCCTTGCATTTGCACTGTAGCATCCCACACTGGCTACATTTCAACTCGACAGCATTATGACAGCCTTCTGCGACCTACGTTAGTGATACTCAAAATCGCCTTCAAAGATGAGGAGCATTCAGCCCGTTCCGTTTGTTCTAGCAGCCATCCTGTGTTTCAATGGCTTGCATGTGGCTCAGGGTACGCATTCAATACCGCAGTATGAGAAAAGCAGTAGGGTTGACTCTATCTCCAGCCCAGCGCATTCTGGGGAGAGCTATCGAGGCGTCTGCGTCGCATTCGGTAGATGTCACGGGGACCGGAAATTCTACACCTCAAGCCTCTTCGAGCGTCAAGTTTGGCAATTCATCAACGCCGACTTCGCAAACTTCGACGTATCTCTCTGGCCCTCCAGGACAATTTTCTGCAAGCATGTCCGACGACTCCCTTTCATCATCATCAAGCTTGCCGGCAAGTTCTGCTTACGGCGACTCGGAGACGTCGACAACGGCAGCTTCAAGTCTCTCAACGGCCGACAGTTTCCCTAGCCTAGTATTGCCGCCAGAAAGCCATTTAGCAGCTTTGCCCCCTCCAGGCTATCAGCCGGCCACTGTACATAATGCAGGATCCGATACCAGTCCATCATTCGTTTCTGGTTCCTTGGCAACAGCAGGCTCTTCACCTTCAGTCGTATCATCATCGGTCCATCCAGGATTTAATGGGACTGTATTTGAATCCAATGCGATGGCTGCGACCAATCGAGGCTCAGCGGTTTCAGGGTTTGTCCCAGCTCAATCGACTGGCTTAATACCTTCCCATACTGGAGTATCAGGGGGGATTCAACCCCATATCAACTCAACTGCCTCAAGTTTCGTCCCAGCGTTCCTAACCGGTATAGCTCCCCTCCATCCAGGCAAGTCGGGTGCACCTGCATTGGGCTTGGGGAAAAGACCATTAGCAGTCAATGCGACCAGAACCATCAACGGCACGGCTTATGTTCAATCGACTTTCAACTTCATCTCTCCGTCAGGCTGCACGAACTTCTTTGGCGGGCCGTGTTTTCGGCCACCAGTGTTTGTGAAGAAACCTCCGGTCTTTTTGCGTCCCGCAACGGCACTCCTCCCGAGTACGTCCACGCCAACAAGCCCGCAGCAAACGGCGTTGACGGATACTCAACCTTCACAGTCAGCTGTGGCTCCGGCGCCTGTAGGGACTCCTGTTTCCGTACAGATTCAGACGGCTGTGGCTCCGGCGCCTGTAGAGCCTCCTATCCCCGTACAGAGTCAGACGGCTGTAGACATCGGTGTTGTTGCGATGCCGTTCTCCCCAGTCATACACGGGAAAGAGCCTGCGCCAGTTGCCCCGCAACCTTCTCAGCCAATCGTCAGCAATGTCGCAACCGAGCCGCAAGTCATTCAACCATCTGCGCCAGTCATCTCTCCAGTACCAAGCAGCCTCGCTGTCGTCGTTGGCGGCAAAACCTTGGCCAACAATGGCTCGCCAGCTGTCATTGGCGGTCAAACAGCGAGGGTGACAGGTGGATCCATCTATGTCGGAACATCTGCGGAGCCAGTCCCTCATGCACAACTTCCTCAGAACAGTCTTGGCCCTGATCTCATTGCAGACAGTCTGACATTTGCAGCTCTTCCCGGTAATCCCACGGCGAAACAAACACCTCCCTCAGTTGTCGTAGGTGGTCTGACGTTTTCGGCTGCATTGACGAATACTCCTGGCAAAACGGACGCGGTGCCAGTCCAGCCCAATGCTGCTCCAGCGCAGCCTAATGAACCCCCAGTGCAGACCATTGCCGTCCCAATTGGAAGTAATGCTGCGCCCGCTCAACCAAACAGCTTACCAGTAGTTGTGGGTGGGGTTACTTATGCTCCTGTGCAACCCGCTACTCAAGTGGCGGCAAACAACATTAATGTACCTCCAGGTGGGACAGGTTCTACCCCAGAACAACCGAAAGCTATTCCAGGATCCCAATCACCTTCAGGCGGGACGAATCCAGGTCCAGGCTCGGGAAATACAGTAGCAGGGCAACCAGGTCAAGAGGGCTCGCTGCCAGCCCCGCCAAACCCTATCCTACCTTTGGGGAATACAATACCAGGGCAATCAGGTCAACTGCCTGGGAGCAAGCCTCTGACTCAAGGAGAAGGAAACACTCCCATGGCACAAGCAAACCCCACCGCATCACAAGCAAACAATGCCCCAATAGTTTTAGGTGGCATAACCTACACTCCAGTTCCGGCACAACCTTCAGCCCAGGCAGCAAACCCTGCACCTCTCGATCTCGTAAACACAGCAGGAGGAAAGACGCAGCCAGCCGCTCAACCACTAATCGAAAATGGCGTAACCATGCCAGTACAAGGAGTTGTCCCAGCTCCTACGCCTGTGGGTATCGTTGGCGGACAGACGATTTACCGACAAGGTTCTACTGCAGTGGTCGGAAGCCAGACAGTTGCTCAAGGGTCTGCTCCAGTCTTGGTTGATAACACGCCTGTAGCGCTTGGACCTTCGGCTGTTGTAGTGGGAACAAATACGATAGCTCTACCGCCTGCGAACCCTCAAGTCACAGTAACGCCAACGCCGGTAGGTGTGGTGGGTGGGCAGACTGTCTATCATCAAGGCTCGACTGCTATAGTGGGTAGCCAGGCTATCACTCAAGGATCTGCCCCAATTTCCGTTGGCAATACACCGGTAGCTTTGGAACCTTCAGCTCTATTGATTGGGACGAATACCATATCTTTGGCTCCAACCGCCCCGGAATTCGACACAGCACCAACATCGGTGGGTATCGTGGGCGGCCAAACCATATATCGACAAGGATCATCTGCGGTCATCGGCAGTCAGACAATCGTTCAAGGTTCTCCACCAATCACAGTTGACAGTACACCAGTGGCTCTAGGGCCCTCAGCAATCGTTATAGGAACAAACGCCATACCATTCCCCCCAGTGAAAGCGGCAGTGATTACCCCCGCAGTATACTCATTTGGTGGAATAGCCATAACTCAAGGAGGGGTGCCAGTCACCATTTCAGGCACAGCATACTCCCTCGGGCCGTCTTTCGTTGTTGAAGGCACCAAGACTATACCACTTCCCGCTGCCACTCCTTCGAATCCGGTCTTGACGATTGCGGGACAGACCATCACAGCAAAACCTACAGGATTCTCCATTGGTGGAACCAGCGTCATGCCTAATGGCCCTGCGATAACAATATCAGGCACCGTCATCTCGTTGAATCCATCTGGCGTAGTTGTTGGCAGCTCGACACAACCATTCTCCGGTCCCGCTGCCACCCGTTCAGTCTTGACCATCGGATCCCAAACATTTACAGCCCTCCCAGCCAGCGGCGGCGGCGGGTTCGAAATCGAGCACTCGACCCTCCTTCGGGGCTGATCAGCGGTTATAATAAGCGGCACCAAATATTCTCTAAATTCAGCATCGTCACTTATCATCGGCACATCCATGTTCCCTCTCGCTACTGCTGGCCCAAGCCCAAATGCCGCCAACGGTGCGCTTACAGCAGGAGGTGAAGCATTCACACCTCTGGGTAGCACAGCAGTCTTAGTAAACGGCACCACTCTATCCCTCTCTGGCCCCGCAATCACAGACAATGGCACTGTCCTCTCGCTCGCATCGGGCGGTATCGTTGTCGGTTCTTCGACCTATGCGTATGCCGCTCCAGCATCAAATGCCGCAGTCACCACCACAAGCAATGCAGCAATCTCTTCCGTCTTCACGGTCGATGGTGACACATTCACAGCTTACGGCAAAGATTTGGCTATCGACGGGACGCAAGTCTTGCAAGGCAGCTCTGCCGTCTTCATCTCTGGAACACCGATCTCGTTGGGTTCGACGGGTTTGGTGATTGGAACGAGTACGGTGCCGCTGGCTTCTGTGACGGGGCTCGGACCGGCGCTCTCTGGTGGTTTGGGAAGTCCGACGCCTACGACTTCTGTTGGCTCGGGGTCGAAGGGCACCTCGGGGGCGGCTTCTGTGCGGGATGAAGGCGTGATCTGGAGGGGGATGATCGTGTGGGCTGCTGTGATGGGATTCATGACGATATAGGTATGAGGATCGGATGGGAAGGATTCTGGGCGGATCATTCTCTTCTTGTAGATACGTTTTTGGACTCGCTCGAGGCGTGATAGACTAATAAAGATCAGTCAGTCTCTTTAATTCTAAGGCTTCTTGATTCTGGAGCATTGTTGCGTGATTATATGTGCTGATAGTCCCGTATGTCAGGGTGATGGGTGTGATATGGCTGCCGAACATACTCATTCTCCTCCGATGATCTATATCCCAAGATAAGATCACTGAGATCCACATTTTTACCTTTTGAAGGAAGTATCAATGCTGGGGAAGTATCATCTCTCGGAAACAGAATTTCCGACTTCATCAATATATCCCACTCGACTTCCATATCAAGGCGCTCTTCCACACGAGATTGGCAAGTATTACTACATTCGTCTTCGCTCGTCTACTTACCAGGACGTACATAATTCCACCTTCTGGGAAGTATCGGCTCTGGAAGATGGAACTTCTTCAATACGTCCCAATCGAAATATGCATCCAGCTGTGTTCCACACAAAGACTGGCTAGCATAAATGCGTTTCATCTCCGGTCTTCTACTTACCAGGACATCCCTCGCTCTCCTCCCTCATATTAGAGCCCTTTTCCCCGCGAGACTAGCAAGCATTGCTGCCTTTATCTTCGGTCGTCCACTCGCTAAGACATTAATTACTCCCCTCCTTTCTTACTTCATCAACAATATACCTTCCTCTCGGACCTAGCCCTGGTGTTCTTTCTGCTTTAACCAAAAGCCCTCGAGTTCTTCGCTGGAGAGAGTGTCGGTGCAGCGTTTGTTGTTATGCTTGTTATAGATACAGATGCTGATCTAAGAAATTAAATCGTTGTTTTATTACCTTCTACCTACATACGTAATGGCTATGGGGAGCGCTTATGAATGATATAGCAGTGGTAAGGTGTATAATAATGCACTCGGCGCGGTAACGTCGGTCTTTTTGGTATTGGTGATTGGGGAAGTAGTGAGTGCTAGCCTGCTAGTTGAGATTGGTAGTGGAGGCATTAGTTAAGGGGGAGGGAGTGACGGTGATGTCAATGGATTGATTATCTGAAAGGGTACTGTAATTTCCAGCAACCAAAGCGTAAACGACTAGTCAATCCAAGACCAGTTTCGTTAATTTCAGTACTGTCCTCATATCTTGCAGCACCCCGTACGGAACTGTCAAGTACCCAGTCTGTATCACAGGAAGTTGTATCAGAACCGCGTCTCGTTCCGTCTAGTGACAGGTTTTCTAGTGCTTGTTGTAGCTAGCTGTTGATACCAAGCCATTAGCTACGAATATCTATTGTGGGAGAGAGTGGAGGAGCGTTGCGGTAAGGCATCAAGGGGGAGTTTCGTGTGGCTTTTTGTTCTCCTGGTAACATGGTATTATGCAACAGAGTCTATGCGTCGCTGCTTTGCTTGAACCCTGAACGTCTTGTTCCTAACATCGAACTAGATTCCGAAAGAGCTGTGAATAGCTTCTAGGAGGTACAATGGGTAGGTGAGAAGTGTCAGTAGGTTTTGGAGGGATGTGGTTTGTGAGAGAGGCAGAGATGGGTGCAAAGTGTGGCAATGGCTATAGGTACTTGTTATTCTGGTTGTGTTGAGTATATATGAGCTCTATCTATGACTTTTGATATTTTCTCCAGCCCCGTGGCCACGTACAGGGAGCAGTCGAACCAAATACGTTGGGTCAAGGGGAATGCCTACGCAACCCTCAACTCGTCTGAGTCTCCTTCTTGAAAATGCTCAACAGCGATTTGCCGCCGCATGCCTGCTTGCCATCACCGGCGCAGGGCGTGTTGCATCCAGTCGCAACCTGCTGCGATTGAGGATCAATGGCCTTGCCACAATGACACTCGATTCCAAATTCAACACCAAAGTACTCGTCATTGGGGCACGACTGTGAGCAACTCAACGCCGTATTTCCATGCGAGGCCCCATTGGCGCCGGAGAGAGTTCTTTGGGGAGTCTCGGTAAAGCAGCCAATGTAGGAGTATCCCGCTGGAGCAGTGGGGGGGAGTGCGACGAGGTCTGCAGGAGAGGCCATGGCTGTGTCGTTGAGATCGGTAACGGCAGCGGATACCGGGATGCGTGCGGCGGCGAGATCGCGTCCGAGAGTCGCAGGGTTGATGCCGAAGGGGTACGACATGTAATAATTCATCTGATAGTCAAATTGAGAGCCGGTTGCATAGGCGTAGACAACAAGGGTGCCTTGGCCGAGGCCCGGGCTCGCTAGAGGCAGTCAGCATTGGATGTATGCAGATATTGGTGGTGACTGACGAGGGATCAGGTACGCTCCGCCGGAACCCTTCACTACACACTCGTTCATGAGTTTGTCGAGCGCCACATAGAAATCCATCCATCTCGATTTGCTGCTGGAATAGATGCGTGGTGCCGGATCGTTTGTTGCATAGCTGAGAACGGCGACACGGAAGTCATCTCAACGTATCCATGTTAGCAAGATATACTGGTTGCTCACATGAAAGCTTACTGTTGCCCCAAAGCTTGGGAATCTGGACTTTTGGCTCCGAGGCTATTATTGGAGCGTAGGGCACCTTTAGTAATTGTGGCTCAACGAAGAACCGCCTCGTGGTATCGTTCGCTGGTAATTGTTGTTCAGTCGGGACATTGGCCGGGTTTGGCGCTCCAGCCCATGTTCCGCACCAATGGTTCACAGCAGCCTGAGCTAGAGTAGAGCTGGTCAATAGGACGAATGCTGTAGTAGACAGATGCATGGTTTTCGCAGAGATCGATAGGTTCTGAGAAAGGTGGACTGTGGTAAGCGCAATTTCCTGATCGCAAAGGAGAAGCAGGTGATAGAGCTTATTATATAGCGTAGAAATTCACAACATACAACAAATGTCCGGTTACGAGCGGTATTCGCTCATAATCACGCTGCAACCTCCGCCAGCAATGATAGGTCGCGCAAGTCTATCGCACTCTGTTGGGTTCGGTTTTGCCGTTTGTAATTATAAACGTTCCTAATAGCATGCCTTTGCTGAAGGTTCACACGTGCTATCGTGGGGAGACCTGGGGTATGAATGAAGCCATCGAATCATTCTTGTTCCCTTGCCATGGCAGATCCGATATCGATTTGCCAGACCAAAGAGCGACAGAGCCTCGCCTCGATCATAATAGATTCACGGGTAAGCGCGTCCATCAGGACTGGCAATATCCTGAAAGACCTTGTAAAGGATGATTGCAACGGTGTTGGCGGAGGAGCATCCTTAGCTCTGCATCCGACGCATAATGTAGTACCCGCGTCCACGGCTACTTACCCAAGTCTAGCGACTTGATAGAGAGCCGATGTTTCATTTGTAACCGACTCCAGGATGGCTCTGGTTCACCATTAATTTGATTTAGCTCAGTTCTCGGAGGTTCTTTGAGAAGAGAATCATGTGCTCCAAACTGGGCTATCTTGGGTTGCAGCTTGACTTCTGACAATGCTAGTTTCAGGACGGCATTGAAAGCGTTATGAGAAAGGCGGATCTGCACGTGAGCGCTTACAGGTCGGGTTGCGCCAATGACTTGCCTGTTATATCACGATCACGCCAGAAGAACGTTATAGTCTAAGTCGCTGCGGGTAACTCCGTCGTTTCAGGGCATTCTAACCAATAGAGTCGCATTGGGTACTGGAAGGTAATACTGATGGACCGCTTGATGCTGAGCTGTGGGGAATAGCGCCTCCACATTAAGCTGGCTCAGCCTCGCGGGTCGGCAGATGAACGCAAGCTGCGAGTAAACATAGATGCTCTTCGAGTGATTTGCATGGGGGCAGATCTGACGGAAGGATGCAGCAGTCCCAGATCGGATCTAGCAGTGTTGAGATTGAAACCGTGATATCCACATGTGAAGGAAGAGCAGGCTCGCTGTTGATTTACTGTTTTCGCTTTCCAAAAAACTGTCGTGACTAAGATCGTCTCTCCAACATCATGGGGTGCCGAGCAATTGAGACTGTGGCCGTCGTTCTTTCTTTTGCGTGGACCATGGTTTATGCTCTGCCAGCGTCCCCTCCCTCAACAAGCGCTCCATCAGGGCTACTATATCAGTCATCTAATAACAGTCTTTCTAAACCTCCTGAACCAGCAACGTGTTCCGACAGTATGGGCTCGGTAACCAGGAGTGACTGCATCCAAGCTATCAATCTCCTACCACATGATCCCCCAATGCGGCCCGTCCTGCGCAACTTTTACACCGCTCCGTCCGATGTCAGCCCAGGAATGCCAAATCAACAAGTGCCCTTTGAGAAAACTTACGGTAGACACTCCTGACTGAGCTGCGGAAAGCTCTGCTATATTGACCTCGCACTCAGGCGACTGCACCGCTCAAGTAGTGCTTGCGACGAATGTCGATGATGTCCGACACGATCAGACGAGTTGGATTAACCTTATAGGACCAGCAAGAATTCTGATGCGTGATTGCGCCGATAAACAAGGATATGGGGGTGCTTTGGTACGAAATGGTATGTCGGAATTGACGGGCGAACGCTGCAGTATTGTTGACATACCACAGGCAATCTTGGGAATCTTGAAGTAGTTCTTTATAACCGGCAGTCGATATATGGGAAAGTGCACACGCTTAGGAACTCGCCGGATCCTGTAGCTGTCGCCATCGCCAATCAGGAGCTATTGGAATTGCTTCATCTCGCACCGAACATCTATGATGAGGGCGTGGAACTGCTGAACAATGCGACTTCGAGTGTTGCAGCCCAAGCGCTCAGCCTAACACGATAGCATTGGCAGGCACAGCGTTATGTTTTGGCAAATTTGCATTAGTATGATAGAGGTTCGCATTCAAAAATCACTTACAACATGTTATCTGAATGTTGTGCAATATGGTTGTAGAAAGTTCGCGCTCTTGGCGAGCAACTTCCTTTATTTTCTTACAATCTAGCAGTTGTAAGTAAGCATAATGAGAGAAGCCGAGCCTCACGAGCATGAAGAGATGAGGGAAAGTGACGATCTAGCAGGAGAAGAGATCAGGGGTCCGCCTGATGCCGATACGCGGACGGGCCCAGAATCTTTGTCTTTCATTTCAGACTTCAGCAGTGATCACAAAACATTGACTCTCACGACTCCTTATCAGCGGATGTTTTGTAAAAGCTTAACATACAGCTTACCTGGCGTTCTCTCCTCGCCCCTTCCAACGGAGGTACAAGGAAAGGCTGTAGCGCTGTCATGAACAATTGGCAGACTCGAAGTACTGAAGCGAGGTCATATGAATCGGCACTTGGAAGGGGTTTGCAGCTCCCTCAGATGAGATACATGAGGGTCTGAGGGAGCGCTGTCCAAATCTGAGCTTGCAATGGTTGCTCTCCTGCTGGTGTTTCATTAGAGGGTAGCATGTACCCGGCCCCGCCGCTGATGCACCACCATGGCTGATGGTCTTCTCAAGGGCCATAGGGTGAAACTTGCTGCACGTGTTTGGGCTGATCCGGGCAGCGATCAATGATGGACAGCTGTGACGAATGCTGAATAGAAAGAGCGGAGCTTCGCGCCTCGAACACAGAATCGGATAAGAACGAAGAACGTAAAATTAGGCACAATAACAGTATGTTCGATCCAGTGATGCCACATAAACGAACCTTGATATCCTCCAGGTCATGCTCTTCCCCATTTCCTGGGAAGGATCAATGACATATCGACGACCCATGTCCCCAAGCGCAACTCGCGAACGAATGAAGACCAACACATGTTTTCCAGTGAGGCTGCTTGAAAGAACACTCCTGACGCATCGCAGGTACCGACCTCGCATCAAAGCTCCCCAGCCTTCGTGCACTGCATCTCGATGCACAGGATGTTAGTCAGAGTATACACTCACTCACCTTACCAGCATTGATCCCGATCCATGCTTAGTGTCATCATATTTTGATTTGATGAATTTTGGATTGATGCTGTTCCTCAAACCTCGGCCTTCAGATTGTTCGCTTGATATTGGGTTTCGACAGTTCATTACACAAAAAATGTTATCCATGTCCTGGCAAGGCACTTGTTTCAGGGGGGTTTGCCAAGGCCTAGTCGAGACGAGTGCCAAACTCGTCAGGACATGGGATCGTCATATTCTATCTGCAAAGCGACCGACGACCTGGAGCGACCTACCGTCAAAGGATGATGCCAGCGCAGTAAAGTATGATACGGACCCACCTCACAACGTGTGATGCGCATAGACTACCCGGCCGAGTCGTTTCAACCGAATAAAAAAGGCCAGCGGTGACCAGTCCTGAGAGATCGACATCTTCGTGTGCATAGTTACAGCTCCGTACCTTCCGGCACACCCGACTGATACCACCACCGAGCGTGTATCCAGGAGATTGAGGTTTGGACCAGATAGTGAACCACGCATCACGTTCGTCGTGGCAGGATGCATGAATAGTTGACTTGACACTTAGACGCATGATTCTTGAGACGACCTCACCCGACAGGCTATAGATCCATTCGAGGAATTTCGCATAGTTGCCAGCGACCGTCAGATCGATGTAGAATATGCTGCCGGCGTAAAGGACAGCTGAGAATTCCCGATTTGCTTGGGAAGATGTACGCAGCAGTGATAAGTTTCTCGAGGGCCAGATTCTCGCAATGTCGATGATATTTGGCATGACTAGTCTGTAGATTTCGTTGCGCAATTCTGGTGGCAACTCGAGGAAGCGAAATGGGGGCTTACCGGGATTCGTCGAGTAAGTCGACATCGTGTTACTGGTAGCGAACGTAGGGGAGAGGTACGAAGGATCCAAGACCATGGAGCGTTGGAAAGCCTCAGGAACGGGCGACATCTGGCTTGTATAGGCGTTCAAGAATGGTCGAATGACTCATATGTATGCCAAGGCTGGCAGGATCGAGGCTAGGCCAGATCCTTCAATTGTCAACTTTCAAGTTGATTCGAGGACTTGAGGATGATCGGTAGTGTCGTGGGGTCTCGGTATCACGGCGGACTCGTGTTCGAGAACGCTGCGTTACTCGTATGGCGCACGTTTTCCATATCTCTGCTCTGGTACTCTCGCACATCGTTCCCAGCATAACCCTGAATGCCTATACTGACACCTGCTCTTGCCAATCATCGTGGGGCCGAATTCCCACTGCGCTTCTCCTAGGTTCGGGAGATATACATTCGAAACCGGTCGAATAGATCAACTGTCCATGAGCGAACCAGTTATGATGTCCAGATCATGTTGCCTAAATCGGAAAAGCGAATAAATGCGGCATATGTGACCATGGGATAAGAGGCAGAATGAAAAGCTAGATAGAAGGTGTAGAAGCCGGCTTACGAGGTGGTACTGGCGGAAGGTCGTGCGATTCAAGGAATTGTTCTTGTAATGATCAGAGGGATCGTGTGCTGTAAGCTCTATAGTCGAGTTCTACGCCCTGTCCAAATTCAAAGCTGGATGAGGCGAAAGGCATGGAACAGTGTCGGAGGATTTTGGGCCTGTGATCACGAGCTGTGGACCATATAAAGGGTCCTATAGTGGAAGCTGAGCTCTTTCGCCTCACAATGATATTGCTCCACAATAGTCTTGTAGCCGAATCCAATTCGCACCTTGATAGCACAAAGCTTAGCTTTCCAATGAAAGTCTTCACTCCCTTCGTGAAGAAGAGTATAGTCGCGAGTCCGAGTGCAAGCCAAAGTCAAGCCGTATTGCATTCCCACAGCTTGTGATTTCCATGTCTGCACTTTGAGGTCCCTCTTAGCACAACAGGTCAGGCATGAAGGTGAAGATTACCAGGCTATAATAATTGCGGGGCGTGCTAGTCCGGCGACAAGTAAAACGCCTATGGATATCATTGCGTGCTCGATTAAAAGAATATGTCAGGACCCCCAGGAGACAAAGGATGGTTGCCTTGGGTTTCCAGGAGCCCACATCTACAGCGGCGAAGTTACTGGATGTAGAGTTAGTAATGAAGTGTAGACCACTCATAGGTATAGATCATGGGTGATGTTTATCAAAGACGTATGAAAGCAGCAAACGCTCCTGACTGGCCGTAGTAGAAGCCATCATGTTTTTGGGTCTCAAGGCATTAAAGCGTCCACGGCTCCTCGATATGTGTTGAACACAAGAGACAATGTATTGCCTAGATAGGAGGAAACGACGAAAAGACAAACCTTACTGGGCCCTATGGGGTCCTACGGCAGACTATGCTTACAGCACACTTCCGCTTGGCTTGCCGTATCTAGTGCGTCCCCAGCGACGCTTTGCCACACTCGTCAACACAACTTCCTACATATTAATTGTTTCAACTACACATCTCACAAAAGTCAACGCGAAGATCTTTTGAAATGAGCTTTGGGGGACCTGGTGGAGGACAGAGGAGTGCCAAGCCAATCCCGCCTGAGAGGGGCAGCTTTCCGCTTGAGTAAAATTCCTTGCCATTTTGCCATGATCTATACTAACCTGAATGTATAGTCATGACGGTAGTACTCCCTCCAACTTACTCGGACCCTTCGCTTACGCATCATAATTGCTCCAGGAGACTGCAAGCCTATCATAGCAGACTACCTTCGTTGTCTACGGAGGGTCAAGGGAACCAACGATCAGGAGTGCAGACTAATGGCAAAAGAGTATCTCAGATGCCGTATGGACCAGTACGCTTGAATTACATAGGGAGGAAAGAACATCTGCTGATATTGGCTCAGCAATTTGATGGCACCAGACGAGTTCAAGAACCTTGGCTTTGCAGAGGATGATAAAACAGAAGCGATACCCAATCATGCAGGCGGAGCAACAGCACACTCGGTTCGAGACGATGGGAAGAGAATCTCCTGAATCAGTACGCTAGGGTCACAAATCATACTATGTCCAGGCACACTCTGCCCCCGAACCCCTGCTTGGTTGCAATCATTGTTGTGGCCAGGACGTCGGGGGATCCATTTGTCGTTTTCCATTACCCACCTCGCCCAGGAGAAGACTGTTCTCGTTTCAAGGACATCTTCAAGGATACCACTTTTAACAATGACTCGACCACATCATCGAGTAATGAAGACAGTGGGGAGTCGTCGACCGAAGATCTAAAGCCTAGGCAGAAGACAGACGAAAGTGGCAAGAAAGACAGCCCGCCAGAGGGTGATGACTTTGGCTCTGCGTCGCCAGAAAAAGGTGCCAGTCCGAGATCACGAGATAAATGGAACGATATATTCGGCTTCCCATCTTCGGTACTGGCAAAGCTATTGTCTCCCGCTGCGACTGGTCGTAAAAAAAGGTTCGAGGTGGGTTTGAATGATAAGGTTCTAGTTGGCCGGCCAGTCTTTGAAAAATTAGATGGGACTTGGAAGAGGACGAAGAAAGCAAGGTCGTCGAAGCGAAGTAACGTGACTGCCGAGAAGTTCAAAAAGGATCGTGAAGAAACCAAAGGCTCAAGATTGATGCATCTGGGAGTTGAAGACAACGACTTTAGCGACACTTCCGTACCCGACGTATCAGCAGAAAAGTCGGACACTCAGGAAGAGGCACTTGAACATGGAACGAACATGGATGACAGTCAGCCTTTCGAAAACGAGCTGGTTTCCGGAGAGGTCAAAGGGAGCAGCAATGCAAGCAGTATCCAATCACAGTCCGAGAGGCCACTGAGAATGTTCAACGTCGTTTGTGTCCTACAGCCACCGCCACTCGAGTATCACCTGCGTGTGAAGGAGATGTACGACAACGTGATCAAGAAGCTTTCCATAGCGCTGAAATGGGAACAAAGCCAAACCAATTTCGTGGCCAATGAGGTAGCTTTAATCGCATCTATCGAGAAAGCTGGGGTCGAGAAGCAGCATTTGAATAAATTGTATCACGATCTTATCTCACAATCAAGTCTTGCAAGGGCAATCGCGACACTATACAACAGCATCTCGGGACTGCGGATTGCTCATCTTAGTCTTACACCATTATTGTCATTGTCACTTCAAATTCCCGTAGCAACATCTATATCCATATTGCCAACCCCACTGTTGCCGCAGCTCCCTGGACTTTGGCTTACTACAGCCAATTCGATGCCCACAGACGACGAGGCTCAAACTACGAGCACTCAGCTTGGATCGCATTTCACTCTCTTACTACTATCCGACCTTCACTCCATCCTGGCAGATGCTAACGCTACATCATCTCCGATCACAAACGCATTGACTCACTACCTCCGCGTCTCCACATCCACAAAATCTTTCTATCATATATCCCAGTCGTCCGGCATACCTCTCCCAGAGATCCAATTCCTCGCGTCCCATCTCATCTATTGGCGTCGTGCTCGGGCAATACCTCCTCTACACCAGCGTGATACCTACATCGTCTCTCCAAATGCGGACATGCGGAAATTGGCCTCCGCTGCCTCTAGCTTTGCAAAGATCTTTCCAACGTTACCCTCTTTGCCATATATACTCAGTACACTATCTTCAAGACTGAGACCTTGGTCTAATCTAATCCCCAGCAAAGACCATAAAGAAGCCTACATGGACATCTTGGCATGGCTCATGCGCGGCGGTTGGGTGACCCAATTGCGGACATTTGCCTGGGTCCGGGTCTCTGGTGACATCAAGCAAGCTGTTGGTGAAGAGAAAGTACCCACCCATTCGCCGCAAAGCTCAGAGACAGACGCCAGCCTCAGCACCACCGACGAAAGTGACAGTGCCAGCAGCACATATCTCAACGTACCCCACCCCCACCCAAGCTCAAATCGCTCTCACCCCCCTCCAGCGTCCTCCACCTCCAGCAAACACACCACCCTCCCCTTCGCCCAACCCACCACGCCGCAGCAGCCAGCAACCCTCCTCCCAAACCCCCGCCAAGCATCCGATCTCCCCTCCCGCCACCTCCTAGCCATATCAAAACATATCCTGCACACCCAAGGTCTAGAATCCCAATCAGCGTGGGAGAAATGCATCAAGTATTTTGACGGCAAGCATGCTCTTGAGACTATTCCGGTCAGAGAGGGCTGGAAGAGGAAGAGGGTGAAGGAGCTGGCGGATGGGTGGGTGGGGTTGGGGGTGTTGGTTTTGGGGAGGCATTGGTAGGGGGGTAGGAGGAGATGTTGTGAGATGTTGTGAGATAGGGATGAAGGCGGGGGTTGCATAGCACAAACCTAAACAAACCAAAAACCAGCAGCCAATGATGCCCCAGGCAAAGCTTCAAGAAAGTTTGACTGCACAAGTGCTCATTTATCTTATTACTATCATCCCTTCTAGACGTATACCAAAGAAACCTAAGGCATTCAGCATATCTCACGTCCCCCTTCCAGCTCCTCTGCCGCCTCCCATCATATTCCGTGCCCTGCGATCTCGTTAGCGGATGGATTCTCCAAAGGGAGCGCAGACGGGGCCCCTAATGTACTCACATCTCAGCAATACTCGGATCCTGCATCATCGACGCAAGATCTGGCATCCCCCCTCCTCCTCCAGCGCCTCTTCCGGCACCAGCACCTGCCCCAGCACCCGCGCCAGCACCCGCGCCAGCACCTGCACCAGCGCCAGTACCTGCCCCAGCACCACCGCCACCAATACCGAATCTCTCCGCCATCCCCCTCAGCTGCGGATTATTCATCAACCCCTGCAGCGCCTCCGGATTGCTCATCAGATTCTGCGCCATGCTCGCAAACATCGGATTCTGCATGATAGCGCTCATATCCGGCATGCCTCCCCCTCCTCCTCCTCCACCACCGCCCATCATACCCGCTAGCGCACTCAGATCGGGCATACCCCCACCTCCACCGCCTCGGGAAGCACCAGGCGCCTCGTCAATCTCATCTGCCATGCCGTCTGCCTCGCTCTCCCGCTCCAACTCCTCCACTTTCTCCTTGGCGGTCTTGAACCCTTTCTTCATCGCCTCGCTGCCTCCGTTGCCTTCATATTCTATTCCTTTGCCGTAAGCTTCCATGCTACCCTTCGCATCCCCCAGCACGAATCTCGCCAGTCCCAACCGCGACCACGCTTTCGTGTACTTCGGATCCGCGGCCACTGCCATCTCGGCATCTGTGCAGGCTTCCGCGTGCTGGTGGCTGGCGCTGTAGGCAGCGGCGCGGTTGGAGAGGTAGATGGGGTTGGTGGGGGAGATGGCGATGGCTTTGGAGTAGAGATCGATCGCTGCTTGGTGGTCTTTTCGCGCCATGGCGGCGTTGCCTTGGCTTTTGAACTGTTCGCTCTCCGGGGTGGTGGCGCTGGGTCCTCCGGCGTCTTTTGGGGTTGATGTGGATGGTTTGGGATCGGTTGCGCTGCTTGTTCCGGCTGTGCTGGCGGTGGACTTGCCTTTGAGTTTTTCGTAGACGCCGTAGATTGAGAGGAGAGATTGGGATCCGATGGCGTCGTTCATGTGGGCTTTGTTGGTGGGGTCGACGTGGAAGGTGTCGGCGATGCAGGAGGTGGCGACTTCGATGGATTCGCTGTCTTCTGGGGTGAGGGTGCCATCTTTGAGGGAGGTGGAGAGGAAGTCAATGATGGCGAGGGCAAGGCGCTTTTTCGAGTCGAGTGTGGACGCCTGAATGGGGGGTTAGTGGTAAGGGGCGAGTTGGAGGGGTAGCATACCATAGTGGCGTTGGAAGTGAGCTCCTAGATTAATGGACTATAATGAGAGTGTAGATGCAGAGTTGCTACGGTCCTGAAAGCTTCATACGTGGAACAAGGTGCTTGTTAGAAATCCGCACCGTTCACGATGATGTCACTTATAGCAGGTTTACCCGAGCTTTAGTCAGCAGCTAGAGAACTGAAAACGACTTGGCACGTCTGAGACAATGAGGATTGTAGACGCAAGGGTATAATTGATAGAAAACAACACGAGTATCCATGATCTACTACATCCTTCGGTGACGAGTCCTCTGAAAGGCCGTGCAGCGTAATCAATTTAGTCATTGGACTACACGTCAGATATATACAACAGTCGGCTCGTTACCCCAAATCAATAAGCCTCAGGTCGGTCATTGTGATGACAAACTCCTCTCAAATGTCAGACCAGAGGTCGTGCTATTCAACAGGTCACTCAGTCCAGTCTTCATAAAGACCGGATCTACACCTGTCAAGCTCACATAGAACCCGTTCTCACCAGGGGTCAGCTTGGCAACTCCCCCAAGCGAGCATCTCCGCATGATTTCCGACGCATAGTAGGCTACCTTGATATGGGTGAAGACATTTGATTTGGAAAGGGGAGCGTTTGTGTTTATGGTTAAGAAGCAGTTCTTCAATCGGTGGACGTTAGGTACGTGAATACCACCTGACGGCTCCGTTGTGAAGGTCTGGGGTATCAAGACATCCGGGTAGCTGAGAAGGGTCTCGGTAACTGCCAGGCAGTCATCAGATTTGATATTTCCAGCAGCAGGCATGCCAGGTCTAATGCAGGTCATGGGTATATTGTAGCTGTCGGTGACGGTGAGATTGGTCATACTGTTTGAGCGTGTGCGGATCCCGAGGTCTTTGATGTTGACTTCTTCGTTGAGGATATCCAACTCTTTGGTAACGTTGCTCGAAGGAAGTGACAATCGTGGATGATTACCGACTGCTTGTATTGAGTGCGGTTCGATGCCTCCCACAATCACGAAAAAGTTCTTTACGGGCGACCCAATATCGGCGTGCCCTCCCAAAGCGTCTTTCGACCCTACCACACATCTTCGAATGATACTTTGCGCGACTATTGCCACATCCACGAGTCTGAATCTATCCTCCTCATCCTCCTCGCCTTCATGCTGACTATCAAGAGTTATTACACATTGACCGTGGTGCCAGTTGCGATTCTCAAGGAGAGACAAGTCCACGTCTGCAGTCTCATTGAAGCCAAATACCAGTACCCTCATTGGATCGTTCAGTCGTAGTATGATCTCGTTGATGATGACCTCGCAATCCGCGGCAATGACAACCTCGAGCACGAACACTCCGGGTTCAAAGCACTCGACAGGATAGAGTGGTGGCGACCGAACTCTCGTTGTGAGATCCTTTGAGGACAGACTGGGACGGGGCCCAGTGGTATCTGCTCGCTCTATATTACCTTGAGTTTCCGTGGAAGCCCATGGCAGTGCAAAGCTAGCTGAGACCAAGGCAGACAGAAGCCCCAAATTCAGTAAATTTGAGAAGTGTAGCATAATGACCAGCCTCCCTCCCAGAATACTTGCCTGTTTCGCGCAGGAATCTGAGGGTCAACATGCATAACCATATACCTAATGAAGCATTTTTCAATTGCGCCAGGAGACTACCTCGAGTGGAGCTGATACGTAATAGAGCAAGTTTGCGAGACAATTTCGGACGTTAAGCCTGCGGGTCTCTAGCAGTCGCAAATCCCACGCGTTGCGGTTGTAGGCCAACGCTAGCGTTCGAATCGCCAGGCAAATGCCAAACACAATTCTGCGAGATCCTGGAAGCCATATGTTGAACCATGCAGTGCGGCATTTTTGTTCCTTCTTCAGACATACGCGAGCAGAAATGCACTCATGACGCATGATCTGCATTCAATCCACAGCAGCTTTAAAGCGCTCCTTGCGCTTCTTCCAGGCAAGCTGCTCTCAAATGTCAATCCCATGATGCAGGAAGTCACTGAAAGAGTCCTAGGAGGCATGGCAAGTAGTGTATGCGACCAAAAGCATACTTATGGCGGTATCATTTCTTTCAGCGTACGGGTATCTTCAAGCTCTTTTGCTCCTGACTAGTATCTTACGAACATGCTGTTCAATTTAAGACTCTTCGCAACAAGATGAGACAAGGAGAAGTGCTGTAAGGAGAAGTGCTCATGTCACCCGATCAATGGCTCAAAGAGGATTATTACAATGTCGCACACTGGGGAGTGTTTGACAGAACAAATATGGCAACAGCCATGTTGTTCAACAATTTACCTGAATAATTGCCAGGAAACAATGGAATCGCACAGGCTGATCGTGAATCTCAGTACCCATACCCTAGAAAGCGCGTTCTGCGTGGTAGACCTCTCCCAAGAAAAGCATGAGTCTAGTCCTATGTAGGCTCATCCAGCCAACAGCAGACGCATGGCAACCGATGACAGCCTTGGGAGGAGCGTTCAAAAATGCAGAGCTATATGAAAGCGTGAGAGAGAAGAAGAGATAGACGTGGACACGATGAACACATAGTAAGTCATGCCAATGTTGATAGAGCGTAAATCGCATCCTGAGCTAGTCCGAAGGCTGACTAGTGTGAGACAGATGCAGTTTACCAGAAGCCAGACCACTATCGTACTGGAGCTAAGACTTAAAGCCGGTAAAGCCCGAAGCTAAACCCCACCTGCAGTACCTTGCCCTTGTATAACCATCAGACTCATTCTCCTGCATCCTTGATTTGATCTGGGACCAAGATGGCATCCCACCTGCTCGGCTTACCCCATGAGGTCTTGCACAGTATTTTCACCAACTTGAATCCTCATGACCTAGCAAGTCTCCATTGCTGTCGGACTCTCGATGACTTCATTCGGAATAACCCCCTGCTGTACAAGGAGTTGTACCTGCAAAACTACGTACGAGAACCCAGATATATGCCGTGATCTGTCTGACACCATTCAACTATTTACAGGACGAGCCTTCACGGGATGCCAAAGGTGCGGACATAACATGGAGTGATCAATTGAAAGAGCTGGTTAGCTTCCAAAAGATACTCGAGTCTGACAACGCTATTCTGAAGGTCAGTCTCCAGCACCGCAAGTAATATAATAGCACTGACAAGTTACAGAGCTGTCATTTAGAGAGCATTGCCCGTTCTGTTGATTATCTCTTAGCAACCGCCACGACCGGCTCGCAACCATCTCTCAATATATCATTCCTCACGCGCCTATTTGGATCGCAACAGAACACGGATACCCTTCTGTGTGGGTCACGGCTTTTTGATTGGGCAAGAGCAGAGTCATGGGGCCATCTGATTCCCACCAGGCTGCGAAGGGATATTGCTTTGATGATTTACGGAAGCCGATCTGGCCGTGCATCTACTAATGATGAGGAGCTCGAAGCTGCTGTAGGAAATGGACTTCCTTCAGAAGCTCTCGAAGGATCCAAGTCAGGGCCAGAGGAGCCTGTGAATATGTACGAGGGGCTGAAGCGCCATCTAGAAGATGGAGACAAGGCTGCTATGATTACGAAAAATCCATCACAGAGACCTTATCGCCAGCTCAGTGCGAAGCTTCACTGTATTTACGGTGTCCCGATCCATTCAGTGCACAAAGGTACATCGGCATCTTCCCGCTACAGCCTCCGCAGCGATAGCGCCCCAATTCATCCCTATGCTCGGTCTCTTGTCTACGATCTACGACAACACACGGACCACAACCTTTGGGGACCCTTCCAGGATGATGGCTCCTTAGACGTCGATTGGGAGAAGATTGAGGCTATAATGATCGTTCTCCACCACAATATGAAATTATCAACCGAAACCCATCATGTCTTCGAGGGGATGATGGATGTTCAGGATAAGCCGTTCGTGGGAGCCAGTGCGCACAGCTTTGTCTCCCCGCCTATGGACGTACCGATGCAGCCTGCCTTACCGCTCGAGGCGCAAGACCCCTACAACGTAACAGGCACTTGGATGCGGGTGGTCTGTTTCCTAGACTATGGCGAGCTCTACGACTTCAATTTTAATGGCGAGACCGTTCCAGACGATCAGCCACGCCAGCCCATTGACACGGATGAAGCGATACGGCTGATTACGATGAAAATTCACGTTACCAAGGTCGAGCAGCCAGGGGAGGAGGATGGCCAGCGACTTCCGGTTGTACATTTTCGCGGCCACTCGTCGTCGTTTGAGCCGTCTCTCGATCCGAATGCCAATTCAAAGATCAAGGGTGTGTTATGGACGTGAGTAGCTGTAGATAGAGGCTAATGAAAATGCGTATAGGTACCGTGAGACTTACTCGTCAGGGCGAGGTCAGATGGACGACGTTTTCCGTGTACCATGGGTGAGTCATTATACCTATTATTCACGGAGCAAGCGAAAATCCATACTGACACTCGATGTAGCGAGGAGCGGTGGCAAAGCGAAGGTATCCAAGTTGGAGGCGTCCAATCTTCTCGTGGTGTCTTGGGATACTGGTTCGATAAGTATGTTTATTAATTTCAATCCACGCCAACATGCTGATGGATGTAACAGAGACCACGATATGTATGGCCCTGCCGGTCCCACCGCATTCTGGAAGTCGCATGATGGGATCGAAGAGAAGAAGCCCGCAAGGCGTCATAGTCCAATGACTCGATTCACGATGCCTTTGTACTGATACTTGTACCTAGTGGCCAAGCTGTCAAGTTTTCTGCATTTCATCATTGTAGCCCAGCCGTAACATGTACTTCAACGCCATGATACCATAGCAGCTCTGTACAAATCGCAGAAAGCACGCCCTTCTTCTCGGCGCAAGGCCAAAACTTCCGAATAGTCTGCTACGGTACTCCATGCTGACCATTCGGGGATCCACTGAGCGGCTAATATCGAATATTCCCAGTCAGCCATTATACCCAATCCAACTCCCCTCATCCACCCCCTCCCCTCTCATTCCT
>JAABUK010001099.1_pt1 | contig 53059 bp, 49 predicted proteins | sample 5559141 | NCBI WGS metagenome assembly JAABUK01 (sample SAMN10711869, study PRJNA513367) | rock metagenome | isolation source: Antarctica rocks | place: Antarctica: Victoria Land, Pudding Butte nord | collected 2016-01-03 | reverse complement strand
TTTCGGCAAGCTGGAACCGAAGATCACGCCCGAACCGTTTGAGGAGAACGTAAGCTGCAAAGATCACGCCGAGCAATACACCGCTCTCCACCTTCGGGTCGATCCGGCATATCAGGAAGCGTCCGCGCCGGTCGTAGAAGAACAGATCGCCAAAGCCGGTTACCGCTTGGCTGAAGTTTTAAACCAGGTCTGGTAAACTGCGTGGAGCAGGCCCAAGTGGCGGAACTGGCAGACGCGCTACGTTCAGGTCGTAGTGAGGGCAACTTCGTGGAGGTTCGAGTCCTCTCTTGGGCACCATCCTTTTAATAACGGGCGAAACGTCTCAATGGCGCTTTGCCCGTTTCTGATTCACCGGTCTAAAGTTTGCTGTCTCCCCCGCCGATAAGTGGGAGTGATTAGAAAATTTTGCACTATCTCCCTTCTTTCAGGCCTGCTCGTGTCATCCGCGCTTGCCTCAACAATTCAAGCCACATTCACGGGGGTGAATGGGGAAAAAGCTTTCGGCACTTACGTCGGTGCGTTCTACGGCAAACTGGAAAGCCAGAACGTTTCTCTTTTCTGTGACGATTTCGCTAATGAGGTTAACTTCGGCCAGACCTGGATGTCGAACCTTAGCAAGATCACCACCGGATCTGACTTGGGCCAAACCCGTTATGGCGACGTAAAAAATTCCGCGCTTCTATATCAGGAGATTGCATGGCTCGACACACAGTTCGGCCAGCAGCCTACCGCCCAATGGGCCGATATTCATGCCACCATCTGGCAGATTTTCGATCCCACCGAGGCGCCGAAGCCTTCCTCTGCACGCTGGTTGGAATTGGCACAGAAAAACTACAGCAAGCTCGATTATGAAAACTATCGCGTTGTAACTAACGTGGCTCCGGTTTATAAAACCGGGCAAATTCAGGAATTCCTCACCATCCTGCCTTCCACGTCCTCGTTCGTTTCCAGTTCTTCGCCCGCACCTTTGGCCACGCCGGAGCCCGGCACCGCTATCCTAATGGGCTCCACTGTTCTGCTGGCGGCCTTCGTGTTGAAAAAGGCACACGCCAAAAAGCGGCTCGCACAGTAGCAGCGCCTTCACGCTCCTCTACCGTTTAAGATGGGACCGGAGACGTCCATGTCACTCAATCTCATCAAAGACATCAAATCTGCTCTTGCGAACCTGAATCCCACTGAGGTGCGCCGCCTGTCTGAAAGGACGGTGTCGGTCGGCGTGGCCGCTGCGTCTGAATCGGCGTATGCGTCGCTCGAAAAGTTCCTGACCGGCGTGGGCGGCACCGGTTCGGCCAGCCATATTCACCGGGTCAGCGCCAATTCAGCACTGGATCTGCATGATGTTGTCTTATGTGCGGAAGGAACGCCTTGTCCCCCCGGCGCGTTCGTCTTTTTCCCCAACATGCTCCAGCAGACGATCGAATCGATTCTCGATGCGAAACAAGAGCTGGAAATTCCACTTGCCCGTCAATTTCCGGTTTTCCGCCAATCTGTACTCACGCGGATTATCCAGCGCACCTCCCGTGAGAACGCCATGTTCTCCATTGTCACTGCTCTGCCGAATGTAGTCCCCAATCTTCTGGAACTCCCCTGGACCGTCGGCGAATTCGCTACCGACACCGCCTTTCTCACTATCAATCAGGTGCGCATGGCATTCCTGATTGCCGCGGCAAATGGCAAGCCGGTTGGCTACGCGGAGCAGAAGATGGAATTGGCATCCATCGCCGCGGGCGCTTTCGGCTGGCGCGCCCTTGCCCGAGAGTTAATCGGGAAAATTCCGCTTGGCGGCGGACTCATCCCGAAAGCTGCCATTGCCTTTGCCGGTACTTATGTAGTGGGCCTCGGTCTCGAGCGGCTTCACCGTACAGGCTCCTCCATGGACCGCAACGAAGCCAAAGTTGCCTACGCCCAAGCGCTTGAAAAGGGGAAGGGAATCGCTAAATCTCTGATTGCCGGCATCAAACCAGGTTCGAAAAAACGGAACGCAGCATAGGCTGCCATCGTCGTGATGGTTGATACCATAATTTTTTGGAGAACCTCCGCTATGTTTTTTGTTCGAATCGTTTTTGCCACTACTGCTTTTTCAATGCTCCTTCCCGCGGATACACTCACACTCCGTAATGGCAGCGTTGTGGAAGGAAATTATCTGGGTGGCACCGCGCGTGAAATCCGGATGGAAATTGGAACCGGAATTCAGAACTTCCCGATAGATTCTGTCACCGGGTTGCAGTTCGGCCAGTCCTATAACGCGCCTATCCAGCCGCACGGCCAGTCGTCATCCAACTATCCGCCACCCCCGCCTGCTCAGAGTTATCCGTCGAACCAGTCTTCCAATTACGGTATTGAGATTCCCGCTGGCACTCAACTCACCGTCCGCATGATCGATTCCGTGGATTCAGAGATCTCTCGTATGGGTGACACCTTCCGCGCCAGCATTGATGAACCCGTAATCGTGAACGGGCAGACACTCATCTCGCGCGGTGCTGAAGTAGTGGCGCGGCTGGTAGACGATCAGAGGTCCGGCAAGATTCAAGGGCGCACGATTCTGAAACTGATTTTGACTTCCGTAATCTTAAACGGCCGCCCGGTTGAGATTTCCACGCAAGACGTCATCAAGGAAAGCAGTTCACGCGGAGCCCGTAGCGCTAAGGTGATTGGTGGCACCAGCGCGCTCGGAGCCATAATCGGCGGGATTGCGGGCGGGGGCAGAGGTGCTGCGATCGGGGCTGGTTCCGGTGCTGCCGTCGGAACCGGTGCTCAGGAAGTAACTAATGGACAACGGGTTCGTATTCCCTCTGAGACCCGGCTTGTGTTTACGTTAAGTTATAGCGTGCGGGCCTAAGTGGCAGCTGAGCCGAATGCGGGAGTTCCCGCGTTGAAGCCCGTCGCTGTTGTTACTGGCGCAAGCCGCGGTATTGGTCGTGCCATTGCGCTTGAGCTTTCAAAGACCCATTCCGTAGTCGCGACCTATCGGGGCCGCTTGGATGCTGCGCAGTCTCTTGAAGAGCAAACCGGGTGCGCAATTATTGCCTGCGATGTCGCCCAGGCTGCCGACCGTGAGGCTCTGATCGCCTTCACGCTGAAGCGGTTCGGGCGGCTCGATTTGCTGGTGAACAATGCGGGCATGGCACCGCGCGTCCGCGCCGATCTCCTGGACAGTACCGTTGAAAGTTTTGATGAACTAATTGCGGTGAATCTGCGGGGCCCTCATTTCCTCACCCAGGTTGCCGCCCGGCAAATGCGCAGCCAAGGTTCCGGCCGCATCGTTTTTATAACATCGATATCTTCCTACACCGCCTCTGTAAACCGTGCCGAGTATTGCATTTCAAAGGCAGCGCTCAGCATGTCAGTCGCTCTTTGGGCCGCCCGGCTAGCGGAAGACGGCATTCCGGTTTTCGAAATCCGTCCCGGTATTATCAGAACCGATATGATCGCGAAGGTTGAGCAGGTATATGAGGAAAAAATTGCCTCAGGCCTCCTCCCGCAGCGCCGCATGGGTGAAGGGTCCGATATTGCCCAAGTCGTTCGTGCCATTGCCGACGGGCGCTTGGATTATTCAACAGGCCAGATCATCAACGTGGACGGCGGTTTTCATCTCCGCACCTTGTAGGCGCTGTTTTCGGGTCTGCTGTCAAAATGTTATCCTGAAGTTTCAACGTTTTAATCCCTGAGGTAAATCCGAATTGGCAACATTGGTAGAAGGCTGTAAACATTCCCTGGAAGTCAGCATCCCGGTCGACGCCGTCCAGCAGGAAACCGAAAAGGCTGTCGAATCGTTTCAGAAGCGCGCCCGTATCCCGGGCTTCCGTCCTGGCAAGGCCCCCGCGACTCTGATCCGGAAGCACTTCGAAGGCGATATCCGGCAGCAGGTGTTTGAAAATCTGGTGCCACGCTTTCTCGATGAACAGATCAAGCTGGAAAATCTTCAGCCTATTGCGCGCCCCAGCATCTCAGATGTACATTTCGATCCCGATCAGCCGATTCGCTTTAAAGCCGAGTTCGAAACTTCTCCGCAAATTGAAATGGGCTCCTACCGGGGCCTAAAAGTCGAATATGCAGAACCTGTCATCTCGGATCAGGATGTAGTCGAGCGCGTCGATCAGATCCGGGATAGCAAGAGCACCTTCGTCAATGAAGATCCGCGGCCGCTCGTTGACAAAGATCACGCCGTAATCTCGCTTGAAAGCATCGGTGGCGTGGATGAGCCCGTTAAAACCGATGAGATCACCATCGAAGTTGGCGGCAAAGATACCCTCGACGGATTTTCAGAAAACCTCCGCGGCATGACGCCCGGCGATGAGAAGGATTTCGAGGTGGCCTATCCCGAAGATTACGGGCAGGATAAGCTGGCCGGGAAGACCGTACGCTTTCATTGCATCTTGAAAGGCTTGCGAAGAAAAGAGCTGCCCGAACTGAACGATGAATTTGCTCAGGATTTAGGCGATTACCGCAGTTTAGAAGAACTGCGTGATGCCGTGCGCAAGAGCATCTTCTCGCTCCGGGAAACGGAAGCTCAGGAAGCGGCGAAAAACAAATTGGTTGATTCATTGGTTGATAATCATGAATTTCCGGTTCCAGAAGTTTTTGTGGAGCATCAGATTCGCGAACGGCTGGAACAGAGCCTCCGTGCTCTTGCCGGCCAGGGCGTGGATCCCGAATCTCTGAAGCTGGATTGGGAGAAGATTAAGGAAACACAGCGGGAACGGGCTACGCGGGAAGTGAAAGCGTCGCTGCTTCTTGATTCAGTAGCCCAAAAGGAATCCATCTTCGCCACGGAGGAAGAGGTGGATCGGGAAGTGGAGCGCCTAGCCCGCCAGGAACGCGAGCCTGTTCTGTCGCTGCGGCCCAAGCTCGAAAAGAATGGGACCCTCGGGCGGATTGCCTCGCACATCCAAACCAGCAAGACACTGCAGTTTTTATTCGATAACGCCGAAAAGACCTTAGCGTCTTAAAACTAATTGCGTCGTTGATTACAGTTCAGCTTAGGGTCATAATGAGAGTTGTTCTTCTAAAGTTAGCTGTGATCTCTAACCTTTACGCTGTCACGGAGTTTCAGGGGAGTCCCGCCAGAAAAAGGAGATTTGCATGAAGCGCGCCGGATCGGACGATACACTCCGTTGTTCTTTCTGTCATAAGAGCCAGGATGTTGTCGGGAAGCTGATCTCTTCCCCTAGCGATTATCCCCGAGCCTATATCTGTGACGAGTGCATTGGCGTTTGCAACTCCATCCTGGAAGATGATAAACCGGATCAGCCCGCTGCCGGCCCTCAAAAGCTTCCCAAGCCACTCGAAGTAAAAGAATTCCTGGATCAGTATGTAATCGGGCAGGATGCGACAAAAAAGAAACTTGCAGTAGCGGTTTACAACCACTGTAAGCGCATCCACATGAACAAGATGCGCAACAGCGATGTTGAACTCTCAAAGTCGAACATCATGCTCATAGGCCCCACGGGCACGGGCAAAACCTTGATGGCTCAGACTTTGGCACGCATCCTGGACGTGCCCTTTGCAATTGTCGATGCCACCACTTTGACCGAAGCGGGTTACGTCGGCGAAGATGTCGAAAATATTATTCTTAAGCTTCTGCAAGCCGCTGATGGCGATGTGCAAAAAGCGCAGCAGGGCATTATTTATATCGACGAGATCGACAAGATCTGCCGGAAAGACGAAAATCCGTCCATCACCCGTGATGTTTCCGGTGAGGGTGTCCAGCAGGCTCTCCTCAAAATCCTCGAAGGCACCATCGCGAACGTTCCTCCGCAAGGTGGCCGCAAGCACCCGCATCAGGAATTTACACCTATCGATACTTCGAACATCCTATTCATTTGCGGTGGCGCGTTCGTTGGCCTCGATAAGGTGATTTCGCGCCGCGTTGGCAAAAAGTCGATCGGGTTTCTTGAAGAGCCGGTTTCGCATGGAGCCCACCGGTCGGGCACAATCGGTATTAATGCGCAGCGCGAGAATGATCTGCTGCAACAACTCCAGCCTGCCGATTTGATGAAGTTCGGATTCATTCCGGAATTTATTGGCCGTATTCCGGTAATTGCAACCCTTGAAGATCTTGATAAGCAGGCTCTCGTTCAAATCCTCACCAAGCCCAAAAACGCGATTATCAAGCAATACCAAAAGCTCTTCGAATTCGAAAATGTGCGCCTGAAATTCGCTGACGACGCTCTCGACGCCATAGCGGTGCTCGCGATGGAGCGTAAAGTGGGTGCGCGCGGCCTTCGAATGATTCTCGAAGAGTTAATGCTCGATTTAATGTACTATCTCCCATCTTATAAAAAAGTCCGGGATTTCACCGTGACCCGGGAAATGGTAACCTCACAGAAGATCAGCCTTACCTTGCTTGAAAAGGCTGGCTAGAACCGGAACCGTCTCTGTTCCGTATCTCCCGCGCGCGTTCCGAAGTCCTTTCAAAACTCCATGCTTACCTCTAAAGAAAAATCCGACACAAAACGCTTGCCGATGATGCCCATTCGGGACGTCGTCATTTTTCCGTACATGATGACTCCGTTTGTGGTTGGCCGTGAGTCCAGTGTGCGCGCCCTCGAAGAGGCAATGTCGGGAAACAAGCAGATATTCCTTGCTACCCAGCACGATGCCTCAATCGACGAACCTTCGCCGAATGAAATCTTCAATGTCGGTACTGTCGTCAACATCGTACAAAGTCTCAAACTTCCCGACGGTAACATCAAGGTCCTTGTCGAGGGTGTCGAACGCGCCAAAGTAGTCTCTGTTTCGGATGAAGACGGCTTCTTCCGTGCCGTCGTCCGCACAGTTAGCTACAAGATTGAAGCCGGTGCACAACTCGAAGCTCTGGTGGGCCGCGTCACTACGTTGTTCGAACAGTACGTAAAGCTCAGCCAAAACCTGAATTATGAACAGATGATCTCCGCCATTCGCGTGGACGATCCAGGCAAGCTTTCCGATACCGTCGGTGCCAACCTTCAGCTCACCATTGAAGAGAAGCAGGATCTGCTTGAAGTCTTCGACCCTATCGAGCGCCTTACCCGCGTGGCGGAGATGCTCGATATCGAGATTGAGAAGCTCAATGTCGACCGCACCGTCCAGGGCCGCGTAAAGCGCCAGATGGAAAAGGCTCAGAAAGAGTATTACCTGAACGAAAAAATCAAGGCGATCCAGAAGGAGTTGGGCCGCGGTGAAAAGAGCGAAATCGATGAGTTGAAAAAGCGAATCGAAACCGCCGGCATGACCAAAGATGCCGCAGAGAAAGCCACTGCCGAACTGAAGCGTTTGGAAAATATGCCGCCCATGTCGGCGGAATCTACCGTTTCCCGCAACTATCTGGATTGGCTGCTTGCCGTACCGTGGAAAAAGCGCTCCAAGGAAATCCGCGACCTTAAATTTGCCGAACAGGTGCTGGAAGCGGACCACTACGGCCTTGAAAAAATCAAAGATCGCATCCTTGAATTCCTGGCCGTCCGGCGCTTGGTAAAGAATCCGAAGGGCTCTATCCTTTGTTTCGTCGGGCCTCCCGGCGTCGGTAAGACCTCTCTCGGTATGTCGGTCGCGAAAGCTACAGGCCGCAAATTCGTTCGTATGTCGCTCGGCGGCGTGCGTGATGAAGCGGAAGTGCGCGGCCATCGCCGCACTTACATTGGCGCGTTACCCGGGCAGGTGATTCAAATGATGAAAAAGGCCGGAACCAAGAACCCGGTCTTCATGCTTGATGAAATCGACAAGATGGCTATGGATTTCCGCGGCGATCCCTCCTCGGCGCTGCTTGAAGTTCTCGATCCCGAACAGAACTTCATGTTTGTCGATCATTACCTTGACGTCGAATACGATCTGAGCCAGTGCTTTTTCATCGCCACTGCGAACGTGCTGCATACCATCCCGGCCGCCCTTCAGGACCGCATGGAAGTGATTCGTCTCTCCGGTTACACGGAGCTTGAAAAGCAGGAAATCGCCAAGCGGTTCCTAGTTCGCAAGCAGATGGAACAAACCGGCCTCACTCCAAAGGAAATTGAGTTTACCGACGACGGCATCAACGGCTTGGTCCAGTACTATACCCGTGAAGCGGGTGTCAGAAACCTGGAACGGGAAGTCGGTAACGTCTGCCGCAAAGTAGCGCGAAAAATAGTCGATAGCGAAGGCTCGAAATCGAAATCTTCCTCTCCGACAGTGATCAACACCGATAAACTGATCGAACTTCTCGGCCCGCTTAAGTATCGCGATCTGCAGGCCAGTAAGAAAAACGAAATTGGTGCGGCCACGGGTCTGGCCTGGACCGAAGTGGGCGGCCAAATCCTCACCATCGAAGCAACACTGATGGATGGAAAAGGTAAGCTCACCATAACCGGGAAGCTTGGTGACGTAATGCAGGAATCTGCCCAGGCAGCAATGAGTTACGTCCGTTCTCGCGCTCACCAACTCGGGCTCCCGCGCGATTTCTATCGCAACCTCGATATCCACCTCCATATCCCGGAAGGGGCAATCCCGAAAGATGGTCCCTCAGCCGGCATCACCATGGCCACCACGATTTGCAGCGCGCTCACCAGCATCCCGGTGCGTGGCGATATCGCAATGACCGGTGAGATTACCCTCCGCGGTAAAGTCTTGCCCATCGGCGGCCTGAAAGAAAAGCTTCTTGCGGCCCACCGGCACGGTATTCACGAAGCCATTATGCCGAAGGACAATGAGAAAGACCTTCCGGATATTCCGGAAACTCTCCGCAATGTCATGAAGCTTCACTTCGTCGATTCCATGGATGACGTTCTAAGAATTGCGCTAGAGCGCGAACCGATATCGCTCCCCTTACCCGCTCCCACGGCCATGGATTTTCTGACTAAAGCCGAAGAACGGGCGCATTGATTTCCCCTTGCCTTCCGGCCATTCGGGGTGTTCTGCACCCCGACTGGTTCTAATTGGTGTAAAATTTTGGAAGCAGAGTTTGTAGTTAGTGCGAACCAGCCGGAGCAGTTTCCAGCAGACCACCTCCCGGAAATCGCATTTCTGGGCCGCAGTAATGTCGGCAAATCCAGTCTCATCAATGCTCTTATCGGCCAAAGGAAGTTGGCTTTCACCAGCAGTACTCCCGGTCGTACGCAGACCATTAATTTTTACCGGGTAGAACACCGTACCTATTTTGTCGATTTGCCCGGATACGGTTATGCCCGGGTTCCTAAAGGCTTCCAGAATCAATGGAAGGAACTAATCGATCAGTACCTTGAAAATCGTCCTACCCTCCTTCTTTCTTTTCTGATCCTTGATGCAAGACGCGCTTGGATGGAGAAAGATCTAGGACTGAAAGAGTGGCTGGAATCGCAGAATCGGCAATACCTGGTCATCGTGACCAAAATGGATAAATTGAACCAAGCGGATCAACAGCGCAGTCTTGCGGCGGTCTCTAAGATCGTGCCTGACCCGCTACCGTTTTCGGCCATCACTGGCCGTGGAGTGAGGGAAATTTGGCAAGCGATAACGAAAATACGACAACTCAAGTAGCACCCCCCCCGCAAGAGAAGAACACCACACCGGACCGGAACTCTTCAGCCACACTGAACAAGCTCCCCCATGCCGAGCGCGCCCAGACTTCTGATAAGGTGCATGGCGATAAGCTCGATTCCAGCCCCCAGGAGAAACCCTCTGAGCAGGCTGGCAACGTTCATTCCGCCGAAGTCCAGACTGCGGAATTGACCGGAGCCGATCAGGGCGGTATTCCCCCCGTAGCCGCGCCCACGGGCGGTGCCAGCCCCAGCCACGTACAGCGGCGCAAGACCGCTCAGGCTAAGAACGGGTCTCCCACCCTGGATTTGGTCGAGCTAAAGGATATGAATATCCAGAAGCTGGGCCAAGTTGCCAAAGACCTCCAGATCGCCGGTGCGGCTGGTTTGCGCAAACAAGAGCTCATCTTTAAAATCCTGCAGACCCAAGCCGAAAAGAGCGGTCTCATCTTCTCGGAAGGGGTCCTCGAATGCCTGCCCGACGGCTTCGGATTCCTCCGTGCGCCGGAATACAATTATCTCCCCGGCCCGGATGACGTCTACGTTTCGCCCTCGCAAATTCGCCGCTTCGATCTCCGCACCGGCGATACTGTCTCCGGCCAAATCCGCCCCCCGAAGGAAGGCGAACGTTACTTCGCGCTGATTAAAGTAGACGCCATCAACTTTGAACCGCCAGAGGAAGCGCGCAATAAGATCTTCTTTGACAACCTGACGCCTCTCTATCCAAATGAGCGTTTGAAACTAGAAACCACCCGCGACAATTATTCTGGCCGCGTTATGGATCTGCTCGCGCCGATCGGTAAGGGCCAACGCGGGCTAATTGTCGCGCCTCCCCGTACCGGTAAGACGATGCTCCTGCAGAACATCGCCAATTCCGTCACCACCAACCACCCCGAAGTTTCGCTGATCGTTCTTCTCATTGACGAGCGCCCGGAAGAAGTCACCGACATGCAACGCTCCGTGCGCGGCGAAGTCATCGCTTCCACTTTCGACGAGCCCGCGACACGGCACGTCCAAGTTGCGGAAATGGTGATCGAAAAAGCCAAGCGTCTAATCGAGCACAAGAAAGACGTCGTCATCCTCCTCGATTCCATTACCCGCCTCGCCCGAGCCTACAACACCATTGTGCCTCCTTCAGGCAAAGTGCTTTCAGGCGGTGTCGATTCAAACGCCCTCCAGCGCCCGAAACGCTTTTTCGGCGCGGCCCGCAATATTGAAGAAGGCGGGTCACTCACCATCATCGCGACAGCTCTCATCGATACCGGCAGCCGGATGGATGATGTTATTTTCGAAGAATTCAAAGGCACGGGCAACATGGAAATTCACCTGGAGCGCAAGCTGGTAGATAAGCGCGTGTTCCCGGCCATCGATATCAATAAGAGCGGTACCCGCAAGGAGGAACTCCTCATGCCGCGCGAAGAACTTAACCGCGTTTGGATTCTCCGTAAGGTACTCAACCCGCTCAGCCCGGTAGAAACCATGGAACTGCTTCTCGATAAGCTTGGTAAAACAAAAGCTAACGCGGATTTCCTTTCGTCCATGAGTGGCTAAAACGCCTAAGCCGCCGCGCGCGGCCAGTCGGGCTTAGCCAGGGTTTCGCGCTCCAGGGAACTTGCAATCGATTGGCCCGCTTTCGGGGCCATCTGCAGCAACAAGCGCAAATGGTCCTGTGTAAAGGCGTTCGCGGTTACGCTATATAACGTTACAGTCGCCACCACGTCTCCATTTACCTCAAGCGGTACGGAAATGGCGGAAAGCAGCGCTCTGCCCAGAGAGCGGTAACCCGGTTCCACTGTCGGATTGCCATTTACAATCGGTTGATGGGTTTCTGCCACCCAGCCAGTAAGACCCTCGCCCACGGTCAAGACATCCTGGGGTGCCCAGCACTCGGGTTCTGCCGCGCTGTGAACCGGAACAAGCCGGTCTAATTTCCGCACGAACGCTGCGGAAGCATTGTGAGGAATCACCTTCTTCAACCGATTCATCATCAGCACCAGCGTTTCATCCAAGGTTAGCTGCGCTCCCAACTCTTCCACAATACGCATCAGCGATTGAAATTCTCGCTTGGTGGCGGTAATCGATTCTATAAGATCGATTTGTATCGGATTCGGACTTACCACGCATACGTCGGCATAACCGCGAGCCGGTCCATCTCCCGCATCTATCCGCAGATTTATCGAAAGCTTCGCTTCGTGCTGCGTCGGCATAGATGTCGCCATGTGCTCCAATTCGACATATCTGCGCTTCAGGATCCCGACAATACGGGGATCGTAGCTGATCCCGCTTTCTCCTTCGACAATCGCCATCGCCTCATGAAGCGGCAGCGCCTTTCTGTATTGCCGGTCGCTTGCCAGCGCATCCAGGCAATCCACTGCGGATAAAATGCGCGCCCCAATAGGAATGTCTTCGCCCTTCAAGCCCTCCGGGTAACCTTTGCCGTTCCATTTTTCGTGATGCGAGTGGACAATCGGAGCTACGGGATACGGGAACCGTACCCTCTCCAGAATCTCCGCACCCACTACGGGATGGATTTTCATCTTGTCGAACTCTTCATGGGTCAACTTGCCGGGCTTCGAAATAATATGCTCGGGAACCGCCAGCTTTCCAATGTCATGCAGCAGAGCAGCAGCCTGCACAGCCTGCATTTGTAACTCATCCAGCCCAAGTTCTTTCGCGATTTCCGTGGCGTAGACTTTCACCCGCAACAAGTGGTTGTGCGTGGTCTCGTCTTTTGCATCGATTGCTAAAGCCAGCGCCTCAATGGTGCGCCAGTGCAGATCCCCCATCTCCTGCGCGTGCTTCCGCGCTCCTTCCAGGCGCTCCAGATGTAACGAATACGAGCGGTAAACCAAATACACCACTGGAATTGTCAGCAAAGTAGCCTGCCATCCCAGGTAGTGCTCTTCTACATAGAAAACCGCCGCGATTCCAGCCCCTACTAAATTATGGGAGGCCGTCCATAAGAAACCCTCTTTCCACACCCGCCAGGCCGATTTGCGCTCCGCCAAAGCAATCACGAGGGAAACTGAGCCCGTATTTACTAAAAAATGCACGGCGGAAGCGAACATCAACAGTATCGGCAGGCTTTCGTCCTGCCGCCGCAGCCATGTACTGTGGAACGTCCCGTAACAGGCCGCTGAAGACATCACACTCGCCGCCAGATTGAAACCCAGCTTCGCCAGATTCCGCGACTTCGCCCGGAAGAGCAGTGTTCCTCCGGCGCCAGCCATTCCCACAGCTATTACTTGCGTCAAGCTCAAATCAGGAAGGCTAATTAGCAGGAAAACGGAAGTCATGGACATCGTGCCCGTGACACCCGGCATCTTTACTTTCAAATTCGCTGCCGCCAGCGTCATACCCAGATACATCAAAAGCCGGAAATTCTCGCCTCGATTCCAGCTCGCAAACGAAAGAAGCAAAAGAACTACTGCAACCGTTTGCATGGCACCGATGTAAACTCGCGTTGGCCAGGATAGATTTTTCATGGGTTACAGCCGTTTCTTCGTACACCTGCTTCATCGGCACTGCCTGGGAATTCTTTAGCTGGAACTTACAATGCAGATTGATTAGTACTAGTTAAAAAGCAGCATTTATTCTTACAAGTACATCCTTCGCCCTATTTGCCCGATAAGTTTTTTTGATTATAATGGCTTTGTACAAATAAGATTTTCTATACAATTCCTGTGTCTACAACAACTTCCACCTCTCTCTCAGCCGTCCCCATTAACTTTTATACTTCTGACGCATATGCCAACCGCACTCACGCCGGCAGAATTCTTGCAGCCGCGCTTTCGCAGCAATGTGCCTTTAAAGACCCAGTTCTCTTAGCGCTTCCCCGCGGAGGCGTTCCCGTCGCGTGTAAAGTTGCCCAGATACTTCATTACCCGATAGACATCTTCCTGGTTAGAAAATTCGCCCTGCCAGAACGGCCGGAACTCACAGCAGGAATCGTTTCCAGCGGCGGAATCCAGATACTCTACCCGGCATTTGCACAGGTTTCGCTCCAGTATGGTGGCATATCTCTTGAGGGCCTGGAAGCCCTTATCGCTCGTGAGCATGTTGAACTCGCTCGGCGCGAATCCGCTTACCGCCAATCCCGCCCTGCTGAATCAATCGCCGGGCGCTCTGTAATTGTGATCGATGACGGCCTAACCACCGGAACCACCATGCGCAATGCGATCCGTGCGCTTCGTCATCTCTCTCCGGCCCATATCGTCGCAGCCGTCCCCGTAGCCTCGCCCGAAGTCTGCGCACAACTCGAATCCGAAGCCGATTTCGTCGTCTGTCCCCGCAAGCCTAGTTCTTTCTTCTCCGTCCGCCGCTGCTACCGTGATTTCTCGCCCGTGCTCGATTGCGAAATTCGCAATCTGCTCGATTCCGCGGCGTCGCAGGCCCATGGTGCCAGCCACAATCGGGCCTTCCGCGCGTAGTATACTGAGCTTCACTTTACGCTGTGACGTTACGCTGTAACCCAGGAGCTTTCCCGCATGGCTACCCCGTCCGCCGCCCAATTTAAAGGCGGTGCGCCCTCCGTTGACCGGCACGCTGCATTCGATAAGCGGCGCATCTTTATCTTGAGCGTGATCGCGCTCGTTACTGCCGGCATGAACTCCGCTCTCGAAACCGCCGTTGCCGGCGACCTCCAGCACACCTTCTTTGACCCGATCGATCCACTCAAATCCGCCCAAATGATCGGTGCCATTCTCGGTGTTGAGTTCCTGGGGTTCGCCTTCACCATCGCCATCGGGAGCCCCCTGCTCGATTACTTGGGCATGGGCCGCCTCCTCGCCCTGTCCAGCGTCTGCTTTCTTGTAGGCACCACCGCCAAAATCTTTGCCGGAAACCTGGTGCAGGGGCCCAATATTTACTGGCTCCTGTATGGCTGCATGATAGTCACCGGAATCGGTTGGGGCTTAGTCGAAACCGTAATCAATCCGCTTACCGTAACCCTCTATCCCGATGAGAAAACAAAGCGCCTGAACGCTCTCCACGCATGGTGGCCTGCTGGACTCATCCTAGGTGGACTGATCTCCCTGGCCCTGGGTCAATTCAATGTCGGATGGCAGGGCCGCCTTGCGGTTGTCCTTGCGCCCGCACTGGTTTTCCTCGTCATTTGCTTAGGCACCAAGTTCCCGCCCACGGAGCGCAAAGCCTCCGGTATTACGACCGGCCAGATGTTTGCCGAACTCGGTCGCCCCATGTTCATCGTCTGGTTCCTGGCCATGTTCCTGACCGCAGCCACTGAACTCGCACCCGGAAAGTGGGTGGATCTTGCACTCTCCCGCACCGTTCACATGCCTGGAATTGTTCTGCTGGTTTACGTCAGCGGTCTGATGTTTGTAATGCGCCATTTCGCCGGTGCCGCGGCCCACAAACTCTCCCCGGTAGGCTTGCTCTGGGTTTCGTGTTTGCTAGGCAGCCTCGGCCTGCTGCTCCTCAGCGTTGCAAATTCACCCATCACAGGTCTCCTGGCAGCGACTGTCTGGGGCACCGGTGTTTGCTATCTCTGGCCCACCATGTTGGCAGCGGCTTCCGAACGCTTCCCTCGCGGAGGCGCCCTCCTCATGGGACTCATGGGAACAGCCGGTACGCTCTCCATCTACTTTGTACTCCCGCAAATGGGTAAGATTTTCGACAACACGAAAGTCGAATTGGCCGGCAGCGACGCAGCTTTCAATGCTCTTCCGCCAGATCGCCTTAACGACATTTTGGGTATCGCGGCTCAGACCAGTTTTCGCTACGTAGCCATCTTGCCGGCTATCCTGCTGCTTGTCTTCGGAGCCATCTGGCTTTACGAACGCAGCAGAGGCGGCTTCAAACAAGTCAAGCTGTAGGCTGAGTGACGGGATTACCGAATAGCGCAAGTTCCCAGAAGCTGGACAGGCGGGCATTTCACACTTCCGTAAGAACAGAAAACACAGCAATCGCCTGTCTTCGGCCGAAATAACGCATGGCATTGGGAGCATTCGTACAAGAACTGGCATGCATCCGTGGGCATGGTTTCCTCCTGCGTCGCGTCACACTTGGGGCATCTGAGAACTGACTGAGTAATAACGCCGCTCGTTGTCATTTCCACTTTCAGCCCAAAGCGTCCCGCAGAACGCTCTCCTCTATACCCCGGCCCGCGCAACAACCAGCCAGTTCGCCATTGATCACCACGGCAGGCACGCTGCGAATCCCATACTTCGCGGCACGAAGGGCAATTTCGTCTTGCTTCATATCATGCACAATCACCTCATGCTCGTGGCCGGCAAGCTTCTTTACGGTGGCAATAGTGTCCTTGCAGGTTTTACAACCGGCGCTGAAAATCTCGATTTTATGTTTCATAATGTAATTCTCCCTTTGTCACTTAATGCCGGAACGCAGCACGACGAAAGCACGGCAGCCGCACGAAGCGGCCAACTGTTCCACACAGACGCGGCAACCAGAATCCCAACTCCGGCATAAGTCGCCTGCGCTGCATCGAAGTAAAATTTGCTACCAAGAATTACAACGGAAGCTACAAGGCCCAACCACAAAGGGCCGTAACCATGCCGCCGCGAAGCATGATAGCCCAGAGTGAAAGAGGTAAGGCAAAGAAAACCGGCTGTTAACGGCAGCAGATACTCCGTCGAAATCAGAAATCCTAAGCCGAGCGAAGATACAATACCCGCGTAAGCAGGCCAGCATGCTGGACACATCAGCTTCGGCAAAAGTGAAACCCCAATTCCCGGAAGCGCAGCGGCGGCCTGTCTCACCCTTAGGTGGGTCATGTCAGTGAACTCTCCTGTTCCATACTTGCCAGAATCGGGCAATCGTCTGACGCGCAATTCTCGCATTGCTCCACCAGGCTTCGCAGAATTGTCTTCATCGCAGTCAGGGTTCTCATCTTGTGTTCAATATCGGCAATCTTACCTTTGGCACGTGAGCGGACGTCCGCGCAGTGTTGCTGCGGCTCCACACGCAAAGCCAAAAGCTCCTGAATCTCATCCAGTGAAAAACCGAGTTCCTGAGCCCGCTTGATAAATCGAAGCCGCTGCGCCGCCTAAGGGGAAACTTGCGGTATCCCGCCTGAGTTCTCGGCGGCGCTGGCAGCAAGCCCCTCCGTTCGTAGTAACGAATAGTTTCAAGATTTACACCGCCCAGTTGTGCAAGGCGGCTACTGCTCAAATGCTGCATACAATCCCTTCCGGTCTCTCAACAACAACTCTAAACCCGGTACCTTGGTACAGAGTCAAGAGCCTTTGGAAAGAAAAGTAAGATCGATTTAGTTCCCGTTTCGAATCCAAGCCCGGGACGCCGCACTTAACTCCGCGCCGGCCTTCTCGGTGCGAACTTTAACCTGTTGTAACTCAGCCTTCTGATCGCCCTTGTCTTCAAAGGTCAATCGATACTGATTCTGCAGCCGCTTACTCAAATCATCCAAATACGGCGCAAACGCCACTGGATTCTGAAAGCCCTGCCAGTAAGCCTCGCCCCCTGTTTCATCACCTAATCGCGACAGATAACTCTGGCCGAAGTTCATCTGATAATACGAATGTCCGGAGTGCCCAGCGCTTCCGTAATAAATGGAATGCACAAGAATTCCCGCCTTCTGCGCATCCTGAATTGCACGCATCAGGTAAGGGTTCTGCAAATCGCCGCCCAGATTACCGCCAGAGTAAACTGAATCGATTCCGCTTGAAACCATCAACACTTCCCGTCGCCCCGCGAACGGTTCCCACTTCTTAATCCGCTCGCTCAACGCTAAGTAAGGGCTGGCCGCCGCTCCCGCTGTCCCAATCGGCAGCCGTAAACTTTTTGCCGCCGCATCGTGATCGGGTGTAAACGCATGCAACGCTAGCGTCGTCCCATTCCGCATATAATCCACGCCAATTTCCGTACTCGCCGGTTGCGCTCTCATAAACTTGCGCAAATCGTCGAATTGGATCCCCAAATCAGTGTCGGATCCGTCATCGATCATTACTAATAGCTGCAACGGGCCCCGCTCCGGCCGCCAATCCCCGATGGGCACCTGATTCTTCCCGAAGTGCACCTCAACATCCGCCTTACCTATCTCCGGCACTGCTTTCTGCCGGTGCCCTTCCGCCGTCACCACCATCGAAGACACCTGCGCCCACGCCGACGCCGCTACCAGAAAAGCAACAAGAATTCGCATACTGAATTAGATGGTCCGGCGTACAAATTCGTTCCGGCCGAACCACTCCCCTACTTTGCCGAATCGGAATCGCCCCGTGGCTCACCTTTCCTTCTCTTGCCTCCCGCAGCCGCCACACCTTTCTTCTTAGCTGGAACCCCGCGCGGACGCTCCCGCTTCGGCGCGCGCCCTCGCACCGTCAACAGCACCGGCGTCCCATCGAAACCAAACCGTTTGCGTAGCTGATTGATCAAATACCGTTCATGCGAAAAGTGCAGCGGCCCTTGCCCATCGGTAAAGAAAATGAAATGCGGTGGACGTATTGAAGCCTGCGTCACATACAGCACCTTGCGCTCTTCAAAATGCAAGCTTTCCACAAATCGGTTCAACTCACCGGTAGTCACGCGCTTGCTCGCCGAATCGTATACGCGTTTGATCACCTTGAACAACCCGCTCACACCCTGGTTCTCTTTCGCCGAAAGAAACTCCACCGGCGCATATTCCAGAAACTTCAATTCGTCCCGCAAATTCCGCTCAAATTCCCGCTTATGCCCCTCGCCCATCAAATCCCATTTGTTCACGCAGAGCACCATCGCGCGCCCGCCTTCATCGCCGTAGCCCCCGATAGTGGCATCGCTCCCCACCACGCCCGCTTCGGCATCCATCACCAGCAGCACCACATGGGCCATGCGAATGCTGCGCCGCGCCATAATCACGCTCAGCTTCTCCGCCATCTCATGCGTCTTGCCCTTGCGCCGTATACCCGCCGTATCCACGAACAGATATTCCTGCCCGTTGTGCGTCACCTGTTCATCCACGGCATCGCGCGTAGTCCCTGCAATCGGCGAAACGATGGAACGTTCCTTTGACGTCAGCGCATTCAACAGCGTCGATTTCCCCACATTCGGACGCCCGATAATCGCCACCTTAATCACGCCCTTCTCAGGCTCGGTGTCTTCCTCCGGAAAGAGCGCCGTTACATGCCCGAGCAAATCCTCAACCCCGATATTGTGCTCTGCCGAAACCGGATAAATATCCGCAATCCCTAGCGAGTAGAAATCGTGCGCCAGATCCTGCTTCTTCCCCGTATCGGCCTTATTCACCGCCAGCGTTACCGGCCGCCCCAGCTTGCGCAGCATCTGCGCCAGATCCCGGTCACTCCCTGTAATTTCAGAGCGCCCGTCCACCAGAAAAATAATCTGGTCCGCCCCCTCCAGCGCAAACTCTGCCTGCTTCAGAATCTGCGACGGAATATACTCCTCGTCTTGCACTACGATGCCGCCTGTATCGATCACCTCGAACGGTTTACCATCAAACTGCGCCTGCCCATGGATGCGGTCCCGCGTAATCCCCGGTTCATCCCCCACAATCGACCGCCGCTCCCCCGTAATCCGGTTGAACAACGTCGATTTCCCCACATTGGGCCGCCCTACAATCACAACAGTTGGCACGTTTTCACTCTCTCCCTGCTACCGAATTACATGCACCGGAACCCCGGTCTTCAATCTGCTCCATGCCTCGTCCGTTGTAAAAACCGGCAAACCGCGCGCAATCCCTAACGCGATGCAAGACCGGTCGCCCAAAGACAATCCCAAGCGTTTCGTCTTGATGATCAGCTCCCCGGCGATCCTAGCCTGCTGTCCATCGAAGGGAATCACTTCCGCCACGGCATTCCGAACCGCGGCCCACGCAACCTCTCCCGGCACCCCGGACCTGACCAGAACCGATTGTGCTTCAGCGGCATTTACCGCGCTCAGTAAAAAATATTCTGATTGCGCCGCAACTTGCTCTGCCCTTTCCTCGCCATACACAAGCGCCAGAACGATCGACGCATCCGCCACCGCGCTATTCGTCAATCGCGGCTTTCCGCCTTTCCGCAACTAACTCGTCTGACAACTTACGGCCTATACCCACGTATTGCCGGATCAACTTCTGAGACTCCCTCAGCTTCTGCTTTCGCGTCGCCAGCTTAGCTTCACCATTTACCAGGCTGAGCGTCAAACGGTCTCCAGCGGCAATTCCCAGAACCTTGCGAAAAGAAGCGGGAATTACAATCCTCCCATTGGCATTCACCAGGACCGTTACTGTCAGAATCTCCTTCACGTGACAATTCTATCATCCGTGTCACGTTTCGCTGATTTGACTTCACTCCATCTCCTTCCAGAAAATTGCCGTGTCGCACCAGCTTCCATCGGGAAACATCGCATACCGGGGAATCACGCCCGCACGGGTCCAGCCCAGGCGGCTATAAAGCTTTTCCGCGCTGCCGCCCACAACGGTATCCAGCACCAGCAACGTCTTCCCGGACCTCCTCGCCGCTCGCTCCACCTCGTCCATTAAGAGGGCAGCAACCCCCCGGTTCCTGGCTGACCGCCTCACTAACAACTTCGCCACGTCTGCACGGTGCGGCTGATTCGGCGGCGTCGCTAAAATCATCTGGACCGTCCCCACCAGCTCTCCCTCCAGAAATGCGGCTAAGAGGATGCGGTTGCCCTTCCCAACCTCTTCGAACGCGTAAGTGAAAACTCCTCAGCCGCGCTCTGTGAAAACGGCAGCATAAAGCTAACTGAAGCGTTTCCTTCCACACAGTCCACAAGCACGCCGGCAATGGTTTCCAGATAACGCTTGCATTCGTCTGCTCCCAAGCTCCGCACTTCTACAGTCATAAATTAACGATAACGGCAGCACCCAAGCTTGCATCCCGCTTGACTTCTACTGAACCCTTGTCCTATCGTGAACGTTCGCCGTTCCTTGGCGAAGCCCCGAATGCAATTGCGCGAAGAGAGCGAAAAAGAGTACGTCAACCAGCAATTCGAGTCGACTCTCGATAGCGTTGATCGCGCCGAATCACTCATCATGGATGCTGCCACCTCCGCCGGATTCGATGAGGACGATCTTCACAAAATCGGCATGGCCGCCCGCGAGTGCATGGTTAATGCCGTCGTACACGGCAATCGCTACAACGCCAATAAGACGGTGCACCTGCAAGTTTTCGGCGCGGACGATTACATTAAGATCCGTATTGCCGATCAGGGCGAAGGCTTCGATTTATCCAAGCTTCCCGATCCACTCGCGGAAGAAAATCTGTTACGCCACTCCGGTCGCGGTATCTTTCTGATCCGCGCCTTCATGGATGAAGTGGACGTGCGGCCCGCATCGCCCCACGGTACGGAAGTTTTGCTGGTCAAAAAGAAATCGGTTTCTGAATAAAATGGAAGGAGAACAAATATGAGCGTGAAATTGAATAGCCGGCAAGTGGGCAACGTCACCGTGTTGGATCTGGCGGGCCGCATTACCTTAGGTGAAGGTTCCAGCACCATGCGCGACGCGTTGAAAGATGTGCTCGCCCAGGGTCACAACAAAATTCTTTTGAACCTGGGCGAGGTTTCCTATATTGATAGCTCCGGTATCGGCGAACTGGTCAGCGCCTTCACGACCGTGACCAACCAGGGCGGCCAACTCAAACTGCTCGGCCTGAATAAGCGCGTCAAAGACCTGCTCCAGATCACCAAGCTCTACACCGTCTTCGAAGTCTTCGACGAAGAATCGACGGCCATGCGTAGCTACACTTAAATCAAATCGTGTTTTGGCGGCTTCGATTGGCGCTCTCCACTCCCCTTTGCAATCGAGGCCGCTTTAATTCACCGACGGCTTTTCCACGCTATCAATCACCAGAATTTCCACCGGTGCCTTTCGCGAGCTCAGATGTAACCCAAGCTGATCCTCAATAGCGCTGAAAATTGAAGTTCCTTCCGTTGTGCCGTCGCTTACTGCTCCGATGCCGTCCGCACTCCACTGCAACTTGAAATTAAATGTACCCGCCAACCCCGTACTGTTGACCACCGGTAAATCCATCTTGCGGGAAAGAATCCTCGCAAATGAGTCCATATCGGTGTTGTGAGCGTCAATTGATACTCTGGTATTGCTCGTCGAAGTGCTGGTTCCGGCCTCCCCGGATGCGGCTCTCTCCAGCTTGGCACCCCGCTTAGCCACTTCCAGCACCAGTGCGGAGACCGCCCGTTTCTCCCGGTGGAGCGTCAATTTGAATCTCTCCGCCAGAAGGCTCTGCAGCATCTGCATCAACTCACCATCGCCGTCCATAGCCCGGCCGGATTTTGCCAGGATTTCGAAGCGCTCCCTGTCCAACCAGTCCGGACCGCCAGAAATCTGATGCGGTCCCACGCCATACGCGCCCATGATGCAGCGCTTCAGAGTGACATTCTTCGCTTCTATGCGACCCCGCCCGGTTTCGATCCCTGAGCCGGAACTTGCATCGGCGTCGCTCAGCTTCACCGAAGCCACTTCAAACTGCTGGGCCACCTGCGCTTGCCCAAACAAGGTGCCGGGAACACACATCGTCAAGCTCGCAATAGCTCTAACCACGAACATATCTCAGTTCATCACAATTAAGACCCGCTCGGCCTGCGAACACTCAACGTCGCTCTACGTGCAAATTTCCTGATATGCTACGTACATATGGCAAAGCTCACGCTTAGTGTAAACAATCAGGTCGTAGCGAACGCCAAGCTTTACGCCCAGCGGAGCGGTATGTCGGTCTCGAAGATGGTCGAGACTTACTTGGCTGCCGTCGCTGAACGGTCCTCTCCGGCTGCAACCCAGGTCAGGGTTCTCCAACTACTACGAGGGTCACTCAAAAAAGCCGATCCACGACAGTACAGAACTTACCTGTCGAAGAAATATCTGTGAAAGTTGCGCTTTTTGACATAAACGTAATTCTTGATGTACTCCTGGACCGTATGCCGCACGCGGAGGCAAGCGCGGCGGCTTGGGCTGCAGTGGAGACTGGTCGGCTGAAAGGTCTGCTGGCCGCCCACGCGGTGACAACGATTCATTATCTTGTCAGAAAGCAAATGAGCCAGGCAAAAGCAAAGCGGGATATTTCAGCAATCCTCACTGTCTTCGGTGTAGCCGCAATTAACGGCGCGGTGATTCAGGAGGCTCTTCAACATCCCTCTCCCGATTTCGAAGATACAGTCTCGGCAGCCGCGGCGCGAGTCGCGGGTTGCGACTACATAGTGACTCGTGATCCGAAAGGGTTCGCAGGGGCGCGGGTCCGGGTCCTCACACCCGAAGCCCTACTTGCTCTTTTAAGTGCTGGCTGAGCCGAAGCAAACTTTGTACCCTAAACAGAAAATGTTTTTTACCAGCCTTTTCAACAACCTAAGCTAGCTCAAGGCTTCCAGCTCATATCCCGCGTGCTTCACTGAAGCCGGGAGATTTTATTCTATGGCCCCACAACCGGTATCACCCAATAATTCCACTGGCCCGCGCACCGAAGCAGGCAAAGCAGCATCTTCCCGAAACACCTTCAAACATGGCCTAGCCTCCGGAGCCATCCTGATTCCCGGCGAAGATCCTGCCGAACTGAATCGCCTCGAAACCGCGCTCACGGAACAGTTCCAGCCGACCGATGCCATAGAAGCAATTCTGGTAGAGGCCATGGTCAAACACCAGTGGTTGAAAGAGCGCGCCCTCCGCCTGCAAGGCGAAGCTCTCGCGTTAGCGAAACCCGGCGAACTCCCGGCCACATTTGCCGTCCTCCTGCGCTATCAAACAACCAATGAGCGGGCTTTTTACAAGGCGCTGAACACGCTCCAAACTCTTCGTAGAGAAGCACTTAAACAGCAGGAAGAGTTCGTTTCGCAGCAGGCCGATCGCGAATATGCGGCTGTCCTTCGAAAGGTGTACACACCCATGCCCCGAGCGGAATCCATGAAGGCTTACATGGCAAAAATGGGCTTGGATCCGGAATCGGATCTCACCGAAGCCGCCTGATTGATCGTTCGGCTTGGTAAAATCCCAGTATGACAATCGACGAACGTCTCGAATTCCTTCTACAATCTAACGAATCGCACAATCTGCAGATTGGCGAACTAGCGGCGAATGTAGCGCTGTTGGTGGAAGTCACTAATCAGGACGCTACCGCAATTAGAACGCTCGCCCGCCTAGTTGAGAAGCACGAACATCGGCTCAGCGACCTCGAAAACCGGTAACTCGCCGATTTTACCCGCCCCCCACAAACTGCACAATTTCCACCTGCGCTCCCCGCTCAATCACCGTGAGCCCCCACTCCGCCTTTTTCACAATCGCCCGGTTCAATTCCACGGCCACCCGGTCCGGCACAATCTCAAGCGATTCCAGATATTGCAGCACCGTCCGGCCCCCCTCCATCTCCCGCACTTCCCCGTTTACCGTGACCTCGATATTTGACACCGCTTTTCCTCAGTTCCTATAGTAAAGGTTGCCCACCACAGCAGGTCAGTACTGGTTTCCCGTTTTTGTGCAAATTGTCATCGCCATGGGCGTTGCCTCCGCCATGATCGGTTTTTCGTACCTGCTCGGCAAAAAAGTCCGCAACAAGGTGAAAGATACTCCCTACGAATGCGGCATGGCTCCCATCGGCGACGCCCGCGAACGCTTCAGTGTCAAATTCTACCTGATCGGGATGCTCTTTATCCTGTTCGACATTGAAGCCATCTTTCTTTACCCCTGGGTCACTGTCTTCCGTGAATTGCGCATGTTCGCGTTTCTCGAAATGCTGCTTTTCGTAGTTTTAGTCCTCTGCGGTTTTTTCTACATCTGGAAGATGGGAGTTCTCGATTGGTCAGGCGAGACTTCCGAAAAGCGATAATCACGCGTGCTTCCCGAAAACCTGCAAGAGAATAGAGCCGCCCGTCTAGTTGAAGATTGCATCCTCAACGCCAGACTGGATCACGATGAAGTCACCCTCGAAATCGCGCCAGGCCGCATCGTCGATGTCTGCCGCCGCCTCAAGCACGAAGGCGGTTTCATCCGGCTCAGCGACCTGACCGCCGTCGACCGCTATCCGGAAGAGCCGCGCTTCGAGATCATTTATCACCTGCATTCCCTCGAACACAACTCGCGTCTTCGGCTGCGCTCACGCATCCCCGGTACCGATCCTGCCATCGCTTCTGTCACCGAAGTATGGCGCTCCGCCAATTGGTACGAACGCGAAGTGTTCGATCTCTTCGGCGTCACCTTCCACAACCACCCCGAACTCGACCGCATCCTGCTTCCCGCTGATTGGGAAGGTCACCCGCTGCGCAAAGATTACCCCATCACCGGAACGCGAGTCTAACCATGGCGTCCTCTTATACCCTCACCGAACCCGATGTAGTTAATAGCGCCGCGACACCGCAAACCAACACCAGCAGCCGCCGCATGACCCTCAACATGGGTCCGCAGCACCCTTCCACCCACGGCGTGCTTCGCCTGGAGCTCGAACTCGAAGGCGAAGTCATTCGCAGCGCCAAGCCCGATATCGGATACCTGCACACCGGCATCGAAAAGGAATTCGAGGTCAAGAATTACCAGCAAGCCGTCACCCTTACCGACCGCATCGATTACCTAGCCCCGCTCTCGAATAACCTCTGCTATGCACTCGCGATTGAAAAGCTCCTTGGCCTCGAAATTCCCGCCATGGCCCAGTGGCAGCGCGTCATGCTCGTCGAACTCACGCGCCTGAACAGCCACCTGGTCTGGCTCGGCACCCACGCGCTCGATATCGGCGCCATGAGCATGTTCCTGTACTGCATGCGCGAACGCGAAGACATCCTCCGCATTTTTGAGATGTATAGCGGCCAGCGCATGATGACCAGCTACATCCGTATCGGCGGCTTGGCCCTCGCTCCCCCGCGCGGCTGGCAACATCGCATCAAGACCTTCATCGACGGCTTCCCCAGCAAGATCGATGAGTACGAAGAGCTGCTCACCAACAACCGCATCTGGATCGGCCGCACCAAAGGCGTCGGCTTCATCAGCGTCGAAGACATGCTCGATCTGGGCGTGACCGGCCCCATGCTCCGCGCCGCCGGCGTGAATTGGGATACTCGCAAGCAAGCCCCGTACTCCAGCTACGAAAAGTTCGATTTCACCGTCCCTGTCCGCACTGAAAACGATGTCTACGCCCGCTACCTCGTCCGCATCGAAGAGATGCGGCAAAGCGCAAAAATAGTCAAGCAGGCTCTCGAAGGCATGCCCGAAGGCGCTTTCCAGGCCGATGCTCCCGGCATCATGCTCCCCGAACGCGAAAAGATGAAAACTCAGATGGAGTCGCTCATCTATCACTTCAAGATCGTCACCGAGGGCTTCCGCGTCCCTGAAGGCGAGTTCTATCAGGTCATTGAATCCCCGCGCGGCGAGCTCGGCTATTACGTAGTGAGCGACGGCACCGCGAAGCCGTACCGAGTCCACATCCACGGCCCCAGTTTCGGCAACCTCCAATCCATCCCGACCCTCGCCAAAGGTTCCATGATCTCCGACGTTATCGCCTCCATGGGCTCCATGGATTTCGTTCTCGGAGACACCGACCGCTAATGCAACTCTCGCCCGCGCTCGAAGCCAAATTCCAGTCGCTTCTGTCGAACTACCCGGAAGATAAGAAGCGCAGCGCCATGATCCCGATGCTGATGTACGGCCAGGATGAACTCGGCAGCGTCACCCCGGAACTCATCCAGGAAGTCGCGACCCGCGTCGGCGTGCAGCCCCTGCAAGTCTCTGAGGTGATGTCGTATTACTCGATGCTGCATCCGAAGCCCCTCGGCAAGTTCCACGTTCAGATTTGCACCAACGTAAGCTGTCTGCTCACTGGCGGCGAAGAGCTTTGGGACCAGGCTTGCCACAAGCTGGGCATCGGCCACAAGGAAGCCACTTCGGATCACCTTATCTCGCTCGAAGAAGTTGAATGCATCGGTGCCTGTTCCTGGGCCCCGGCCATCCAGATCAACTACGATTTCCATCACTTTGTCACGCCAGCCAAACTGGACCAACTCATCGACGCCTTAAGCTCACATGCCGTATAACGAACCGCACCCCGCCGAAACGCGCATCATCTCCAAACGGTTCGGCCTCCCGAACAGCGCCTCCATCTCGACCTATCTCGCGAACGAAGGTTACGACGCCATCAAGAAGGCAGTAGGCATGACCCCGGATGCCATCATCGAAGAACTCAAGGCTTCAAACCTCCGTGGCCGCGGTGGCGCAGGCTTCCCCACCGGCCTGAAATGGAGCTTCGTCCCCCGCACCAGCCCGAAGCCGAAATACATTATCGTGAACGCCGATGAATCCGAACCCGGCACCTGCAAAGATCGCCTCCTGATGGAGTTCGACCCCCATTCACTCCTCGAAGGCATGATGATCGGCGGCTTCGTCATGGGTGCGAAGTACGGCTGGATTTACATTCGCGGTGAATATCGCTACCTAATCGACATCATGGATAAAGCCATTGCCGAAGCGTACGAACACGGGCTTTTGGGCGACAAGATCCTAGGCACTGACTTCAGCTTCCACATCCGTACCCACTCAGGCGCCGGAGCCTACGAATGCGGTGAAGAATCCGCCCTCCTCGAAAGCTTCGAAGGCAAGCGCGGCATCCCGAGAATCCGACCGCCATTCCCGGCCGTCTCGGGCGCGTACCAATCGCCCACGCTCCTCAACAACGTCGAAACCTTTTGCACGGTGCCGCCCATCCTGCTTATGGGCGGCGCTGCTTACGCCGCGCTCGGTATCCCGAAAAGCGGTGGCACCAAACTGCTCTGTATCAGCGGTCACGTCAACAAACCGGGCGTGTACGAAGTCCCCCTGGGCTTCCCCATAATGCGAGCAATCGAAGAACTAGCGGGTGGCATGCGCAATGGCAAAAAGCTAAAAGCAGTAGTCCCCGGCGGCAGTTCCTGCCCCATGCTCACTGCCGCCGAATGCGAAGGCCTCACGCTCGATTACGACGCGCTAGCAAAAGTAAAAAGCATGCTAGGCAGCGGCGGCATGATCGTTCTAGATGAAGACACCGACATGGTCCGCGTCGCCCTCCGCATCATGCGCTTCTACCAGCACGAAAGCTGCGGCTGGTGCATCCCCTGCCGCGAAGGCACCACCTGGCTAAAAAAACTCCTCACCAGATTCGTAGAAGGAGCAGGCACACAAAGCGACATCATCATGATCGGCGACCTAGCCAAGAACATGCTGGGCCGCACCTTCTGCCCGCTAGGCGACGCCGCCGCGATGCCCACTATCAGCATCATCGAAAAGTTCCGCCACGAATTCGAAGACTACCTAGCGCACGGCCCCAAACCCAGACGCAGTTACTTGGAACGTAGCACCGGCCCGTGGCCGGGACATCAGGAAACAGTTGACGCAGTCAACCTCACGCTCTAAATGCCAGACCCAGTAAAACTCACCATAGACGGCCATCAGATCTCAGCCGAACCCGGCACGCTCCTCATCAACGCCGCCAAACAAGCCGGCATCGAAATTCCCGCCTTCTGTTATTACGAAGGCTATTCCCTCCAGGCCGCCTGCCGCATGTGCCTGGTTGAGGTCGAAAAAGCGCCCAAGATGATGGCCGCCTGCACGCTCCCCGTAGCGGAAGGCATGGTAGTCCGCACGCAAACCGCGCAAGTCGCCTCAGCCCGCAAATCCACCCTGGAATTCCTCCTCGCCAACCACCCGCTCGATTGCCCAGTTTGCGACAAAGGCGGCGAATGCGAACTGCAGGACATGGTCTTCCGCTACGGCGCGGGGGAAAGCCGCTACACCGAAACCAAACTCCACCGCGACGAACAGCAGTGGTCCCCCGTAGTCTTCTTCGACGCCCCACGCTGCATCCTCTGCTTCCGCTGTGTTCGCGTCTGCAATGAAGGCATGGGCGTCGGCGCGCTAGGAGTTATCAACCGCGGCGCGGTCAGCGAAATCGCTCCCAACATGGGCGACCATCTCAATTGCGATGAGTGCGGCATGTGCGTCGATATCTGCCCCGTAGGCGCGCTCACCAGCGGCATCTACCGCTACAAAACCCGCCCTTGGGAAATGGAGCATGTCAGCACCATTTGCACCCATTGCTCAAACGGCTGCAAGACCACGCTAGGCGTCCGCAACGACCACATCATTCGCGGCAACAACCGCGACCGCTCCGGCATCAACGGCGAGTTCCTCTGCATCAAGGGCCGCTACGGTTTCGATTTCACTGATCACCCCGAGCGCCTCCAGGCCCCGCTCATCCGCCGGAACGGCAAGTTGGAACCGGCTTCCTGGTCCGAAGCCCTCGCTTATACAGCCAAGCGCTTTACCGAACTCAAATCCAGAAACGCGCTCTTCGGTATAGTAGGCTCCGCGCACCTCACCAACGAAGAAAACTTCTACCTTCAGAAGTTCGGCCGCCAGATTCTTAACACGAACAGCATCGATCATCAACGTAGCGGTGACATAGTAACGCTCCTCGACGCCCTAAGCGGTACCACCGGCACACTCGCCACGATGGATGACTTCTACAAGTCCAAAGCCATCCTGGTCATCGGTGCCGATCTGGCCCTAGAACAACCTCTCATCTCCTTCCAGATCCGCGCCAACTTCCGCCATCACAACGCGCACGTCTACACGGTCACATCGAAGGATGTTCGCGAAGACAAGATCAGCTTCCACAGCATCCGCGTCCAGCCCGGGGAAGAACTCGTGGGCGTCGAAGACATCCACGCCCAACTCACTACCGAACAGGAACTCGTCATCGTGTTCGATGATTCCATCAAAGGCGCCGCCCTCCGCCGCCTCGTCGAAATCGGCAGCGCTCTCCCCTATCCCGTCAAGTACTGCTGCCTACTCGATTACTCCAACTCGCGCGGCGCCATCGATATGGGCGTGCTCCCCGATCTGCTCCCCGGCTACAAACCTGCCGAAACGCAAGGCCTTACCGTCGAAGCCATGGTCACCAGCCCTGAACTCGACGCCCTTTGGGTCATCGGTGCCGACCCCCTCGCGGGAGCCGCCTTCTCTGCCGAGCACGCCTTTATTGTGGTTCAAGACCTCTTCCTCACCGAAACCGCTAAGCGCGCCGACGTGGTTTTCCCCAGCGCCTCGGCTTACGAAAAGAACGGCACCGTCACCAACGTATGCGGCGAAATTCAGCAGCTCAAGCCCGCCATCCGCACCATGGGCACCAAGCCAGATCTCGAGATCATGGGCCTCCTCGCCCGCGAAATGGGTGTGGCCGCCACTATGGGCCCGTGGGTCGCAGACAAAGTATTTAAGGAAATCCAGTCAGAAGTACGCGGCTATAACGTCCCGCTCCCCATCCTCTCCACGGGAGGCGCGGCGCAAAGCATGCCCGTTAACGGCCGCATCCCCGTAGCCGAACACCCGGAGCTGATCCGGTCCGCGCATGACAACCTCTTCACATCGGGCACTCTGGGACGCTATTCTAGAATCTTGAATTCGGTTCTTGAAAACCCGCGTCCCCAGTAATGGAATTCATCGTCATCAGCCTGATTAAGGCGGCTATCGTAGCGGGCGTCCTGCTCACCACCCTCGCCTATCTGCAGTGGGTGGAGCGCAAGGTGATCGCGCACGTGCAAGTGCGTATGGGCCCCTCGCGCGTTGGCCCCCACGGTCTGCTCCAGCCTTTGGCCGATGTCATCAAGCTCATGACCAAGGAAGATCTTCTTCCTCCGTACGTCAACCGCTTCTTCTATCTGCTCGCTCCCTTCCTCGCGGTCACCATGGCGCTGATTTCCATCTCGGTTATCCCCTTCGGCCCGGAAGTTACCGTCTTCGGCCACCAGACCTGGATGCAGCTTACTGATCTCAACGTCGGCCTTCTCTTCGTCCTCGCCATCAGTTCCATGGGCGTCTACGGCATTGCGCTCGGCGGGTGGGCGTCGAACAATAAGTACAGCCTGCTCGGCGGCTTGCGCAGTTCCGCGCAGATGATCAGCTATGAGCTTCCGCTCTCACTCGCGATAGCCGCCCCGCTCCTCAGCGCCGGTACCCTCAGCCTCCGCCAGATTGTGGATTCTCAAGCGGGCTACAGCTTCGGCATCATCCCGCAGTGGAGCATTTTTGCGGGCCCTTTCCCCCAGGTCATCAGCTTTGTCATCTTCATGATTGCCGCCTTTGCGGAAACCAACCGCGTGCCGTTCGATCTTCCCGAAGCCGAAAACGAACTCGTCGCCGGTTTCCACACCGAATACAGCAGCATGAAATTCGCGTCTTTCTTTATGGCCGAATACGCGAACATGATCACGGTCTGCTGCATGTCCACGGTCCTCTTCCTAGGCGGGTGGCATCCCCTCTTTCCGGTCTCGCTCGGCTCCTCTTACATCCCCGCTATCGTCTTCGCGCTAGCCGGTGCCATCGCGCTTTATCACGGCCTGAACTACGCGCGTCGCCTGGATCGCATCACCCTTCCGATCTTCGCACTGGTCTTCTTCGCCATCGCAGTCATCTTCTTAATCCCCTTCCTGCAGGTCTATCTCATCCCCCTCTTCTGGTTCTTCGCGAAGACCGGCTTCCTGCTCTTCATCTTCATCTGGATTCGCGCCACACTCCCCCGTTTTCGTTATGACCAGTTAATGGCCTTCGCCTGGAAGTACCTCTTCCCAGCCGCGCTCGTCAACCTGCTGGTCACCGGCTTCCTGGTCGCACTGAAAGGCTGAAATGGATCTGGCCTTCTTCGTTATCTTCGCCATCATTGCGGTCATCTCCGCAATCAACGTCGTCGTCCAAACCCATCCCATTTCAAGCGCGCTCTCGCTCATCGGCGTCATGGTTTCGCTCGCCGCGCTCTATCTTCTCCTCGGTGCCGATTTCATTGCGATGGCCCAGATCATCGTCTATGCCGGTGCCATCATGGTGCTCTTCGTCTTCACCATCATGCTGCTCAACACGGGCGGTGAAACCGGAGCCACCCACCGCACCGCCGTCCAGATTGCGGGCATCCCCGCGCTGCTCGCGCTCCTCGCCGCGCTCTGCTATTCCCTCCAGCGCTTCTATCCCTCAAGCGTGCAGGCAGTCTTCGGCGGCTTCAATAAAGGCGACGCTCACAGCATCGGTATCGCCCTTTTCCGGCAGTACCTGCTGCCGTTCGAAGTCACCTCCATCCTGATTCTCGTTGCGATCCTCGGTGCCATCGTACTCGCCCGCAAGGAGATCGATTAAGTCATGCCCGCCGGCGTCCCCCTCACCTGGTTCCTCGTCCTGAGCGCCGTTCTCTTCTCGCTCGGCATCGCGGGCTTCCTGCTGCGCCGCAACATCATCACTGTCTTCATGTCGATCGAGCTCATGCTCAACGCCGTGAACTTGACCTTCATCACGTTCTCGTACCAGTTGAAATCGAACTCCGGCCACCTGTTCGCCTTCTTCGTGATGGTCGTCGCAGCCGCGGAAGCCGCCGTAGGTCTCGCCATCATCCTCACCGTGTATAAGAACCGCGGCACTCTCAACATCGACGAAGTGGAGTCGCTCAAAAACTGATGCAGAACCTCTGGCTCATCCCCGCGCTTCCGTTTGCGGGGTTCCTGATCAACGGCACTATCGGCCGCAAGCTCCCCAAGTTCGCCGTTGCCTTTATCGCGATATTTACCGTGATGTTCTCGTTTGCCTGGACGCTGAGAATCTTCACCGCGACACAATCCTTCAGCACGCCCGTCACAGAGCACTACTTCACCTGGATTCAAAGCGGCCAGTTCCGCGTAGGGTGGGATTTCACGGCCGACCGGCTCACCGCCGTCATGCTCTTCGTCGTCACTGGCATCGGCACGCTGATCCACATCTATTCGCGCGGCTACATGGATCACGATGAAAGCTTTGCGCGCTTCTTCGCCTATCTGAATCTCTTCATGGCGTTCATGCTCACGCTGGTGCTGGCCGCGAATTACCTGCTGCTTTTCATCGGCTGGGAAGGTGTCGGCCTGGCAAGCTACCTGCTGGTCGGCTTCTGGTACAAGAAAAAGAGCGCCACCGACGCGGGCAACAAAGCGTTCATCGTGAATCGCATCGGCGATTTTGGGTTCATGCTCGCCATGCTGCTGATCGTCATAAATTTCGGCACGCTCGATATCGCAACCGTCATGGGAGCGGCACCCGGCAAAGCAGCCGTCACGTTAACCGCCATCTGTCTGCTCCTATTAGTCGGCGCATGCGGCAAGTCCGCGCAGTTCCCGCTGTATGTCTGGCTTCCGGACGCGATGGAAGGCCCTACGCCCGTATCCGCTCTCATCCACGCGGCAACCATGGTGACCGCGGGCATCTACGTGATTGCGCGTTCCTCAGTCCTGTTCTCGCACTCCCCCACGGCCTCCGAAGTAGTCGCCTATGTCGGTCTCTTCACTGCCATCTTCGCCGCGTCTATCGGGCTGCTGCAGAACGATATCAAGAAGATCTTCGCGTACTCCACCGTCTCGCAGCTCGGCTACATGTTCATCGGCTTGGGCGTGGGCGCCTATTCCGCTAGCGTCTATCACCTCATGACCCATGCCTTCTTCAAGGCGCTGCTGTTCCTCGGCGCAGGTAGTGTGATCCACGCTTGCTCCGGCGAGCAGGATATCCGCCGCATGGGCGGCCTTCGCGGCAAGCTCCCCGTTACCTTCGCAACGCTTCTGTGCGCAGGGTTAGCCATTTCCGGCATCCCGCCCTTCTCCGGCTTCTTCAGCAAAGACGCCATCCTGGTTGCCGCCTATCATCACGCGCCGTGGATGTTCTGGATCGGTGTCGTTACCGCCGGCATGACCGCGTTCTATGTCTTCCGCGCCCTCTTCGTGACCTTCTTTGGAACCTACCGTGGCGACGCCCATCCGCATGAATCCCCTCTCACCATGTTGGTACCTCTCGTGATTCTGGCCATACTTTCAGCGGCTGGTGGCTTCATCGCCATTCCGAAATATCTCGATCCGATGTTCCCCGCGGGCGAAGAAGGCCACGCTATGGGACTGGTTGTAGTCTCGGTAGCAGCCGGCGTAATCGGTATTCTCATCGCCGGTGTCATGTACCTGGGCCGTCCGCGTAAAGAGTCCGCACCGGGTCCGCTCTACAATCTTGTGTATCACAAGTACTACGTGGACGAAGCCTATAACGCAGCCATTGTCCATCCGCTGATCGTGACTTCACGCTCCGTGCTCTGGAAGCTGGTCGATAACGCCATCATCGATGGCATGGTGGATGGCGCCGCAGCACAGACACGCAATGCGGGCAACCTTCTTCGCAAGCTGCAATCCGGAAACATCCGCAGCTACGCGGCATGGATCGTCTTGGGCTCTGTGGTTTTAGTCCTTGTCATGGGAATCACCGGAGCAACCCGTTAATATGAACCCGCTCGATATCCTGCTCCTGGTCCCACTCGCGGGTTTCCTGCTTACCCTGGTGCTGCCGAAATCCGGCACCGGCCCCATCCGCGTTTTCGCGTTGATCATCTCCGTCGTCGCTTTCCTTATGTCGGTCGGCATCGCCATCGGCTACAAGTCCGGAGTACCCGGCCAGCAATTCGTCACCGATTTCGTCTGGCTCCAGAACCCGAATATCCACTATCACGTCGGGCTCGATGGCCTGAGCCTCTGGCTGGTTGTGCTTACCACCTTCCTCACTCCCATTGCGGTTCTCTTAAGCTGGCAATCCATCCGCAAAGACATCAAACCCTTCTTTGCGCTGCTGCTCCTGCTCGAGTTCGCGCTCATCGGTGTTTTCTCCGCGCTCGATCTGGTCATCTACTACGGCTTCTGGGAACTCACGCTCATCCCGATGTATCTCTTCATCGGCGTCTGGGGATCGGGCAGCCGCACGGCCGCCACCATGAAGTTCTTTCTCTATACCTTCGCCGGTTCCGTACTCATGCTTGCCGGAATCATCTTCCTTGCGGATCGCGCTGGCACCACGAACTATTCGGCAGTGCTCGAAGCCGTGGGCTCCGGTAAGCTGGCACTCTCCTCCACCGAAGAACTGGTGCTCTTCCTCGGATTCTTCATCGCCTTTGCCAACAAGCTCGCGCTATTCCCATTGCATACGTGGTTGCCGTCTGCGTACGCATCCGCTCCTGCTGCGGCCACCATGATGCTGGCTGCGGTGATGGCGAAAATGGGCACCTACAGCATCATGCGGTTCTGCCTGCCGCTGTTCCCATCCGCTGCGCGCCGCTGCGCGAACGTGATCATCGTCCTGGCGATTGTCAGCATCCTCTATGGCGCGCTGGTCGCGCTGGTTCAGCCCAACATCAAACGCCTGGTGGCGTACTCTTCCATGAGCCACATCGGCTTCGTGGTCCTCGGCATCTTCTCTTTCACGCAACTCGGCCTCGATGGCGCCGTCTATCAGATGCTCTGCCACGGTGTCACCACCGGCTGCCTGTTCGTGATGATCGGCTTCCTCTCCCATCGCCGTCCCACTCTCGACATTGCCGATTACAGCGGGCTTGCCACTTCAGCCCCGTGGTTCTCCACCGCCTTCCTGATTGCAACGCTCGCCAGTATCGGCTTGCCTCTGCTGAACAACTTCGTCGGCGAGTTCCTCATTTTGCAGGGCGCGGCACAGGCCTATTTTCCCTACGCTGTCTGGGCCGCTCTGGGCGTGATCCTCTCCGCCTGTTACATGTTGTGGATGTACCAGCGGGTATTCTATGGCGAATCGCGCGATGCCGTTCCGGATATGAACGTACGCGAATGGTTCTGTGTCGTGCCCCTGATTGCCGCCATATTCTGGATGGGCATCGGTACTCAAATGTTCCTGCCAGTCATCTCTGCAACGAACGCCAAAATGCTGGAACAGAGCCGCGTGAATGAGCCGTATCGAGTCAAGTTAGGCACTGAGGAGTTGATCGTCCGTGCCCGCTGAACTCTTCCCCGCAGGCACCATGCCGCCCGCGGAAGATATCCTCCGCATTCTGCCCGAGATTATCCTCGCCGGAACCGCCACCGTTCTGATGGTGATGGTGCCGCTTGTTAAGAACCGGCTCTCCACGCTGTACGGCAATATTTCGATCGTCGCGATGTTAGCCGCGATGGCCGCCGCGCTCTACGACCTTAACGTCCTCGGGATGGCGTTTTCAAATCTGCTCATCGTAGACCGGTTCGCTGCGTTCTTCCGTGTGCTGGTGCTTGCCGTCGGCGTGGTCAGCGTGCTTTCGTCCTACCGGTTTCTGCGCCGCGATCAAGTGGAAACAGGCGAATATCACGCACTGCTACTCTTCTCACTTTCGGGTCAGTGCCTCATGGTTGCCGCGAACTCGCTGATCATGATCTTCATCGGGCTTGAGATTTCCTCCATCGCGACATATATTCTTTGCGGCTACCTTCGCGACGATAAGCGGGCCAACGAAAGCGCCCTCAAGTACTTCCTGCTCGGCTCCTTTGCGACCGCGTTCTTCCTCTACGGCGTCGCCATCATCTATGGCGCGACAGGCTCCACCAACATCCTCGATATCCGCCAGTCGCTCACCTCCAGCGCGCCGCCCTCAGCCGCAATGGTTGGTGTCGCGATGGCGTTGATGTTTGTCGGGCTTGCATTCAAAGTCTCCGGCGCGCCATTCCAGATCTGGGCTCCCGATGTTTATCAAGGTGCGCCAACTCCCGTTACCGCCTTCATGTCCGCCGCGCCGAAAGCCGCTGCGTTCGCCATCTTCCTGCGCATCTTCATGACGGCATTTGAGTCCCATAGTAATGTCTGGGAGCCCATGGTGTGGCTGTCCGCACTGCTCAGCATGACCATTGGAAACTTCGCTGCGCTGATGCAGAACAACGTCAAGCGAATGATGGCTTACAGTTCTATCGCGCACGCGGGTTACGTCTTGGTCGCGCTCTCGGCACGCTCTGAAATCGGCACCGCTTCGGCCATGTTCTACCTTGCCGCATATGCCTGCATGAACCTCGGCGTATTCGCGGTGGTGGTCCATCTCTCTGGAAAAGGCGAGCGGCACCTGTCGCTCGATGACTTCTCCGGCTTAGCCCAGAGCCAACCCCTTACCGCCGGGTTGCTCACCATCCTGCTTCTCTCGCTGGTTGGTGTGCCGCTGACGGGCGGCTTTTTCGGCAAGTTCTACATTTTCAAAGCCGCGCTGCAATCGCATCTGGTCTGGCTCACAGTGCTCGGCCTTCTGAACAGCGCAGTAGCTGCTTATTACTACCTGCGCCTTGTTGTCCTTATGTACATGCGCGAGCCGGGCGAGGTAGCGCGCGATCTGGAGCCTTTGCCGCTTACTTTACAAGCCGCACTGGTATTGCCTGTGATTGGAACCTTTGCACTCGGCATCTTTCCGGGCCCGCTGCTCTGGTTCGTGAACCAAGCGTCACGCTAGCAAATCTTTCACCACGCGACCAGCCACATCGGTAAGCCGAAAATCGCGGCCGGCATAGCGATAAGTAAATTTCTCGTGGTCGAATCCAAGCTGGTGCAACAACGTAGCGTGAAGATCGTGCACGTGCACCTTGTTCTCTGCCGCGGCAAACCCGAACTCGTCGGTTGCCCCGTAGACCGTGCCGCGCTTCATGCCGCCTCCCGCCACCCACATGGAGAAGCCAAACGGGTTGTGATCGCGGCCATTTGACATACCGCCATTTGCGCCTACATCGGGCAGCTCCACCGTGGGGGTGCGGCCGAACTCGCCACCCCAGATTACTAGCGTATCGTCCAGCAATCCGCGTTGCTTCAGGTCCGTCAACAAGGCCGCGATCGGCTGATCGCACTCGCCGGCAAGCCTGCCGTGGTTAGTCTTGATATCGTCGTGGCTATCCCAGGGCTGTCCTGCCCCATGCCAAACCTGTACAAACCGGACACCGCGTTCGAGCAACCGCCGCGCGATAATCATTTGCCGCGCCTGCAGCCCTTCGCCATACATCTTATGAATGTGCTCCGGCTCTTTCGAGACATCGAACGCTTCGTCCGCTTCCATCTGCATGCGGAAAGCAAGCTCGAAAGATTGGACCCGCGCTTCCAGCAGCGCGTCTTCTTGGCGGCGCTCCTGGTAGCCCTGATTCAATTCCGAAAGCAAATCCAAATCCCGGCGTTGCGCAGTTTTGGTGGAGTAGTTGTTCTTGATGTTCTCAATCAGCTTATCGATCTTGGTCTGGCGCGTGTCAATTTGAGTTCCCTGGTAAGTGCCGGGCAGGAAAGCCGAGCGCCAATTCTGCGTGCCCTGAGTAGGCAGGCCATCCGGGCACAGAATGATGAAGCCGGGGAGGTTCTGATTCTCAGAACCGAGCCCATAAGTGATCCAAGAACCGAAACTAGGCCGCACCTGCCGTGTCTCGCCGCAGTTCATCATCATAAGTGAGGGCTCGTGATTTGGGATATCGCTGCACATGGAACGGATCACGCACAGATCGTCCGCGTGCTCCGCTACCTTTGAGAAGATCTCGCTCACTTCAGTGCCGCACTGGCCGTACTTCTTGAAGCTGAACGGAGAACCGAAAGCCGCTCCCGTGCGGCGCTCCGTCTTGAGCGTGATGGGAATCGGCTTGCCGGAGAATTTTGTGAGTGACGGCTTCGGATCGAACGTATCCACATGAGACGGGCCGCCATTCATGAACAGATGCAGCACACGCTTGGCTTTGGCGGGGGAGGGCGCTGGTTTGGGGGCAAGCGGATTGACCGCGTTCGCGGTGCCTTCGGCGCGAAGCACGCGCGCGTCTCCCATCAGGCCGGCAAGCGCAACAGCGCCCATGCCCATCCCTGTCGATTGCAGCATTTCGCGGCGTGTGAAAAATTTGTTCTGGAAGCTCATCGATTTATATCCCTTATTCCACGAAAGCGAATTCATTAGTCTGAAGCAAAACGCGCGCGTAGCGCTCCCACACTCCCAAGGGTTTAGCAGCAGGGCCGCGAAATTCCTCTTTCGCGCTCCAGGTTATCTCTTTTGGTGAACCGGCGATCTTGACCGTGGGAGCCCACTTAAAACTGTCGTTCTCACTATCGCTTCGTCCATCGACAACGAAATCGAGCGTGTCTCCTTTCTCTACCTTTACACCAGTCAAGCGCGTTTCACTGCTTGAGCCGTTTACATTCCACGAGGCCAGTTCACCCAACCGGCTGGAGACAATGCGCGCACGCACGCCGTCACCGGAATTGCCCAGGCTGTTCTGATCGTGCCGCAAGGTTCCTTCGGTTGCAACCTTGCCAGCGGCCTGACTGGTCCAGCGCCTGACTACCGCGCGCTTCGGATTGTCTCCTGGTTCGCCGCCATCCGCGCCTAATCTTCCCTTGCCCGCAACGGGATCGGGAAGCATGGAAGCGCCCTGCCACGAATCGCCTGTAAAGACACGGAATGGCGTGAATGCCTTGACGCGTTCAGAAACGGAATCGTATTCGCCGGAGCCGTACTGCCATACGGAATCGTCTGCCGCAGATGAAAGAGGCGTTTCACTGGACCCGATGAACTTGATGCCCGCGGCAGTCTCTTGCGGAGTCGCGGCGCGCCCGAGCACCAACCGATACAGAAGCTGCACTCGTTTTTGGATATCCTTCTCCGCGTTCACTTCCGGCCGCTCTACCAGATGCTGAGCCTGCTCCGCCATGAAGGGACTATTCAAAAGGAATAGAGCTTGCTGGGGAACCGTGGTGGTATAGCGAAGCGGCACGTGCTGATCTGGCGTGGCGAAATCGAACGCGGCGAGCATGCCCGGAATCCGGCCCCGCTCAATGTAGCCGTAAACAGTACGCCGGGGCACTGCCGGGCTGACCACCAAAGAAAACGGCGTTCCCCCTAGCTTGTTGTCCAATTGCCCGGAAGCGGCCAGGACGGTATCCCGCAGACTCTCAATATCCAGGCGCTGCCGGTTCATGCGCCAGAGCCACTGGTTTTCAGGGTCTTGCTTCCGCGCTTCGGGATTATTCGCGCTGCCCTGCTGATAAGCGGCTGAAAGCATAATGGACCGGTGCAGTTTCTTGAGCGACCAGCCGGATTCCATGAACTGCACCGCAAGATGATCGAGCAACTCTGGATGGGTGGGCAGATCGCCTCGCAGGCCAAAATCGCTAGGTGTGCGCACGATGCCGGAACCAAAATGATGCATCCAGACGCGGTTAACAATCACGCGCGCTGTGAGCGGGTTTTTGGCGCTGGCGATGGCATGCGCTAGATCCAGCCGTCCGCTGCCGCCTCCAAAATTCGCGGGCTCGCCTGTAGAAAGACAGCTCAGAAAGTGGGCAGGCGTTTCAACGCCCGGATTGTTCGGGTTCCCGCGAATGAAGACGTGGGCTGTCTGCGGCTTGGGAACATCTTCGAGCGCCATGGCACGCGGAACGCCGCCATCATAGGAGTAAAGCGCGCGCATGATGTCGTAGCGGTTTTTAAAATTGATGGTATTGTTCCGGTCTCCTTCCGTCATGACCTGATCAAAATCGCTGACCGGCACATTTACGGGAGCATCAGGACCGCGGACGGCCAGGCGCAGATGTTCCTGATTGATGTCAGGAACTGGAGCCGGAGAACTGTAGCGGGATAGCAACGCGGAATAGCGCGCGGCAACTTCCTTGATGCTGGCGGGCGTTGTCTTGAACTCGGCAAGCACCAGAGGGTTATTTTGTGCTTGCGACGCTAGCACTGCAGGCCACTGACGAGAAAACTCCGCATCGGGAACTGCGGATGCCGCGTTCCACAGTGCGAACACGCCTTCCCTGTTCTTCAGAAAGCTTCTCCACCGATCGAGGAGATACAGGTTGAGCTGCCTCTCTTTGATGAGCACTTCCACCTCAGTCGGGCGCATCTTTGCGGAATCGCGCACGGCTACCAGGTAATCGGCGATCTGGGTTCGGAAGAAATCGTTTAGGATGGCGGACCGCTGTCTCCGGTACTCTGAATCGCCGTTCCGGATGCGCGTTAAACGGTCACCGTAAAGCTTATCGACCGGGCTATTCGTGCTGCTCGCCTTCAACAACGGGAGATCTTCCGGCTCGCGGATGTTGGAAAAAATGGAGTAGAAAGAGTAGTAGTCCTTAGTGGGAATGGGATCGTATTTGTGGTCATGACAGCGGGCGCAGGCTACCGTTAGCCCCTGCATGCCGCGCGCGACAACATCAATACGGTCATCGACCGTTTCCGGGAAGGTTTTTGGAAACTCACGCCCCAGGCTCAGGTAGCCCAACGCGGCCAAGTTTCGTGGATCGTTCTGAGGGATGCGATCAGCCGCCAATTGTTGAGTCACAAACTGGTCATAGGGGAGATCTTCGTTCAGCGCGCGGATGACCCAATCGCGATACGTGTAGGAATAGGCAAAGCGTTCGCCAACGTTGCGGGCATCGGAATAGCGGGCTACATCCAGCCAAAAACGGCCCCATCGCTCCCCATAGCGGGGTGAGGAAAGCAGCCGATCAATCAGGCGGGCGTAGGAATCGGACGACTTGTCGTTCGCGAACGCGTCCGACTCCTCGGCTGTTGGAGGAAGCCCCGTTAGATCGTAGTACGCGCGGCGTAATAGTGTGCGCTTGTTAGCGGGTGTGGAGGGAGCTAACCCTTTCTCTTCCAGCTTGGCGAGGATGAAGCGATCAATTTCGTTATGCGGCCAAGCCTGATCTTTCACGTTGGGCGCGGCATGATCTTTGGGCGGCTGAAACGACCAAAACTCCCGGCGCTTGTCGAGTGGCTTGCTGGCCAACGCGTCAACGGGCATGGCGGCCCCGGAGCGAATCCAGTTTTCAAAGTCTGCAACCATCTCCGAGGGCAACGGTTTGCCTGGGGGCATCTGGAGATTTTGATCCTGGTAATGGAGAGCGCGGATTAAGAGGCTTTTTGCCGGTTCGCCAGGTTCGATCAACGGCCCGGAGTTACCCCCGTGCTTTACGCCGGCCGTGGAATCAAGCAGCAGACCGCCCTGCACCTTTACTGCCTTGGCGCTGTGGCATCCATAGCAGCGCGCGGCCAGCACGGGCCGGATTTTCGTTTCGAAGAGGTTCAGGCTCTCAGCCGCAGGATCTTGTGCGCTGAGGGGAGTGGCCGCGCTGAGGATCGCGATAATAAAACCAGCAAAAGCTGCGGTGCGGTTGCGGTCGCGCATAACGACCTGATTCTATCGCTTTTCTGATTTGGCGGGCGGCAACGCAAACGCGATGTACGCGCCGTGAACCGGGGATTGCGTTGCAGCAATTAAGCCAGCTTGAGCGGAGGCACAGAAGACAATGTATTCGCGGCCTGCTACTTCGTAGACGGCGGGAATGCCTTCAAGGGCCATCTCCACCGTAAACTCCCAAAGCATCTTGCCGGTCGCGATATCGAAAGCGCGGATCTTGCGATCGCGCGTGCCGGTGAAGACCAGCCCGCCGGCGGTGATGACTGGGCCTACTTTCGGATATTGAGTGCCGGTCAGCGGGTGCCCCTGACTGGCCAGTTCGGGGACGTCGCCCAAAGGAATGCTCCACTTGATGATTCCCTCGTTCAGATCGTAGGCGGTCAGTGAAGTCCAGGGTGGAGCGATGGCCGCGAGGCCGGTCCTGCCGGTCATGAAACCGAACCCGCTGACATAGCGATCATTGCTATCCGTCTCCAGCTTAAGCAAGCAAGGAAGATCCTTTGATACAACCACCAGACTGCCGGCCTGTGCATCCACCGCCGCACCACCCCAGTTAGCGCCGCCATTGTTGCCCGGCATCTGAATCGTGCCCCGCTTGCTGGGCGGTGTGAACAAGCCCTCATTCCGCGCGGTGAGGATCTGGTCTCGAAAGAGCGCGCGGTCTTCTTTCGAGAGGTACTGATTCAGGTCATCGACAGTGAACTTCTGCCGCGCAAAGGGAGGCGGCTTAAGAGGAAATGGCTGGGTGGGCCAAGTGGTTTCGCCGGGCATATCGCTTGCGGGTACTGGCCGCTCCTCAATGGGCCAAAGTGGCTTGCCTGAGACACGATCAAAGACCCAGATGAAACCCTGCTTGCCCATTTGCGCCACGACATCCACCTTCTTGCTATCGTGCAGGACGGTGAGAAGTTTGGGTGCGGTGGCGTTGTCGTAATCCCAAACATCGTGATGGACCATCTGGAAATGCCAGAGGCGCTTTCCGGTGCGCGCGTCGAGAGCGAGTAGGGAATCGGCGAAGAGATTGACGCCGATGCGGTCGACGCCATAGAAGTTGTATTTGGCGCTTGCAGTGGGCGCGTACAAAATGCCGCGCTTCTCATCGAGCGACATTTCGCCCCATACGTTTGCACCGCCGATTTTCTTCCAGGCGTCTTTCGGCCAAGTCTCATAGCCGTACTCGCCTTCACGCGGAATGGTGTGAAAGCTCCAGACCAACTTGCCGGTGTGCACGTCAAAGGCGCGCAAATCGCCCGGGGCCGAACCGTATCCCTGATTGGTTGCGGAACCGAGGATCAAGAGATTTTCAAAGACGCGGCCCGGCGTGGTGGATTGCACCAGCTTGATGGTGTCGGGCTCCCGGCCTAGCCCGGCCTTTAGATCGACAGCGCCGTTGCTGCCGAACGAAAGGATCGTGTCGCCGGTACGGGCGTCAATTGCCCGCAGGAAATGATTGCTAGCGAAGAACAGGCGGCGCTCCGAACGGTCTTTGCTCTCCCAATAATTAATGCCGCGGCTGGTGATGATTCGGGTATCGGGCGGTGGTGGATGGACCCAAACTTCTTTGCCCGACGCGGCATCGAGTGCCACGATGGAATTGTTCTTCGCCATCACATAGAGGCGGCTATCCACGGCGACGGGATTGAAGGAGTACTTGTTGGTATCGCCCGTGGGATAACTCCAGGCCACTTCAAGGTGGTTTACATTCGAGCGGTCAATCTGCCGGAGGCTGGAATACTGGGCAGCATCCGAGCCGCCGCCGTAATCGCGCCAAGCGGTATGGTCTTGGGAATAGGCCAGCGCGGATAGGACAAGCCCGAGGATCAAGCAGCGGATATTCACGTTAACCATGATGATTGAATTTTCATGCAGAGAGCGAAAAGCTTGGCGTAAAATCTACCTTATGCCACTTCTTGCCCGGCGCGTTTTTTTAGGAAGTGCTCTACCCGGGTTCGCCTTGGCGCAGCAGAATTCTTCGTCCCGCGAACCGGTTTCTTTTGTCGGCGATGGCGTTCAGCTTCAACCTGCGCAATATGCCAAGTTCTTGCAAGAGATTCTTGGCAATCAAGAAGGTATACCCGACCGGTACCTGGAAGGCGGTGCCGTTGAAAAGTTACAAGACAGGTTCGCGAAGCTGTTACGGAAAGAGGCCGCCATTTTTCTTCCGACCGGCACTATGGCGAACCATCTTGCGGTACGGATATTGGCCGGTGAGAAACGCCGTGTGTTGGTCCAGCAGGAAAGCCACCTCTACCGCGATGAAAACGATTGTGCGGAAGTGCTGAGCGGATTGAATCTTCTTCCCCTTGCGCCGGGACGCTCAACCTTTACAGCGGCGGAGTTCACGAAGGCTATAGAAGATTCTTCCGGGCCGCCATACCCGATGCCGATTGGCGCGGTTTCGATTGAGTCTCCCGTGCGCAGAATGCAGGGCGAAGTATTCGATTATTCGGAGTTGAAGCAGATTACGGCAGCCGCAAAGGGGAAGGGAATCGCCACACATCTGGATGGCGCGCGCGTTTTTCTTGCTTCTGCTTACACGGGCATCTCACCGGCTGAATATGCTTTGCACTTCGATACCGTTTACGTATCGCTGTACAAATATTTCAACGCGCCGTTCGGAGCGGTGTTGGCTGGGCCAAAGGCAGTGATCAGTAAGGTGAGTCTTCTGCGCCGGCAATTTGGCGGAGGCTTGCTGCACGCCTGGGAACCGGCTGTAGTTGCCATGCACTATCTGGATGGTTTTGAGGATCGCTACCGCACCGCGGTCAGCAACGGAAAACGATTGCTTGCTCTGCTCGAAGGGACTGGCCGGTTCCGGTTCAACAGAAACCCGAACGGCTCGAATATCTTCCCGATGTCTGTCGACGGAATGAAACTAGACGCTCTACGCGAAAAGTTGCGTGCCGCAGGGATTGTCATCGGACCCGTGCCTTTGTTGCAGATCAACGAGACGATCAACCGCCGACCAGCGGAGGAAATTGCGGATGCGTTTAAGAAGGCACTGACGTAAGCTGCGAAAGGCTACTCCTTCACCTTCAACTTAGTTTTGTTCTCTTCAATGAAGACCTTGATCTCTTCGTTCAGCGCGAGCAGCTTTAGCCATTGCTCCTGATACAAAGTGACAGGAAACCGGCCAAGTCCATAGACCGAAACGGCTCCCTTTTCACTCACCTTCATCGAGATTGCGCCAGTCCGTTTGTTACTCTGCTTCAGCGCTTCATTCTCCGCGCGCAGCTTTTCCAGCTCAGCTTGCAAATCTTCATTCGCCATTTTAGTTATCGTTGTCCCTGGATCAGCCTAACGGGTCTGACTTTTTGATGCAAGCGTGCTTCACATGGATGAGGTCAACATGCGATGCTGATTTTTTCGAGAGGCTGCATGCGTGCGCGCAAAATTCTATTAGTCCGGTCTTCGATTTTGATTTTCCTCGCGGTACTGTCCACTTTCATGGTGTCTGCGCAATTTGGCACCGAATTTTTGCCCGACGAGCAGATTGGCCGCCCTCCTCAAGCTCCCTTTATCACGTTCCTAGGAATTGCCATGCCTGGAAAACTGGTAACCGATCCGTCTCTGCCTCCGAACGGTCCCGTTGCGAAAACAATTTATGAAGAGTTGCGCGCTCAAGCAACCTCTGCTGGACCTGCCGGCGAAGTGGTGACCTCTATCGCCGCAACCTGGGACGATCGTTGGCGCGTAACAGAAGAGGCCCGAAAAGGCCTAAGCCCAGAATCCTTCACGGTTAATCGCTACGAGGGAACCCGAATCGTGAGTACGGAATCGACGTTTCCGGACAAGAAGAACCCGATGCCAAAATTTTGGAACTATTGGGTTTATGACCGGTCCGGTAAGTTGATCGAACACCGCAGGGGGAGCGGCGACCGGATTCAGAATCACAGCACCAACTTCAAACGTGATGTTCAAGGGAGACTTGTTGGATTTGAGTACCATCAGGGGGAGAAAGACAAATTATTCAACCGCACGGAATTGCGTTACTCCGCCGATGGAAGGACTGTCGATTTCACGCAGTATGATGCGGCAGGGGCAGTCGTTCAGTCGCAGACACAAACCCTTGACGATCAGAGACACGTCGTTACGGCAGTGATCCGCACGCTCGACTGGCGGACAAAGCAGGCGAAGACACCGTTGAAGGTTGCCTTTCGTTACGATGGGCAGGGACGATTAATCGAGCAAGATACCGCCGCCCATGAGGTCGAAGGAGCAGGAAGCGAATTCGAACTTCCCCCAGGGAAGGTTGTAATCGCATATGACGATGCGAAACACACCAGGCATATTTCATATTCAAGCGCAGAAGGGTCGATCACGCTTACAGAAACCAAAAATGCACGCGGCGCCACAGTGGAATATGTTTTGGCAGCGGGTCAAATGTCTCTGAAAGCTGTGATCAATTGCGCTGACGACAAGTACGGGAATTGGACAGAGTGCCAACAAACCGTTCAGACTGAAGGCGTCAGCACAGTCCAAAAAATGTGGCGCCGCAAAATTACATATCGGTGATGGCCGCGATTATCTTCGAAGACCGCGCCCCGGCAACACTGATTCGTTGAGCTTGCCTGCGTTTACAATTAAGACTCCTTTTACAAGCACGTAGGGAATGCCTTCGGAGTATTGGGCAGGCTTATCAAAAGTTGCTTTATCGATAACGCGGTCCGGGTCAAAGATGGTGATATCGGCATCCGCACCAACGGCCAGCCGTCCTTTAGCCTTCAGGCCTAGTCGGTCAGCGGGCATCACGGTCATCTTGCGTAAGGCGTCCATCAAGCTCATCACGTGCTGCTCACGCACGTATCGCGCTAGAACGCGCGCGTAGGAACCGGCGGCTCTCGGATGGCCTTTACCCTCCTCCATGATGCCGTCACTTGCAATCATGACTGTCCCGTTTGCCATCGCGGTGCGTACCACCTCTTCCGGGATACTGTGGATTGCTACCATGCCGCCAGTCTTGCGAAAGCGCGCGAAACTTTCCGCAGTCAGACGCTCCCCCGTCAAAGCCCATTGCAAATCACCATAGGTGATGCCGCCCGTGCGTTGCTGCCAACCTTCGGCGAAGATGGGCGATGAGATATCGGTCATGCCGGCTGTGTATGGATACGCTTCAGTTGTGATGTCGAGTCCGCGTTCGCGCGCCCCGGCGATCAGCGATAGGCATAATGCGGTCTCATTCAGGCACGTGCTGGTGATGTGGACAATATGAAGCGAGGAACCGCTTCCCGCGGCATCCGCTAAAACTTCCTGCAATGAATCAATGGCACCAGGCTCAATGGGACCACTACTGCGCATATGCACGTAAAGAGTCTGCTTACGGCGGGAGGCAAACTGAAATATTTCGAAGATCTCGGCGCGGGTAGCCTCCGTAACGTAGGCGATACCCATCCCAATTCCCAGCGCACCTTCCTGCAACCCACGTTCCAGCAACTCAATCACTTGCTGGCGCTGAGCGGTATTGGTTGGCCCCGTACCTTTATCGCGCGGCAGCAGAGAGCCTGTATCGTGGAGCACCGCCATGCGTGCGGGAATGTGCCCCACTGTGGCGCCGAAGTTGATCAGGGAACGGCCCTCCCGCTCCGCGTACCATGCGCGCACCGGCGAGACGCCGACTTCCATTTCGAGGGCGGTGGTTACGCCGTCCCTCGCTTTGAATCGATAGCTCTCCGGGGTCTGGCCATGCGAATGAAGGTCGATGAATCCTGGAGCGACCACCAATCCTTTCGCATCAATGCTGCTTTTGCCAGAGAGCGGACCACTTGAGATAGCGGCAATCATTCCGTTTCGTATGCCCAGGTTGCGGATTGCATCGAGTCCAGAGGCGGGGTCCATGAGTCGTCCGTTTGCAATGACCAGATCGTACTGCTGGGCGCTAAGGACCGAAACGGCGAGGAGCGATAGAAGGAGCCGCATGCTGTTTGATCATAAACCGAGTGTGGGCCAGTGAAATGCACTGGAAAAGAGCCAATGCCTAAACACGATCATTATAAAGCCGCCACGCACCACGACGAGGCGGCAAAATCGCACCGGGACGCAGCTAAGGCCCATGAAGAGGGCGAAACTGAGCAGGCGACGCAGCATTCGCAGCTAGCCAACGACCATTCCCAGGCGGCGCACGAAGCGTCAGTCCGCGCTCACGACAAGACTAAAGGACCAAAGAAGCTTTAGCGGTTTGTGAGATTGTTTTGGAACTACTTCGAGGTGTCGACCAGTATAACGTTGTCGAACTAAATTGAATCTGTAGAAGGGCGGGGAGGATTGCGGTGAGGTTTCGGCTCGGCGGAAGTAGACGGATTCCAGACCCTTGGTGTTCCCGCAAGCCGGATCGGCAATCCTCTTCCGCGGTTCTGGGCGTTTGCACTCCACCTGCGTGGGTTAGCGCGGTGTGTTCAATTGTCTTACACGGAATAATTCATCAAGCACGCAGGCACGACACGTGATATTGAACATCATGTGACTGTCGATATCCTCCGGCCGGTCTCGCAACTGCTATGTAGTGAAGCCCCGTCATCAGTCAGCAGTCGCACTCTGCCAGGCCTTGAGCCACACCATGCTACGCGTAATCCAATAGTTAATTTTTCCCTGCAAGGCGGCGGCGCAGCCAGATAAGCCCGGGAAGCGCTACCACCATCAGAGCCATTGTCGCCGGCTCGGGAATAGAAGCGTTAACCGGGCTGGCATCCACGGAGAAATAGAGGTTGTCCTGAAAGTTTCCCTGCGAAGCTGTAGCAAAACCGGTACCGTCTCTTACAACAAAAAAGGAGTTGGCAGAGCTGCCGACGGTCGGCGGATCGAATAGCGTGAGCCCGATATCCAACTGCGGGCTGTTGTTGGTCACCGAAACAGTGAATACCACGGTGTCGGGCAGGACTAACCCGCCTAAGTTAAAGGATGCGTTTGCTGTGCCGCCGCTCGTGATCGGCACAGAACTAGTAACGAAATTTCCACCGATTTGGGACCCGACTGGCGCCCCCGCTAGGTAAAAACGAAGCGTGGCGTCAAAGAGCCCTGAGGATATGCCGGCATCGTAGAATTGCAGCACGGCGGTATTCACCGCTCGCGCAGTACCAGCAAATGTGATGGTATCGCCGATCTCGGTATATGGTCCGGTGGAAAAGAATACCGTCCCGTTGGTATCGGTGGTTGTGTTGCTGTATATGATCGAAGCCTGCAGGGCACTTGCTCCCAGAAGCCCGATAAGAATGAGTGACGTTTTCATCATGATGATTTGTCCTTAGCGGGTTGTTCCGTCGAGTATGCGTGAGGTATAGCCGAATGGCGTCGTGCCCACTCTGTTGAAAGTAAGTTGGAAGGTCACAGTGGCTCCCGTTCCCAGTGCGCCGAAGATTTTATAGGGGCTGCCTGCAGGAGTGGTCGCGATGGTGGTGCCATCGCCGTTGGTTAGCGTCCAACCGGCACTGAGGTTATCGAGCACCAGCGCTCCGTTCAAAATAGCCGCGCTGTTGTTGGTGACAGTAACCGTCTGAGTCCATTTACCGGTCGCGCGATTAAAACCGGGCGCAAAGTTACTGATCGTGAACTGTCCTGTCACGTTGGTGGCCACCGGCGGCAGAGCGATGTCCCACATGCCGCGGCCATGTGTTGCGATGCGCAGCGTTCGCGACTGCGCCTGGATTTCCGCGCCAAAGATTGTGACCACCGGCAACCCTGTTCCATACGGCGACCAGGTGGAGCCGCCATCAAGCGAAGCGAAGACTCCGATATCGGTTCCCACGAAAAGATTGCTGCTATTGGCCGGATCGATCGCGAAAGAATTAGCGGGAACGTCCGGCAAGCCGTTGTTAAGACCTGTCACCACTGGCGTGGTGTTAAGACTGGTCACCCGCCATACGTGCGACTGCGATGTGGCCGTACCTCCGAAGTAGCCCCCTAAGCTGACGTAAGCCGTGTTTTTATTCAAGGGATCGAATTTCACGCGGCCTACAAATTTCGCGGGAATACCGGTTAATTGCGTGAGCAAATTCACCCCCGTGGTGGTATACCAAAGCGATCCGTCCCTGCGCCCGAACAGACGGTAGTTGTCGTCCTGTGGAGAGACCGTGACCGAGGAGATTGGCGAAGCGGTGCGCTGGCTGACTGCGGGCATCGTCTCGCCTCTGTCCGTCGATCGGTATAACGCGCCCGCGCCAAAATAAACCGTGTTGGGGTTGCCGGGTCCCAACTCCATCGGGGCGTAAAAAAGTACAGCGTCGCTGCGAACGATGCCGTTAAAGGTATCCGAACTGTCGCAATTGGGCGTCGGGTCTGCCGCAGTACCACCGTAGACCCCTTTGAAAGCCCACTTCCCATCCGAGGCACAGGCGCTGCTCAAAACGCGGCCAAAACCGATCAAATTATTCGTCTGGTTGAAATAGGTGTGGTATAGAGTCATGACCGTCGTGTCAGTGGCATTACGATCCACCAGCGCGTATCCCCCATCGCCGAAGTCAGCCCTATTCCACGCGCCGGCTGAATTGCGGATGTTGGTTCCATTGTCTTGCGTGCCGCCCATCGTCCACTTCGCGTCCACCGGATGTACGGCCAGTCCGCTGAATTGGACGGAGTTGATTTGCGTATTACTTAGCGAGGTCCATGTAGATCCGCCGCTGGTGGATTTGAATATTCCGCCGTCATCGCCGTGATAAACAACATTCGGGTCGGTGGTATCAAATCGAATGAAGTGAGTGTCGGCGTGGAGACCGCTGCTTGTCTCCACAAAAGTAGCGCCGCCATTGGTGGATTTGCCAAACAGCTTCGAAGAAGCTCCCGGTGTATTGCCGCCCAGGACGATAATGTCGTCCGTCAGCGCCGGTGTGAGGCCGGGGAGAACATCAATTCCGATGTTATAGAAGCACTGACCGCCGCAGAAACCCGCGCCGCTGGCCAATGTGGTAGTCCACGAAACACCTGAATCGGAAGATACGCGGAGAGTGCCGGTAAGAGTGCCAGTGGTTACTTCGCCCGTCGCCGCATAAATCACCAGAGCGCTGGCCTGCTTATAAGAGGCAAAGATCGCTCGCGCCCCATTGGTGGCAGTCGTGAGCACCTGAGTGAACGTTGGAGTCCCAGTAGTGGCGTTCGTTGAGCGGTAAATTCCACCGTCACCAGCGGCGGCATTGCCGTTAGCCCACACCAGCATCACGTCTGGATTCTGCGGATCGATTGCCATTGAGTCAATATTCCGGTTCCCCGTGTTGGGAAGATCGAATCCGGAACCTCCCGTCGTTATCGCAATTTTCTGAACCGCTACTGAAGCCGGAGCTCCCGTGGCATTTGTCAGCCGGTACAGACCGCGCATGCCGAGAGGGGGAATGGTACCGCCCAACGGGCTTTCTCCACCGATGCCTATGACACCGCCGGCAACGCCGACATAAAGGGTTGATGGGTCAGTGGGGTTCACAATAATGCTGGAGATCGAACGGCCGTTAAACGCAGGGTTGCTCACGGGGTTACCCGAGCCGTCAGTGTAGTTGCGGACGGGATTGATGGGCCCAGCCAGGTTTGCCGTGGTGTCGGCGTTGTCGATCCTGTAAAGCCCGACTCCGGCAAAGCTGTCGCCAGACCCATTGGCTTCACCCGTTCCGATATACAGGATGGTGTGGTTTGAAGGCGCCAGGGCCAAAGATCCAACGGCAGAGGATGATGCCATATCGAAGATTTGTGTCCAATTTGCCCCACCGTCTTTAGAGCGGTAAACACCGGATTGCGCAGTGCCCAGATACAGAATGTTGGTATTGGTGGGGTCGATCGCCAGCGCCGTGGTGCGGCCGGATACCGGCAGTGCCCCAATCACTTGGCCATTAGGAATCGGCGAAGGTCCGATAGGGGTCCAAGTCAACGCTGCAGCCGCGGCGGCGGCCGATCCTGCAGGAGCAGAGGTCAGGGCCACCCGCTGTCCTTGCATTTGCTGGATTGCAGCGGTGCGCAATGCCGGATCGGCTGGCAGGCCCCGAAGCAGGTTCAGATGGTCCGTGCGAAGCTGGAAGTAAGTGGCATCATCAATCAGATTTTTGAATCTAGGCGGGATATCAGCGTCTTCCTGCGCCAAAATAAAACCTGTTGTCAGCGACAAAACAATTACACTTTTCAACAACGACATCGTTGACTCCTTTACTATTCCACGTGCGTATCATTCCACACACATTTGCCTGGTTGATGGATTGTACTATGACTTCAATCGATTGAACTACATTAATTTCGTGCGGCGCTCGTTATCGGCGGGATTTTGCGACGGAGCGAGGATCCAGCCCCAGGATTGGTTGCGAATTAGTTAGTATCACGCTGCTTCGTCCAGTGACATTGTCGAAAATTTCCATACTTGGGACGATGTTGCTGCAATCGAACTGATCGCGCTTGTCCGGACCCGGGGGTGCGCCCGTAATGGCGCTAAACAATAGCTCGGCCCGCAATCCCATGCGCGAAGGCCCGCCCGCCGCGGGATACGCCAGGTCAAGTGATGCTGCTTTTGTGACGGTAATGGTAGCGGTTGCTTCTTTCAGGACAGCGCCCTGAAGATCGAGGAATCGCATGGCCACCGCGCAACTCGCTTCGGGCGATGAGCCGCTTGTACCCATGTTGAGGGCATTGATTCGCGCTGTTTGGCCGGAGGCAATCGTAGTGACCGGAAGCGCAACGCCGATGGTGGGAGCCGGTTGGGCTGCGGAGATCACAACCGCCGCGAGGGCGATAACAATCAGCGTGAGAGGTTTGGGACAGCGCGCGTACCAAGAGGCGATCATGCTAAGTAAGCTGGCACTATCGTGGTTAGGTGTCAAGGTAGGGCGTGTCCTCTTTTTCTCACCCGGACCAATCCGCTTTTATCTAAAGACATTGTCATGTAGTGGTGACCTCTGTCCTCTTTAGATAACTTGGTTTCGCGGCTCGCATCCATTCAGGCCAGCGCGGTCGCGCCACTCGGAATCGAGTTTAAGCCCATACGGGAGATCGGTCGTTGTTTCCAAGCAGCCGGTTCATATCCTCTGACTAAGTCGAGTCGCCGCACATGACTTGTTGTGGCCCGCACAGTCATATATCGCCGGTCCGACTGACAGTTATGGCGGGAGGCTTGGAGACAAATTTCGTTGCTTGCTCTAGGTTCAGCGTTGCAAGAAGTTATTGATTGCGCTTTCTTGTTAATAATAGTTCCGCTATTCAGTCGTCAACAGACGGTGTTGTCCTGATTTGCGTTGAGATACCGGCGAGACTCAATCCCGTCACTGCTTTCCTTCAGGCCCCAATGGCGTCAAATGAATCAATGCCCCTGGATTCGAGTCTTCCAGCATCCACAACGAGCCATCCGGACCCTCTTCTACATCGCGAACCCGGTGGTTCACCTTCCAGCGCTCCGCAGCCTTAGCGCCGCCATGACCGTCAAACACAATGCGATTCAGTGTCTGGCTCCCCAATCCACTCACAAAACCACTGCCGTCCCACTGCGGGAACGTCTGCGTGCCGCGGTAGAACATCAAATTTCCAGGCGCAATCACCGGTGCCCAATAGAGCGCAGGCTTTGCCAAGTCGGGACGCGTGTCGGGTTTGGGGATGGGAACATGGTTGTAATTTTCGCCATAAGACACCAGCGGCCAGCCATAATTTTTCCCGCGCTCGATTAGGTTTAGCTCGTCGCCGCCGGCCGGGCCATGCTCCACTTCCCACAACTCGCCGCTGGGCGAGAACGCCAACCC
>JAABUK010001098.1_pt1:45000-53070 | contig 53070 bp, 31 predicted proteins | sample 5559141 | NCBI WGS metagenome assembly JAABUK01 (sample SAMN10711869, study PRJNA513367) | rock metagenome | isolation source: Antarctica rocks | place: Antarctica: Victoria Land, Pudding Butte nord | collected 2016-01-03 | reverse complement strand
GTAAAACAAAAACTTAAAACAATAACTTAAAAAAAAAATTCAAACAAAAGAAGCAAAGGTTTTTGTTGATAATTTTATTAAATTTTTGTCTCAGATTTATCTTAGGCTGGCTTAAAATTAAACAACTTGAAAAGGCATACCAAATTGTTTTAACAAGGCTAAACCTTCTTGATCGTTTTTAGAAGAAGTAATTAAAGATATGTCCATTCCTCGAATTTGATCTATTTTGTCATAATCTATTTCAGGAAACATCAATTGTTCTTCTAAACCGAAACTATAATTACCATGACCATCAAAACTTTTTGGATTAATTCCTTGAAAATCTCGAATACGTGGAAGTGCTAGATTAATAAGACGATCTAAAAAACCATACATCTTTTCACCTCTTAATGTAATAGAAATACCAACTGGCATTTTTTGTCGTAATTTAAAACCTGCGATTGCTTTTTTAGAACGCGTTACAATCCCTTTTTGTCCGGCAATTAAGGTTAATTCATTTAAAGAAGAATCTAAAAGTTTTGTGTTTTGTGAAGCATCCCCAAGTCCTCGATTTATTACGATTTTTTCTATACGAGGTACTTGAAGCGTGTTTTTATAATTAAATTGTTCTGCTAATTTTGGAATAATAGCTTGAGAATATAATTTTTTCAATCTTTGCGCCATACTAATATTTTTTTTGTTATTTTTTTTTCATCATTTTTTAGATTAATACCATTAAACCTTTATTATTCGTAAGAAAGATTTAAAGATATTTTTTAATAAATCTAATGTTATTTATAATAAATTTTACAAAGTAAAACGTAAAAAAAAACATGAAACGCTGACAAAAAATGTAAACAAAAAAAGAGAAGCTTTTTTTGTTTACATTTTTTGTCAGGTCAGGTTTCAGTATTTTTGTCAAAACGGTGTCAGTCGAAGCGATACATCAAAAAGAAACCAAAGACGATGTAAGAAGGCTTTGACCAAAATTTTAAAGAACTTCGGGTGCTAATGACACGATTTTTGTAAAATTACGGTCTCGTAACTCTCGAGCTATTGGGCCAAAAACACGCGTTCCTCGAGGATTACCTTCTTTATTAATAATGACAGCTGCATTATCATCAAAACGAATCGTCATACCATTCTCACGGCGTAAACCTTTACAAGTTCGTACAATAACAGCTTGAACAATATCAGACTTTTTCAGAGGCATATTTGGGATAGCTTCTTTGACTACAGCAATAATGATATCTCCAATATTGGCAAATTGGCTTTGATTTTTATTTAAAACTCGTATACACATTAATTTTTTTGCACCGCTATTATCAGCTACAGTAAGATAAGATTGAGGTTGGATCATGATTAACCTTTATATAATTAAACTATAAACAAAAACAAGACAAAAATTTGACAAAAATAGGATGTAGGGCGAAGTCCTTATAAAATAGTGAAACAAATAAGCTTTTTGTAAGTGTTCTAACAAAAACCTGACAAAAATACGGACCTGACAAAAAAAGCTTGAGACAAAAAAAGCTTCGCTTTTTTTGTTGAGCTTTTTTTGTCAGGTTTGTATACTAATATTTTTGTTTCAATTTTTGTTCAGCGGTCTTAGGCGCAGCGATACATCAAAAAGAAACCAAAAACAATGTAAAAAAGGCAAGACAAATCTTAACAAACTCTGACAAACCTTTAACAAAAACCTGACCTTGACAAAAAATGTAAACAAAAAAAGCGAAGCTTTTTTTGTCAAGCATTTTTTGTTTCAAAAAGTTGAAACATTGACAAAAACCTGACAAAAAAAGCTTAATAAAAAATGCAAAACATTTTTTATTAAGCTTTTTTTGTCAGGCTTGGATATTAATACTTTTGTTTCAGTTTTTGTTAACGGTTTATTTAAAGTTTGTTTAAGATTTGTAAGCCCAAAGTATAATTATTTTGTCTTAAGTTTTTTATAAGAAATTTTATATATGAATATTTTTATCTTTTTTAAGCCTTAGTAATTATTTTAAATAGAAATTTTTGTTTCTTTGGTTACAAATTTTGTCTTAATTGGCATTTTATATGCAGCAATTCTCATAGCCGAGCGAGCGGTTATTTCAGAAACACCTCTCATTTCATATAAAATTTTGCCTGGTTTTACGACCGCAACCCAATATTCAACAGAACCTTTTCCAGAACCCATACGTGTTTCGGCCGCACGCATTGTAACTGGTTTATCTGGAAATATACGTATCCATAGTTTTCCACCACGACGGGCATAACGAGTCATTGCACGACGCCCTGCTTCTATTTGTCGCGAAGTAATCCAACAAGGTTCTAATGCTTGTAAAGCAAAATCACCAAAAGCTATTGTATTACCACGATGCGCCTTTCCTTTCATTCTGCCACGATGCTGTTTGCGAAATTTTGTTCTTTTAGGACTTAACATAATTACCTCTTTTTACTATGTTTTAATTTCAAAGAGCAACTTAAAAACTCTTTCTAACAAAAACTGAAACCTGACAAAAAACGTAAACAAAAAAAGCTTAACAAAAAATGTAAAACATTTTTTGTAAAGGTCAGGTCAGGTTTTTGTTAGAAAACCCTAAGTTTTCTATGAAAAATTAATATTGATATCTTTTCTTTTTATTGACAAATCTTAAACAAACCTTAAACAAGCCGTTAACAAAAATTGCTTTGCAATTTTTGTTTCAAATCTTATTTTTGTCATAACTGCAATAACAAAAACTGAAACCTGACCTGACAAAAAATGCTTGACAAAAAAAGCGAAGCTTTTTTTGTCAAGCATTTTTTGTTTTAAATATTATTTTTGTAAGGCTTTTTTTTGTCAGGTCAGTAGTATCCCTTTTTTGTCATGATTGGGCAAAGCCCAATAATTATTTCCCTTATCTTTTCCCGTGGAAAAGATACAGAAATCATGACTGCATTTTTTGTCAGTATTCTTGTCAGGTCAGTCAAGGTGTATGGCACTACTTTCGAGATTCTTTTTGAAAAAAGAATAAACAGGTAAATAAAAAAAGCTTGTGAACCTACTTTTTTCCAAAAAAAAAAAAACGATTTAATTATTGAACTTATTTCCTATGAAAGACAAAGTCTTTTAAAGTGAATAAGCAGAAAAAAGCTAAAGCTCTATAAGATTTTCTCAGTTCAGTAAAACTTAGAAATTTTTATTAAACTATGGTTTTACATAACTAATAAAACAATGTTTTATCAGTTATGTAAAAGTTTCAAACAGTTAAACTAAAGTAATCTTGCTTCGTTTGATATTTTAAAGATAACAACTTACTTCAAAGATGATTTCACAAGCTGTTGCCTTTTAAGATCATCAAAAGTTGACAAATCTCTAACCTGACAATAAATGCAAAGCATTTATTGTCAGGTTAGAGATTTGTCACAATGTGCGAATTTTATAAGTTTTATTTTTTAGTTTTTTCTTTATAAGTTCGAATTTCTTCTTTGAAAACCCAAATTTTTATACCAAGAAGACCATAAATGGTTTTTGCAGTTTTATAAGAATAATCAATATCAGCTCGCAGTGTTTGTAAAGGAACACGACCTTCCCGTGTCCATTCAGTTCGAGCAATTTCAGCCCCATTTAAACGACCTGATATTTGTATTTTTATTCCTTTTACTCGAGCTCGTTGAGAACGCTGAATTGCTTGTCTTAAAGCTCTACGAAAAGCAATACGTTTTTCAAGTTGTTCTACTAAAAAATCAGCAATAAAAGAAGCTTCTGCGTTTGGATTAGCTAATTTTGTAATATGAATTGAAAGTTGTACGGATTGCTTATTTTGATTTTCAGTTTTTTTATAATTATTTGAAGATACAGTTGAATAATTTTTTTGAGCTCGATTTCTTTTAATTTTGTTAGTTAAATCTTTTCTTAAAAGTTCAAGACCATTTTTATCTCGTCCTACAATAATACCAGGTCGTGCTGCACTTATTTCAATTTTTATTTGGTCTAATTTTCTTTGAATTTCAATGGTAGATATTCCAGCATCAGAAAATTGTTCAGAAAGATATTGTCTCAAAAATTGATCTTCAATGACTAGTTGCGGGTATTGATTTGTTTTAGCAAACCAGTGAGACCGATAATTTTGAGTAATATTAAGTCGAAATCCAAGAGGATGAATTTTTTGTCCCATAATAAGATACTATATTTATTTTTTTAAGATCACTTATATTCTCACAGCCTAAGTTTACTATGTAAAACTTCGGTTATTTAGTTTATATAGTGATATCATTGATTGCTGATTATTTTACATAGTAAAATAAAAGAAGCGCAATCAAAACAAAAAAAGCTCAACCTTGACAAAAAATGTAAACAAAAAAAGAGAAGCTTTTTTTGTCAAGCATTTTTTGTTTTAAATACACTTCTTATTTTTGTCTCAAGCTTTTTTTGTCATTGATATAAAGGATAATTTTTATTTATCAAAAAAAATATATCAAAAAAAACTCACCTCACTACTTACAGAATTTCGTGATGTGACTAATATATTTCCTTTTTTTCTAAGTTCTTTTTAACAAAGCCTCTTTAACATTACAGACATTACATAGATTGAAAAGGAATCAAAGAGAATGTAGTATTTTTTCTTGACATCTAGACATCAAAAAGAAACCAAAAGCGATGTTAGAAGGTGATGTTTGTAATGTTAAAAAGGTGCTGTTTAGAACATTATATCGTTGTAGACATTTGTTTTTTGTACTTTATTTGATATTTTATTTGTTTTTTTTTTTTTTTATTTCTTTTATCTTTTAGACTTCAAATAAAGCAAACCATAGTAAACTACAAAAAACAAAGATCTTCTGATATTTTTTATGTTTAATTTTATCGTCTTGATTTCTTATCACTTTTTATATGGCCTCGAAAAGACCGTGTTGGAGAAAACTCTCCTAATTTATGACCTACCATTTGATCAGTAACAAATATTGGAATGTGTTCACGACCGTTATGAACAGCAATTGTATGACCAATCATAATTGGTAGAATAGTTGAAGATCGTGACCAAGTTACTATTACTTTTTTTTCTCCGTCTACATTTAACTTCTCAATTTTTTTTAACAGATGATCAGCTACAAAAGGACCTTTCTTTAATGAACGTGACATAAAATACTTTTTCCTAAATCCTAAAGTAACATTTTTTTATTTTATAAAATTCAAATATTTCAAACAAAAATGAAGTTTTTGTAGGGCATACCTTACAAAAATTGAAACAAAAATATTGAAACACTGACAAAAACAAAAATAATATTTAAAACACTGATAAAAAATGGAAATCATTTTTTATCAGTTTAAGCTTTTTTTTGTAAGGTCAGGTTTTTGTTAGGATACTACTATTTTTGATGTTTTTAAAATCTTTCAGATTTTAACTGCAAAGTGCTTCTGAAACAAAAACCTGACAAAAAATGCAAAGCATTTTTTGTTTTAAATCATATTTTTGTTTTTGTCAGTGTTTGATTTAGTAAAAGAACAACCAAAAAAGTGATACTAATATTTTTGTCAGTGTCAGTATTTGAAACAAAAAATGCTTGACAAAAAAAGCTTCGCTTTTTTTGTTTACATTTTTTGTCAGGTCAGTATTTTTGTTTCATCTTTTTATCTTTTATTTGTAAACCTGACATCGCTTTGACAAAAAAGGTTTCCCAAAGGTTTTCCTTATCTTTTCTTTCAGAAAAGATACAGAACCTTACAAAAACCTCTAACAAAAATATTATTTTTGTTAGAGGTTTGCAATGTCTAGATGTTAAGTGACTCTTTTTGTATAAAAATTTTTATGTGAATGTAAATACTATTTTCGTCTTCGTAAAATGAATGAATTACTGTATTTCTTTGATTTTCGAGTTCGTTGTCCTAAAGCCGGGCGACCCCAAGGAGTAACAGGATGACTTCGACCTATTGGAGCCCGACCTTCTCCACCACCATGAGGATGATCAACAGGATTCATAACAACACCTCGTACAGCAGGTCTTTTACCTAGCCAACGTTTACGTCCAGCTTTTCCAAGAGTCATTATAGTAGCTTCTATATTACCAACTGTACCAATCGTTGCCCAACAGTTTTTTGAAACAAGTCGACTTTCGCCAGAAGGAAGTGCAAGTGTTACAAATTTTCCTTCTTTTGCAACAAGTCGCGCCACAGAACCAGCTGCTCGTGCTAGTTGTCCACCGCAACCCGGTTGTAATTCAATATTATGAACTTCTGTACCTAAAGGCATGTTATTAAGAGGTAAAGAGTTTCCTACTAATATAGGAGCGGTAATATCAGACACAATAGTTTCACCAACTTTTAATCCACGAGGATAAATAATATATCTTTTTTCACCATCTTGATAATTTAATAAAGCGATGCGGGCATTTCTATTTGGATCATATTCTACAGCAGCCACTTTTGCTATAACTCCAAACTTGTTTCTTTTAAAATCGATTTGACGGTAAAGCTTTTTATGCCCACCTCCTCGATGACGACTTGTAATAATTCCTCTATTATTTCGACCTTTCGGTCTCGGTTGCCAAGATGTTAACGTTTTTTCTGGTTTAATTTTCGTAATTTCTGTAAATTCTGATACTGAGCGTTTTCTTGTACCAGGTGTATAAGCTCTATAAAAACGAATGCCCATAACTTATATTTTTATAAATTGTATTAAAAATAATATTCTTTATACATCGCCTTATTAACATAATTTTCTTACATCAAAAAAAAACCAAAGGCCTTAACAAAAATAATATTTAAAACAAAAAATGCTGAAACACTGACCTGACAAAAAAAGCTTTGCTTTTTTTGTTTCAAATGTAAAACATTTGAAACAAAAATATTATTTGAAACAAAAAAAGTGAAACTTTTTTTGTCAGGTTTTTGTTTTAAAAGCTTTGCATTTTTTGTCAGGCATTTTTTGTTTTAAATATTATTTTTGTCAGGTTTGGTTGCTAATTATTTTACGTAGTAAAAGAAGCGCAACAATTATGGAGCTTCTTTTGTTTGAATTTTTTTGTCAGTCTTTCAAATGCTTAACAAAAAAATTCAAACAAAAACTTAAAACAATAGCAACCATCTATGTAATGCCGAGGCTCACAAATCTCTAATGAAAATTGAAACAAATATAAAATAAAAATTAGTTTTATATCTTATTTTTTATTTTTCGGAATTTGTGATTATTTAGCATCTAAAGATAAGTTATTTTTAGATGTTAGAAGATAAAATGAGACAAAAACGAAAACAAAAATTGAAACACTGACAAAAAAAGCAAAGCTTTTTTTGTTTCAAAAGAATTGTTCTTGTTTCAATTTTTGTCAGGTCTTTGTTAGGGATGTTAGCGAAACAAAGGTTTATTTTATCGATACTATGAATATTTATTCTTTTTATTAGTAAAAGTTAAAAATATTATTAAATTTCAGGAAAAATTTTACTCGATTGTCCAGATTTAACCGTAACAATTACTCTTTTATAAGATGTTTTAAACCCTTGTGATAATCCAAGACGTTTTTTTTTTCGAGGGGGTCGATGTGTATTAACGGAAATAACAACTACTTCAAATAATTCTTCTATTAATTTTTTTATTTGTGGTTTACTAAGTCTTAAATCAACATCAAATGTATATTGATTATTTTCAATTAACCTAGCAGACTTTTCTGTTAATACAGGATATTTAACTAAATCAATCATCATAAAACAAGATTGAGTAATAAACGATAAGATAAGAATCCTTTTGAAACAAATAAAAGATAAAAAAACTGTAAAAAATTGTTAGTTTTTTATCTCTTATTTATTCCGATTTTAAAGGTATATCAAGTAAGCCAAATTGAAGAGTGACTTACAAATCGTAGAAAATTAGACTTGAAGATTATTCAAGTATAGAAGCGAAAAGCTTTCTATTAAAAGATAAGACAGAACTGGAAAAATCTAGACAAGTCCTACTTGATAAACCCTGACTTGACAAAAAAAGGATAGTACTAAACTGACAAAAAAAAGCTTAACAAAAAAAGCTTGAGACCTGACAAAAAATGTAAACAAAAAAAGCTCAACAAAAAAAGCGAAGCTTTTTTTGTCTCAAGCTTTTTTTGTTTACATTTTTTGTCAGGTCAGGTTTCAAATTT
>JAABUK010001098.1_pt1:0-40000 | contig 53070 bp, 31 predicted proteins | sample 5559141 | NCBI WGS metagenome assembly JAABUK01 (sample SAMN10711869, study PRJNA513367) | rock metagenome | isolation source: Antarctica rocks | place: Antarctica: Victoria Land, Pudding Butte nord | collected 2016-01-03 | reverse complement strand
GTCGTGCTATCTTTGCGGTAAGAAATGGAAACATTGCGACAATGTCGACAAGTTTCAAACAAAGCGATATTAAAGTAACAAAGCACTATCTTGTAGCTTTACCTGAATATAAAAGCTTAGGTGTAGAAGAAAATACATACAAATTTATTGAAATGCTTTCTTCGAATTCACGGCTTGAACCATTAACAAAAATTCTTAATTTTCAAGAATGGTCAGAAACTAAAGATGGTATTCCCGTATTAGTTTTTAATGCCGACGGAACACATGGTCAATACAGGCATAACCAAGGTATAACAAAGGTTATAAATAATATTATTACAGAGTTTGTAACAAATAACCCACACTTACAGTTTTTATTAGAGTATCGCCCAGGCGATGCTGAACATCCTAATCAAAAAAGTCAGCTGGAATCTGTACTTTTAACACAGCGAGAAGCTGGTACGTATCAGCTTGGTAAAACTGCTCATAGAATGAAGACAAGCGAATTAAATAATGTCATGCCTGATAATGTTAAAACCATTCCCGAATGGTTTATCTATAACGGGGAAGAAACAATTAACTATTTAGTCAAATTATGGGACGAAGGCCATTTAAATAACTCTGTTGAAGATATTAATATATTTAAAGAGGCAATTGAGAGTTGTATTCAAATCGATATAGATAATTTTAGAAAAACTGGGCTGCCTGAAACAGCGATTGCGTTTCCAGGGCAGATAAGGTCCATGGACATCGGAGCACAGGATTGCGGTAGATTTAATACGTTAATTCGGACATGCAGGTGGGATGCTGTAGATAAATTAAAGGTAGAAGCTTTTGCAGAAAAGTTGCTAACAAAAGCTCAAGTTCGAGCGGCCTATATTCACAACGGCATGCATATGTTTCCACAAGGTTCAACGGCTCACAGAAACCAACTCCATCACAGCGAGACATTTGTAACTAGTTTTACTCTATTAACGGAGAACTTACAAAAAGAATTGCCTCATTTGAAACATGATGCTGTGTTTCAAAAAAAGTTAAAGAGTTTTAAAGAAGTTCTTAATGGTGATGGTAACTTTAACAAAATAGTTACAGGAAAAACTTATAAATCTTTTTTGGAAGATTTAAGAAACCCAAAAAAGCAACTGCATTTGTTCCCTAGGAACGCTAACATTTTTTATGATTCTTAATTCCCTATTCCTTTAAAAATTTTTAGAAGTTTTGTTAGTATCTATTAATCAATTATGAAACAAAGTTAATATTTATTTAATAAGAATTTATTTCATCAAAACTTTTCAAATGATGAAATTAGAATAACAAAGAAGTTTATTAACTACTTATTTTTTAATATTTTTTATGACTTCAAACTCTTATGAACCTTTTACCGAAAGTTTTGAAAAAAATAATTTAGAATTGTATCAAAATAAACAAAATTTTCGAACTGCTTTTCCAAGTGAATTATTTGGTAAAAAAGGAAAATATTTTTTTCCTGGAACTTCGGATGAAGCTTCTTTATTAATCGGTGTTTTAGATGGGTATAAGGATCAAAAACGTCTTTTTAGTATGTATAACTTTTCTCCTCTTTTAAGAGATGAAATTAAAAATTGGCCTTATAGCAAATTAACTTGTTCAATACTTTATTATTATTTAAATAGTGAAATAGCAAAAAATAATCTAAATTCTCAGGATTGGAGCATGATTGGTGATTTTATACAGTCTCCAGCAATTAGTCGAGATATTTTTTCTTTTGTAAAGTACCACAATATTGTGAAGTTTTCATCAAAAAATCATATGATTTTGGGATTTATGAATTCTTTAATGTTTCCTCCCTACATTAGTTATTGCAAAAATCTTAAACCCTTAGAAAATGTTAAAATCCTTTATCGATTTTTAAAATTAGTAAATGTTGAAAAATTTACTATTCGCAATTTGATTAAAACGACAATTACAGAACAAAATAGAGAGGCAATAGTATATTTTTTAGAGAGTCTTTTCGACGAAAACGAAGATAATTAATTACTTTTTTATTATTCTTTAAATTATATAATAAGTCAAATTGTAGATAAAAAGTATTAAACACAATCAAGGATAAAACAAAATTAAATGCATAATAATTGTTACCCTTTATAAAAACTTGTTTTTTTTTAAGTTACTGACAAAAAACCTGAAACATAACAAAAAATCTTTTTTAAAAACACAGCTTTTACAAACCTCTAATGAAATTTCTAAAAAAACTTGAAACACTGACCTGACAAAAAAAGCTTAACCTGACAAAAAATGTTTCACATTTTTTGTCAGGTTAAGCTTTTTTTGTCAGGTCTTGTTAGTGTTTAAATTTTGGAATTAAAAAAGGTTTTTAATCTAAAGTTTTTACATAATAAAATTAAAAGAGATTTTGTAAAGTTCTTCAGATTTTTATTTTTTTTTACTTATATTGGTAAATATTTAAACTTCGTACCAAAAAAACAAAACAATTATTTTTTAAATTTTAAACAATAAATTTAAAAAAACGGATAAAGATAAGAAATTTATGAATACAAAAAAAGAAAAACATAATAATCAAAAATTTAGAAGAGTCGTATCTGGAAATACTTCAAAACTAGGTTTATCAATAACAAGAATCATTTCAACAAAGTTTTCAGCAAGACAAACAAAAAAAAGAAACCTTTCAATAACACAAGGAACTCAATTAATGGTAGCTGACTGGGTGAAAGAGAATCTATCGGAAAGTCGACTACTAATAGATAAATCACTGGTAAAGAAAAGCCTCTATGAACAATGTTTAAAGGTACTGGATCCAGATTTCTCGATAGAAGGCATTGACTTTAATAATCCATTTACAAAAAAATTTTTTTTAGCATTCTGGGTAAAACGCCATTTAACGATAGGACACGGGAAACCTATTCTAACAGTAGATCTTTACAAATATTATCAAAAGGATATGCAAAAGGAGTGTACTCCTAATGCAATTCTTGATGAACGCGTTTTCTTTAAGAACATAGTTAAATGTATGACATTGTTCTCTATACGTCCGATTAAGGTTAGAATATTAAGTGGTCGAGGTTACGCAGGTATAACTTACTGTGATTTACCAGAAAATAATGATAAAGTTTCCAAACCAGTGGTAGATAGATGCCTTTATCAACAACTTTTAAATAAATTAGATCCAAACTTTTTGATAAAAGATATAAATTTTAACAGTTTGTTTAGCAAGGAATTCTTTTTATCATTCTGGATAAAACGTCATTTGACGGCTGTAGATAATACTTTTGTTCCTATAGCAGATCTTTACAAATATTATCAAAAAGATATGCAAAAGGAGTGTACTCCTAATGCAATTCTTGATGAACACGATTTCTTTAAGAATATAGATAAATCTATGGCAATCTTCTCGATAAGGTTAATTAAACTTAATACGACAGGAGGACAAGCTTACGCAGGTATAACCTACTGTGATAAAATAAAGAATACTTATGAAAATCTGAAGAATAATAAGAATCTAAATTGACAAAAATTTATAAATGTTTTAGATACACAAAAAGAAAAATTGATCAATTTGTCAAGTAGTTGAAACAAAAATAACGTTTAAAATAAAAAATGCTTGACACTGACAAAAACCTGACCTTTACAAAAAATGTAAAACAAAAAAAGCTCAACAAAAACGAAGTGTCAACCATTTTTTGTTTCAAAAGCTCAATAATTGATTTTTATTAGATTTGTCTTAAAGTCTTTTCTGACTTATAACAGCCTTTTCACGATTCTGCCCAGTAGTAAAAAAGCAGTTTTAGCTAACAGAATTATTTTTAATAATTTAAAAAAAAAGGATAAATGAATTGAAGAAGCATTTATATAAGTGACCGGGGTTAATAAGTAACAAGGTAGCCGTACTGGAAGGTGCGGCTGGAACACCTCCTTTTTAAGGAATTTTTTATTCTAAAACTTGAACTTCTAGGTTGTTAAGTTATTTATAACAACCTAAAAGTTCAAACTTTTTATCGATCACAAATCTATTACATAAAATACATAAAAAAATTAGACGAGCTATTCTTTTAAATACATAATTAAAAACATGTAAAAAAAGGAGTTTTTAAACATGGATCTTTTAGACAAAAAAAAAATTATAGTTTACCTAGAAGTAGTCTTTTTAGCAAAAATTCAAGTCTTTACTGGCCCGGTGATTTTCAAAATGCAGTACAGTTTTTAAAATTTATTTGTTATTTTGAAAGTATTGAATCTTTTTTTGAGTGTTTCAGCTTTTCTGAAACTGTAATGAATGATCTTAAAGGTTGGAAATTAAAAACAGTTTTAAGGTCAGCGCTCTATTTTTATTTTGAAAATAAAATAAATGAAAGAAGAAAAACTAATATTGATATTATTGCTCGCTATGATTGGAAGCTTCTTGCTTCTTTAATTATTAATTCCAAATTAAGTGATAATGTGCTTTTATTTATTAGTAAACTTGGTTTAATCGAGATTTCAAGTGAAAAAATAATAGTTTCGGGAAGTTTTCAAGCCATCAAAAGCATTGTTGTATTTGAAGAAAGTATATCAGATACAAAAGGTCTTAAAAAGCTTTTAAAATTCTTAAAAGTTGATTCAGTTTCTGCTGATTCTTTAGTAAATCAAGCTTTTCAAGAAAAAAAAATTGATAAAATCGCAGCTTTTCTGTATACTTTTCAATCCGGTTTAAACGAAAAATTAATTTTAACTGAATTTCTTATAAATTATAAAAAATACAACAGTAAACAGACTCAAAATGAGCAAAAATTGAAAATACTTTCAAATGACATCTTAGAACTAGAGCGTGACGCTTTGGAAAAATTTAGTGTATTCGACCTTTTTGATTCCAGCGAGGAAGCAAAATCAAAAGTTGCAGAACTTAAATTTTACACTTTTTACGAAGATCTTTTTGACGACATAACAAATAATTCAAAAGGTGGATCTATTCAGCTTTTCAAGTTATTTGAGCAATATTTATACTCCTTAAAAGATAATATCGTGTTTACAACGAATCTTTCAGTGGATTTATTAAAAAAGCTTATTAAAAATTTTTGTTTGGTGTACAAAAAACAAATTGACAAAATTATCAAAATTGAAACAAAATTCTTTAAAAAATTATTAAAAGTTAATATATCCTTAGAGAGTACTGTACTCGCTTTAATTTTAATAGCTCTTGCAATATTTCAAATTACTGGAATAGGGCCAAGTAGACGGCAAGAAGTTTTTTTACGATCTAATAACTTCGCTATGATAACTTATCAAACTCCTAGATGGACAAATGTAGATGATAGGACAGCAACATCTCAATCAGTTGTAACCCAGCCTGTTTCTGCTTCATATTTAACATCAACACGTCCCATTCAATCCTCTGTTTTTAAACCAGCTCGGCCAAAGCTTTACGCAACTGTATTATCTCAAAAGCAACAACCGCCTTTACAAATTCAAGCAAGTGGTCAACAAAAATTTAGCCAAAGCCAAGTCCAACAAAAAGTAACAGAAATTAATAAGATTCTTGCCGAAAAATACCCTGACTGCAATATTGTCGTTAATTTTCGTTGTATAACAGGAAATGATAATTCTTTGGCTCAAACAAATGATATTACTCTTATAGGTTCCAATGCTATTTATAAGAAAGGTCAAAATTGTAAAGAATTTGTAGCACAAATAGTAAAACAAAGTGACGGCATATTAACTTTTAAGACTAGGACTCTACTCGATCAAGATCACAGTATTATAAAAGCGCTTTTAGAAGGCTTTAATATTCGACGGGAAGATGCGAGCACTTTATTTCTATCAAATGTAGAACATCAGGCTCAAACAAAAGGCATGGATTTTTCTTTGCCATATAATATAGGTTATACGCCAGAGACTGAAAACGCTTTTGATTTTCTAGATGTGTTAGAAGACAGATATGTAAAAGTTATTGAGGATCGTTATCAAATAACTGACAAAAATAGTTTTGCTGATAATTTAGCTTTAAATAACTTAGAACCTCAAGATCTTATCGAAGGGGCCCGTAGATCTTACAATACTGATAGAGAAACGCTATCTAATCAAAATGTAGCAGAAGATTTAATTCTTCCTTTAAGTCATGTTAGACTTGCAAATCATCAAGGGGCAAACGAATTTGATCGACTTACCACTCGTTTTTCACAATCTCGTAAACCTTCAATGAAAAAAGTTGCTACCGTAATTACCGTAGGAGTGCAGGACTGTTTTAGTCGACGTCAACATTTATTAGCAATAAAACCTTATTTAATTGATGGTACTCTAGCAGCAAGAGATGCTAGACGAGCTGAAAATGCCTTCCTACATAAAGTTAAGGAAGCTATTGTTTACGCTGAAGATATGGGGGCGTCTATAAAATCTGGTTTATATCAATCTTTTGTAGATGCTGGTGTAGTAGGAAAAGTTTCTCTTGAAGAAGCAGAAAAGTTAATGAGAGAAGATCTCGCATTTGATAATTTACAAGGCGGTGTTCCAATGATTTTTCCTCCTAATATAGTTTTGTAAATTATAAAGATTTTTTTATTTTTAATAAATAATAATTTATATGTTAATTCCGCCTTTTAAAATTTTTTTAAAAGGCGGGTAACGTGACTCGAACACGCGACATTCTCGTTGGCAACGAGATGCTCTACCACTGAGCTATACCCGCATCTTTTTATTCTACCCTTTTGTTATTTATTCTACCCTTTTTTTTTATTTTGAAACAAAAACTTAAGCTAAAAACAAAACTATGTTACTAGTTTTAACAAAAAAAAAGATTTTGTACGAATTTTTTTATTACACAATGTGGGATAGAAAAAAAGCAGTTTAGAAGCGCTTGTTTTACCTATTTTGTTTCAAAGCTTTGTTGTAAGATTTCCTGGCATCAAGCTATCTTCCCAAAAGGCCCCCCTTTCAGTATTGTGACTCCTAAAACGTTTAACGACCAAGTTCGGGATGGTTTGGTGTGGTTCCGATTTAGTAAAGACACCAGGAATTTTTTATTCTATTAATTTGAAAATTAAAAAATATGTTATTTGAAACAAAAAAAGCCTTACAAAAAAAGCTTAACAAAAATATTATTTTTGTTAAGCTTTTTTTGTAAGGTTAATAAGAATTTTTTTCTTTTGAGATTTTTTTTATAACAAACAAAAGGTACGAGTTATAACTATTACTTTTGAAACAAAAAATGCAAAGCATTTTTTGTCAGGTTTTTGTCAGTATTTAAGTTTTTGATTAAAAACATTATTTCTATATCTTTTCCCGTGGAAAAGATAAGGGAAATAATTGTTGCGCTATTGTTGTTTTACGTAGTAAAACAACAGCAACCATGAGATAAAAATTAGAAATTTTAGAAACCTTTAATAAATATTTAGTTAATTCCTTTTTTTGAATTAACTAAATATTTATTAAAGGTTTTTAAAGGTCAAATTCAATCGGTCTGTTAGTATGTCTCAGCTACAACCATTGCTGGCCTTACACCTGACACCTATCAAACGGCTTCTCTTGCCGAGACCTCTAGAGAGCACTAATCTTGAGGTGGGCTTCCTACTTAGATGCTTTCAGCAGTTATCCGCTCCGCACTTGGCTACCCAGCGTTTCCCGTTGGAACGAGAACTGGTATACTAGTGGTGCGTCCTTCTAGGTCCTCTCGTACTATGGAAGGCTCCTCTCAATGCTCTACCGCCTACACCGGATATGGACCGAACTGTCTCACGACGTTCTGAACCCAGCTCACGTACCGCTTTCATGGGCGAACAGCCCAACCCTTGGGACGTACTACCGCCCCAGGTTGCGATGAGCCGACATCGCATTATGTTAATTAAACTTGTGTGATCTTTTCAGGAAATTTATATAGCATACTTGGTAGTAAATACAAAAAAATCAACTTTTTAAGTATTTCATAAGAAAAACTACTAATATAAATCCGCCATCCATCATCTTTTTTTTGAAAAGATGTTTTTAAGTAATACTTTTTACATAGTAGATGTGCTAATAATTCAACATCTTTGCGTAGAAAACTATCAGTACAAAAACGAACACCTAAAGATTTTCCTTTCCATTTTTGTGCTCCATCATCCATATACCAATAAGCTATTGATCGAGGTGTTAACCATTTATGTATAAGCTTAGGTACTTTTTTCTTTTTACCATCATAAAACTGGTGTCCATAAAAACGAAAACAAGCATTTTGAGTAGTAGAAAAAGACCATCGAAAATACTTTTTACCCGTCTTTCGAGGGTCCACAAATTCAGATCGTATTGGTGGAGATAAAGTTAAATTTTTAAAAATGTAATAGAGATGGAAAAGATAATCTTTATGCTCTTCAGATTGAAGTACTCGCAACCTATAAGTTCTTCCATTTGATTCTGTTTGAAGAGAAGCATCACCTAAAAGTATACCTACTAAAATTTCACACTGAAGTGTGGTTAGTTTAGTTTTTGTCATATTTTTCACAAATTTAATGCAAACAACCAAAAATAAACTCTGAACCAAATAGCTTGCCTTTAACAAAAAAAAGATACGATTTGGCCAAAAGACATATTTTCACATTTGGTTTTGCCTTTTAGTCGCCTAAAAGATCAGACTATATCACCATCCATAACTTTTATATTAAGGATGTTCAGCGTGTAGTCGTTGAGGGGTTATACTTCTCTCCTTTTACCTACTTTAAGGATTTAAAGTAAATCGAAATATAAAATTTCAAGAGTTTACGTAAACTTCCCTGCTGATAATCCGCACTTCATTTACTTTTACGAGCATTTTTTTTTTGATATTGCTTCGTCAAACGATATACTCGGATTTCCCAGCATATAGCTAAATTCTCACAAACTTGTTTCCAAATTTGGACCCCAATTCGAGGTGCCAAACCTTCCCGTCGATGTGAACTCTTGGGGAAGATCAGCCTGTTATCCCTAGAGTAACTTTTATCCGTTGAGCGACGGCCCTTCCACTCGGTACCGTCGGATCAATAAGGCCGGCTTTCGCCCCTGCTCGACTTGTAGGTCTTGCAGTCAAGCTCCCTTATGCCTTTACACTCTTCGGCTGATTTCCGTCCAGCCTGAGGGAACCTTTGCACATCTCCGTTACCTTTTAGGAGACGACCGCCCCAGTCAAACTGCCCACCTGAAACTGTCAAGCGTCCTGATTCAAGGATCGCCATTAGAATTCTAGCTTCTCCAGAGTGGTCTCTCACTGATGGCTCCAGCTCCCCCGGAAGGGAACTATCAACGCCTCCCACCTAGACTGCGCAAGAAAAGCCCAAATTCAATTCCAGGCTACAGTAAAGCTTCATAGGGTCTTTCTGTCCAGGTGTAGGTAGTCCGCATCTTCACGGACATGTCTATTTCACCGAGCCTCTCTCCGAGACAGTGCCCAGATCGTTACACCTTTCGTGCGGGTCAGAACTTACCTGACAAGGAATTTCGCTACCTTAGGACCGTTATAGTTACGGCCGCCGTTCACCGGGGCTTCGGTTGTCAGCTTTCTCAGACTAAAGTCTAAGTAACCAACTTCCTTCACCTTCCGGCACTGGGCAGGCGTCAGCCCCCATATATTGTCTTACGACTTAGCGGAGACCTGTGTTTTTGGTAAACAGTCGCCTGGGCCTGGTCACTGCGGCCCTCTTAATTGAGGGCACCCCTTCTCCCGAAGTTACGGGGCCATTTTGCCGAGTTCCTTAGAGAGAGTTATCTCGCGCCCCTTGGTATACTCTACCTACCTACCTGTGTCGGTTTCGGGTACGGGTAATTTTTAAGTATTGGAAGTTCGAGCTTTTCTAGGAAGTTTGACAACTAATTGAGTTTCATTTTGAATTTGAGCAAAGCTCTCATACAGGGAATAAAACCGTATCACGCCTCAGCTCAAGAATAGTTTTTATTCTATCTCTCATCACCTTGAACGTTTCCGCCAACATCCAATATTGACCAACTGTTCCCTCCTCCGTCCCTCGGTACCACTCAAAAATTAGTACAGGAATATTAACCTGTTTTCCATCGACTACGCCTCTCGGCCTGGCCTTAGGTCCCGACTAACCCCCCATGGACGAGCCTAGTGGAGGAAGCCTTAGGTTTTCGGGGCATTGGATTCTCACCAATGTTTTCGTTACTCAAGCCGACATTCTCACTTCCGCTTTGTCCACACCAACTTACGTTGGAGCTTCACCCTAGAGCGGAACGCTCCCCTACCGTAATATCAAATTTTTGACATTACCCACAGCTTCGGCAGACCGCTTAGTCCCGTTCATTTTCGGCGCAAGAACGCTCCACCAGTGAGCTATTACGCACTCTTTAAAGGGTGGCTGCTTCTAAGCAAACCTCCTGGTTGTTTCAGCATTCTCACCTCCTTTGCCACTTAGCGGTCATTTTGGGGCCTTAGCTGGTGATCTGGGCTGTTTCCCTCTTGACGATGGAGCTTATCCCCCACCGTCTCACTGGTTAACGGAAAGCAATGCCTAGTATTCTTAGTTTGCTACGATTTGGTACCGCTCTCGCAGCCCGCACCGAAACAGTGCTTTACCCCTAGGCAGCCCATCGTTAACCGCTGCGCCTCAACGCATTTCGGGGAGATCCAGCTAGCTCCGAGTTCGATTGGCATTTCACCCCTAACCACAACTCATCCGCCGATTTTTCAACATCGGTCGGTTCGGACCTCCACTTGGTTTTACCCAAGCTTCATCCTGGCCATGGTTAGATCACCCGGGTTCGGGTCCATAAGAAGTGACATGGAAACAAAAATATTATTTTTGTTCTTTTTCGCCCTATTAAGACTCGCTTTCGCTTTGGCTTCGGGTTTTTCCCTTAACCAAGCCACTCCTTATAAGTCGCCGGCTCATTCTTCAACAGGCACGCGGTCAAACTTAGAAAAAATATAAATCTTTTCCTGTTCTCCCACTGCTTGACAGCTTACGGTTTCATGTTCTATTTCACTCCCCTACAGGGGTTCTTTTTCACCTTTCCCTCACGGTACTATTTCACTATCGGTCATCCAAAAGTATTTAGCCTTACGAGGTGGTCCTCGCTGATTCACACGGGATTTCACGTGCCCCATGCTACTCGGGATAAGAATTGTTTTTAGTCATTTAACTTTAAACTACCGGACTTTCACCGTCTATGGTGCAGGATTCAGCTGCTTCGTCTAGCTAAATATTCTATTTGAATTAATAATAGTTTTTTATCAGGTAAGTGATTCAAAAACATATTTTTTTTAACAAAAACAAATACTCTAAAAAACTTTGTTTCTTCCCACAACCCCGATTCGAAAATATCGAATCGGTTTAGGCTGTTCCCAGTTCGCTCGCCGCTACTACGGGAATCGCGTTTGCTTTCTTTTCCTCCGGCTACTAAGATGTTTCAATTCACCGGGTTGTCTCTTTCCTTTCTATGAATTCAAAAGGAAGTACAAGAGGTTACCCTATTCGGGAATCTCCGAATCATTGCTTGTTTCCAGCTCCTCGAAGCGTTTCGTCGGTTTCCACGCCCTTCATCGTCTTTGGATGCCTAGGTATCCACCGTAAGCCTTTCTATCTTTGACCTTTTCTTTTATAAAAGTCTTTTAAAAGGTTTTCTAACAAAAACTGAAACAAAAGTAGAAACCTGACAAAAACAAAAATATTATTTTTGTTTTTGTTTCAATTCTTATTTTTGTCAGCATTTTTGATGCTTTTTAAATTCTAAACAAACCTTAAACAAACCGAAGGTTTATCAGGGTTTGTAAATATTTTCGCTACAAAGGTTTTTGTTTGATAGTTTACCTTTTTTATTAGATTTTATAAATTTTTTTTTGGTAAGATTTAAATGAGAAAATTAAAAATCTTTACAATATAATTTTTTGTAAAGGCTTTTAATTTTTTTAATTCTCAACACTCTTACAATATCCTGAATACTAATATTCTGTCAATCCAGTCCGCCTCTCTATAAATTGTATTCTATATTTTTTAACTATAATGTTTTCAAAATTTTTACGTAAAATTCAATAGTATATATATCATCTATTAAAGGTTTAAAAAATATAGTTCAAATAGTAAATCTAAAACGACTTTTGTACTTTTAAGGGATACGAAAGTTTAGTTTTACAACTATTTTTTTACATCACAATTAAATAATAACGATTATTTAAGAAAGAATGGCTTTATACTTGCCAAAGTACCAAAAATTTGAGTCGTTAAATCTTAGTAGGGATAATTGTGTGGGAAACTTGTCTTTTTCGGCCAAAAATTATTAAAGACTGGTTTTGTTTTAATATTTTTTTGTTTTAAACGTAGTTTTTCTAAGTTTTCTAACACTGACAAAAAAAGCGAAGCTTTTTTTGTTTCAAACGAAGTTTTTGCAAGTTTTCCTTTGGAAAACCTCTGGAAAAACTTTGGAAAACAATTATCTCCCTTCTAACAAAAACTACGTTTTTGTTAGAGATCATGGTTCGATCATTCTGATCCAACAATTATTACGCATAGCGCAATCATGGTTTTCTAACACTGACACTCACTTCACTTTTTTTGTTTCAAACGTAGTTTTGTTCGAAAACAAAGAATTATTTTTTAAAAGAAGGTTTTGGACTCGAACCCCAAAGTATACCTTGCCCGTCACTATGCTTTTTGGATCTGATGAATCTCTTAGAACATTTATGGTTTTTTCTGCGAAGTAATAAGAATATTCACGCATAATAATTGTTTTTCTCCGTTTTTATCTTTGTGCTATAACAATCGGACTTTCTAAGCCATTTATTAGCAATACTGCTTTGTAAAATTCGACTTTAAAATCCTCTTGGTAATTTATTTTATTTTGGCCAATTGTTGATAAAGGAACACTTCTTTTCGTAGTATTTACGCGATTTCTTTGTTCCGTTATAGATAAGTTTTCTGCTTCAAAAGGTTCACCAATTACGTTAAAAATCGATTTAAACAAATCTTTGATTTCTGCAGAATTTTGACCAAAAACCGTTGTTTTAAAACGTTTATCACTACTTACATAATTATATCTTTGAGTACCGTAACGATATGTTTTATTTAAGATAGTTACACATTTTGCTTTTACTTTTTAAATAATTTATGTATTGTTCAGTTAAATCCTCGTTTCTTTTATTTAATTTTACTTTTATTTCGGATCTTCGAGCAACAAATATCATTTTTGTTGGAAGTTGAATCCCATTTGTAGTGCAACTCACCTACGATTTGAAGTGATACTTCTTGCGCGATTTATTGAATTAGTTCTTTCTTCAAGCCATTCAGAAACTCTTTGATTTAATCTAATTGATTATTTAAAAGCTGTTTTATTGTTTTTGGTAAGGATTTTACTGCAACTAAAATTTGGCCTACCGTGGTGCTTATGTAAGTTGTGCTTAATATTCTTTCACCTACACCTGTAACTCTCGTACCAAGTAGCGGTAAAACCGTTGAGTTGTAAAATAATTCACCTGCTGCTATTATAGCTTCCGTCTGTGTAGTTAATTCGCTTGTAATGTTAAACAATGGAGCTTCAAAAGAGTCTGCTAGATAGGTTTTTAAATCTGTTTCCGCACTTTCTACGCTTTCTAAAACTTTAGTTAAACTCTCTGATATTAAGCGTTTTACTGATACCGAGATTTCTTCTAATAAGCTCTCTAATCTTAAAGATCTTTCTGTTATCTTATTTTGAATAAACGTATTTATTTGGTTTATTAGTGTTTCTATCGTATTGAATTAACGATTAAACTGAAGTAATAAAAGTTGTCGATTGTCTAAAAAAGTTGTCGATTGTCTAAAATTGTATAAGTCCATTTCTCGAAGTTCTCTCGACCTTCCGTTTCCAGCGAAGAAAAATTAGCTATTAATAAATCTCTTAAACGACGAAACTGAGTGTTAATCAAGTGACTTAAAATGTCCAACTTTGCTTTAATTTCTGCAGAACAATACTCTAACTCGATCGATATTGATATTAAAATCTGGCTGTTTTTTCTCTCTTGTTCAAAAAGTGTCTCCAAAGAAGGTGTTATCAAAATGTCGCCTTGCGTTACTCGATCTATAAATATAGATGTTTGAGCATTTATAAAATGAGATAAATAATGCCGCTCTATGTTTTCGTCATCACCTTGAGTTAAAAGTTGAGGTAATGGTCCTAAACGATCTAGTTCTCTACGAGTGGACGGATTTTGTCTTAAGAACCTTTTTGTATTGTTTAGAATCTGTCTTTCATTTACTAAACAATTACGAGCTGTGCTTTCTACAATAGAAAGATTTGAAACTAAAGGATTCACCTTTTTAGTTTTAGTTCGTACCACAAGATTTTTAATTTTTTTTTGCTATACACACTATAGTGCGTATAGTATACACTGAAAAAAGTTTTTAAACAAGTTTTATATATTAATTTGTTTTTTATAAAAACTTTTTTAATTAAAAAGATTTTTTTAAATAAAAGTTTTATGTTATAATAAAAATATTATAAAGATTAAAAAAGTTTATGTCTCTTGAAAACAAAAAAAACTAAGAGCCTTTACAAAAAATTATATTGTAAAATTAGAAGAGAGGCGGACTGGATTGACAGAATATTTGTCTTTTAAAACATTAACAACTTCGTTAAGTCTAAAAAACGTCAGATCGTTGGATTAAAATCGTCAAAACACAAAATACCTAAATTTTTTAAACTTTTTGACCGTTTTTCATTTTAAAACGAAATTTATTTTTGGTTTTTATCAAAAATCTTAAACAAACCTAAAATTAAATTTGCAAATAAAAATATTATTTGAAACACTGATCTTACAAAAAAAGCCTGACCTGACAAAAACCTGACACCCTAACAAAAACTTAACAAAAACAAAGTTGAAACAAAAAAAGCTCTACAAAAATAATATTTTTGTCTCAAGCTTTTTTGTCAGGTTAAGTTTTTGTTAAAGTGTTGGTTTTTGTTTTTACAAAATAAAATTAAGATTTTATGTAAAATTTTTGTATTTAAAATCTTAAAAAACAAAAATTTAAGTCTATAAATTTTTAAATAAAAAGGAGTTTTTTCTATTATGGGCGTTTATAAAAAAATTAAAAAAGTTTTCAGCTCTTTTCACGGAAAATTGCTATCAAAAAAAAATGAGAACTCTGAACCTTCGCCCTCAAATGAGCTAACAGCGGAAACGGTTTACGGCGCTGTAGCAGGAGCCACTAAAGGCGTCGCGGAAGTTGTTTCCAAGGGCACTACAAAAGAAAATGTTAATCAAGTTTGTTCTTTATGTAAAAGACCTCACGAGACCGTAGAAGAAATTATGACTCGTAATATTGCACTGGGTACGGCTGCTGGAACAACTTTTGGAGCAGTTAGGACAATGTTAAGGGCATCAATGGAAACAGCACGAGAAGCACGTAATTTGGCAGATAAAGCATACCCTGTCAGAAGTATGCCTGGTTTTCATTTGACTCTGACAGATAAACAAAGTAATGTGCGTAAACCATTACCAATTTTTCGTCGCAAAAAATTAGGGGATTAAATGGCAAACAGAATTATTTTAAATAGGCAAAATGATAAAATAACAAAAGGTTACTTTATCTTTATTTTTATAATTTTGCCTGTAACTTTAACCGCTAGTCGTTTTATTTTTTTAGTAGTAAAAAAAAAAATTTTTATAAGTAGAAGTTTTCAAAAAAAAGTTAATAAAAAATTAAAAAAAAATTCAAAAAAAATTACTAATTTAAAAAAGTTTTTTAATGTATTAGCTTTTTTTTTATTTTTTTTTAATTTTTTAAATGTAAATTTGTCAGAAAACCTGTTTTTACTTAAAATACTAAATAATGTTTTATCACAATTTGGCCTTTTTTTTTATTACAGGTTTGGTTTTATTTTACCAATTTTTGTAAACAATTTAAGAATTTTAGAAAAAAGTCCTTTCGGTGTTATTTTTACAACTTTCTTAATAAATTGGAATTATCAATTAATAAAAATTATTAAGTATTTTCATAAGTTAATTAAAAAAATTTTTAATAAGTCTGAGAGAATGTATATTTTGTCTGCTTTATTTCAAATTTTTTGTAATTTTATAATAATTCTTTCAGGAGTTTTAATTTGGTTTAGCATCCTCCTTGAATTTTTGTTAAGTACTGGATCACTTTCTATTTTTTTTACGGAATTTTCTTTAATTTTTCCAAATATTTTTTCAAAAAATATTGTTTTTTTACCAAAAAAAGTAATAAAAAGTATAAAGACAGTAACTTTTTTTATAATTGTTAAACAAAGAAACGAGTTTCTTGCTTGTGATACAAAATTAAAAAAAGTTATTTATATTTCAAGCAAATCTATGCTTTATATCGCATGGGTTTTTTATGTTCAAAAAATAGTTAAATCCTATTATAGTTTTTCTTTAAAAAGTTTATAAATATTGAAAAACCGGTAACAAAAACTGAAACACTGACACTCTAACAAAAACTTGAGACCTGGCAAAAAAAGCTTAACAAAAAAAGCCTGACCTTGACAAAAAATGATGACAAAAAAAGCCTGACACTGATTTTGTTTCAAGCGAGTGTCAAGCATAGCAATGACAAAAACAAAAATATTATTTAAAACAAAAAAATGTAAAGACTGACCTAACAAAAATAATATTTTTGTTAGGTCTCAAGCTTTTTTTGTTAGGCATTTTTTGTCAGGTTTTTGTAAGGTCAGTCTTTACATTTTTTGTCAGTCTTTCAAACGTAGTTTTTGTTAAGTTTTTGTTAGGGTGTCAGGTCAGTATTTTTGTCATAAAAAAAAATGCATTTTTTGTTAAGTTTTTGTTAGAACTTTGTTTAAGATTTTAACTGCATTTTTTGTTAGATTTTTGTCCTAATCGGGCCTTACAAAAACAATATTTTTGTTTGACCCTAAACAAAGAATACAGCAATTTTTTTATAATGTATTAGTAATTTTTGGTTGTAAGATATCGTTTTGTTTTACAAGTTGAGTCCAACCTAATCCTTGAAGTGATTGATTTCGTCGTAAAGGACGTGTTACAAGTTCTAAAATATCTCGTGAATTTGTAAAACCATGAATTTGAGCAAAGGTAAATTCTACTGACCATTTAGTACTAATTCCTCGAGCTTCTAATGGATTTGCATGGGCCATTCCAGTAATAGCTAGATCGGGTTGAAGATCTCGTATTCGCTGAATTTGATTGTAATTGTCTGGTTTTTCTACAATTCGAGGCATCGGTACATTCATTTCATGACAAGTCTTTTCTAATAAAGCGAGTTCACTTGCTTGAAATCGTTTGTCCATATAAGGAATACCAATTTCGTATACGATCATGCCACAACGTATTAAAAATCTAGCTAAGGAAACCTCTAATAGATTGTCTCCCATAAAAAAAACAGATTTTCCTTTAACTAACTCTAAATATTCTTTTAAACCTTTCCAGATGGTAGTTTCACGTTCGTCAAGACCATGTGGCTGTATACCAAAAACAGAACAAATTTTTTCAATCCATGCACGTGTGCCATCAGGTCCGATTGGAAAAGGGGCTCCAATAAGTTTACATTTTTGTCGACGCATCAAAGTGGTGGCTGTTCTACTTAAAAAAGGATTTACACCGCAAACATAAACTCCTTCTCCTAAAATAGGAAGATCAGTATATCGTTGAGATGGGAGCCAACCAGAAACTGTAATTCCTTGTTTTTCAAGTTCTAATGTTAGTTGAGTTGTTACTGTACTTGGTAATGAACCAAAAAGAACTAATGGAGGGTGATTCGTTTTGTTTATAGGAAGTGGTGACACTGACCCTGACTTTGCATTTTTTGTTTCAAACAGAGTTTTTGTCTCAGGTTTATTAGAAGTTTCATTTTTTGATTCTTTTTGTGCAGGAGATTTTTTTGCAAATTGAAAAAAATTTTGTACTAATGTATTCTTTAAAAGTTTCTGATTTTGCCCTTCTTTTAATCCAGATAAAAACGTTTTTGTTTGAGTGGTGTTTTTATTTTTAGAGCCCTGTCCCATTGCAAGTAAAGGCAAATCACTTGAGCGGCGCTCTACAGGAACTTCGTTTGAAACAAAAAAAGCTTCGCTTTTTTTGTCAGTGTTAGAATTCACATTTTTTTCTTTTGTTGGACATCGATGTGCCATTGCAGCTAAAACTGTGTCTTCACCTTGAGTAAAAGCATAGTCTAAACCATTTGCTCGAGCAACAACAAGAGGTATTCCAATTTCTGCTTCTAATCGAGGAGCCATGCCCTCTAAATCCATTTTAATAATTTCTGTAGTACAAGTACCAATCCAGACAATTACGCTAGGGTTTCTATCTTGTTTTATTTGCAAACAAAGACGTTTTAATTCTTTATAGTCATTCAGTTGTGCTGAAATATCTCCTTCTTCTAATTCGGCCATTGCATATCGAGGTTCTGCAAAAATCATTACCCCTAAAGCATTTTGTAAGAAATACCCACAAGTTTTTGTCCCTACAACCAAAAAAAAGCTATCTTCGATTTTTTGGTATAACCAAGCTACACAGCTAATAGGGCAAAAAGTATGGTAATTTCCAGTTTCACATTCAAAAGTTAATTTTTCAGATAAGGCTGTAGACATACTTTTAATTTTCTCCCTTCACTTTTCTTCTCGAAAGAGAAGAAACTAGATAAAACAATTTTTTTGCAGAATTCTAATAAATTTGAGACAAAATTTGATAAAATTGCAGTTATGACAAAAATACTGACCTGACCTTGACAAAAAATGTTTTACATTTTTTGTTTTAAATAATATTTTTGTTTTTGTTTCAAAATGCTTTGCTTTTTTTGTTTCAAAAAGCTTAACCTGACAAAAAAAGCTTAACAAAAATCTTATTTTTGTTAAGCTTTTTTTGTCAAGCATTTTTTGTTTTAAATAGTATTTTTGTTTCAAATGCCTAACACTGACAAAAAATCTGAAACATTTGAAACAAAAATATTATTTTTGTTTTTGTTTCAAAAGCTTGAGACAAAAAAAGATTCTCTTTTTTTGTTAGGCGATATTAGTAGCTTTATTTTTTATGTAAAAACAAAAAAAATAAAGTATTTGAAACACTGACAAAAAATGTAAAACATTTTTTGTTTCAAACTTGAGACCTGACAAAAAAAGTTTCACTTTTTTTGTTTCAAACTTCGTTTTTGTTAAGTTTTTGTTAAGTTTTTGCTAAGTTCTTGTAGTCCCTTTTGAAAATAATTTTTAAACCATCATAAAATCCAAAACATCTTCACTTGATTCATTTTGATTTTTTTGGGGATTTAAATAGAAATCAGAGAGTAAGCTAAACAACTCACGATCTCCCAATTCTCTTGGAACAACACCTTCAGGTTGTGATAACAATTGATCAGCAATATTTAAATAAAAATCACAAACATAATTTAAAGAGCTTTCAGATTCTGCCATTTCAAATAAAGTTTTTCCTTTTACACGTGAAATTCTTATGTCTTCAATTAAAGGTAAAACTTCTAAAACAGGCATTGGGCAAGCTTCTACATATTTATCAATTAAATCACGCTTTGCTGTTCGATTACCTACTAATCCAGCTAATCGTAATGGATGAGTACGTGCTTTTTCACGAACCGAAGCGACAATTCGATTTGCAGCAAATAACGCATCAAATCCATTGTCAGTAATAATTATGCAATAATCTGCATAATTTAAAGGAGCAGCAAATCCCCCACAAACAACATCACCTAAAACATCAAACAGAATAACATCATATTCATAAAAAGCATTTAATTCCTTTAATAATTTTACTGTTTCACCAACAACATAACCTCCACAACCTGCACCTGCAGGAGGACCACCGGCTTCTACACAATCGACTTCACCATAACCTTGGTATATAACATCCTCAGGCCAAACATCCTCATAATGATAATCTTTTGCTTGTAAAGTATCGATAATTGTTGGAATTAAAAAACCCGTTAATGTAAAAGTACTGTCATGTTTTGGATCACAGCCAATTTGTAAAACTTTTTTACCACGTCTTGCTAAAGCGATAGAAATATTGCAACTTGTTGTTGATTTTCCAATACCGCCTTTCCCGTAAACTGCTAATTTCATATAAATCTCTCCTAAAAAATGTTGTTTATTGATACCTAAATTTTCTAAGGTTTATTAATGCTTTAATTTGTCTAGTTGAATAAATCTTTAACAAAGACTTGACAAATCTGAATAAATCTTCTATGAATGCTTTTGTTTTACGTAATAAAACAACAGCAACCATGATATCCCTTCGGGATATAATTGTTTTCCTTCGGAAAACCATGATTGGGCAAAGCCCAATAATTATTTCCCTTATCTTTTCCCGTGGAAAAGATACAGAAATCATGCAAACTTCTAAAAAAACTTGAAACAAGCACTAAAACAAAAACCTATCAAAACTCGGCTTACAAATCTTAAACAAACCTTTGCAGTTATGACAAAAATCAGATTTTTGTCATAACTGCAAAGGTTTGTCAAGATTTGTACGTTCTACAAAAATAATATTTGAAACATTGACCTGACAAAAAAAGCCTGACAAAAATAAGATTTGAAACAAAAAAAGCAAAGCTTTTTTTGTCAGGTTTCAGCTTTTTTTGTTTCAAATGCCTAACAAAAAAAGCTTCGCTTTTTTTGTCAACCATTTTTTGTCAGGTTTTTGTCAGGTCAGGTTTGGTATTTTTGATAAAAAAGTTTTTATCAGATTTTTTATGCAAAGCAAAGTGCTGTATCTTTTCTTCTTTAGATCGCAAATAAAAAATATTAGTTTATTTCAAGTTTTAACATTCCATACATCAAAAAGAAACCAAACTCGATGTAAGAAGCTAATGTTTAGGATGTATGGCTTACAAATCGAAGATTTGTTTGTTCCACGATAAAAGATTCTTTTGATAGCAATATTAAGCACAAATACTTGTTTCTTGTTTTTTAATTACTTGATGACTGTATAAAAAAGCAACCTTTTAAATAGTTATCAAAACAATTTATTTGTCTGCAGTTTTCTAATAAAAACCTAAACACTGACAAAAAATGTAAAACATTTTTTGTTTCAAATGCAGTTATGACAAAAAATGCAGTTAAAATCTGAAAGATTTTAAAAGCACGATACTACTGACCTGACCTTGACAAAAAATGCCTAACAAAAATCTGACCTGACAAAAAAAGCTTAACAAAAAAAGAGAATCTTTTTTTGTCTCAAGCTTTTGAAACAAAAACAAAAATAATATTTTTGTTTCAAATGTTTCACATTTTTTGTCAATGTTTCAAATATGATTTTTGTTAGATTTTTGTTTCTCTTTTTGTCTCAAGTTCTTGTAGAATTTCACCCAAAGCTTCTTTTCATTATTTTGTTTCTCTTTGTACTTATTTTATAAGCATTTGTTTATAAAAATCAAATATAAGTTTTACTTTTTTTATTATAAAATAAGATATGAGCGAAATTTAAAAATAAAGAATTATTATTAAATTTAAATATTGTTTTTATAAAAAATATAGCAATTAAATATTTTTTTTAATAAAAATTTTACTATATAACAGATAAGACAATTCTATGTAATTTTTTATGATACTATAAAAATAATTAAATATTATAAATAAAGAAAAAATCATTTATTTATTTTTACCTCTTATAAAAAGTAAAAATACTATTTTATACTTTCATTCAAATTGAAAACAAAAGTATTTTTAGTTTATATAAAATTTTTTATTACTGTGAAATTGATTTCTATAATTAGAAAAAAAAAAATAAGATCTTTGTTAGAATTAAGATAATAAAAAAGGTCTTTCTTTTTTGCTTAATTCTAAAAATCTTTTGTTTAAAGTTTTATTTTTTGCTTCCTTCTAAGTTTTACAAATATTTTTAAATTTTAAAAATTTTGAGATATTACCTGTCTATAAAATAAGTAGATACAAAAAACACTGCCAAAAACGTAACAAAAAACTAACCTTACAAAAAAAGCAAACCATTTTGAAACAAAAACCTGACAAAAAAAGTTTCACTTTTTTTGTTTCAAATATTATTTTTGTTTTTGTGAGGTCAGATTTTTGTTTCAAATTTTATTTTTTTTCAAGTTTGCAGTAAAACAAATTTGTAATATTTTAATTTAGTTCAAGTAAAGATGCAAAATTGATGAAAATTAAAAAAAAAAAACCTTTGGGGACACAGACTTTAATTTTGCATTGAAAAGAGGGGAAAAACTAAACTTATCTTTTAAAAAAAGCTTCTGATTGATATTTATAAAAGTCTTTTTGCTGATAGGACTTTTTGCTATATAATCCAAAGCTTTAAAAACTTAAATTCAGGTAAAAGAAGGTCGTTTTATAACTATAAAAGTTTATATTTGAACAATCTTCAAGTAAAAAACCCAACCTATAAGGTTTCACCTTAGAGTAGGAAGAAACCACATCTATTTAAAAGCAAATTAGCTATTTTTATTTGCCTTTTTTGAGATTGTTGTCTTTTTACTTTTTTGAGCAAAGCCAAATCTGACCTGACAAAAACAAAAATAATATTTGAAACAAAAAAAGTTTCACTTTTTTTGTCAGGTTTTTGTTTCAAAATGCCTGACCTTTACAAAAAATGCTTGAGACATTGACAAAAAATGTGAAACATTTTTTGTTTCAAAAGCTTCGCTTTTTTTGTTGAGCTTTTTTTTGTCAGGTCAGTGTGTCAAATGAAGTCTTTGTTAAAACTCCATCACTTTTAAGTAAAGATGATGTTAAAAAAAATTGCAGGTTTAATAATAAGCTTTTAACAAAAATCTCTAACAACAAAATTGATAAAAATACAAAACAAAAACCACTTGAAACAAAAACCTAACAAAAAATCTAACAAAAAATGCCTAACAAAAAAAGCTTCGCTTTTTTTGTTAGGCATTTTTTGTTAGATTTTTGTCAGTGTTTGAGGTTTGTTTAAGATTTTAACTGCATTTTTTGTCAGATTAGTCAAGATGTAAAAAAGATAATGTTGTATCCCTTAAAAAAATACAAGATTATTTCAATTTTTGTTAAAAACTTTTTGTCTTTAGGTTTATTATTAAACTTGATAATACACTAAAAAAAATCCTGAACTATTTATATTTAACCTTATGGACTTTTTAAAGATTCAAACTTTGTTAGGAAATTTTTCTTTCTCTATTTTATTTATATTAATGCTATTTTTTTTTATTGAATCAAACTTTAAATGGATTTCAAAATTTCACTCCTTAGCTTTTTTTGGAATAATAGCAGCCAATATATCATTAACTTTGTTACTATTATTTCGCTGGGTGGAAGAAAATCACTTTCCATTGAGTAACTTATATGAATCACTTATTTTTTTATCTTGGAGCTTTACAACAATTCATATTGTTTTAGAAAAAATAACTGATAGTAAAATAATTGGTGTTGTTATTTCGCCAATTTCATTATTCACTAATGCTTTTGGGAATTTTAGTTTACCTTCTGAAATGCAAAAAGCTAGTTCTTTAGTACCAGCACTGCAATCTAATTGGTTAATGATGCATGTTACTATTATGATGTTGAGTTATGCTGCATTAATAACCGGTTCTTTATTTGCTTTTTGTTTTTTAATTATAACGCATTTTGAAAACAAGAAAGCTCTGACAAAAAAAGCAAAGCTTTTTTTGTTTCAAAATGATTTTGCTTATGTTAATGATGTAACGGGTCTGGAAACAAGTACAGATTTTGATAAAGAAGCAAAGGTTTCTTTAAGGTCTATTTCAAACGATTATTCTAAAATTTCTACCAATCTTGATAATTTAAGTTATCGGACTTTAGGTCTTGGGTTTCCGCTTTTAACTATTGGTATTTTATCCGGAGCGGTTTGGGCCAACGAAGCTTGGGGTTCGTACTGGAGTTGGGATCCAAAAGAAACATGGGCCTTTATAACTTGGCTTATTTATGCTATTTATTTACACACTCGAATAACAAAAGGTTGGCAAGGTACAAAACCTGCTCTTATAGCAAGTATAGGTTTTATAGTTGTTTGGATTTGTTATCTTGGTGTTAATTTATTAAGTAAGGGTCTTCATAGCTATGGTTGGGTTCAATCTATTACCAATAATGTATAAAAAGCTTTTTTAATTTTGTGAATAATAATTTTCAATATTATTTCTTTCTAAAGCTTTCTTTTTAAGTCGATTAAGGTTTTTTTATAATAAGAGAAACTTATATATAACAGTTTTTACAAAAAAAGCTGAAACCTGACAAAAAAAGCAAAGCTTTTTTTGTCAGGTTTCAGCTTTTTTTGTTTATAAGTTATTTACTTAATTTGGTAGCAAAAATTATTTTATTTTTGTAACTGTAAAATTTGGAATTCAAACAATTAGCGTGACAAAAAAAGCCTGACAAAAAAAGCGAAGCTTTTTTTGTTAAGCTTTTGAAACAAAAAATGTTTCACATTTTTTGTCAGTGTTAAGCTTTTAACGATTTTAATAATCGTTTTACGAACAATTTTTCTCATATTTTTGTTTATATTACAAATTATTCGTATTATACTCTTAATTCTTGTAATTATTATTACTCTTCTCTACAACAATGAGCACAGTACATTATCTTGATTTACCCAAGGTTTTGGGCTTGCTAAAAAATACGGTAAAGGTTAAGTAACTGTGAAACTTTTTATCTGGACTTTAATAAGCTTTTTTTTAATAATTACTCTTTTTCTAGGAAGGCTTTATCAATATCAATAAGACCAAAAGTGAAACCTGACCTGACAAAAACCTGACAAAAAATGCTTTACATTTTTTGTTTTAAATATTATTTTTGTTTTTGTTTCAAAATGCCTGATAAAAAAAGCGAAGCATTTTTTATCAGTGTTTCAGATATTATCTTTGTTAGTTTACATCAACAGGTAAAACCTTTGTTAATTGACGTCAATAGGTAAAACAAATAGAAAAATACTTTGTTTAATTTTTGATAAGGTTATACTCATTTTTTGGTGCCCTACTCTACCAAAATCTTAAACAAAATTCTAACAAATTAAAAATTTTTTCCCATTCAATCAAAGCAAGTTTTGTCTTATTGTTTTTGGTTTTACTTTAAGAAAGCGATTATCCGGCATCGAAGGCCTGACAAAAAAAGCTGAAACAAAAAAAGCCTGACAAAAAAAGCTGAAACAAAAAAAGCCTGACAAAAAAAGCTGAAACAAAAAAAGCAAAGCTTTTTTTGTCAGGCTTTTTTTGTTTCAGCTTTTTTTGTATTTTTCTTCCTTGAATAAAAAAAGTCTTATTTTATAAGAAATTGAAAAACCAAATTTAATTAGAAAAGTAAAAGAAATATCAAATTTTAATATAAAAATAAAAACAGTCAAAAAATAGGAAACAGAAATGAGAAAAAAGCTGTTTTATAGCTTATATTTAAGGTTTATATAAGGTATAAAAACCTTAAAATAAAAAGAGTTTATAAAATACTGTAGATATTTTAAATAAATCTTAGGACAAGGAGAATAAATTTTTAGATAAAAAATATAAAATTTCGTTGAACATAAATCAGTGTTACAAAAAAAAAATTAAAATCAACTTTGCGAAAAAACGAAACGATAAAAAAATTCAATATAAAAAATTTTCTCATAATTAAAAATCAATAATAAAACTTTTTATTGGCTTACAAATCTTTTATAAAAACTTGTTTTTATAAAAGATTTGTAAGCCATTTAACATTACATACATAGCCTGACAAAAAAAGCTTAACAAAAATAAGATTTGAAACAAAAAAAGCCTGACAAAAAAAGCTTTGCTTTTTTTGTTTCAGCTTTTTTTGTCAGTGTTTCAGGTTTTTATTTTTAATCTCTGAGAACTTTAATTTAAAAATAAAAAGTAAAAAACCTTTAACCTATAAAAATAATTATTAAAATAGTCCAAGAGTTAAAGAAATATCAATAGGTAATGTAGCACCAATCCCTAACCAAATAGAAGCTACTGTACCAATTAAAAAAACAGCAGTTGCAACAGGTCGACGGAAAGGGTTTTGAAATTTATTAATATTTTCAATAAAAGGAACAACTATTAAACCTGCTGGTACGGCTGCCATTGCTAAAACTCCTAATAATTTATTAGGAACAGTTCGTAAAATTTGAAATACAGGGTAGAAATACCACTCAGGCAGAATTTCTAAAGGTGTAGCAAATGGGTTTGCAGGTTCACCAATAACTGCTGGATCTAAAACAGCTAATCCAATAATACTTGCAAAAGTTCCTAAAATAACTACTGGAAAAATGTAAAGTAAATCATTGGGCCAAGCGGGCTCACCATAATAATTGTGACCCATTCCTTTAGCTAATTTAGCTTTTAAAACTGGATCTGATAGGTCTGGTTTTTTTGTTACAGCCATAAAAATTGATCTCCTTTTTTTAACAAAGCTCCACAAAATAATTATTTTGTGGAGCTTTGTTTCAATATTATAACATCGCTTTGCTGACAAAAACTTAACCTGACAAAAAAAGCTTAACAAAAATACACTTCTTATTTTTGTCTCAAGCTTTTTTTGTCAGGTTAAGTTTTTGTCAGCAAATTTATAAGGCTTACAAAAACAAAGATGAAAAGTCGAGAAACCTTTAAACAAAATAGGGTTTTGTTTAAAGGTTTGTCTCAATTTTGTTAAAGTTTTTGTTAGATGTCATTTGTTTGTAATACTTCTATTTTCCATATCTTACTTTTTAACCTTTCTTGGTAAAAAATAAACAATAACACACTAACCTGACAAAAAAAGCTTCGCTTTTTTTGTTTCAAATCTTACATTTTTTTCAGGTTTTTGTTAGTGGTGTATTTTTCTAGTACACTTATAATTTCTTGGTTTCAAACTCTAACCTGACAAAAAAAGCTTAACAAAAAAAGCAAAGCTTTTTTTGTCTCAAGCTTTTTTTGTTTCAAATCGTTTTTGTATTTTTGTTTCACAATACTTTTTTAGATAAAAACTTTTTACTAAATGCAAATAAGAGGCAAAGGCAAGAAACCTTAAAAATTAAAAGTTATGGAGCAATTTAAGTGTGCCTTAAGGTTTGTATGAAGTGTGACAAGAATTAAAGTAAAAAAAAGTTAACCTGACAAAAAAAGCGAAGCTTTTTTTGTTTCAAATGGCTAACAAAAATAAGATTTTTTTGTCAGGTCATACTTACAAATAAAAGATAAGAAGATGAAACATTTTTTGTCAGTGTTTCATCTTGGAATTTTATCAATTTTTTATTTTTTTGTTTAAAGTGGTCCTGAAATTCCTTGTTTTCTAATCATTAAGAAATGCATAAGCATAAAAACAGCTGTTGCTAATGGTAAAACGAAAGTGTGAAGACTATAAAATCGAGTTAAAGTTGATTGACCTACTCCAACACCTCCACGTAATAACTCTACAATTGTTGAACCAACTACAGGAATAGCATCAGGTACACCGGTTACAATTTTTACAGCCCAATAACCTACTTGATCCCAAGGCAAAGAATATCCAGTTACACCAAAAGAAACAGTACAAACTGCCATAATAACTCCAGTTACCCAAGTTAATTCACGAGGCTTTTTAAAACCACCTGTAAGGTAAACTCTGAAAGTATGTAAAATCATTGTTAAAACCATCATACTAGCTGACCAACGATGGATTGAACGAATCAACCAACCGAAGTTTACGTCTGTCATAAGGTATTGTACAGAAGCAAAAGCTTCTGCTACTGTTGGACGGTAATAGAAAGTCATAGCAAAACCAGTCGCTACTTGTACTAAGAAACAAGTAAATGTAATACCACCTAAACAATAAAAAATGTTTACATGAGGTGGCACATATTTGCTTGAAATATCGTCAGCAATCGATTGAATTTCTAAACGTTCTTCGAACCAATCATAAACTTTGCTCATAAAAGAGAATTTCCTATAAAAAATATAATCACAATTAGGCTTACTTATTTGTTTGTTTTATTGAAAATTGAAAAAAAAAAAACTGAAACACAAAAAAAGTTTTCAAAGGGATCCCTAAAGAAACCTACAAGAAGTTGAGACAAAAATGCAGTTATGACAAAAAAGGTTTTTTAAAGGTTTTCTGTCTCTTTTCTTTATCTTTTCTTGTAGAAAAGATAAAGAAAAGAGACAGAAAAGATAAAGAAAAGATAAAGAAAAGTGTTTTTGAAACAAAAAATGTTTCACATTTTTTGTCAGTGTTTTAAATTTTTGTTTTAAATTTTTGTTTTAAATATTATTTTTGTTTCAAATGCAGAGCATTTTTTGTAAGATTTCAGTTTTTGTCAGTGTTTAAAGTTTTTGTAGAGCTGAACTTGTATAAAAGCTTTGTTCTTGTTTCAATTTTTTGTCAAGATTCGGAAAAGAATCATTTTATTAGATAATTGTTCAGAAACTAACTTCACAAAAAAAGTTATATTAATGACCTTCTTTTTTTTAAAGAAGTATTACATCATTTTTATCTTATTCTGAAATGTAAAAAGTGAAAAAAATTCAATGAAACAACGCAAAACTATTTACTTACATTATAGAAAATAATAATGGAGTTTTGAACTTTTAATTCAGAGACTCAAAATATAAACATTATTTTTATTTTATCATGGTTTTCCTTCGGAAAACAATTATTTCTGTATCTTTTTCTGACAAAAACGCAGTTTTTGTAGGGCCCTTTAGGGACCCCTTATCTTTTGATTGTATCTTTTCTTTGTATCTTTTCTTGCAGAAAAGATACAAAGAAAAGATACAATCAAAAGATAAGAGGAATCATGGATTCTTCATTTTTGTTCGGAATTAGTCTACTAATATCTGAAGGACATCTAAACAAAATTCCAATAAAAAAGAAGCAAAACAATAATAAAAGTTGAAACAAAAACATCGTGTTTATCATGATATCCCTTCGGGATATCATTATTTTCCTTATCTTTTCTGAAAGAAAAGATACAAAAAGATACAGAAACATGATTTCCTTAAGGGTTAAGGGGCTTACAAATAAAAGATAAGAAGATGAAACAAAAATCTTATTTGAAACACTGACCTTTACAAAAAATGTTTTACATTTTTTGTAAAGGTCAGGTTAAGTTTTTGTTTCATCTTTTTATCTTTTATTTGTAAGCCCATTTAGAAAGAAATAGTCAGTATTTTTTAGAAAAAAAATATTAACTAATCTAATGGTCGCATAGACAGAACAGGTTCGTTATCGCGGTTAATACCTTTTTCAAAACCAGCTGCTGCTGCACGAGCTCTTCCTGCATGCCATAAGTGACCAATAAAGAAGAAAAATGCTAAACAAAAATGAGATGTTGCTAACCAACTACGTGGTGATACAAAGTTTACTGCGTTAATTTCAGTAGCTACACCACCAACAGAGTTCAGAGACCCTAATGGAGCATGTGTCATGTATTCAGCTGCGCGTCTTTCTTGCCAAGGTTGGATATCATTTTTAAGTTTACTTAAATCTAAACCATTAGGTCCTCTTAGAGGTTCTAACCAAGGCCCACGGAAATCCCAGAATCGCATAGTTTCACCACCAAAAATAATTTCACCAGTTGGTGATCTCATTAAATATTTACCCAGACCAGTTGGACCTTGAGCTGAAGCTACGTTAGCACCAAGACGTTGGTCTCTAACAAGAAAAGTAAAAGCTTGTGATTGAGAAGCTTCTGGACCAGTTGGTCCATAAAATTCACTAGGGTAAGCTGTGTTGTTAAACCAAGACATGTTACAAGAAACAAAAGCCATTAGAGAAACAGCAGCAATACTATAAGATAGATAAGCTTCACCTGACCAAACAAGAGCACGACGAGCCCAAGCCCACGGCTTAGTAAGGATGTGCCATGTTCCACCAAAAATTAATAAAGTTCCAATCCAAATGTGTCCACCAATAATGTCTTCCATATTGTCAACACTTACAATCCAACCATCTCCACCAAATGGAGATTTTAATAAATATCCAAAAATAACTGCTGGACTAATAGTTGGATTAGTAATAGTACGTACATCACCACCGCCGGGAGCCCAAGTATCATAAACACCACCGAAGTAAAGTGCCTTCCATACTAAAAGCCAAGCACCAATTCCTAAAATTATTAAATGAATTCCAAGAATAGTAGTCATTTTATTTTTGTCTTTCCAAACATATCCAAAGAATGGAAAAGACTCTTCTAAAGTTTCAGGACCGATTAAAGAGTGATAAATACCACCAAAACCTAAAACAGCAGAAGAAATAAGATGAAGCACACCAGAAACAAAATATGGAAAAGTATTAATAATTTCTCCACCAGGACCTACACCGTATCCTAACGTTGCAAGGTGAGGTAAAAGAATAAGACCTTGTTCATACATAGGTTTTTCTGGAACAAAGTGTGCTACTTCAAATAAATTCATAGCACCTGCCCAAAAAACGATAAGGCCAGCGTGCGCTACATGCGCACCTAGCAACTTACCAGAAAGATTAATTAAGCGGGCGTTTCCAGCCCACCAAGCGAATCCTGTAGACTCTTGGTCGCGACCGCCTACACTTAAAGTACCATTAAAGAGCGTTTCCACGTGGTAATACCTCCTCAGGGAATACAAGTTTTTCATGTGGCTGATCTTGAGCAGCCATCCATGCACGAATACCTTCGTTTAAAAGAATGTTTTTTGTGTAAAAAGTTTCGAATTCAGGGTCTTCTGCTGCACGAATCTCTTGAGATACGAAATCATAAGCTCGTAAGTTTAAAGCTAAACCTACAACACCAAGTGCACTCATCCATAAACCAGTTACTGGTACAAATAACATGAAGAAGTGAAGCCATCGTTTGTTTGAAAAAGCTACACCAAAAATTTGAGACCAAAAACGATTAGCTGTTACAAAAGAATAAGTTTCTTCTGCTTGAGTTGGGTTAAATGCACGGAAAGTATTAGCACCATCACCATCTTCAAAAAGAGTATTTTCAACAGTTGCACCGTGAATCGCACAAAGTAAAGCAGCACCTAATACACCAGCTACTCCCATCATGTGGAAAGGGTTTAAAGTCCAGTTGTGAAATCCTTGGAAGAAAAGAATAAAACGGAAGATTGAAGCAATACCAAAGCTAGGAGCAAAAAACCAACCAGATTGACCTAAAGGGTAAATTAAAAAAACAGAAACGAAAACAGCAATAGGTGCTGAAAACGCAATAGCGTTGTAAGGACGAAGTTTTACTGAACGAGCAATTTCAAATTGACGTAACATAAAACCAATTAAAGCAAAAGCTCCATGAAGAGCTACAAATGCCCAAAGACCGCCTAATTGAAACCAACGAGTAAAATCACCTTGAGCTTCTGGTCCCCAAAGAAATAATAAAGAATGACCCATACTATTTGCTGGAGTTGAAACCGCAGCTGTTAAGAAATTACAACCTTCTAGGAAAGATGTTGCTAAACCGTGAGTATACCAAGAAGTTACAAAAGTAATTCCAGTTAACCAACCGCCTAAAGCAAAATATGCTGTAGGAAATAATAATAAACCTGACCATCCTACAAAAACAAAACGGTCACGTCGTAACCAATCATCTACTAAATCAAACCAACCACTTTTTTCTTGAGTTTTACCGATTGCTATAGTCATAGCGTAAATCTCCAAAATTACTTCTTTTTAATTTTCAATAAAACTTATTTTGTTATAAATTTTGAACAAAAATCTAATAAAAAAACTGACCTGACCTGACAAAAACTTGACAAAAAAAGTGAAACTTTTTTTGTCAAGTTTTTGTCTCAAATTTAAAATTATTTAAAAAAACACATCGAAACAAAATAAAAAAGAAAAGGAGAAACGGTATATAAAACAAAAAGAATGATATAAGTATTTTATTGTTAATCAATAAATAAATGTAAATAAATTTTATAATTTAGAGTAAAATATGAAAGAATTGTCTTTTATTTTTGATAAAAAAAAAACTAATTTCTAACAGAACTATTTACAAGGAAAATAAAAATTTTACTATTACTATTCTTAGTTTTAACGTTACTACTAATTTTTTTTATTTTGTAATAAAACTTAGGGTTTTCCAAAAACTGAAACAAAAGTATTTTTTTTGTTTCAATGACAAAAACGAAGTTTTTGTTAGGGTGTCAGGTTAGAAAACTTAGTATCCCTTCCAAAAACTTGAAACCAAAATATAATTTTTGTTAAGTTTTTGTTAGAAAACTACAAAAACTTTTGCTTCTTTGGGGCCCCTGCCCCATAACGACAAAAATTGAAACTTGACAAAAAATACTTTACATTTTTATCAGTGTCTCAAATATTATTTGAAACAAAAAAAGCTAAGCTTTTTTTGTCAGGTCCGTATTTTTGTTTGACTGTGTTTTTTTTCTTTAAGAGAAAATAAATAAAAATGTCTTTTTATAGATATTAAAAGCTTTATTTTTATGCAAAAATCGTTTTTACTAAAACACAATTTAATAAAAATCAAAAAAGTTATTTGTTTAAAACTATTTTTATTATAAAGTTCGTAATTTTTATTTTTCAACTTACTACTTTTTATTTTAAAATTAAAAGTAAAAATAAATAAAATAGTCTAGAAATAAAAGAATACAAATAATATTCAGAGCCTGCTGTAATTGAAAGACCATCAAAGACTAACTATGTAAACAAGTACGAACCCCCAAAAAATGAAATTACTAAAAAAAAAATTTTACACCTATCGGTATAGGAAGCGGAAGAGCTGAATTTAAAGATGCCTCTATCAAAAACATTATATTTGGCTCAATGGGTGTCTAATAGTATCAAAAGTAATGTAGGAAATTACGTAAACACATAAAATTTTTATCAAAATTACAAAGATCATAGGCCTCGTGGAACACACCTATTTCTGAAACACACCTATTTCAAAGAACATTTTCAAAACAACTTGAATAAGCTATGAATTCGTTCAATATAAAACTCGCCCGCAATAGGTTCAAAAAAAAGACGTGAATATTTGGGTATTGAATGTATAGATCTACCACTGTCTTCAGAAGAGCAAATATAAATGAGAGCTTTTTTTGGTACGACCAGACTCCAATCACTCTAAATAGTAGTGCAATCGTAAAGATTAATCATTAAAAAAAAACAAAGAAACAAAGATCACCCGGCTCGTATCTTTTCTATGCATGCGCTCTTAACCCTTCGAAAAGGCAAAGTCCGCAGTTTTGTTAGTTGTTTTACTTCGTAAAACTGGGTTAAAATCAAAGATTTTAAAAGCATAAGAAGTAAAACAACTAAAATAGGGTTTAAAAAATACAGTCTGCCATTATGCATGGAAATTAACTCTTTCTTGTTCATAGCAATCATCTGTACAATGCCTGGTTTTTTATAAACAGCTTTATATTTAAATAATATGACAAAACTTTTAGATTTTTATTGCTTTGATTATCTATAAGGCTTAAGAGTTGTGTTTCTTTAAATTCGTGTAGGTTAGTATCATCAATGCTAATGGCATCATAGGTTTCATCTAACCGACTAAAACCTTCTCTATGATTAACCATTAATGTTTTAAAATTGTTTTGTTTGACAAAAGCGGTAGAGAACTGAGTTTTTCCAATTCCACTTTTTCAAACTAAAACAAGAGTTTTTTGGTTTTTTTTTTAACCACTTCTGTAAATCTTGATCAATTTTAAAATCTTCCAACTACTGGACAAACCTTTAACAAAACAAAGTTGAAACAAAAAAAGCTTAACAAAAATAAAATTTGAAACAAAAAAAGCCTGACAAAAAAAAGCTTTAAACAAAAAAAGCCTGACAAAAAAAGCGAAGCTTTTTTGTTTAAAGCTTTTTTTTGTTTAAAGCTTTTTTTGTCAGGTTAGGAAATAATTATAATGGTATTGATCAACTACCTACTTTAAAAGCATCAATAAAAAAACCAAACATAATTCCTATCTTTAAATAATTAAGACTTTTCCAAATAATTTGATTATTAGAATAATACGAAATCCTCTGAAATATTACAAAAAAACGTTTTGCTTTGTTGTATAAAAGGAAATTTAAAAATTCCATAATAACCAATATTATAAAAATAATAAAACCATCCCAAAGAATAAAAGAACGTATTGTATTTAAAAACGTACCAAAAAGATTTCCAATTAAAAATCCAAAAAATAATGTAAATAAAGCAAAAGAAAAAACTTCTTTAAAAAAAGAATTTTTCCTTTTTAAATAAACCTTCAATTTATTTATAAAAAATACTATTCTAGTTTCAATTTTCATAAATTAAGAACAGTTTTAATATGATTTTTTGTTAGCCTAAGTTTTCTTATAGAAAACCTTTAATATAATTTAGATCAGTAATATCTAGACGTAATATTCTAACACTGCAGACATCACTAACATTATCTTTTTATGTTAAAAAGCTAGTATTGTATTTCTTAAAAAGAATACAAGACGATGCTAGGAGGCTAACAAATCTCTAACAAAACAAGCAAACAAAAAATAATATTTTTTGTTTGCTTGTTTTGTTAGAGATTTGTTGGACAGGTCTTGACTTTCTTAAAAGTTTGTAAGTTTTATAAAAAAAGACAAAGCTCTATTAAATTTATTGATATTAAAAAAATTTTTACCCAAAGAGGTCCCTTTAGGGACCTACAAAAAGTTGAGACAAAAATGCAGTTATGACAAAAATAAGATTTGCTTTTTTTGTTTCAAATGAGATTTTTGTTTCCATTTTTGTCTCAACTTCTTGTTGTTTTAACATCGCTGAACAAAAATAGTAGTATCTAAACAAAAACCGAAACCTGACCTGACAAAAAATGTAAACAAAAAAGCTGAAACAAAAAAAGCGAAGCTTTTTTTGTCAGGCATTTTTTGTTTACATTTTTTGTCAGTGTTTTAAATCTTATTTTTGTTAAGCTTTTTAAAACAAAAAATGTTTCACATTTTTTGTCAGGTCAAGTCAGGTTTTTGTTAGAAAGATACTAATTTTAATTTTTATTTATTAATGGTTTCAAAAAAAGTAAATGGACGATAATTTTTATTTTTTGAAAGAGGAAACAAGAATTTTGTTTTTGTCAGGGCTTGTTGATCAAAACTAAAAAATCGAGAAAAATTTCGTCGAGAGTTTTTTCCCCATTTTTTATCGAAAAGGATTTTTACCTTTTGTTTATCTGTTGCGAAAGTAGCTTCGTTAGGAACAAATAATGACAAAAACCTTGTTTTTGTTTCAGTTGGTTTCTTTTTTAAAAAAGATTTCTTTTCAATATTAGGTGAACCAAAATCATCGAAAATTTCTTTTATTTCCTGTTGTCGAAGAGTTTCAAAACGCATTAAATAATCTGCCAAATAATCTAAAAGTTCACGATTTTCATCAAGTAAGGAAAAAGCTTGGTTAAAAGAAGTTAAAATTAACGCATGATAAATATAATCTCTATCTAGTTTGTATATATCATTCCAAGTTATATCAAAACCTGGCAAACCCTGATAAACCTTTGCTTCTTTGGGGCCCCTGCCCCATAACGACACTGACCCTGACAAAAAATGGTTTGCATTTTTTGTTAGCGGTTTGTTTAAAGTTTGTTTAAATGTGTTTTTTGTTTGATTGTATCTTTTTTTTGGTAAAAGGTTTTTTAAGTTCTGCGTATTATGGTAATATTCGTCAGGCGTTACCCATTCCTCATTACGTTCACTTTCTTCAGGATCTGGGAGGTAAATTCTATACCAATCATCATAAAACATATTTAAATTTCTTACAGAAACATCGTTTTTGGAGTTTTCCAACGAAAACCCTGTTTGTTTTGTGATTTGATCTTGCCACCAAGGTCGAATTGACCATTCTTGAAAATTATAGCGAGAATATTTATCTCTTTCCTTACGAAGACGACTCTCTGATATATTTGATGCAGAAATTCTATTTTGTAAATCCTCAGTTAGTTGCTGAAAAAGTTCAAAAACTTCTATCTCTGAAGTTTCAAATTGGTTTTGATTAGTAAATATTTGATTTTCTCTCCGTATAGCAACTTTATTTGAATAAAAATGCCATTTATCTACTAAAGAGTGAGCTAAATGGCTTGCGGCAGAAAGATCTTCCATTCCAAGATTAGAATGCCAAAGATTTCTTTTGTCAGATTTTAACAAAAAATGTTTGACAAAAAAAGCTTGAGACAAAAACTTCGTTTTTGTTAAGCTTTTTTTGTTTCCATTTTTTGTCTCAAAATTTTGTTTTGTAAGATTATTTACCTTAGAAAAAGAAAGTTTTTTTGTTTGTTTATTTGTACTTTTAGTCTCCTGACCAACCTTGACAAATTTCAAACAAACCTGAGACAAAAACTTTGTTTTTGTTACCGGTTTGTCAAGGTTTGTTTGAAGTTTGTTTAAAGTTTTTGCTTTAATTTTATCAGTTCTCTTTTTTTTATTAGTATTTTCTTCTTTGATATGAGAATGTAAAGATAAAGCTAGCAATTCAGCAGCTTTTCCAGCGTACAATCCAATTAACCGGGTTTCTAATTTTGCACGATTATTATTTGAAGTTAACGGAAGATTACTTTCTTTATATCGGCTATTTTTAGGTTGTGGCCAAAGTTTTAAAATCATAGCATCTGGGTGTTCTGGAAGAAGTGTATGTAATACAGCTTTTCCAGCTTGATAATAAGCAAACCTAGTAATAAAAAAAGGATCCTTTTCTAACACTGACAAAAAAAGCGAAGCTTTTTTTGTTTCAAACGGAGTTTTTGTAGTTTTCGAAAGAAAACCCTTTTCATTATCAATTTTTGGTTTCTCTGTACTATAACTTGTAATAACTTCAATACCTCGGTCAATTGTTTCAACTGTATGTCCAGTGTCTCGAAGGATTGCTCTTAAAGACGATTCATTCATTGCTGTAGCCAAAGCAGCTGTACTAAAACCAAAGGTCCGATTAGCTAAGTATTCCCAAGAAAAATTTAGATCTTGATTCTTATTTTTTAAAACATTATTTCTATCTTTTTTTTCTTTTAAATTGTTATTAATAGTGACAGGAAAATCTATTGAAGTATTTGTTTGTTTGTTTTCATTAATCAACAAGGTTCCAATCTTAGATTCTAAAGATTCTAACAAAAATCCTAGATTTTTACTGACAAAAAAAGCTTGAGACGAAAAAAGCTTCGCTTTTTTTGTTGAGCTTTTTTTGTTTACATTTATTTTTTCCTCAATCTTTTTAGAAGAAGACAATGTTAATCCAAGATTTCGACTATAAAATTTTAAAATTTCAATCCGCTTTTTTCTTCCAGGGAGTTCTAAATTAAGAACACGATCAAATCTTCCTGGTCGTGTTAAAGCAGGATCTAAAACTTTAGGTCTATTTGTTGCACCAATAACAATAACTCCAGTACGGGATTTTAGTCCATCCAATTCGATTAAAAACTGCATTAAGAGATTTAACTGTTCTTGATTTGTTTGTTGTTTTGCTTGATTTTTTTTTCCTACAGAAGTATTTTCAATATTTGCATTTCTAGTTAAATCACCAGAAACAAAAAAATCTAAGCGAGTGTCAGTGTTACTGCTTTGTTTTTCAGCTTTATTACCATTTATAGAATTATTTGAACTTGTTTCAGTTGATCCACGATTAGATTGATTGAGAGATTGAATTAAATCATCAGTTCCAACAGAAGTACTCATAACATCTTGTCTACTTTCACCTAATGTATCAATTTCATCAATAAATACAATACACGGGGCAACCTTTCGTGCTTGCTCAAACAAATTTCTTAATCGTTGAGCGCCTTTTTCGTTTTCTTCTGAACTAGTTAACGAACTCCCTGATTGAACTAATACAGGAACTTCAGCTTCACCAGCAATAGCTTGTACTAAAAGAGTTTTCCCTGTTCCCGGAGGACCTACAAATAAAAAACCTTTAGGAAGAAAATGCCCAACTTTAAAAGTTGGACCAGAATTTCGAAGAATCCAAACGATCTCACCTAATTCTGGTAAAATGTTGTCAATTCCAACTACATCTTTAAATCGTTTTTTAACTTTTTTAATTAAACGATAACCTTTATCTTTTTTATCATCAGTTAATCCAAATTCTTCTTTTAAATTATCATCGAAAAAACCCAAAAACGCTAATTCTTTTCCATAAATTGATAATAAACTTTGGAAAATTTTAAGAGCAATAAAAACAAAAGATAGTTTTGTAATAGCAAACCATGATTTCCCAAAGGGAAATAATTGTCCCGCAAACAATTCGGAGATTTGTAAGCGTGGCCATGATTGAACCGTTACAGATTCCCAAGATTCGCGAAAAGGTGTTTGAAGATATAACAAAGGTTTTAAAAATAATAATAAATTGTTTGGATTATTATCAGCTTTGTAAATAGTAAGAACTTTTTGATAAATTCCACCAACATTTGAATTTTCAGTTAGATTTTGATTCAAAAGAGTTTGACTAGCAGGTAAATAATGAAAATTTAATTGTAGATTTGGTAAAAAATTAAAAATTGGTTTCTTTTCTTTTAAAAGTGAAACAAAAACTTGAGACACTGGCTTTGACAAAAAATGATTTCCATTCTTTGTTTCAAAATGGTCAACAAAAAAAGCTTCGCTTTTTTTGTCATCATTTTTTGTTAAGTTTTGGGTAGAAGTCGACATTAAAGAATTACTCTCATTCAATAAATCATAAACAAAACTGGAAGGTATTTCAATTTTTATTGGAAAGCTTTTTTTATTTAATCTTTCAAATATAATATTTTTGTATATATTCTGAATAAATAAAAGACGTATTTTTGCTATTTCCATATCAGGATATAAATATCCTGACAAAAGTCTTAATTTAGTTACAGAACTTTGTTCTGGTAGAGTTAAATTAATATTATCCTTTTCTAAATTTAAAATTACATTTTGAATATAATCAAAAAATTCAAACTCTTTCACATCATTAATGTTTTTTTCTTTATTAGAAAAATCTGATACAAAATTTGCAAATTTACGAGATCCACGGTTTGTAAAGGAAGTAGTTAGATCTAGATAAGTAAATTGATTTGTGTATTTTTGTAGATTTCTAAAAGGCCCTTCTTTTAAGATCGCTTTAACAAGAATAGTATTTTTGTTAACCGAAGGAGTAAATCCTTCATTATAAAAAAATTTTTTTAATTCATTTTCTAAAAAACTTTTTTTAGAAAAGATTTCTTCTTTCACATCTGACTGAGAAATCTCTAATAAATCTGAGACAAAGACTTCGTTTGAAACAAAAAAAGCTTCGCTTTTTTTGTCAGTGTTATCGGTTTGTCCAGGTTTACCAGCTGCGAGTAAAGTTTCATTAGTATGTTGTTTTGTCTCTGATAACAAAGTTGAGTCAAAGTTTAAAGAAACCTGAGACGAAAACTCCGTTTTTGTTATCGGTTTGTCAAGGTTTGCTATACAATTTTCCACGTGACTTATGTTTTTTTCCTTATTAGAAGAAAAATCTGATAAGAACTTCTGATTTGGAAAGTTTTGGAAAGCTTCAAAAATATTAGGACCAGGGATAGGAAAATATTTTTGATTTTCTTGTTTTTTTAGGGGTAAAGCCTCTGAATAATTTTGCTCCAATTTTAAAGGTAATTCGTCAAGATCAAATAATTTTTGTTGAAAAGGTTGTTTTGTAAACACATTAATTAAATTAGGTTTTTTATTAATCAGTGTTGGTTTTAAATCAATTTTGTTTTTAGAAAAAGATAAAAAATTTGGTTTTCGTGCAGAAAATTTATACTCAAAGAATTTTTCTGACTTATTGTTTTTTGTCTGTAAAGGCAAATACTGACAAAAAGTGGCTGATCTTGACAAAAAATGCGAAGCATTTTTTGTTTCATCTTCGATTTGGAAGCCCAAACAAGAACTTTGTTCTTGTGGTAGTTTTTTGGCTGAACCAAAACTTTCTTCTTTGTTAGAAATAGAGGCAAACGTTTTTTCTGCTACTTTTTGTTTTCCATTAAAAAAAACAGGCAATTTATTTAGAGTAATTTTATTTACTTTGGGTAAAAAACCTGTATAAAATTGTTTTTGCTTATACTCCCAAACAGGTTTCATTTCAAGTATAATTAAATTACCGTAAATATCAAGACGCTCTATAAGATCTTGATTTTGTAAATTTGTTTGTTTTCTTTGCTCTCTTGAGACGAAAGAATTAAATTTTAAAGAAACCTGAGACGAAAACTCCGTTTTTGTTACTGGTTTGTCAAGAGTTGAATCTAACATCTGGTCATTATCTTCTAACATTTCGACTGACGAATCTTCGATTTGTGAGCCAAAGGAGTTG
>JAABUK010001097.1_pt1 | contig 53077 bp, 45 predicted proteins | sample 5559141 | NCBI WGS metagenome assembly JAABUK01 (sample SAMN10711869, study PRJNA513367) | rock metagenome | isolation source: Antarctica rocks | place: Antarctica: Victoria Land, Pudding Butte nord | collected 2016-01-03 | reverse complement strand
CTCGGCGGCGTTCCGGACTTCGATGAGGCGAGGGTACATGGCAACCTCCGTGGAGAAGGCACGACTTCAAGACCGCCAAGGTAGCCGAGACTACCCGGTCGGACCAGAATCAATTACCGCACCCATCCCCGAACCCGCCCGGCACCCGATCGCGCCGACGAGCCGGGTCCATCGACGTCCCGGACCGGACGATCGTCGGGCAATGGCCGGCGGAAAGCAACCCGGGCGAATCGCGCCGGCCCGACAAAAAGTCGGTTCACCGGCCCGCTCCCGGGGCGATAATACTTCGGGGGACGCACGGCCGGCGACCGATCGGGAAGCGGGCGATTGGCTTCGTTTTTCCCCCCTCGGAGATCCGGGCCGGAGGGATGACGCGAGACGCGGGCGATTGGCTTCGTTTTTCCCGGTGCATGATCGTCGAGACGATCTCCGCCGCCGGGCGGTCATCTCGACCGGCCTCCCCCCGGTCGGTTAATTTGGGGCCGATTGGGTTCGTTTTCGCCGGGCGCCCATCCGGCATTCCGGACGGATTGAGGGCCGCGATGGACGCTTATCAGCCGCCGGTCGACCGCTTCCTGCACCTGGACGAGACTCCCATCCGGGGCGAATGGATCGATTATGCGGCCATGGGCTTCGGGCCGGAGCACTCCGCCGAGTTGATCCGGATGGCGACCGATCCGGCCTTGAATCGGGCCGACGCCGACAGTAACGAGGTCTGGGCCCCGGTCCATGCCTGGCGGGTCCTGGGCCTGCTCCGCGACGAGTCGGCCGCCGCGCCCCTGGTCGGGATCCTGGCCGATCAGCCCGACGAGGACATCGACGAATGGGCTGCCGAGGAGATCCCGGAGATCCTCGGCATGATCGGGCCGGCGGCGATCCCGCCGCTCGTCGACCTGCTCGGGCGGGGGTCGGCCGGCCTCTACTCCCGGACGGGCGCGAGCAACTCGCTGGTCAAGATCGCGGAGAAGCACCCCGAGGCCCGATCCGAGTGCGTCGCGGCGATCGCCCACATCCTGGAGCAAGCCGAGGCGAACGATCCCGCCCTGAATGGCTTCCTCATCAGCGACCTGATCGACCTGGGAGCCGGGGAATCGGCCGGGGTCGTCGAGCGGGCTTACGCGGGCGACTTCGTCGACGACTCGATCCCCGGGACCTGGTTCGACGCCTGGCAGAGGCTGGTCGGAGAGGGCGAGCCCCCGCCGAAGACCGCCCAGAAATACTCGATCTTCGGGAAGCTCAGCGATCCGGCCTCGACCGCGATCCGTCCGCCGCTCGCTCGACCCGCGTTCGCACGACGGTCCGCGGAGAGTCGGAAGGACCGCAACAAGGCCCGGCAGAAGCTCGAACAGAAGGTGAAGGGCAAGAAGGGCAAGCGGCGATGAGGATGGACGTCGCCCCGGCCCTGGCGTCCTCGAAGTCCCCAGGAATGGCCGCCGACCCGCCTCGTCCCGATATGAAGAGGGAGACCCCGATGAACGTCACGACCCGGACATCTCCGGTCCTCCTCCTGGCCGCGATCGCCCTCGGGATCGGCCCCCTCGGGGACGTCGCCTTCGCCCAGCAGCCGGTCGGGCGATGGCTGGGACAGGATGGGCACGACCTGGTCGGCAACTCGCCCGGCCCGGCCCCGAACGACTTCCAGGACATCCACATCGCCCTCAAGGGGCTGCCGCCCGACCGGACGATCGCCGAGGTCCTGGTCCGGGGCCACGGCGGCGGCGAGTGGAACTCGGTCGCCAGGAACCAATTCACGGTCCTGGTCGTCCGGCCGCCGCGATCGGCCTCGGCGGACCTCTACATCGAGCCCTACCAGCGCGAGACCGGGCGCGAGTTCGAGATCAAGCTCAAACTCGACGACGGCCGCGAGGCGACCGTCTTCGTCCCGGGCGGGAAGGCCGACCCCAACCTCCGGGCCAGGGGCGCCGGGGTCGAGGTGAGATGGGCCGGGCAGAACGGCCACGACCGGACCGGCGCCGGGCCGGGGGTCGGCCCCGACGGCCTGGAGGATGTCCACCTGACCGTCGGCAAGCTCTCGGGCAAGGCCGAGGTGAAGTCGGTCACGGTCGCCGGGCCGGGCGGCGTGTCGTGGGAGTCGGGCCTGAATCCCAGGGCGGTCGGCAACATCGAGTTCGACCGCCATCCGGCCGACCGGACCCGGGCCGACCTGTTCTTCAGCCCCGGGCGCGACCTGGCCGGCCAGTCGCTCAAGGTGACGATCCTCTATGCCGACGACCGGGCCGACGTCGCCTCCGTGGTCGCCGGCCGGTGCAACCCCGCCAAGGCCGTCCCCCGGCCGGCCACCCCGACGCACGCCCCGGCCTCGGCGACCGCCCGGTGGCTCGGGCAGGACGGGGTCGGCACGACGCCGGGCGACGTCCATGTCTCCCTGGAGGGCCTCGCGCCCGGCCGGACGATCGTCGCCGCCGCGCTCAGCGACGGTGTCGTCGGCACCTGGGTCTTCAAGTCGAGGGAGGACGTCAAGTTCAACGCCGGCCCGGCGTCCGACCGGCTCAACGTCCGGAGGTCGGCCCCGAGCCGGGGCGACCTGGCCTTCCCCCCGGTCCGAGACGAGTCGGGGGCGACCATGACCCTCCGGCTCCTCGACCAGTCCGGCCGCGAGGAGGTGATCCGGTTCCCCGGCGGCAAGGCCGACCCCGGCCGGAGGGCTCCCGACCTCCCCGGGGGGACCGTCTCTGCCCGGCCGGGCGACGACCTGAATGACCTGGCCAACCGGCACGGGACGGTCACGCTCGCCGGGGGGATCTATCCGCTCTCGAAGCCGCTCGTCCTGAACCGGCCGGTCCGGATCGCGGGCGAGCCGGGGGCGACCCTGCAATTCACCCAGGGGGCCGACCAGCCGCCCTGGACCGCCGCGATCAAGATCAACGCCGGCGGGACCGCCCTGGAAGGCCTCGCCGTCCGGTTCGCCGGCCCGGTCCGGTGGGACCGGGCGGTCAGCTTCGGCCCGGCGGTGATCGGCACGACCGACGACCGCGACCAGGTCCCGGTCGACCTCAAGCATCGGATCATCCTGGCCCGACTCGACCTCCAGTCCCCGCCGGGCTCATCGCCCTGGGAGGAGGCCCCCTCGATGATCCGGGTGATCTCGGCATCGGGCGGCCGGATCGAGCGGAACACCTTCAAGGGCGGCTCGATCCTGTTCGCCGAGGGCCCGTGGTCGATCGTCGACAATGTCCACCGGGGGACGATGCCGGGCACGTTCAGCAACGGCCTCTACGCCGGCCGGTCCACGCACGACCTCGTCTTCACCGGCAACCGGGCCCGGCCCGAGGGGCCGTCGGGCAAGGCCTGGCGGTTCCTGGTCCTGACCCAGCGCGGGGCGCATGACCTGATCAAGGGCAACGTCGTCGAGGGCGTCGGGCCGCGCGAGGACGACCCGAGGCAGCACGAGAATTCGCCCGAGGTGATCCTCACCGAGGCGTACCGGCTCCATTTCGAGGGGAAGCCGGCGTCGATCTCGGCCGACGGCCGGGTCCTGATGATCCCGGCCCCGCAGGGCGGCCCGGCCTCGACCGGCGCCGCCGTGGCGGTCCTCTCCGGGCCCCAGGCCGGCCAGTGGCGGACCGTCGCCCAGGCGCTCGGCCCGCAGTCCTACCTGCTCGACGGGCCGATCTCGGCCGAGACCGACGCCGTCTCGATCGCGACCGGGTTCGTCCGTGAGTCCTTCGAGGGGAACACCGTCGACTGCCGGGGGAGCGGGATCGCGGCCGACCTGGTCCTGGCCGGCAACCTCTTCGGCGTCCGGGTGCTGAACAACAAGTTCCTCGGCGGCGGCGAGACGGTCCGGCTCCTGTCCACCCCGACCGAGGATCCGGTCCACTGGGGGTGGTCGCACACCCCGTTCCTCGGCGGCGTCTTCGAGGGCAACACGATCGAGGGCTCTTCCAGGGGCGGGGGGATCGGCGTCGAGCATGGCGGGGGGATCAAGTCGACCAGGGGCCGCGTCTACATGACCCTCGCCTTCAAGGACAACACCATCCGGTGGTCCAGGACCCCGGCCTCGGGCAAGCCGCCCCGGCTGGCAATCGGCTTCCCGCCCAGCCTCGACCCGAAGGAGCTCGTCATCGCCGAGCAGGGGACGAAGATCGAAGGGGCACCCGCCGGATCCGCCTGGGTCCACGCCGCGACGGTCAACGGCCGGGCCGTCCGCGAGGCCCCCCTGACCGGCCCCGCGCCCGCCGGCGCCAGGGCGGAGACGCCATCCCGGCGCGATTGACGGGCGGTCAGCGGGTGACGCCCCGGACCGGTCGGCCGGCGACCTTCTCGGGCGGGATCGGGACCAGGCCGAGGCCGGTCACGGAGAGGCTGAAGGGGCTGGTGTCGCCCTCGAACTGGGAATCGCCGGAGATCGGCCGGTCCTCGCCGTCGCTCTCGATGGTCAGCTCGTGCAGGCCGGCGGCCAGGGTGAACGGGGGCGAGATCCGGAGCTCGCCTCCTCCCGGGGTGACGTCCCACCGCGCCAGGACCCGGCCGCCCTCCCTGAGGGTGACGGCGCGGTCCCGGCGGTTCGCGGAGGCCTCCAGCCCGAAGGCCAGGGGCCGGTCGGGATCCGGGCTGTAGACGACCACCCGGCCCGACTTCCCGAGCCGGCAGGCCGGTCGGCCGGCGAGCGTGACCCGGTTGCCCCAGCCCTCGGCGTACACGAAGACCGGCGCCGTCGGGGTGGGGAGCCGGTCGCGGTCGAAGACGGCCGTCGCCTCATCCTCGAAGACCCTGGAGTCGCGGAGGAGCCATTTCAGGCGGTCGAGCGGGACGGGGAACTCGGGGAAGTCGCCCGGCCTGTGGTGGACGACCACGTAACGGAGGCCGTGGACCTTCAGGTAGAGCCAGGCGTACGACCGGAAGTCGACCCCCCGGGCCAGCTCGATGGTCTGGGCCTCGGGGGCCGCCAGGTAATACGGATGGGCCAGCTTGAAGGGGTCGAAGGGCGAGCTGTAGGAGAGGAGGTTGTCGTACCGGACGTTCAGGAAGGCCGTATAGCCGGCCGACGTCCTGCCGCCGTGGATCGACTGCCAGTAGGCGCAGAGCGAGGGGAGCTGGAACATGCCCGAATTGAAGTGGGGGACGTCGAGGAAGGTCGCGTCGGGGTCGGCCTTGCGGATCGCCGCGTAGCAGGCGGGCGTCGCCGGGAGGTCCATCGTCATGTAAGGGACGGTGCTCAGGTCGGCCAGGGCCAGGGCCGAGATCGCCCCGAAGGCGGCCAGACGGGCCGGCCGGCCCGGGACCCGGGCCAGCAGGTGGCGGAGCCCGGCCGCCGCGACCACGGCGGCGATCACCGACGCGAACAGGTTGAACCGCGCGGGGACCCGGATCATCCGGAATCCGACGAAATGCTTCTTCAGCCAGGCGGCCGGCAGGCTCACGTCGTGGCCGCCGATCCGGGCGTAGGCCCCGAGCGAGAGCACCACCAGCAGGGCCAGGGCCGCCCACCAGTACGACCGCCGCGCGAACCGGACCCGGGCCGTCGCCGCGTAGGCGACCAGGCCCAGGGTCACGATCCCGAGGTAAGACGGGACCGACCCCAGGTCCGCCTGGACGTTCGTGTCGAACGGCAGGGCCCGGCCCAGGAGATGGTTCGGCGACGGGACCAGGTAGCCCCAGAGCGGGGCCCGGAACATGGCGAATTCGGCCTCCGGCCGGGAGATCGGATAGCCGTGCATCAACGCCCAGATTTGATTCGTGAACAGCACCACCATCGCCGGCGCCGCCATCGCCGCGAACGCCGCAAACCACCCCAGCCGGGCCTTCAGGAACGGGACGAAGCCCGACCGACCCGCCGCGATCGCCCGCCAGGCGACATAGAGCGAGGCCGGGAAGGCCGCGAAGATCCCGGAGTATGGCGCGCTCATGGCCACCAGGACGTAGAACCCGACCGCGGCGGCCAGCCCCCGCCGGGTCGGCCGGTCGACCCACCGGATCCAGGCGATCAGGAAGATCGGGAACCAGCCGAGCGTGATCTGCTCCAGCTCGCCGTGCGAGAAGTAGGTCATCGGCGTGCCGATCATCGCCGTCATCCCGCCCAGGCAGGCCGCCGGCCGGCTCCGGACCACGTTCCAGATCAGCAAGAACGTCCCCAATCCCGTAAGCAGGAATGCTAACGTCCGGATCAGGTTGTAGGAGACGACGTCGTCGAAGGCCAGCGAAAGTGGGACGTAAAGCAACGTCTGGAAGTGCATCGGCGGCAAGGTGCCCAGCGGCGCCCCGACGGGATACTGGATGTCGGGGCAGAAGAAGGGCAGTCGCCCGTTGAGGAGGCATCCCTTGTTCCATCGCATCGTCCAGAGGTGCGCCAGCGGGTCGGTCCGCGAGGGGAGCGTGGAGCCGAAGGTCGCGAACGCCGGCCAGGTCGCCACGGCCAGGCATGCCAGGTAGAAGGCCAGGACCGCGACCAGCGTCTTCCACCCCGGGGTTATCGGCGAGGGGTCCCGGGGATCGCGCGAGTCGTCGGTCGTCATGGCTGGCCCTTGGATCCGATCGGGACGGGCGGCCCGCCACGGCGGGCGGGTTCACGCGGCAGGCGCGGCCGGGCCGGGGCCCGCAAGCGGCCCGAATGGCGGACGGTCCGGGTCATCGATGGGGAGGAGTCGGGGCGGTTGCCGTGGTTTTATCGGCGGATCGCCGATCCGACAACCGCAACTTCTCCCGGGGCCGGCGAATGGTGGGTCGATCAGCCCGCCGAGGCGGCGACGGGCTCGGGCTGGCCGTCGGCGTCGTCGGGGGCGAAGCCTCGCCTCATGGTGTTCTCGGTGACCGTGCGGGTCAGGAGGAACTCGGCGAGGTAGTCGGGCCCGCCCGCCTTGGCGCCGCCGATCCCGGAGAGCTTGAAGCCCCCGAAGGGCTGGCGGTCGACCAGGGCGCCGGTGATCGGGCGGTTGATGTAGACGTTGCCGACGCGGAGGGATCGCTTGACCCGGTCGATGTGCGCGGGGCTCCGCGAGTAGAGGCCGCCGGTCAGGGCGTAGTCGGTCCCGTTGGCGATGGCGAGGGCGTCGCCGAGGTCCCGGGCGCGGATCACGGCGAGGATCGGGCCGAAGATCTCCTCGCGGGCGACCCGGGCGTCGGGCTTCACGTCGGCGACGATCACCGGGCCGACGTAGTGCCCCCGGTCGGCGAGCGCGCCGATGTCGGCCGCCAGGACGATCCGCCCTTCGCCCGCGGCGATCCGGGCGTATTCGCGGACCCGGTCGCGGGCGTCGGCGTCGATCAGGGGCCCGATCACGGTCTCGGGATCCTCGGACGGGCCGACGACGACGGCGCGGGCGGCCTCGGCCAGTCGGGCGACGAAGGCGTCGTAGACCCCGTCGAGCACGACCGCCCGCGAGCAGGCCGAGCACTTCTGGCCGGCGTAGCCGAAAGCACTCGCGATCACCCCGACCACGGCCTCGTCGAGGTCGGCGTCGTCGTCGACGATGACGGCGTTCTTGCCGCCCATCTCGGCGATCACGCGCCGGACGTGGTCGATCCCGTCGCGAGGCTCGGCGGCCAGGCGGTTGATCTCCAGGCCGACCGCCTTCGAGCCGGTGAAGGAGATCAGGTCGACCCGCGGGTCGTCGACCAGGGCCCGGCCGACCTCCTCGCCCTTGCCGGGGAGGTACTGGAGGACGCCGGGGGGGAGCCCGGCCTCGATGAAGGTCGTGAACAGCTTCCAGGCCATGACCGGCGACTGCTCGGCCGGCTTGAGGATCACGGCGTTGCCCGTCACCAGGGCCGCGGCGGTCATCCCCATCGGGATCGCCAGGGGGAAATTCCAGGGAGGGATGACCACCACCACCCCCCGGGCGATCCGCTCGGTGGCGTTGGTCTCGCCCGGGACGTCGCGACGCTGGGGATCGGCCAGGCGGATCATCTCTCGGGCGTAGAACTCGCAGAAGTCGACCGCCTCGGCGACGTCGCCGTCGGCCTCTCGCCAGGGCTTGCCGCACTCGAAGACCTCCAGGGCGGCCAGCCGGAAGCGGTCGCGGCGGAGGATGGCGGCTGCGCGCAGGAGGATCTCGGCCCGATCGCGGGGCGTGGTGCTCGACCAGCCCTCGAAGGCGTCGCGGGCGGCCTCGACGGCCATCCCGGCGTGTCGGGCCGAGCCGAAGGCGGTCATGCTGAAGCAGGTCGACGAGTCGCCCGGGCATGGGAGGTTCACGGGGGTGACCCCCTCGGATCGGGGCCCGCCCTGGACGAAGGGGGCGATCCGGTCGCCCCGGATCACGATCGGGCAGGCGTAGGGCGAGCGGCGGATCTCGTCGCGGACCTCGGCGAGCGCCCGGGCCATCGCCTCCCGGGCCTCGGGCCGGGTGAAGTCGGTCGGCGGCTCGTTGCGGAACGGCGGGACCGGCGAGGAGGGCGGGGCAGACCGACGCTTGATGGGCCACATGGTTCCGACCTCCTCGGGGTCTCGCAGGAGCTCCTCGACCTGGGCGTGATCGGCGAAGCTCGCCTTCAGGAACGACTCGTTGGACGTGTTCTCCAGGAGCCGGCGGACCAGGTACGCCATCCCCGGGAGCATCGCCCCGTACGGGGTGTAGACCCGGACCCGACGCCCCCGGCGGACCAGGGCCCGCTCGATCGGCTCGCCCATGCCGTGGAGCATCTGGATCTCATAGGCATCTTCCGGGACGCCGGACGCCTCGGCCGCCGCCATCGCATGCGCCAGGCTCCGGATGTTGTGGCTCCCCAACGCCGGGCGGAGTCGCCCCGAGTTTTGCATCAGGAACCGCGTGCATCGCTCGAAGCTGGCGTCGCTCTCCCACTTGTTCGCGTAGACGGGGACGGGCCAGCCGAGCTGTCGGGCGTGGAGGACCTCATAATCCCAGTATGCCCCCTTGACCAGCCGGACCGTGATCGGGGCCCCCCGGGCTCGGGCCCAGCCATCGAGCATCCGGAGGTCGCCCTCGGCCTCGGGCAGGTACGCCTGGGCGACGATCCCGACGTCGGGCCAGTCGCGGAACTCGGGCTCGGACAGGACCGATCGGAAGATGGCGTAGGTGAGATCCTTGTGGGCGTTTTGCTCCATGTCGACGTTGACGAACGCGCCGACCTGGCGGGCGACCCGGAGGATCGGCCGGAGCCGGTTGGCCACCCGTCGGGCGGTGGCGTCGGCGTGGAGGGCGTCGAAGTGGGGCGTCAGGCTGGTCAGCTTGAGCGAGAGGTTCACGCGCGGGATCGGGCCGGACGGCGATCGGTCGACCCGGGGGTCCTCGGGCTCGGCCGCCAGCCGGGAGGCGAGCCCCCGGAGCAGGTCGATGCACGTCTGCTGATACGACTCGGCCTCGGGCTCGGCGATGACGGCCTCGCCGAGCAGGTCGGCCGTGAAGCCGACGCCCCGGCGGCGGAGTTCCTTGACGGTCGCGAACGCCTCGGCCGGGGTCGACCCGGCGATGAACCGGCGGGCCATCCGCGATGCCGAGGCCCGGGCCGTCGCGGCCATCGCCCGCTCGCGGATCGAGCCGGCCGGGGCGAGTGCGACGCCCATCCGGAGGAACCCGGGGACGGCGTCGCCGGCCTGGCCGAGGTACTCGCGGAGATGCCTCCCGACCGACCCGGCCGATCCGAGCGCCGGCAGGGCGTCGATGAACCGGAAGAGCTGGACCTTGACCCGGGGGTCGCCCATGGTCAGGCCCATCATCCGGTCATCCCACCAGGCCCGATCCATCGGCGAGGGCCCGCGGCCGACCTCGGCGAACAGGGAGCGGCCGATCTCCCGGGCCCTCGCGTCGATCCCGCCCCGATCGTCCCGGATCGTCGCCATCGGCCCGGCCCTCCCAACGCCCGCGGTGACCCGCCTTCATTATCATAGACACGAGGCCCAAAGCCCGATGGTTCGCGCGGCCCGGGCGACGGGTCGGATCATGCCGACGGAAAATGACCGGGGGACGGAGGCTCGCTTGACTCCGACCCTCCGCGTCGTATAGAGTTTGACTATCACAATTCGGTGCGCATCTTATCCAGAGTGGCTGAGGGACGGGCCCTACGACGCCACAGCAACCGGTCCGCCGACAAGGCGGATGCTGGTGCTAACTCCTGCCCAAGTGCCTCCGACGGCTTCAGCCGTCGGGCGTGCCGATGGGACAGATAAGATGGACTGCGGCGGGAGCCTTCGGGCCTCCCCGTCCCCAGCCCTCCCTTATCCTCCGCACTTCCTCCCGTCCCCCTCCCTAATCTCGATAAGACCGGCGCACCCGGACGGTCCCGTCGTCGACGCGCCGTCCGTCATCCCAGCCCCGGCCCGAAGGCGGCCGCCCCCCGAGGGCGAGGCCGACCCTCGGGCGACGTCGGGAGTCATGCCGGTGTCCGAAGAATTCACGATCGGCCTCAAGTGTCGCCTCTGCGGCAAGCTCTACCCCAAGGAAGCCCTCAACTTCTGCACCGAGGATTTCGGCCCGCTCGAAGTCGTCTACGACTACGACGCCATCGGCCGCGCCCTGGACCGGGAGACGATCACGTCCCGGCCGCGGAATATGTGGCGCTACCGCGAGTTGCTGCCGATCGACGGCCCGCCGACGGTGGGGCTGCACGTCGGCGGGACCCCGCTGATCCGGGCCGACCGGCTGGCCAAGGCGCTGGGCGTGGCCGAGCTCTACATCAAGAATGACGCCGTGAACCACCCGACCCTGTCGTTCAAGGACCGGGTGGTCGGCGTGGCCCTGTCCAAGGCCGTCGAGCTGGGATATCGAACCGTCGGGTGCGCCTCGACCGGCAACCTGGCCGGGAGCGTGGCGGCCAACGCGGCGGCGGCCGGGCTGGAGGCGTACGTCCTGATCCCCGACAACCTGGAGGCGGGCAAGGTCCTGGGCGCCAGCATCTACGGGGCCAAGGTGATCGCGGTCCAGGGCAATTACGACCACGTCAATCGGCTCTGCTCGCAGATCGCCTTCAAGTTCGGCTGGGGCTTCGTCAACGTCAACCTCCGGCCGTTCTACGCCGAGGGGTCCAAGACGATGGGCTTCGAGATCGCCGAGGACCTGGGCTGGCGCGCCCCCGACCACGTCGTGGCGCCGATGGCCGGCGGCAGCCTGATCGGCAAGATCCACAAGGCGTTCACCGAGTTCGCCGCGCTCGGGCTGATCGACGGCCCGGTGACGACCCGGATGTTCGGCGCCCAGGCGACCGGGTGCAACCCGATCTCGCACATGGTCAAGTCCGACGGCCTGAAGGTCCGGCCGGTCCGCGACCCCCGGACGATCGCCAAGAGCCTGGCCATCGGCGACCCGGCCGACGGCTACTTCGCCTCCAAGCTGATGCGCGAGACCGGCGGATGGTCCGAGGACGTCGACGACGACGCGATCGTCGACGCCATGAAGCTCCTGGGCGAGACCGAGGGGATCTTCGCCGAGACCGCCGGCGGCGTCACCCTGGCCGTCGCCCGCAAGCTGATCGAGCAGGGCAAGATCGACCGCGACGGCTCGACCGTGATCTGCATCACCGGCAACGGCCTGAAGACGCAGGAGGCCCTGCACGGCAAGGTCCCCACCCCGGTCGTCATCCGGCCGAGCCTGGCCGAATTCGAGGCCCTGGTCGGCCTCGAAGCCGCCGAGCTGGCCGGCGCCGGGGCCTGATCGTCCGGCGGGATGATCGACGGATCATGGCCGATGGGCGACGGTCATCCGGGGGCACGTCGTCCCGGCCATCGCCCATGACCCCCTCATTTCGAATCGAACTCCGCGAGGAACCGACCATGCCCGTCGTCCGGATCCCCACCCCGCTCCGCCCCCACGCCGCCGGGCTCGACAGCGTCGATGCCAGCGGCTCCACCGTCGGCGCGGTGCTCGGCCACGTCTTCGAGCAGCATCCCGCCCTCAAGGAGCGGATCTTCGACGGCGGCGAGCTGCGGCGGTTCGTCAACGTTTATGTGAACAACGAGGACATCCGTTACCTGGACGACCTGGAAACCCCGGTCGCCGACAAGGACGAGGTCAGCATCATCCCGGCCGTCGCCGGCGGCTGAAGGCGGATCGGGTCGGATCGGGCAGGATCGAAGGGAAGGTCATGGCGATTGACAGCGTCGGCAGCAACGGGGCGGCCCCGGATCCGCTCGACCGGTACAGCCGGCAGGTCCGGTTCCCGGCCCTGGGCGAGGGCGGCCAGCGGAAGCTGATGGGCTCTCGGGTGACGATCTGCGGGTGCGGGGCCCTGGGCACGGTCCTGGCCAACCACCTGGTCCGGGCGGGGGTCGGCCACGTCCGGATCGTGGACCGCGACTTCATCGAGACCCACAACCTCCAGCGCCAGATCCTCTTCGACGAGGACGACGTCGCCGCCAACCTGCCCAAGGCCGAGGCCGCGGCGCGGAAGCTCCGCAAGATCAACGGTGCCGTGACGGTCGAGGCGGTGGTCACCGACATCGACCACACCAACATCCTCGACCTGGTCGCCGACGCCGACCTGATCCTGGACGGGACCGACAATTTCGAGACCCGATATCTGATCAACGACGCCGCGGTGAAGCTGGGCAAGCCCTGGATCTTCGGCGGGGTGATCGGCAGCGAAGGGCAGACGATGACGATCCGGCCGGGGATCACCCCCTGCCTCCGGTGCCTGATCGAGGACAGCCCGCCGCCGGGCCTGACGCCCACCTGCGAGACGGCCGGCGTGCTCGGCCCGGCCGTCGCGGTGATCGCGTCGTTCGAGGCGGTCGAGGCGATCAAGCTCCTGAGCGGGGCCCATGACGCCCTGAACGTCGAGCTGATCATGGTCGACGTCTGGGACTGGACCTTCCGACGGCTCAAGGTGGCCGGGCTCCTGGGCAAGGTCGACTGCCCGTGCTGCAAGCACCACAAGTATGAGTGGCTGGGCGGAGACCTCGGCTCGCACACGACCACGCTCTGCGGCCGGAACGCCGTGCAGGTCGCCGCCCGGAGGCCCGAGCCGCTCGACTTCCCCGAGATGGCCCGCCGGCTCGCCCCGATCGGCGAGGTCCGGCACAACGCCTTCATGCTCCGGTTCGCCGCCGAGGGGCACGAATTCACCGTCTTCCCCGACGGCCGCGCGATCATCAAGGGGACCAATGACATCGCCAAGGCGCGGACGCTCTACTCGCAGTTCGTGGGGAGCTGAACGGGGCGGCGATTTCAGATCTCAGGATTCCAGATTGCAGACGGAGATGCATCGCGTGACATACCGTCGGTTCGAGGAACTTCCGGTCTGGAACGCGGCGATCGAGCTGGCCGTCCGCGTGTTCGCGCCGACGGAGACCGGACGTTTGGGCCGGTTCTCCGGGCTTCGCGACCAGATTGAACGGGCGGTCGTCTCGATCTCGAACAACATCGCCGAGGGATTCGAACGCGGGACGACCCCGGAGTTGCTCACGTTCCTCTACATCGCCCGGGGCTCATCCGGCGAGGTCCGATCGATGCTCTGCCTGCTCGAACGCATCTCGGCCCTCGATGATCTGGAGTTGGAACTCTCCGATCTGAAAACACGAGTGACGAGCGTCTCGCGACAGATGGGCGCCTGGATCGAGTCGCTCAAGAACTCCGAGATCAAGGGGACACGATTTCTCGACGATCGGAAGCGACACGAGATGGCCGCCACGAGGAGACGAGACACCTTCCTGGAGGAACTCCGCCGGGTCGCTTCCGGGAGCGCCTCAACACCTTCGGATGGATCCGATTCCGGCGCCCCCCTCCCCCCGTCCGGATCCAGCGTCCCCCGTCCCCCGTCTGAGATCTGAAATCCTGAGATCTGAAATCCTGAGATCTGAAATCCTGAGATCTGAAATCCTGAAATCATTCTCGGCGATAGCCATGCCAGGAAGCCCCGATGATCTACCTCGACAACGCCGCCACCAGCTTCCCCAAGCCCGAGCCCGTCTACCGGGCCCTGGACTCGTTCGCGAGATCGAGCCTGGCCAACCCCGGCCGAGCCGGGCACCGGATGGCGGTGGCCGCCGAGCGGACCCTGGACGATGCCCGGCATGCGCTAAATCAGCTCTTCCGCGGCGAGGGCGTCGAGCGGTGGATCTTCACCCATAACTGCACCGACGGCCTGAACCTGGCCATCAAGGGCGTCGTCCGGCCCGGCGATCATGTGATCACCTCGGACCTGGAGCATAATTCGGTCAGCCGCCCGCTCCGGAAGATGGAGAAGGACGGCCTGATCACGCTCACCCGGCTCGCCTCGATCGCGGGATATCTCGAGCCCGAGCAGGTCCGATCGGCGATCACCCCGGAGACCTCGCTGGTGGCGCTGACGCACGCCTCCAACGTCCTGGGGACCGTCCAGCCGATCGGGGCGATCGCGGCGATCGTCCGGGAGGCCGGCGCCCTGTTCCTGGTCGACGCCGCGCAGTCGGCCGGCGTGGTCCCGATCGACCTGAAGGCGACGCCGATCGACATGCTGGCCTTCCCCGGCCACAAGGCATTGTATGGCCCGACCGGGACCGGGGCCCTCTACGTCGGCCCCCGGGCCAACCCCAACGCCTGGCGCGAGGGCGGGACCGGCGGCGACTCGTCGAGCGAGACCCAGCCGCAGCAGCTCCCCTACTTCCTCGAAGGCGGGACGCCCAACGTCCTCGGCGTCGCCGGCCTGGCCGCCGGGATCGCCTGGGTCGCCGACCGGGGCGTCGACGCGGCCCGGATCCACGAGGTCGCCCTCCTCCAGAAGGTCGTCGACTGGGTCGAGGCCGCCGAAGGGTGGGACTACGCCGGCCGGTGGGAGCCCGATACCCACGTCGGGGCCCTCTCGCTGATCGTCCCCGACGGCGTGACCCCCCAGGAGCTGGGCGCGATCCTCGACGGCTCGTTCGACATCGCCCTCCGGCCCGGCCTGCACTGCGCCCCGTACATCCACAAGGCCATCGGCACCTACCCCGACGGCACCCTCCGGCTCAGCCCCGGCCCGTTCACCACCGAGGCCGAGATCGACACGTTCCTGAACGCCCTGGCCGAGATCACCGCCGGGGTGCTCTGACGGCCGGGGGCTCGTCATCCTCCCGGGAGCGGAGGGACATCGACCCTTGAGCCTCCGGTCGCGTTGGCTTATACTGAACGCGTATTCAAAGGAGGGGTCGGCATGGCGGCGGATCGCCCTCGGGCGCCCTGGGGATGGAACGGCCCGGCCCGGGGAGCCTTGATCCTGCTCGGGGCCGCCGCGGCGTCGGTCCTGGCATGGGCCTCGCGCGGAGGGGTGTCGGGCCCGGCCGAGGTCCCGTCCCTGCTGGTGGACGCCAACGCCGCGCCCGCCCCGGTGCTCGGGGCCTTGCCGGGGATCGGGCCGGTCCTGGCGGGCCGGATCGTCGAGGCCCGACGGGCCGCGCCGTTCCGGTCGATCGACGACTTCGATCGGCGGGTCTACGGGATCGGTCCGGTCAAGGCGGCGGCGCTCCGCCCGTTCCTCCGGTTCGACTCGCCTCCGGCGCCACACCCTTGAACGGACCTGGGGGCGGGGCCCTGCGCCCCGCGAGCCGATCATGCCCGACTTCCAGTTGGTGGCCCCCTACAAGCCCGCCGGCGACCAGCCCCGGGCGATCGATGAGCTGGCCCAGGGGCTCCGCGACAAGAAGCCGCATCAGACCTTGCTCGGCGTCACGGGGTCGGGCAAGACGTTCACCATGGCCAACGTCATCGCCCGGTCGGGACGGCCGGCGCTGGTGATGTCGCACAACAAGACGCTTGCGGCGCAGCTCTACGGCGAGTTCAAGGAGTTCTTCCCCCACAACGCCGTCCGCTACTTCGTCAGCTATTACGACTACTACCAGCCCGAAGCCTACATCCCCCAGCGCGACATCTACATCGAGAAGGACGCCGCGATCAACGAGGAGATCGAGCGGCTCCGACTGGCCACGACCAGCGCCCTGGTCAGCCGGAATGACGTGATCGTGATCGCCAGCGTCTCGTGCATCTACGGCCTGGGGTCGCCCGACGATTACCGCAAGATGATGGTCCGCCTCAAGGTCGGCCAGGTGGTCGACCGCGATGAGGTCCTCCTCCGGTTCGTCGACATCCAGTACGACCGGAACGACGTCGACTTCTCGCGCGGCAAGTTCCGGGTCCGGGGCGACGTGATCGAGCTCTGGCCGGCCTACGAGGAGGTCGGCTTCCGGATCGAGCTGTTCGGCGACGAGGTCGAGACCCTCGCCGTGATCGACCCGACCTCCGGCGCGGTGATCGAGAAGAAGGAGGAGATGTACGTCTACCCGGCCAAGCACTTCGTCCTGCCCGAGGAGCGGATCAAGGGCGCCGTCGAGGCGATCCAGGGCGAGCTGGAACAGCGACTGGCCCAGCTCAAGGAGCACGGCAAGCTCCTGGAAGCCCAGCGGCTCGCCGCCCGGACCCGGTACGACGTCGAGATGCTCCTGGAGGTCGGCTACTGCTCGGGGATCGAGAATTACAGCCGGCACCTCTCGGGCCGGAAGCCGGGCGAGACGCCCAACACGCTCCTGGACTTCTTCCCCGACGACAGCCTCCTGTTCATCGACGAGTCGCACGTCAGCCTCGGCCAGATCCGGGGGATGTTCGCCGGCGACTTCAGCCGCAAGAGCACGCTGGTCGAGCACGGTTTCCGACTCCCCAGCGCCCTGGACAATCGGCCGCTCCGGTTCGACGAGTGGGAGAAGAAGCTCGGCCAGCGGGTCTACGTCACGGCCACCCCGGGCGATTACGAGATCACCATGTCCGGCGGTGAGGTCGTCGAACAGGTGATCCGCCCCACCGGCCTGCTCGACCCGGTCGTCCGCGTCGAGCCCGCCCGGGGCCAGGTCCCCGCCCTCCTGGGCGAGGCGAAGAAGCGCGCCGCCAGGGGCGAGCGCGTCCTGGTCACCACCCTGACCAAGCGGCTCGCCGAGGACCTGACCCGGTACCTCAAGGAGCAGGGGCTCCGGTGCAAATGGCTCCACTCCGAGCTGGATGCCTTCGAGCGGGTGAGCGTCCTCCGAGAGCTGCGCGAGGGGGCGTTCGACGCCCTGATCGGGGTCAACCTCCTCCGGGAGGGGCTCGACCTGCCCGAGGTGTCGATGGTCTGCATCCTCGACGCCGACAAGGAGGGATTCCTCCGGAGCGAGACCTCGCTGATCCAGACCATCGGCCGGGCCGCCCGCCACGTCAACGCCGAGGTCGTGCTCTACGCCGACACCGTGACCCGGTCGATGCAGCGGGCCCTCGACGAGACGTCCCGACGTCGGGCGCTCCAGCTCGCCTATAACACCGAGAACGGGATCACCCCCGAGTCGATCGTCAAGGCGATCCGCCGGGGGATCGAGGAGGAGGTCCAGGCCAAGGCCGAGGTCCGCAAGGCCGTCGGCCGCGACGAGCTGACCGACGCCAATGAGGACTACCTCAACGAGCTGGAGGCCGAGATGCTCAAGGCCGCCGAGAGCCTCGAATTCGAAAGGGCCGCCGCCCTCCGCGACCGGATCATGCAGATCCGGACCGCGCAGGGAGGGGGGGCCGCCCGGCCCTCCGCCACCGCCCAGGCCACCAGTGCCCGCGCCAGGGCCAAGGCGGGGGGCGGCAAGAAGGGTCGGGCCCGGCCCAAGCCCCAATGACCCGGGAGGCCCGATGGACGATCGTCCCCGATTCCTGCTCGCCGAGAGCGAGAACGCCAGGGCCCTGATCGACCTGGCCCTCGCCGAGGACCTCGGCCCGGCGAACGATGACCTCACCGCCCGGCTCACCATCCCCGAGGATGCGGCCGGATCGGCCCGGTTCGTCGCCCGGTCGCCGGGGGTCCTCGCCGGGCTGCCGATCCTCTCGATCCTGGCCGATCGGTTCGGGATGGGGGGCGGGATCACGCGGTCCCGGGTCGACGGCGACCGGCTGGACCCGGGGGCGGAGATCGCCCGGGTCGAGGGGTCGATGCGGTCCTTGCTGGCGATGGAGCGGACCGCGCTCAACTTCCTCCAGCGGCTCGGCGGAGTGGCGACGATGACGGCCCGGTTCGTGGCCGAGGTGGCCGCGACGAAGGCCGTGATCCTCGACACCCGGAAGACCACCCCCGGCTGGCGGGCCCTGGAGAAGTATGCCGTCCGATGTGGCGGAGGGACGAACCACCGGATCGGCCTGTATGACGCGGTGCTGATCAAGGACAATCACCTCGCCTGGCTCGCAACCGGCCCCGACCCGATCGGAGTCGCCGTCAGGCTGGCGAAGGGCCGGGCGCCGGCGGGGACGAAGTTCATCGAGGTCGAGGTCGACACCCTGGATCAGCTCGACCGGGCCCTGGAGTGCGGGCCGGACATCATCCTGGTCGACAACCTCGGCCCCGAGGGGCTGGCCGAGGCGGTCCGCCGGCGCGATGCCCGGGCCCCCGGGATCCTGCTGGAGGCCTCGGGCGGGGTGACCCTGGCGACGGTCGGGGCCCTGGCCCGCTCGGGCGTCGACCGGATCAGCGTCGGGGCGCTGACGCACTCGGCCCCGAGCCTGGACATCGGGCTCGACTTCGATCGGGCGATCGGGCGGTGAACGTCGCCCTGCTGCATCGGCTCCGGGAGGCCGGGGGCGGCTTCGTGCCGTGGGACGCCCTCGGGCCGGACCCGTCCCCGGCCTCGACGGCCTTGGACGTCGACGCCCTGGAGGCGTTCGGGTTCGCGCTGGAGCGTCATCCTTACCTCGGCGTCGCGTACCGGGGGCCGGCGGCCCGGCTCTGCCCGGACCAGATCGAATGGGAGCTGGGGACGCGGGTGGTGGGGCGTCGGGTGGCGGTCTGGAGCCGGGTCACGAGCACCGGCGACCTGGCCGCCCGGGCCTCGGGAAGCTCGGCGAACGAGGGGCTGGCCGTCTTGGCCGAGGAGCAGTCGGCCGGCCGGGGGAGCCGCGGGCGGTCGTGGTCGGCCCCGGCGGGGTCGTCGATCCTGATGTCGGTCCTGCTGTTCCCGCCCGATCCGCTCGGGGATCCGGCCTGGCTCACGGCGCTCGGGGCGGTGGCCGTGGCCGGGGTGGTCGCCGGCGAGTTCGGCATCGATGCCCGGATCAAGTGGCCCAACGACGTCCGGGTCGGCGACCGGAAGCTCGCCGGCGTCCTGGTCGAGCGGGGGAAGGGGACGGTCCTGGGGATCGGGCTCAACGCCAACCTCGCCCGCGACGACTTCCCCGAAGGCCTCCGCAATTCGGCCACCTCGCTCCGGGCCCTGCTCGGCCGCCCCGTCGACCGCTCCGAGACCGCCCGGTCCCTGCTCCGCCGGCTCGATGCCCTCTACGTCGAGGCCATCGCGAGCGGGCCCGACTCGCTCAACGCCCCCCTCCGCGACCGGAGCGAGCACCTCGGGCACGACGTCGAGGTCGCCACCCCGGCCGGCACCCTCGCCGGCCGGCTCGTCGACCTCGGCCTCCGCGACGGCCTGACCCTGGCCCTCCCCGGCGGCGAGACCCGGAGGGTCGCCTGGCCCGAGGTCAAGGCGATCGTCAACCGCGACTGATCGGCAATCCGGAGGGGATTCTTACCGCCGACGGTCACGCACCTTCCCATCGCGGTCGACCTGCCAGGCCTGGCCGGTGTGGACCTCCAGCGCGGTCAGCCAGCCGCCGCCGTGGCAATAGGTGTCGATGCAGACGAGGTGGCCGAGGTCGAGGATCTCCCCCGACTTCTGCGACGAATGGCCGACGACCGCCGTCTTGCCCGACTCGTGCGGGCCCGGCGTGGAGTATTTGAGCGACTCCCATCGGTACATCGCGACGGATTGCTCGTCCATCGGGATATCGGAATCATAGTTTGCGTGGATGAAGAAATGAGTGCTGGTTTCGTGGTAATTGCGGCAGCTTTCGAGGAAGTCGACATGCTCGCGGGGGATCGCGGCGATGTCCCGATCCGGACCGTAGGAATCGAGGGTCGCGAGTCCGCCAACCTCGTGCCAGTCGATCGTGTCCAGGGGGAGCAGGCCGCCGGAGCAGGCTTCGAGCATCATCTGATCATGATTGCCGAGCAGGGGGACCAGCCGGCATCGCGGGCCGAGGGCGATGATCCGGTCGAGGACGCCCCGGCTATCGGGGCCCCGGTCGACGTAATCGCCGAGCATGACGACCACGTCGGCGGGGCGGGGGTCGACGGCTTCGATCAGGGCAGCCAGGGCCTTCGAGCAGCCTTGGACGTCGCCGATGGCGATGGTGCGGGCGGGCATCGGCGTCATTCCCCGCCGGCCGCGGGCGCCATCAGCTTGTGGCCGGCGAGGGTGAAGCCCCGGATCGACTGGCCGCCGTCGAGGGCGTTGGCGACCACGACCGACGCCGGGAGGTCGAACGCCCCGACCCGGGCCCATCGCGACCGGACCGACTCGGCCCGGCGGAGGTCGCCGGTGACGTCGTCCCAGTGCTGGACGACGTAGCCGAGGGGGAGGAAACGGCCCTCGGCGTTCTTCTCGTTGTCGAGGGTGACGATCGTCATGACCGACTTGCCCATGGGGCGGTTGACGGTCATGATCTGCCGGTCCTTGACCCGGTAGCTCGACGCGAACTGGCCGCCCTCGAAGGCGACCAGCCGGCCGAGCGGGTGGGAGTCTCCCTCCTCGGCGAACCGGAGGACCGGCCGATCGCCGGGCTCCTCGGCGATCCGGTGCATCGCGATCGAGGCGAGCTGGCCCTCGACCCACGCCCTGGCCGCCGGGCCGTCGACCTTCGCCTCCGCGTTCCCGGCGGCGTCTACCGTCACCGACCCGGCGAAGGGCCGCCCGTCGATCATGCCGGCGACCTCGGCCGAGAATCCCGGGAAATCCTTCCATTGCGCCCGGGCGGCGACGGCCTCCTCGAACAGCGAGATGGCCCCGGCATCGCCCCCCGTGGGGACGAGCGGCCGGGTGAAGTCGAGCGTGGCGAACTCCATGATCTTGTCATAATGCGTGCCGTCCAGCTCGCCCGGGGTCATCCGCTCGCGGCCCGCGTAGAACAGGCACCGGCCCGCCGGGGGGAGGTCGCGGGTCGACCGCCCGTCCGGACCGGCGACGATGACCGAGTCGCTCATGTCCGCCCCGAGGACGTGGATCGAGGCCCCCGGGGTCGGCTTGCCGTCGGTGTAAACGACGAGGTGGACGCGGTCGCCCTCGAACTCGGCGACGATCTCCAGCGGCGATCCCTCCCGGCGCCTCATCCTGTTCAACTCATCCGGCGCCCCGGCCACCGCCTTGGGGTGATGGCGGAGCAGGAATGGGGTTGCCCCGGGCCGGGCGATCACCCCGTACTGGCACTCGCCGACGACCGCGATCGGCCCCGAGGCGGGCAGATGGGCCGTGAGCCGGTCGACCCCCTTGCGGACGTCGAGCGGACGGAACTCGCCGGGGGTCGTCTGCGCCCACAATCGGGTCGAGGCGATCTTGTCGACGAACTTCGGCTCGCCCGGCCCCAGCCCCGCGCCGAAGGTGACCTCCGCCGACCGTCCCCCCTCCGCGATCGGGCCGACCCTGACGAACAGGAAGTGGGCCCCGGCCTCCGAGGCCCCCAGGGCCCAGGCCGCCAGGACCGGGATCAGCCAATGACGCGGTTTCATGGGTCGCCTCCGCTGCTTCGGGTCGGAACGATCGGGCGGTCCGGCCATTGTAACCGGCGCGAGGGCGCGGGGGACCGAGTCGCCGGGGTTGTTTTCACCCCTTGTCCGCTCGGGCCGAAATTAGGACAATCCTCGATTGACGGCCGAGGTTGCGGGGATGGATTCGACTCATGCCGCCGACGACGAGCCGTGATTTTCAGAAGGTAGCGGGTCAGCGGCTGACCACGGCGGAAGCCCTTCGGCGGGCGAAGCTCAATCTCGATGCACAGTATCTGGGCGGATACACCGTCGAGTGTTCGCTGAAGGCCCTGATCCTGGAACTCACGCCCGACGCGAATCGAGCCGAGGTGCTCGCAAAAATCACCACCGGCGCGAAAATGCACAGGTCCGAAGTGCTTCTCGGTGAGTTGCGGGATCTGGGAGTAGCCCTCCCGATCGACCTCGCCAGACGAATTCGCCGATTCGCGAAGTCGTGGACGGTGGACCTTCGGTACGAGACGGGACGGCGGGATTCGGGAGAGACTGCCGCCCTCCTGACCACGGCGAAAGCCATTTACGATTGGGTGGAGGGCCAATTGCCATGACGCAAACTGTGGCGCGTCCCTGGGAGGCCAGGCGTACCGACGAGACCCGGATGGTCGAGGATGTCTTGAGGAAGGCCGGGTTCAAGGAGGTCGACGCTTACCGCTACAATTCAGCCTCGATCCGCGTCCGCGTGATCGATCCGAGATTCGAAGGTCGATCGCCCGAGTTGCGCGACGCGATGGTCGAGCCGCAACTGGAGTCGCTCCCCGAACGCACTCAGGCGGATATCATGACCCTTTTCACCTTCGCGCCCTCGGAACTCCACCAGACACCGAAGACACTCCGTGAATTCATGAATAACACGGAGTTCGATGACCCGAGTCCCTCGATGCTGTGAGGACGGCGATCCGCTGCTCCAGCCGGCCGATCACGGCGGCGAAGCAAGCTTGGGCCTCGGGGGTGAGCGTGTCCCAGATAGGCTGAGGGACCGATTCTGGCCTGGTCATGATCCCCTTGTAGAACGGCCGAGGGCTGAACTCAACTCCCCAGGCCGTGAACGGCTACTGCAGAGAAAATACAATCAACACATAACGTTTCGTTATAGTGAAATTCTTTCGACCCGGGTACATACTTGCCGGTTGATAGGATTGATTGGGCGATCGACCCTGACCGGTCGTCTCGGGGGGTTGACAGCGGGCGGGGTCTGCCCGATCCTCGATCGGTGATCGCAGGCGGTTCGACCGGGAATCGGGCCGGCCGGCGGTTGGGCGTTCGAGGAACCGGGACCATCGACCAGATCTCCCCCTATCTGCTCTGGGTCGGGCACGCCGGGGACGGGGGCGACCATCGGCCGCTCCATGACCTGGGGATCGAGGCCGTGGTCCAGCTCGCGGTCGAGGAGCCCCCGCTGACTCCCCCTCGGGGGATCATGTATGATCGGTTCCCGCTGGGGGACGGCTCGGGGAACCCGGGGGCGGTCCTGGCGATGGCGATCGGGACGGTGGTGGCCCTGATCCGATTCCGCGTGCCGACGCTGGTCTGCTGCGGGATGGGGCTGAGCCGGTCGCCGGCCGTCGCGGCGGCGGCGCTGGCGATCGTCCGGCGGGAGTCGCCCGACGAGGCGCTCCGGGCGGTCGCGGCCCTCCACCCGGTCGACGTCTCGCCGGGCCTCTGGCGCGAGGTCCGGATGGCCCGCCCGGCGTTTCTCGGCGTCGGGGACGAGGGCGGCTGTCGGCCTTGAGGCGATCGGAGCATCCATGCGGATCCGTCGGCTGATCGCGATTCTCGTGCTCATGGGGGGGCCGGTGGCCATGACATCGGGGGCGGCGGACGATCGGCTCGCCGGGGGCCGACGCGCGGTCGACGCGGCGACGGCGGCGAAGCTCCCGGCGCCCGGGACGGTGGCCCCCGGGGCGTTCGGGTTCACGCCGGACGGCAAGGCGTTGACTTACCTCAAGGCCGAGTCGGCCAGCCTGAGCCGGGTCCTCTGGCGGGTCGAGGTCGCCGGCGGGGCGCCCCGGGTCGTCGCCCGGCCGCCCGGGTCGGGGGATACCGACGCCAACGTCTCCCGCGAGGAAGCCCTCCGCCGCGAGCGCCAGCGGCTCCGCGATACCGGGATCACCCACGTCGTCCGGGCCAAAGACGCCGACGTCGCCGTGATCCCGCTCCGGGGCGACCTCTACCTCCTCCGGGGGCCCGACGGAGGGCTCGAACGGCTCACCGAGTCGCCCAGCCCCGAGATCGACCCGAAGCCGACCGCCGACGGCTCGAAGGTCGCCTTCGTCCGCGACGGCGAGTTGTTCGCCCTCGACGTCGCCTCGAAGAAGGAGGTCCAGCTCAGCAGGGGCGCGGCCGATGGGCTGACTCATGGCCTGGCCGAGTTCATGGCCCAGGAGGAGATGGACCGGTCGACCGGCTTCTGGTGGTCGCCCGACGGCTCGATGATCGCCTACCAGGAGGCCGACGAGCGGCACATCCCCCCCTACCCGATCGTCCACCAGGGCGGGGCCGAGGTGTCGGTCGAGACGCATCGGTATCCTTTCCCGGGCGCGGCCAACGCGAAGGTCCGGCTCGGCGTGGTCGCGGCGGCCGGCGGCGAGACGACCTGGCTGGCCCTCCCGGTCGCCTCCGATGACTTCTACCTCGCCCGGGTCGACTGGGAAGGTCCGAAGGCCCTGCTGGTCCAGATCCTCTCGCGCGACCAGGCCACGCTCAGGCTGGTCCGGGTCGACGTTCGCGAGAACAAGGCGACTCTCCTGGTCGAGGAGAAGTCCGACACCTGGGTCAACCTGCACAACGACCTCCGGGCGGTCGAGGGGACGGGGGAGATCCTCTGGTCGACCGAGCGGACCGGGTTCCGTCACCTGGAACTCCTCGACCATGACGGCCGGCGGATCCGGGCCTTGACCCAGGGATCGTGGCCGGTCGACGGCGTCGACCACCTGGACGCGAAGCGGCGCGAGGTCTGGTTCTCGGCCGGGGTCGACAGCCCCCTGGAACGGCACGTCTACCGCGTCTCGCTCGACGGCGGGCCGATCGCCAAGGTCACCGACGAGCCGGGGACGCACCGCGCCACGGTGGCGAAGGACGGCGAGCATCACGTCGACACGTTCACCAGCCGGTCGCGACCGCCGGTCACCCGGCTCCACGCCCGGGACGGTCGGATCCTGGCCACGATCGACGACGCGGGGCTTTCGGACCCCCGGGTGGATCAGTTGAAGCTGACCCCGCCCGAGATCGTCAAGTTCGCGAGCCGGGGGGGCGAGGTCCTGTACGGGGCGTACTACGCCCCCAGGTCGAAGGCTTTCGGGCCCAAAGCCCCGCTCGTCGTCCTGGTCTACGGCGGGCCGCACGTCCAGTACGTCTCGGAGAACTGGGCGATGACGGCCGACCTGAACGCGCAGCACCTGGCCGACCGGGGGTTCGCGGTCTGGAAGATGGACAACCGGGGATCGGCCCGGCGCGGGCACGCCTGGGAATCGGCCCTGAACCGGGACATGGGGACGGTCGAGGTCCGCGACCAGGTCGACGGCGTGGCCTTCGTCGCCAGGAACTGGCCGGAGGTGGGCGGGTCGCGGGTCGGGGTGAGCGGGTCGAGCTACGGCGGATACATGACCCTCCGGTGCCTGACCGAGGCCCCCGAGGTCTTCCGGTCGGGCGTGGCGATCGCCCCGGTCACCGACTGGGACGGCTACGACACCTGCTACACCGAGCGCTACATGGGGACCCCGGCCGGCAACCCCGCCGGCTACAAGGCCGCCTCGGTCCTCGCCCGGGCCGACCGCCTCAAGGGCGACCTGCTGATCATCCACGGGATGCTCGACGAGAATGTCCACTTCCGCCACACCGCGCGGCTGGCCTCGGCCCTGATCGCGGCGAACCGGCCATTCCGCCTGCTCCCCATGCCCGAGGAGCGGCACTCCTCCCGCAAGGAAGAGGGCCGGAAGTACGTCGCCGAGCAACTGGCCGGGTTCTTCGAGATGACTCTGGGAGAGAATGGGAAGAATTGAACCGCCAAGGCTCCAAGATAAAAGTGGCCGGTGGGTAGTGGACAGTGGTTAGCAAATGCAAGGAATTTGATCTAACTGACCGCTGACCGCTATTTTCCTCCTTTCTCCTGCCTTGGCGATCTTGGCGCCCTGGCGATGGGATCCTTGCTTACCTGCTACCACCGGGGGCTGCCGTGGCCGACAAGACCGACCCCGTTATCCGTCATGCCCGCCGCGAGGCGATCATCATCGGGCTGGCCTGGCTGGCCAGCACGATCTATTGCTGCTCGTACTCGTGGATCTACGGGTATAGCACCCCGGAGCATCCGCTGACCCGGGCCGAGGTCCGGCCGATCCTGGGGATCCCGTCGTGGGCGTTCTGGGGGTACATCGTCCCCTGGGGCGTCTGCGCCCTGTTCACCATCGGGTTTGCGGGTTTTTATATGGCCGACGACGACCTGGGCCGCGACCGCTCGGCCGAGCTGGAAGGCGACATCCGGGGAGGGGGCGTCGATGGATAAGCCGGGCGGTCTGCACGCTCACCCGGCGACGCTGGTCGCGCTGGTGCTGTTCACGCTGATCTCGCTGGGCCTGGGGGTGGTGGCCAACAAGGTGGCGAGCCGGAGGGCGGGGTTCCTCCAGAAGTACTTCCTGGGCAACCGGTCGCTGGGCGCCCTGGCCGTGGCCCTGACGGCGGCGGTGGTGAGCGGCGGGACGTTCATGGGGTTCCCGTCGCTGGTCTACAGCTTCGGCTGGGTGGTCGGGCTCTGGATCGCGTCGTTCATGGTCGCCCCGCTGACGGTCCTCGGGGTCCTGGGCAAGCGGATCGGCCATCTGTCGCGGAAGACCGGCGCGATCACGCTTCCCGACCTGCTCCGCGAGCGGTTCGGGAGCCCCGCGCTGGGACTTCTGACCAGCCTCCTGATCGTCTTCTTCCTGACGTGCAACCTGGTCCCGCAGTTCAAGGCGGGCGGGGTGATCATGAAGATCGTCCTGCCGTCGGCGACCTACTCCTGGGCGTCGCCCGAGGACCTGGCCGTCCAGCTCGACCTCGGTTATGTGGTGGGCCTGGCGATCTTCACGGCCACGGTGGTCGCCTACACGGCCTATGGCGGGTTCCTGGCGGCGATCTGGACCGACGTCTTCCAGAGCCTGATCATGGCCGTCGGCGTGGTCCTGCTGTTCCCGCTGGCGATGGCCGCCTCGGGCGGGCTGGAGGCGGCGACGTACAAGGGGATGGACCTGGCCGGCGACGGGTTCGCCTTCGGCCCGGGCGCCGGGCGGAACTTCCACCCGCTCGGGCTGGCGATCTCGTTCTTCGTCATGTGGGCGATCACCGGGATGGGCCAGCCCTCGACGATGGTCCGATTGATGGCGTTCCGCGACTCACGGACCCTCCGATGGTCGATCATCTATCTGACAATCTACAACATCCTCATCTATGTGCCGCTGGTCTTCATCTTCGTCGCCGCCCGGGGGATCCTGCCCGGCCTGGAGAAATCCGACGAGGTGATGCCCCGGCTGGTGATCCACCTGGCTAACCCCTACGTCGCCGGCCTGATCCTGGCCGCCCCGTACGGCGCGGTGATGAGCACGGTGAGCGGGTTCCTGCTGATCGTCGCCTCGGGGCTGGTCCGCGACGTCTACCAGCGGTTCCTCCGGCCCGGGGCGGCCGAGCGCGAGATCGAGCGGGCGAGCTACGCGGCGACGGCCGGGATCGGCCTGCTCGCGGCCCTGATCGCGCTCCGGCCGCCGGAATACCTCCAGCTGATCGTGGTGTTCGCCAGCGCGGGGATGGCGTCCGCGTTCCTGATGCCGGTGCTCCTGGGGGCCTTCTGGCGCCGGGCCACGGCGGCCGGCGCCCTGGCGGCCATGGGGACGGGATCGGGCGTGACGCTGGCCCTCTACGCCTACGGCTCGTACCTCGGCCTGACGAAGTTCGACCAGGGGATCGGCCCGAAGCCGCAGGGCTGGGGGGCGTACTACCTCCTCGGCTTCGAGCCGTGCGTCTGGGGGCTCCTCTCGTCGCTCGCGGCGGGGGTCGTCGTCAGCCTGGCGACACGCCCGCCCGACCCCGATCGGGTCGCGCTCCTGTTCGACGAGCAGCCCCCCGATGCCCCCGGGCCGGCCGCCCCGGACCTCCAACCCGGCCCCGCCCCGACCTGATCCCCAGGCCCCGTCAAAACGGCCGGGGCCCGGCTCGGACCCTTGCAATCACCCCCCTCCTTCTCCATAATATCACCAGGTCCGCCGCCGATCGCCGGGGCGGATCTCACATCAAAGTTTCCCATCGGTCTGTTCCCCGGGAGGGCGGGGGAGTTCCACCCCGATCGCCGCCCGACGCGCCTGGGGCCCATCGCGGACCTCGTCCGGAACCGGCCGATCGCCGCGACCTCGCGAGGCCGCCCGGGCGTGCCGTGGCCCCGTCGCGCCTCTTGGGACGATCCCACTTCATCCTCGGAGGAGCCGCGGATCATGGCGGAAAAATCATCCGACTTGCCGGTCCGGATCATCGGCAGTCGCGAGTTGCACCAGAACCTCCCGACCATCCTCCGCGAGCTGGAGAAGAGTGAAGTCCGATATGTCCTGACCGTGCACGGCAAGCCCAAGGCCGTCCTCGTCGGCGCCGAGCCCTACATGAACCTGGTCCTCGACCGCAAGAGCCCGAGCGAGGCCCTGGTCGGGCTCCAGCTCAGCGCCCTGCTCGGAGAGACATTAAACGCGGCCGCGCTCGACGACCTGGAGAAGGCGCTCGATCCCGGGCCCGGATGATCGGTCCTCCGCCGGCCCTCCCCCCGATCCTCGGCGGATCCGTCGAGGTCGGCCCCGCGGTCGAGCCGGGCCGATCGCACGGGTTCTGATCTTGACGCCGATTGGCGATGAGTCTCCCGGCCCTCCCGGTTCTTACAATCCTTCGCGAGGGAGGGGCGTTCGGCCGAGGACGAGGGAGGCTTGAGGAGAATCGAAAATTCCTCGCGGATTTACGCGCCTCCGGCCAACGGGCGTGTAGACTTGAGTCGAGCCCGGAGGATCCGCAGTCGGCGTGGCGGCATAATCCCCCGAGGCCCGGCATCCGGGTTGCGTTAGTGGGGCTCTCAGTCGCACCTCTGACTCGCCTCGCCGAAACCCCCGTATTTCGATCCAGGAGCCTTCCCATGGCCCATCGTGAAATGGCCCCGTCCCCGGTGCGCGCCCCTCGGTTCTGGTTCCCGATCGCTTCCGGCCTGGTGCTGGCAACGGTCGTCGGGTGCAGCCATCACAAGCGGACCGTGATGCGGCCGGTCTACGGCTCCCCGATCCCGGCGAATGTGACCCCGGCCTGCCCGACCTGCCCGGGCGGGTCGACCGGCACGGTGACGACCCAGCCCGACCCGTCCGAGCCGTTCCTCTCGCCCAACGCCGCGGCGCCGGCCCCCTCGGCCAATTACCCCGACCCGGTGATCCGGGCCGGGGGCTCGCCGCCCGTGCCCGACGAGGCGGGAGAGCCCCCCCTGAACAACCTCAGGCCCAACGCCCCCGCCCCGGCCCCCTCGTCCTCCGGCGCCGGCGGGATCGAGCTGACCCGGCCGAGCTCCCTGCGGAGCACCTCGGGGCGTCGGACCGCCGCCCCGGCCCGGACCGCCCGCACCTCGGCCCGCGAGGAGGTCCTGCCGTTCCTGGCCGACCCCGACGAGCTGTTCCAGCCCCCCAAGGCCGACCGCCCCTGGAAGTATGTCGTCCTCCACCACAGCGCCAATGCCCGGGGCGGGATCGATCAGATCGACCGCGACCATCGCAAGATCCTCGGCTTCGAGGGCTGCGGCTACCACTTCGTGATCGGCAACGGGACCGACAGCCCCGACGGCCAGATCGAGGTCGCCGAGCGGTGGCGGGGCCAGAAGCACGGCGTCCACTGCCGGAACGGCAAGACCCCGGACGTCAACGAATACGGGATCGGGATCTGCCTGGTCGGCAACTTCGACCAGTCGGCGCCCACGCCCAGGCAGGTCGCCGCCGCCCGGGCCCTGGTCGCCTACCTCGGCGGCCGATACGAGATCCCGGCCGACCGCCTCGGCACCCACGACCGGTTCGCCAACGGCCCGACCGCCTGCCCGGGCGCCAACTTCCCGGCCGAGGCCATCCTGGGATCGAAGCACATGGCCAGCCGCTGAGACGTCCCTCCCGGCCGGGTCGCGCCGGGGCGCGTCACCTGGCCCCGCTTCCGGGGGCTCCACGAGCCGGCCGGGCCCATCGTGGCCCGGTCGGCTCGACTTCATGGCGGGGCGATCTCCGCCGACGGGTTGGACCCCGGATCCGCGGGCGGCGGAGGATCGCCGGAGATCGAGCTGATCTGCCGGACCAGGAGCATATCCACCAGGGCCACCCCGGCCGCGTCCAGCGGGTACCGGCCGCCCCGGGTGAAGTCGACTCTGGGGTCGTTGGCCGCCTTGACCACGAAGTCGTGCACCAACGCCTTCACCGCCGGCTCGCCACCCAGCCGCGACCAGAGCGTCGCGGTGTTGGTCGGGAGGACCCGGGATCGGACGGTGTCGAGGACGGCCCGGAGCGCGAAGGCCCGTTGCTCGGAGGTCCCGCCCGCTTCCGCCCCCGCCAGGCCCTTCTGGACGGCGGCCTGGAGGTCGGGCCGGTGGGCCAGGACCGGCCCGAGGGCCGTCAGCGACCCCTGGTAGATCCGGTAGCAACCCTGGGCATCGCCCCCGTTGTCGACCTTGACCCCGGCGGCGATCGCCTGGAAGGTCGCCTTCTCGACCTGGGCGTCGAGGTCGCGCGTCGTCATCGACCCCTCGTCGGCCAGGCCGGCGTGGGGGAAGAAGGCGAGGGCTACCAGGGCCGGGGCCGACCACCTCACGAGACGCATCACGCGATCCTCCTCCACGCCTTGCGTGGGAGTCACGGCGGGCGGCCCGGAGACGGCTCCGCCGCCCACACGTTGACATGAATCAGCTCCGAACGCCATCCTTCCGACGATGGTCGAGCAGGAATCTATCCGGGGCGGGGGGCCCGGGCAAGCGCCCGGTCCGGCCCGGCCGTCGAATCCCGGTCGGGGCGGCGATCAGGGCGTCGGCGGGCCGCCCGGGCCGCGGCGGACGGCCTCGTGGAGCAGGGCGATCAGGCTCATGGAGTCGGTGATCCGGCCGTCGTGGACCATCGCCCAGGCCGTCGGCCAGTCGACCCGGCGGACCCGGAGCCGCTCGGTCCCCTCGGGCTGGCTGTCTCCCCGGGCGAGCCCGGTGGCGCGGAACAGGTAAGCAACCTCGTCGCTGACGGAATTCGAGAGGTGCGACCGGCCGAGGGATTCGAGCCGGCCGGCGACCAGCCCGGTCTCCTCGCGGAGCTCGCGGCGGGCGGTCTGCTCGGGATCCTCCCCCTCGGGGCCGCCGCCCTCGGGGATCTCCCAGGAGTAGGCCCCCAGGGGATAGCGATACTGGCCGACCAGCCAGATCCCGCCGTCGTCGTCGACCGGCAGGACGCCGACGGCCTTGTTCTTGAAGTGGACCACGCCGTAGATCCCGGGCTGCCCGTCGGGCCGGACGACCCGGTCCTCGCGGACGCCGATCCAGGGATTATCGTAGACCGTCCGGCCCTCGATCGTGGTCCAGGGGTTGGGGTGGTCCGGCTCGTCCACGGTCGATTTGCCGTCACCCATCACGCATCACCCATCCGGCCGGGCCCATCTTCGGGGCGGGAGTCAAGCCGCCGGGACCGCCCGTCAGCCTCTCAGGGCGGCCTGGAGCGTCGCGCCCATGTCGGCGGGGCTCCTGGCCACGCGGATCCCGGCCGCTTCGAGCGCGGCGATCTTGTCCTCGGCCTTGCCCGAGCCGCCGGAGATGATGGCGCCGGCGTGGCCCATCCGCTTGCCGGGGGGGGCGGTCTGGCCGGCGATGAAGGCCGCGATCGGCTTGGTGAACCGGCCCGACTTCTTGAGGGCCGCGGCCTGCTCCTCGGCATTGCCGCCGATCTCGCCCATCATCAGGACGGCGTCGGTATCGGGGTCGGCCTCGAACAGGGCCAGCGCGTCGACGAAGCTCGTGCCGTTGACCGGGTCGCCGCCGATCCCGACGCAGGTGCTCTGGCCGATCCCGAGGTTCGATAACTGCCAGACCCCCTCGTAGGTCAGGGTTCCCGACCGGCTCACGACGCCGACGCGCCCTTCCTTGTGGATATAACCGGGCATGATCCCGATCTTGCACGCGCCCGGCGTGATCACGCCCGGGCAGTTCGGCCCGACCAGCCGGGCGGCCGGGTGGTGCGCCTTGAGGTAGGCGACCGCCCGGGCCATGTCGAGCACGGGGATCCCCTCGGTGATCGCCACGATCAGCGCGATCCCCGCGTCGGCCGCCTCCAGGATCGAGTCGGCGGCGAACGGGGGCGGGACGAAGATCATGGTGGCGTTGGCCCCGGTGGCCTTGACGGCCTCGGAGCAGGTGTCGAACACCGGGACGCCCAGGGTCGACGACCCCCCCTTGCCCGGGGTCACCCCGCCGACCAGCTTCGTGCCATAGTCGCGGCATTGCTCCGAGTGGAACGCCCCCGCCTTGCCGGTGATCCCCTGGCAGATCAGCCGCGTCGTCCTGTCGACCATGATGCTCATGCGATGGGATCCGTGGGGCGAGTGGAGTCGAAGTGGGCCGGGATATTTCGATCGGGATCAATACATCTCGTACATATGCTCGCCGCCATGCGCGGGATTGCCGATAAGTTTCCGGTTCTGGAGGTCGACGACGAAATCCAGGTGCTCCAGGGGTATCTGCCCGATCAGCACGGGCACTTCGTCGGGGACTTCCAGCACGTCCATCGGACAACTTCGCCCCTGGATCGTGAGCCGGACAATATCATAAACCCCCACCTCGACAACTCCCGCGCTGCTCATGACTCGCTTCGACGAGGTCCGGATCAGGCCAAGCTGCCGGATCAATCGCGCGGGCAGCGACAGGAGCGTTGCCCCGGTGTCGACGAGGGCGTCGGACACGACGATATTTCTCGCCTGTTCGGCCGGGATGAGCCCGCGCCGGACCGCCCAGAGGTCTTCGAGGTTCTCGATCGTCGCCTCGACCGTGACCCGGCCCATCGTCGCGATCTCCATGAGCTTCGCCCTCCCGGCGACCGTGGCGTCGGACCCTAGCGGAACAGGTCGTCGACCGCCGGTCGCCAGCCCGGGACGGCCGGCTCCGCCTCGGCCACCTGCCCGGCCCCGAAGACGATGGCGGGGGCCGCCGGGTCGCCCCGATGCACGGCGATCGTCCTCGCCATCGGGTCGACGTCCCAGACCACCGGCGTCCCGGAGGCGAAGTAATCCGCCCGCTTGTCGGCCATCTCGGCCTCGGCCGCGGGCCCGTAATCGTTCTCGCTCCGGACCTCGACGGCGAATGTCGGGGTCCCCTCGATGAACCGCATCCGGTTGGGCGGGAGCGGCCCCGTGTAGTAGGAAGCATCCGGCGAGAACGATTGACGACCGTTGGGGAGCGGAGGATCGAGGGCATAGCCAATCCCGTCGGGGAAGGCGACCCCCACACCCAGCCTCGTGACCTGAGCATCAAGGCTGATGGCAATCTTGAAGGCGACCCGGGAAGGGTCGAAACCGCTGGCCATGAAATGGACGATCCTCCCGGCGATCAACTCCGCCTTGCCCTCGACGCGGTACAGGTCGTCGAGCGTGGCGGGAGCTTGCGTCGTGCGCTGCATGGGCGCGATCCTCATGTCCGGGCGATACGGCTGGCCGGCAAGCTCCCCGTGGGAGCACCGACTCCCTCCGGTTCGACGATCACGCCGCGCCCCGGGCGGCGGCGACGACCTTCCGGGCGGCGTCGGTCAGGCCGACGGCGGTGATGATCTTCCGGCCGGACTCGTCGAGGAGCTTCTTGCCCAGCTCGACGTTCGTCCCTTCGAGGCGGACGACCAGGGGGACCTTGAAGTCGATCTCGTCGTAGGCGGACAGGAGGGCCGAGGCGATCGTGTCGCACTTCATGATCCCGCCGAATATGTTCACCAGAACACCCTTGACGTTGGGGTCGGCCAGGAGGATCCGGAAGGCTTCCAGGACCTGGTCCTTCTGGGCCCCGCCGCCGACGTCGAGGAAGTTGGCCGGCTCGCCGCCGTGGTACTTGATCAGGTCCATCGTGCTCATGGCCAGCCCGGCGCCGTTGACCAGGCAGGCGATGTCGCCGTCGAGGCTGACGTAGCTCAGGCCGCTCTTGCCAGCCCTCAGCTCGTTGGGGTCCTCCTCGTCGACGTCGATCAGGGAGGCGATGTCCTTGTGGCGGAACAGGGCGTTGTCGTCGAAGTTGAGCTTGGCGTCGAGCGCCAGGACCTGGCCCTGGTCGGTGACGATCAGGGGGTTGATCTCGGCCAGCGAGGCGTCGGTGTCCAGGAAGAAGCGGACGAACGCCTTGAGGAACTTCTCGCCGTTCTTGGCGCTCTCGCCCTTCAGTCCCAGGGCCCGGCAGACCTTCCGGGCCTGAAAGTCGGCCAGGCCGACGTTGACGTCGATCGGCTCTCGGTGGATCTTCTCGGGGGCGTCGTGGGCGACGATCTCGATGTCGACGCCGCCCTCGGTGGTGGCCATCAGGACCGGGCATTTCAGGTCGCGGTCGACGGCCAGGCCCAGGTAGAGCTCGCGGGCGATGTCGTGGCCGACGGTGATCAGGACCTTCTTGATCACCTGGCCGACGGCGCCGGTCTGGTACGTGACCAGCGTCTTGCCCAGGAGCTCGGAGGCGGCCCGGCGGGCTTCGTCCGCCGACCGGACGAGCTGGACGCCCCGGGCCATCCCGTCCCGGCGCGGCCGGAGGCCGGAGGCGATCTCCAGGGCCTCGCCCCGGTCGTCGTCCGGGCCGACCGCGATCCCCTTGCCGCGCCCCCCGGCGTGGACCTGCGCCTTGACGACGATCAGGCCGCCGCCGAGCCGGTCATAGGCCTCGGCCGCCTCGTCGGGCGTGGTGGCGACGACCCCGTCGGGGACGGCGACGCCGGCGGCCCGGAGCAGATCCTTCGCCTGGTACTCGTGGACTTTCATGGGGCTCGGCCTTGCGTTCCGTGGGGGATCGGGGCGGCCGGCTTGGGCCGCCACCTTCGAGGGGCGGTTCTACCACACCCCGGGGGGGCGGGCCAGTCCCCAGGGCGGCCGGGGATCGGGGCTCATCGGCGGCGGAATTCCTCCTCGACCTCGCGGGCGATCCGGGCCAGCTCGTCGTCCGAGGGGAAGGCCGGGTCGCCCCGGAATGCCTCGCGGGCCTCCTCGGATTCGGCCAGGTCGCGGAACTCTTCGAGCCAGAACGCGGACTCCTCCTCGGTCGGGGCCTGGGATCGGCCCCGGTCGGGCTCGGGGGCCGGGGCCGGGGCCGGCCTCCGCTCCTTCCGGGAATCCAGGCGGCACCAGTATTCGTCGGCCGAGAGGACCCGGGCCTTCCTCCGGGCGGCGGCCCGCCGGATCCGATGGTCGGACGAGACCACGGTCAGGGTCCTGGGGCTGGAGTCGAGGGCGATCAGCTCCTCGATCCGCTCGTCGGCGCTCTCGTTGTCGACGGCATAGACGACGGACAGGCCCTTGTGACGGGCCGTGGCCGGCACGTGGAGCGGGGCGTCGTTGGCGTCGAAGACGACGGTGGTGAGGTGGACTTCCACCGGGTCGAGCGTCGCGGCGATGTCGTTGAGGAACCGGAGGCGGACCTTCCGGAACCCGTCGGGGCCGAGTCGACGCCCCAGCAGGCCGCCGGCGAACATCAGGTTGTAGCCGTCGATCAGGGTGCGCATCGGAGTCGTGCCCGGGGTCGCGGTCGGACGGGTCATCCATCCTAAAGATACGCCCGGAGGGGCCTTTCGGCAAATGTCCCGCCGGCCGGCTCAGGTTGCGATCGACGATCCGGCCTCGTGGACGATCCCGCCCAGGGTGTGGCGGACCTCGCCGGCGACGATCACGGTATGGGCCCGGCCGCGGACCTCCCAGCCGCCGTAGGGGGTGTTCCGGCTCTTGGAGTGGAACGCCGAGGGGTCGACGGTCCAGGGGGAATCGGGGTCGATGATGGTCACGTCGGCGTCGGCGCCGGGGCGGAGGGTCCCCTTGGGGATCCCCAGGAGCCGGGCCGGTTCGACGGTCAGCTTGCGGACCGCCTCGGGCCAGGTCAGGTGGCCGGGCTCGATCAGGCCGACCACCGTGATCGGGATCAGCGTCTCCAGGCCGACGATCCCGAACGGGGCCTGGTCCAGCTCGCGGAGCTTCTTCTCGGGGGCGTGCGGGGCGTGGTCGGTGGCCAGGAGGTCGATCGTCCCGTCGCGGAGGCCGCCGATCACCGCGTCGACGTCGGCTTTGGTACGCAAGGGCGGATTCATCTTGTAGTTGGAGTCGAAGGTCCGGAGCCGATCGTCGGTCAGGGTGAAGTGGTGCGGGCAGGCCTCGGCGGTGACGTTCACCCCACGCCGCTTCCCCTCGCGGACCAGCTCGACGGCCCGCTCGGTGGAGATGTGCTGGATGTGGAGCCGCCCTCCGGTGATCTCGGCCAGGCGGATGTCGCGGGCGACCATGATGTCCTCGGCCGCCGCGGGCATCCCGCCCAGGCCGAGCTTCATCGACTCGAACCCCTCGTTCATCACCCCGCCGGCCGTCAGCTCCAACACCTGGCAGTGCTGCATGATGCATCGATCGAACATCTTGGCGTATTGCAACGCCCGGCGCATCAGCGAGGCCGACGCCACCGGCGCCCCGTCGTCGGTGAACGCCACCGCGCCGCCGGCGACGAGCTGGCCCAGCTCCGCCAGCTCCTCCCCCTTGCGCCCCTTGCTCACGGCCCCCACCGGGTAAACATTCGCAAACTTCGCGCGTTGGGCCTGGAGGACGACGAACTCGGCCGCCCCCTGGCTGTCGATGGCCGGCCGGGTGTTGGGCATGCAGGCGACCGAGGTGCACCCGCCGGCCAGGGCGGCCCGGGCGCCGGTGGCGATCGTCTCGTCCTCCTCGTTGCCCGGCTCGCGGAGGTGGACGTGGACGTCGATCAGCCCGGGACAGACGATCATCCCCCGGGCGTCGACCACGACGTCCGCCTCCTCGTACCCCTCGCCGATCGCCAGGACCCGCCCCCGGCCCACCCAGACGTCGGTGACGCGGTCGATGTCCTGATCCGGGTCGATGACCCGGCCGCCGGTGATCTGGATCGTGCGCACGACGGGCCTCGCTCGCTTCGATGGTCGGGCCCCGCTCGCCGGAGCCTCCGGGCGGCGGCGAGTGCGGGGGCCCCATCATAGGACGTCCCCGACCCGGCTTCCATCCGGCCCCCATTCCCCGACCGGATCCGACCGCCCCCGCCCCCGGCAAGAACGAACCCAATCGCCCGGCAAATCGTCGCAGGGCCATGACTTGTGTCGCCATCGGTCGGACGGGCCCCGGCCCGCGAACGGGTCGAATCGGGCCCCTCGCCGCGTCGGAGAAAAACGAAGCCAACACCCCTCGGCGGCCGCCGGAGGCGGGTCCGCGATCGATCCCACCGCGAAAAACGAACCCAATCCGCCCCCGACGGCCGGCGAGCCCCGCCCGTCTCGATCGCCCCCGGGAAAACGAACCCACCTCCCGATCCGCCCGCACGATCATCGCCCTCGCCCTCGCCTTGAAAAAACGAACCCAACCGCCAGCGAGCCAGGCCGGTCGACCAGGCGGCCCGCCCCGGTGATACTTTCGCCCGGGCGGCCCGGGTTTTATCCGCCTTTCCGCGGCCGGGGGCGAAATCGTCGAACTCCGGCGACCGGCCGGCCGTCCGAAGATCGATTTGCGACAAAGCCGGAGACGGCAATCCTGGGCGTGCAATTTTGTCCGTCCCGAGGAGTGACCCCGAATACACTTCACCGCCGGCGGTGTCGGGCCCCTGTCCGGCCGGGTGGCTGAGGAGGATCGACGACGAGGTCGACCAGGTCACTTTTCCCGTTTTGGTCGACCTCGTCGTCGATCCTCCTCGGCCATTCCTGCTCGATCGCCCACGGTGGACGCTCGGGCGGCCTCGCCCGGATCGGTCGCGCCATGGTTGCGGGGATGACTCGCGCGATCGAAGGGACGAACCCGAGGGCGAGGAGTGGTCCCGTCGGCGCGACGACGCGGTGCCCTGTAGGAGCCGAACATCCCCCGGTATGATGGGGCGCAACGGCGTGCGTGATGTCGGCGCATCGAGGAGCCCGCGCCGTCTCTCGATCCGGTGATGCCCGGCCCGGCGGCCGGCATCCGGCGCCGGCGGACACCGAGCCCTTCGTGCGCCGATGGGACATTCACGGGACCGGCACGCGGAGGATCTCGATGACGCATTCCGGCCTCGCCGTCGTGACGGCAGCCTTGTTGTCCCAGGTGGCTCCCACCCCCCAGCAGACCTACTGCAATCCGATCAACATCGACTACGCCTATTGCCCCATCCCCGACTTCGTCGCCCAGGGCAAGCACCGCACCGCCGCCGACCCGGTGATCGTCACCTTCCGGGGCGACTTCTACCTCTTCGCCACCAACCAATGGGGCTACTGGTGGAGCCCCGATATGTTCCGCTGGAACTTCGTCCCGCGCAAGTTCCTCAAGCCCCACCACAAGGTCTACGACGAGTTATGCGCCCCCGCCGCGTTCGTCATGGACGACGCGCTTTACCTGCTCGGGTCCACATACTCGGAGGACTTCCCGCTCTACAAGAGCACGGACCCCCGCGGGGGCAACTGGACGGAGGCCGTGCCCGAGTTCCGGGCCGGTGCCTGGGACCCGGCCTTCTTCCTCGACGACGACGGGCGGCTTTACCTCTATCACGGCTCGAGCAACGCCTTCCCCCTCTACGGCCGCGAGGTCGACGCGAAGACCCTCCAGCCGACCGGCGAACGTCGTGGGTTGATCCGCCTCCACGACGACGAGCACGGCTGGGAGCGGTTCGGCGAGGCCAACGACAACACCTTCCTGCGCCCCTTCGTCGAGGGCGCCTGGATGACCAAGCACCGGGGCAGGTACTACCTCCAATACACTGCGCCGGGGACGGAGTTCAGCGGCTACGGCGACGGCGTCTACGTCGGCGATGGGCCGCTCGGGCCGTTCGCCTACCAGGCCCACAACCCATTCTCCTACAAGCCCGGCGGCTTCGCCCGCGGGGCGGGCCACGGGGCCACCTTCCGCGACGCGTCCGGCCGCTGGTGGCACACCTCCACGATCGCCATCGGCGTGAAGAACGGCTTCGAGCGGCGCATCGGCATCTGGCCGGCGGGCTTCGACGGCGACGGCATCCTGTACTGCGACACCGCCTACGGCGACTACCCGACCCGGCTGCCGCACCCGGGGGGCGCCGACCAACCCGGCGGGAGGTTCGCCGGCTGGATGCTGCTGAACTACGCCAAGCCGGTGCGGGCGTCGTCGACCCTCGGCGGCCTGGGCCCCAACCGGGCCGTCGACGAGGACCTGCGGACCTACTGGAGCGCCGCGACCGGCGGCCACGACGAGTGGTTCGAGACGGACCTGGGCGCGGTAAGCACCCTGCGGGCCGTGCAGGTCAACCATGCCGACCAGGACGCGACGCTCATGGGCAAGGTGCCCGGACTGTCCCACCGATACCGGCTGCTCGCCTCGCTCGACGGCTCGAGATGGGACACGATCGTCGACAAGGGCGATAACCGCGCCGATGTCCCTCACGACTACGTGGAGTTGCCGAAGCCGGTCGAGGCCCGCTTCGTGCGGATCGAGAACGGGCAGGTCCCCACCGGCAAGTTTGCCCTGAGCGGGCTGCGCGTCTTCGGCCACGGTCACGGTGCCCGGCCCGACCCCGTAAAAGACTTCGTGGCCCTGCGCGGCGCATCGGAGCGGCGCCACGCCTGGTTGAAGTGGCGGGCGGCCGCCGATGCGACGGGGTACGTGATCTACGCGGGCGTCGCCCCCGAGAAGCTCTACACCAGCGTGATGGTCTACGGTGCCAACGAGTTCTACTTCCGGGCGATGGACCGGGGTCGGCCCTACTCCTTCCGGATCGAGGCATTCAACGAGAACGGCATCTCGGCCCGCTCGGCCGTCGTGACGGCCGAGTGACCGCGACGACGCGCGGCCATGCCGGCGCCTTAGGATCCCTGATTCAATAGATTCCCGAAGTATTGTAGGGTGGGTGAGCGCAGCGAAACCCACCATAATTTCTTGTGTAGAAACCGGTTATGGTGGGTTTCGCTTCGCTCACCCACCCTACAAGAGGGGGAAGACGCCGGCTCAATCGGGAACTTGTGGAATCGGCGATCCTTAGCGGCCCGTCGCGGCCGGGGCAGCGTCGGGTCGAGGTGGTCAGTTCCAGCTCGCGGGTCGGCTGCGGCCTGGCGGTCCGTCGGGGCATCGGTCGATCGGTCGAATCCCCGGGGGTGGTGAGCCCGAGTCTTGAACCATGCACGATCGCCGATCGAGGGAGTGGTGCCCCCCTGGAATTTTCCGCCGCCCAGCCGGAGGCGCCGGGAGAGCCATGCCTCCTTGTCGACACCCGCGGTATGGGACGCGGGATCGGCCCTGACGAGGCTCTTGCCGACGACCTCGGCGTCGTCGACGTGCCGAAGTTCCGCCACGGCCCTGGGTGTCAGGCTCACCGCGTCACCCAGGCCCCGGGAGTGGGAGCGCGGTCATAAGTTCGTCATGGCGCGGCCGGGGAGGCGTCCGGCTCTTGCCGTAGCGACCTGATCAACCCCCGGTAATCCGGGCGGGTCCACAGCGACCGGAGTTCCGGGTCGCGTTCGATCCAATCGACATCCCGATAGCCGCGATCGACGGCCTTCCGCAAGACCTCCATCGCCCTGTCGGCGTAATGCCGGGGTGACTCCTTCGAGTCCCCGCCCGGGGCGGGCTGGACGCGTCCGGCGACTTCGCCGCAGAGGGCGAGCCCCAGGCCAGGTCGTAGGTGGAGAGGTTGTCCTCGCCGGCAATTCGCTCACTGACGGCGACGGCTTGACGGAGCGAATCGAGGGCCTCGGCGGTCTTACCCTGCTTCGCGCGGGCCTTGCCGATCCCGCGGAGGATCGAGGCCAGGGCGTTGATGTTAGACAAGTTGTTCGGGTCCGCCCGCCGGACCGCTTCCGCTTGCTCTCGCGCCCGGGCCAGGGCGAACAACCCGTCGTCGCCCTCGTCGTGGTCGATGAGCTGCTGGCCGTACTCCGAGGCCCCGGTCGCCAGCACTTGTCGGAACTCGGTCACGGCCGGATTCTCGGCGACGACCCGGGTCATGATCGCCACGGACTCCGCGTAGAGCGGCCGACTCTTCTCCCACTGGCCCAGGTCTTTCAGGATGATGGCCAGTCCCCGGGTGCTGCGGGATAACGTGGACCCGAGCTCCGGGTCTTCGGGGTGCTCGGCGGCCAGGGCCCTCTGGATCTCTTTGGCCTGACGGACTCGAACGCCTCGGTGCTCTGTCCGCCACGAAGCAGCATCGTGCCGAGGGTGTTCAAACTCTTCGCCAGGTCGATGCGATACGCCATCCGCCATCCATGCCCGGATCCGCGACCCGGGCCGGACGATGGCCAAGGTCGTGGACGACCAGGGGCCATCGACGACGACGACCGGTCCGCGCCCTTGCCGCCGACCAGGTTGAGGACGGCCGGGCCGTTGGTGGCCCGGTCGAGGCCCGGCGGGCCGCCCCTGGGTGGTCCACTCGAAATCTGGTAGTGTGGGCATCGCCGGCCGACCGGGGCGGACGACGGTCTCGTGCAGGGGGCTGTGCCTTGAGCACGCTTCATCGGGAGCCTCGACACGGGTTCCCGCTCTCGACCGATCTCATCGACGCAGCGTGTCGACGCTGGAAGATCCGGCGGCTCGACGTCTTCGGCTCCTATCTTCGCGACGATTTCGGACCCGAAAGCGACATCGACCTGCTCTACGACTTCCGGCCGGATGCTCTTTGGGGCCTCCTCCACCTCGTCGCGATGCAGGCCGAATTCGCCTCGATCCTGGGCCGCCCCGTGGATCTGGTGAGCCGCAAGGCGATCGAGGCCAGCGGGAACTATCTCTTGCGCCGGCAGATCCTGGGCGCGGCGGAGCCGATCTATGCCGAAGGATGATGCCTTACTGCTGGAGATGCTGCTCGCCGCCCGCGAGGCGCGCGACTTCGTGGCCGGTGTGAACATCGCGGGATTCCATGCCGACAAGATGTGCCATTATGCCACCGTCCAGCGACTGACCGTGATCGGCGAGGTCGCATCGAAGGTCTCGGGACCCACCCGGGCGGGACATCCCGAGATCCCCTGGAGGGCGATGATCGGGATGAGAAACATCCTCGTCCACGCTTACGGCACGGTGAATCTCGACATCGTCTGGGCCACCGCAACCAACGGGATGGACGAACTGATCGCCGCGCTAGAACTCCTCGTCCCTCCCGACCCCGACGAGATGCCGGTGTAGCGGCCTCGAGCCCTCCGGTCCCCGGTCAGGCCGGCGCCGGGGCGTCGCCCTTGCCGCTGACGAGGTAGAGCACGGCCATCCGGACGGCCAGGCCGTTGGTCACCTGGTCGAGGATGGCCGACTGGGGGCCGTCGGCGACCTCGGGGGTCAGCTCGACGCCCCGGTTGATCGGCCCGGGGGCCAGGACCAGCAGGTCGGGCTTGCCCCGGGCGAGCCGCTCCTGGGTGATCCCGTAGAAGTGGGAATACTCGCCCAGCGAGGGGAACAGCCCGCGCTCCTGCCGCTCCATCTGGATCCGGAGCGCGTTCAGGACGTCGCACCGGGGGATGATGTCGTCGAGGTGGTGGACGACCTCGCAGCCGAGCCGCTCGAAGCCCCGGGGGACCAGCGTCGGCGGGCCGCAGAGGATCACGTGGGCCCCGAGCTTGAGCAGGCCCCAGATGTTCGACCGGGCCACCCGCGAGTGGCCGACGTCGCCGATCAGGCCGACGGTCAGGCCCTCGATCGTCCCCCGGGCCCGGCGGATCGTCATCAGGTCGAGCAGGCCCTGGGTCGGGTGCTCGTGGGAGCCGTCGCCGGCATTGATGATCGAGGCCCGGACGTGCTGGGCGAGCAGGTGCGGGGCGCCGGGGGTCGGGTGGCGGACCACCAGAATGTCGGCGCCCATCGCCTCCAGGTTCCGGGCGGTGTCGATGAACGTCTCGCCCTTGGCCAGGCTGGACACGCTGGCCGCGAAGTCCTGGACGTCGGCCGAGAGCCGCTTGGCCGCCAGGCTGAAGCTGGTCCGGGTCCGGGTCGAGTTCTCGAAGAACAGGTTGAAGACCACCCGGCCCTGGAGCGCGGGGACCTTCTTCCGGCTCCGGCGCGAGACCTCGGAGAACGACTCGGCGGTGTCCAGGATCGCCAGGATCTCCTCGCGCGAGAGGTCTTCCAGGCCGAGCAGGTGCTTGCGGTTCCAGGCCGATGCCGGGGCCGGGGCGATCATCGGTCGGTCTCGACGTCCGGCGGGGCCGACGCCCCGGAGGTCCGGACGATCTGGTCGTCCGGGTCGACCGGCCGGACCCGGACATGGACGGTCTCCGACCGGTCGGTCGCCAGCTCCAGGCCCACGGCGTCGGCCCGGATCGGCAATTCGCGATGGCCCCGGTCGACCAGGACGACCAGCCGGACCTGCGCCGGCCGGCCGAGGTCGCAGATCGCGTTCAGGGCCGCCCGGACCGTCCGGCCGGTGTAGAGCACGTCGTCGACCAGGACGATCTCGGCGCCGTCGACGCCGAAGGGGATCTCGGTCCCGAGCAGGACGGGCCATCGGTTGCCGTCGCCGAGGTCGTCGCGGTACAGGGTGATGTCCAGGGCGCCGACCGGGACGGGCTCGCCCAGGATCGCGGCCAGCTTGGCGGCGATCCGGGCGGCGATCGGGACGCCCCGGGTCCGGACCCCGACCAACCGGAGCGGGGTCCCCGGGCGTCGCCCCTCCGCGATCCGCCGCGCCAGCTCCTCCAGCGCCGAATCCAGGCCGACGGCGTCGCGGACGAGTATCTCGGTCGGTCCCATCAACAAGCCCCTTCAATTCGTCCCCTCGGCCCGGGGCCCGCCGGATCGTACCACCCCGGCCAACCCGTCGCAACCGTCTCGGCCATCAGCGCGGGGCCATTCAAAGGTTCCTGGTCGTCAGCGATCGCGGAGGGCGTGGCCGAGGCCGAAGGCGGATCTCCGGACAGGTTGGAGACGACCCCGGGCGTCGGCTCGGCTTTCCCCGGATGCGGGGAACGCTTACCATGGGTCAAGACGGCGGACGTTCCCTGGACGCGACGGAGGTTGCCCCCGCGATGCAGATCATCCTGGCGAATCCCCGAGGCTTCTGCGCGGGGGTGAACATGGCCATCGAGAGCCTGGAACGCTCGCTCGACTTCTTCGGGGCGCCGCTCTACGTCTACCACGAGATCGTCCACAACAAGTACGTCGTCGAGCGGTTCCGGAGCCGGGGGGTGGTGTTCGTGGAGTCGCTGGAGGAGGTCCCCGAGGGGGCCCCGCTGCTCTACAGCGCCCACGGCGTCTCGCCCCAGATCCGCGAGGAGGCCCGGAGTCGACGCCTCCGGGCCATCGACGCGACGTGCCCGCTGGTCACCAAGGTCCATCTGGAGGCCGTGAAGTACGCCCGGGAGGGGTATACCATCGTCCTGATCGGCCACGAGGGGCACGACGAGGTGATCGGCACGATGGGCGAGGCGCCCGGCCGGATGATCCTGGTCGAGACGGCGGCCGACGTCGAGGCGCTGGACCTCCCGGCTTCGACGAAGGTGGCGTACCTCACCCAGACGACCCTGAGCGTCGACGACGCCAACGTCGTGATCGCCGCGCTGCGGGCCCGGTTCCCCCGGATCGCCAACCCGCCCAAGGACGACATCTGTTACGCGACCCAGAACCGCCAGGAGGCGGTCCGCGAGCTGGCCGGCCGGGCCGACGTGGTGCTCGTCCTGGGGAGCCAGAACAGCTCCAACAGCAAGAGGCTGGCCGAGATCGCCCGGTCGCTCGGCCCGCACGCCCACCTGATCGACGGCGTGGCCGACATCGACGAGGGGTGGTTCCGGGGCGTCGACACCGTCCTGATCACCGCCGGCGCCAGCGCGCCCGACGACGTGGTCCGCGAGTGCGTCTCGTACCTGGAGTCGCACTTCGGCGCCTCGATCCGCGAGGAGACGATCCGCCAGGAGAACGTCCACTTCCCGCTGCCCAGGACGCTCCGCGACCTCCTGCCACCCGTCCCGGCCTCAGGCGCCCCGCTCGGGGCCTGAGCGGACGAAGTCGTCCCAGCCCGCCTCGGACGGCCGGGAGAGCAGGTCGTGGTCGCGGTCCTCGGCCGCCATCCGGCGGAGGGTCCGGCCGCAGGCCCGACCGGCGAGCATGGTCAGCACGGTCGCCTGGACCAGCGAGATCGAGGCCAGGACCCACCAGCCGAGCATCAGGAGGATCGAGTTGCGGTCGAACATCCGCTCGCGGAGCGGCCAGATCGGGGTCGTCCAGTTGGTCCGGAGGTAGAAATACATCCCCCAGACCATCGCCCCGGTGGTGGCCAGCGACCGCGCGGCCCGGCCGAACTCGACCGCCTGGGCCTCGCCCAGGTGCGCCGCCATGTCGGCCGCCAAACCGGCGATCAGGGCGAACTCCGACCAGCCCAGCGCGGTCCCCAGCGATCGGCGGAACCACTCGTGGCCGGGCTTGATGTCGGACAGGCCGAGGTCGACGGCGTGGTCGAGCGACCAGAGGACTGCGTCGACCAGGCACATCAGGAGCAGGAGCCCCGACCGCCGCTGCCAGTCGCGATCGGGCCACCGGCCCCAGAGCAGGCAGACGCCGAACAGCGACATCCAGACGATCGTGGTGCTCTCGATCAGGTCCCAGTGGGGGATCCCCAGGAGCATCCCCAGCGGCATCTGGAAGCCCCGGAACAGCAGGATCAGGCCGCCGATCATCGTCATGGCGGCCAGCAGCAGCGCCAGCGACAGGGCCGAGAAGCCGACCCGGCATCGGAGGAGCCTGCGCCCGTGGCGGGCCCGCTCCTCGGTCGGGTCGACCCAGGCGTCGGCCGGGTCGGGGAAGTCGCGGCTCGACGGGGGCCGCCAGGAGAACGGGTCGCGGCGGTCGTGCGGGTCCGGGCTCGACGGGCGATTCAGGTCCATGGGCTGTCCGGCTCGATCCGGGGGTTCCGACGCGGGCGACGCCGATCCGACCCCCCGATTATAAGCGACCGGCACCCCGCCGCCAACGACCGCCCGGCCGGCCCGACCGGCGCCTCGGATCGCGCGTGGTCCCGTCTTGTGCTTGTCGGTGTCGGAGGACGCCTCGGGCATGTCCCCGGAGTTGCCGGCATAATTCCGATTGCCGTGGACCGTGATCACCCGGCCGCGATCATGAACAATCGGACGAGGAATCTCTCGGGCCCTTTTCGATGGGGTCGGATCGCCCGGGGAGGGCGTGGAGGCCGGATGCGACTGGCGGAATCGGGATGGTTGTGCCTCCTGGCCCTGGCCCCGCTCCCCTGGATCTGGGGCCGACGCCGGCCCCGGTTGGCCTGGCCGTCGCTGGACGGGTTCGGCGCCGGCCGGGCGTGGCCGGCCCGGGTCGGGTGGGCGGTCCCGGGGCTGCTCCGGGGCGCCGCGATCGCCTGCCTGGCGGTGGCGATGGCCCGGCCGCAGGAGCCGGGGGGCCGGGTCCGGGTCGCGGGGCGGGGCGTGGCGATCGTGGCGGCGATCGACCGGAGTTCCAGCATGAAGACGGCGGACTTCCCCGCCGAGGGCCGGCCGGCCACGCGCCTGGAGGCGGCCAGGGCGACCCTGACCCGGTTCGTCCGGGGCCGCGACGACGACCTGATCGGCGTGGTCCAGTTCGCCAACTTCCCCGACCTGATCGCCGCCCCGACGCTCGACCGGGCGTTCTTGATCGAGACGATCCGATCGATCCGGCCGGCCGGCGCGGTCGACGACGGGACCAGCCTGGGCGACGCGATCGCCGTCGGCCTGGGGGCGCTCCGCAAGGCCCCCTCCCGCCGGAAGGTCCTGATCCTGCTGACCGACGGCCGGGACGCCCCGGCGGTCCCCGAGCCGGTCGACCCGATGTTCGCCGCCGGGCTGGCCCGGCCCCTGGGCGTGACCCTGCACGCGATCGCGATCGGCCGACCCGTCGCCCCGGGTCCCCCCGCCCCGACCGATCCCGGGCCGCCCGGGGCCGAGGCCGACGGCCCCGACCTGGCGCTGCTCGGCCGGCTCGCCGAGGCCGGCGGGGGCCGGGCGTTCGTCGCCTCGGACGCCGGCGCCCTGGACCGCGTCTTCGACGAGATCGACGCGATGGAGAAGAGCCCCGTCGTCGGGACGGTCCGGACGATCTATCGTGAACTCTATGCCCCCTGGGCCGCCGCCGCCCTGGCGATCCTGGCCGTCGACCTGGTCCTGTCGGCCGGGCGGCTCCGGCGGGTCCCCTGAAAGTTCCCCGGCGAGGTGACGCGGATGCTGCACATCTTCGCCCATCCGGGCCGGCTCTGGCTGCTGTCGGCCCTGGCCCCCCTGGCGGGCCTGGTCGCCCTGGGCTGGCGCCGGAGGGCCCGCGACTGGGCGGCGCTGGCCCAGTCGGGGCGCCCGCCGGGCGACGGGGCCGGGTCCCGGCTGGTCGCGGCGGCCCTGCTGATCGTGGCGATCGCGCAGCCCCGATGGGGGCGGTCGCCGGGCGCCGGGCCCCCGCCCGGGCATGACGTCGTCCTGCTCGTCGACGTGAGCCGGAGCATGGCGGCCGAGGACGCCGTCCCCGATCGCCTGGCCGCCGCGATCGGGGCCGGTTCCGGCCTGATCCGGGCCCTGGCCGCCGAGCCGGGCAACCGGGTCGCGGTGGTCGCCTTCGCCGCCCGGGGCGTCGTCCGATCCGGGTTGACGGCCGACCTCGACGCGGCGGCCGAGGCGCTCCGGTCGCTCCGGCCGGGCGACGTCCAGCCCGGCGGGACCGACCTGGGGGCGGCCCTCGTCGCGGCGGCCGGCGCGTTCGACGACGAGGAGCACGCCGAGGGCCGGACGATCGTGGTCCTCTCCGACGGCGAGGACCACGCCGGTTCGTGGGCCCCGGCCGCCGGCCGGCTCCGCGAGGCCGGGATCATCGTCCATTCGGTCGCGATCGGCGACCCCGACCGGGGCCACCCGATCCCCGGACCCGGCCGGGACGCCCCCAAGAAGGGGCGGGCCCCGGCGACCGTCGAGACCCGCCGATCGGACGTCGCCCTGGAGGCGGTGGCCAGGGCGACCCGCGGCGCATTCGTCCCGATCGGGCTGGGCCCGGCCGACCTCGGCGCCCTGTTCCGCGACCGGATCGCGCCGACGGCACGCCGACTCCGCGACGACCTCCGCCTGCCCGAGCGGGTCGAGCGGTTCCCCGCCTTCGCGATCGCGGCGCTGGGGATCGGCCTGGCGGGCTCGTGGCCGGGCCCGGCGCGTCGCCGGGGCCTCCGCCTCTCGGTGACGGTCGCCGCCCTCGTCGCCCTGTCGATCGGCGCCGGGCCGGGGGGCGCGACCCCGTCGGGCCTGGTCGCGGAGGGTCGGACCGCCTACGACTCGGGCCGGTTCGCCGAGGCCCTCGACGCCTTCCGGCGCGCGGCCGCCCTCGACCCGGCCGCCGCCGTCCCCCGATACGACGCCGCCGCGGCGCTGTTCCAGCTCCGCCGCCATGCCGAGGCCCTGGCCCGATACGAGGAGGCCCGCGACCGGGCCGACGGCGGGCTGGCCACCAGGATCGACTATGCCGAGGGGAACGCCCTGCTCGCCCTCGGCGACGTCCCCGGGGCGATCGCCCGATACGACGCCTGCGTCGCGTCGACCTGGCCCGGGCCGGCCTTCGACGCGGTCCGGCGCGACGCGGCGACCAATCGCGCGTTCGCCGCGAGCCGGAGCCAGCCCCCGCCCCCCGAACCCGGCGGCAACCCCCGGCCCCCGGCGTCGAACAAGCCGAGGCCCCCACCAAAACGAGGGGCCGACGGCAAGGCGAATGCCGACGGCCCGGCCACGTCCGACCCGTCCGGGGCCACCCCCGACGGAGGCCCGTCGGACGCGCCCGGCCGCCGGGGTCCCGGCGGGGCGGGCGGGGGGGGCGAGTCGCCCGCGCCCGGGGCCTCCCCCGATGCCCAGCTCGACGCCGCGCTCCGCGACGTGGGCGAGTCCCGGCGGCTCCGACCGCCCGACCCGCCCCCGGCGGCCTCGGCCGGCTCGGCCCGGGATTGGTGACCTTGCGGGATCGCAGATCCCGGATTCCCGATTCCCGGTCGATTTGCAATCAAATCAAGGTCGGCGTCTCCATCGAATTTCAAATTTGATGTCATCAGATGATCACGATCGGAAATTTGAAATCCGACATCCGAGATCGATCCCGATCTCCCCGCGATCCGCCTCATCGGGCGATCAGGCCGAGGGTCCGGTGGACCTCGGACGCGTCGCCCGAAGCGACCGAGGTGAACGTGACCGCGCGGAACAGGTCGGCCAGGGCGAGGATCTGGCCCAGGTCGCGGTCGACGGCCGCGACGGCCCGGCCGGATCGGGAGGCCAGGTGGCGGGCGATCGGCCCCCGGTAGGTCCGGATCTCGCCGGCCAGCCGTCCCAGGTCGACCACGGCGAAGGTCTCCGCCCCGGGGAAGTGGCGGGCGCGAAGGTCCGCCAGGGCCGGGTCCGGGGGGCCCGACCCGGATCGGGCGACCGCCCCCGGGTCGTTCCCCGCGACCAGCCGATGGCGATCGATCCGGCAGGCGAACCGGGTCCGCTGGCCGTCGGTCAGCGCGGTCGTCCGCGACTCGCCGGCCGCCGTGGTCTCCACCCGGAGATGCGCCGGCCGCCGCTTCGGGTCGAGGGCATGGAGGGCCAAGGCGGTCCGCAGGGCGTTGTCGAGGGCCGATGCCGGACCCTCGGCGCCGGGGCGGTCCGCCAGGTCGAGGACGCCGACGACCGGGAACCGGGGCCCGCCCTCGACGTAGGCGATCGCCCCCGGGCCGAGCCGGGGGAGCACCTCCCGGGCGGGATCCCGGCCCAGGAGGAGGCCCCGGAAGGCCAGGTCGAGGTTGGCCAGGGCGGGCCGGTCGGCCTCGGCGACGAGGTCGCCCAGGGCGTCGCGGATCGCCTCGAAGTCGAGCCGGGCCGAGACGACCGCGATCGCCGAAGCGGGGACCCGGCCCGCCAGGTCGACGGGCGAGGCGGGCCCGGCCAGCCATCGCCGGAGCCAGGGGTCGAGCCGGGCCGGGTCGATCGCCTCGTGGCCGTGGAGGACGAACCCGTCGCGATATTCGAGCGCGACGCCCGCGTAGCCGACAGCGCCCAGGTATCGGCCCAGCATCGCCGCGACCCGCTCTTCGCCCGGCTTCGGGGGCGACGCGGCCATCGACCGCTCGACCAGCCGGGGGTCGACGAACAGGCTGGCCAGGGCCCCCTCGGGGAGCCCCCGGCGGACCCGGGCGAAGGCCGGGTTGTCGCCCAGGCCGGGTCCGCCCGACCGCTTGCGGTCGATCACCCCCCGGAGGATCTCCTCCGAGTTCGACCAGGCGAACGTCCCGTCGGCCAGGGTGACGTGAAATTCCGCCGGCCGGCCGGCCTGCTCGAATTCGCGCGCCGTGTACTCGATCGGCCCGTGCGACCGTCGGGACAGCCCGGCCAGCTCGCCGGCCCGTTTCTGGACCTCGTCCAGCCGGACGATCAGGCGGTCGAGCAGGGCCCGGTCGCGGGGCCGGGCCAGCAGGAGGCCCCGGGCCTGGTCGGGGCGGTCGGCCGGGCCGGGGCGGAGGGCCAGGACGAAGGCGTCGCCCAGCAACTCGTCGCGGATCGCGCCCATCGACACGCCCAGGGCCGCCTCGACGTCGCGGGCGGATCGCTCCAGCTTCCGGAACCGCTCCGAGGCGATCCAGGCGCGAAAGGCGGGGAGCTTCCGGAGCCCGACCACCGGAGCCGCGGCGTCGACCTCGCCGGCCCGGTCGCGCAGCCCTTCCACGGCCATCGTCAGGCCCGCGTCCGGCGGGACGAGCTTCAGGAGGGGGTCGGCCGGCCCGGCCGCGCCCGCCCCCGGGGCGATCGTCACCGCCCCGATCAGGACCAGCTTGGGGAGCAATCGTCGCATCCGGGACGCCCTCGGGGGGTGACGGGACATCCGGGATTCTCCCCGGGATGCCCGATGGCTGGAAGGATGGAGGTTGGTCGGATCGCCGGCCCGGAATTGCTCCCGGCCGATCGCGAGCCGCCGTCAGCCCGACGGGCGGGCCCGGGGGGCGACGGCCCGGGCCCGGATCTTCCCGGCCTCCGCGGCGCGGCCCATCCGCCCCAGGAGGTCGGCGCATCGACCCAGGACCTCGGACTTCTCCCGGTCGCCGGCCGGTGCGACCGCGTCCCAGATGGCGACGGCCCGCGAATAGCGCGCCTCGGCCTCGTCCCGATCGCCCTTCGCGTCGAGGATCCGCGCCAGGCCGTCGAGGACGCGGGCCACCGACGGGTCGCCCGGGCCCCTCGACCGCTCGAAGATCGTCAGGGCCCGTTCGAACAGGGGACGGGCCAGGTCGTCCTTGCCCTGGGCGTGGTAATCCCAGGCGAGGTTGCCGACCGCGTCGCCGGTCTCGGGGTGCGACGAGCCTAACGCGCCCTCCCGGAGCCGGATCGCCCGGAGGAACAGCGGCTCGGCCTCGGCGTACCGGCGCTGGTCGACCATCAGGAGCGCCAGGAGGGTCCGGGTCCGGGCCTGCTCGGTCGAGTCCGCCTCGGGCGACTTCTCCTGGGAGGCGAGGGCCCGGCGGAGGAGCGGCTCGGCCTCGGCGGGCCTCCCCTGCTCCGAGAACAGGGTGGCGAGCTGGTTGAGGCTCTGGGTCACCGGGAGCGATCCGGGCGGGAAGTTCGCCTCGCGGGTCGCCAGGGCCCACCGGGCCATCGGCTCGGCCTCGGCGTACCGGCCCTGCTTCTGGATCGCCCAGGCGTAGTCGGCATAGCTCCGGGCCAGCAACCGGGGGTCGTCGATCCTCGGCCGCCGGGCGGCCCGGATCGCGGCCAGGAACTCGTGCTCGGCCGTGTCGTACCAGCCCCGGGAGATCGCCCTCCACCCCGCCCGGTTGTAGCTGGACCAGTCGGACAGGTCGTCGAGCGCGGTCGACAGGGGGAGCGAAGGGGCGGGGCTGGCCCGGAGGTGGTCGGCCGTCGTCGCCTGGGCGAGGGCCGCCGCCGGGGCCGCCAGGATCAGCGCCATCGCCAGCGGTCGGAGGTCGGTCATGCGGTCCCCATCCTTCTTCGTCTCGGCCGGATCCCGATCCCCGCCCGACGGATCAGAGGCCGTCGCGGGGCCCGGCGGGCGGGGGGTTCGTCGGCCCGGGGGGCGGTCCGAGCAGGAAGCCGAAGGCGTGTCGGGCCGAGCCGGTGATCGGCCGGACGCCGGCGTTGACCCGCTCGCCGACTTCCCGGAACAGCCCCGGGGCGTCCGGGGACGATCCCCCGTCGATCGGGGCCAGTTCCCCGGGCGGCCCGCCCGCCAGGTCGTCGAGGTCGAGCGCCTCGCGGCCGATCCGGGCGGCGGGGGCCGAGGCCTCCCGGGCGAGTTCGATCGTGGCCCGGGAGGCCTCGGCCAGGGCCCGGCCCAGCGGCCCGGCCGCCGCCCGGACGCCGAGGGGCGGCGGGCCGGCCGGGCCGGGCCCGGCCGGCTCGCGGGGCCCGCGGTCGCCGAGCTGGGCGATCGCCAGCAGCGCGGCGGCCGAGGCCAGCGGGACCCAGGCCCACCGGAGCCCCGACGGGGACGCGGCCCGGGTCGCCGGCACCCGGAGGTCGCGGAGCCGGGCCATCGACCCCGCCGGAATCGCCGGCCGGGCCAGGGCGGCGACGGCACCCCGGAGCACCCGGTAGCGGGCCGAGGTCGCCCGGCACGGCTCGCACGAGGCCGCGTGCCCGTCCAGCCGCCACTCCAGGTCCGGCCGGCCCTCCGCGCGCGCGTCGAGCACTTCCTGCCAGAGGGCCTCGAAATCGGAACAGTTCATGCCGCGTTACCCTGGATCGGATCGGGGGGATGGGGGAGGATCAGCAGTGGACGCCCCGGCGGCTCAGGTCCTCGGCCAGCTCGGCCCGGGCCCGGTGGAGCCAGGTCTTGATGGTCCCGACCGGCCGGTCGATCGCCCGGGCGATCTCCTCGTAGGGCAGGCCTTGCTCGTGGAACAGGACGAAGACCAGGCGATAGGCGGGCCGGAGTCGCCCCAGGGCCCGCTCCAGCTCCCCGGCGAGGTCGTCGGGGTCGACCAGGCCGGGCCGGGGGTCGACGCATTCCCCGGCCGATTCGGCCAGGATCGGCCGGCGGGCCCGTCGCTCCAGGGCCGTCCGGCATCGGTTGGCGGCGATCCCCAGGAGCCAGGGGCGGAGGGGCTGGGCCGGGTCGAAACCGGCGATCCCGCCCATCGCCCGGAGGAACGTCTCCTGGACGACGTCCTCGGCATCCTGGCGATGGCGCATCATCCGGAAGCAGAGGCCGAAGACCACGCCGTGGAAGCGATCGAACAGGAGCGCGGCCCCTTGGGGGTCGCCCGACCGGAGCGTGTCGACCAACGCGCGGTCTTCCATCGTCTCGGGCCTTCGCCGGGCATGCGGGACGCCGAAGTGCGGTCGGTCGTCCCGGGATACCTCCGCCGGGAGGTCCCCGTTTCAGGATTCGCCGCGGACGGCCCATTATTGCAGGGCGGGGGCGGCCCGGGAACGATCCGCCGCCGATCCGCCCGCGATCGGCGGAAGAGAGACGGCGGCCGGGGCCCTCCGGTGGAGGGCCC
>JAABUK010001096.1_pt1 | contig 53088 bp, 39 predicted proteins | sample 5559141 | NCBI WGS metagenome assembly JAABUK01 (sample SAMN10711869, study PRJNA513367) | rock metagenome | isolation source: Antarctica rocks | place: Antarctica: Victoria Land, Pudding Butte nord | collected 2016-01-03 | reverse complement strand
TTTATATTAATAGCGCTATTATTAGCGCTATTACTCTAGTCCCCGCTCTAGTACCTAATACTACTATTTTAGAGAGGATTACGCGGGCCCTTAAGAGTATTCTTAATATTAAATATTATAAGGTATATCTCTTATTTTCCTTACCCCTTTAGAGTTATATTAATATTATATAAAATTATTTAAAGGCTATTATAACTAATAATAAAGAGGATAAAGAGGATAAGATTATAGCTAGCCCCTTTAGTAATAAAGAGTAGATAGTATAATAAGCGGCTACCTCCCTTATAATAATAGCTATTATTATTATAAATAGTAATAAAATATTTCTCTTAATTATAACTTTTATTAACTTTACTTAAATACCTTTAATATATTAGGTATATACTTTAAGTCCCGCTTATATAGCTATTAATTATAGTTATTTAATTAACCTTTCTACTTTATTAAGTATCTTAATTTATTATAAGAGATCTTATAATTTAATATAACTTCTACCTTATAATCTTCCTTATTACTTATAAGCTCTACTTATAAGATATTTATAATATTACTACTATTACTTATAAAAGGCTCTAATAGTAAGATATAGAAAATAGGGTATATTTAAAATATTTTAGGGAGGTCTAGTTTATAAGCTTATTTACTTATATATTTAATTACCTTAAATAGTCTTAAATACCTTTATAATAGCTTCTTAATTAATTAAGCTAAATTAATATTCTTTATATTTAATAAGATAGGTTTTCTAAAGTTAAATAATATTAATTTCTTATATTTATTTATATATTTTACTTATATCTCTTAAGCTTTATTTAAGTATTATTCTAATATCTTCTTATTTTCTTAAAGGTTTTCTATCATTTATTTTATTAATAAGATATCTTTAATATATAACTTTATTAATTAAATATCTAATATAGGTAAGTACTTATAAAGTACTTTATATAATAATAGGCTAGTACTTATATACTTTATATAATTATATATGAACTCTACTAGGTATAATAGCTTTACCTAATTATCTTACTTTTAGCTTAAGTAGTAGTATAGATATTATTCTAATATATTATTCTATCTTTCTATCTATTTATTAATTTAGGGATAGAATATAATACATAACTTTTATTATACTTTTATATAATAATATATTATTACTTAGAAGGTACTTATAAATATTATTCCCCTATTACTTATAATACCCTCTAGCTAACTATAAGCTAAGAAGATATTATAATATAATAAATTAACTATCCTAATAATATCTATTATTTTAATTATAAGTAAGTATTTAGCTACTTTAATATAATAATTTACTACTACTAGGATTATATTATAAATACTACCTCTTAGCTTACTTAATAAGAAGTTTATAATAAAGTCTACTATAATTTCTTAAAATAATTTTATTAAAATAAATAAAGGTAGTAAGGTTTTATAAATAATATATCTATATAATTTTATTAACTAATAGGTTAAGTATTCTTAAATATAATTATAAATATCTTAATTTATTAACTTCTAATAGAACTTTTATTCTATTAGCTCTTATATATATTTCTATAAATAGTAGCTAATATATAACTTATTATATAGAGTCTTATAATCTCCTACCTAATAGCCTTATTATTAGGTATATAAATAGCCCTATTTTTATAAAGAGTCCCTATATTATCTATTATTTATATAGTATTTATAGGCCTTTATTAAGTCTTTAATCTTAATATAACCTTTTTATTAAATAACTCTTTATCTCCTTCTTAAAGATATTAAATAATCTCTAATATTAAGGTAATATATTTATTATAAATACTATCTACTATTAATACTACTATAATAAGCCTCTTTAATATAATTCATTTATAATTAAATTAGCTAGTAGTAGGATTAAGGCTATTACCTATACTATATTATATTATTAAGAGTATATTACTCTCCTCCTTATTTAAGATATAAGGTTTTTTAAGTCTTATTATTAACCTTTTATACCTCTCTTAAATATAAGTCTTATTATTTTATACTTTATAAGTATTATATACCTAGAAGTTATTTAAAGGAATATATTTTATATTCTTTAACTTATTCTTTAATATTAATAAATAAGTATTATTTCTTTTATTATTAATTTATAATTTAGCTATTAAGATAGCGCGTTAGCTAGGTTCTTAATACCTATATAATAATAGATTCTAAAGTTATAATTGATAAGCTTTATTACTTAATATACCTATCTTCTTATTAATAATAATATAATATAAAAGTACCTTAGATTATTATAATTTATAATAATTATTACCTAATATAAGCTTCCCTCTAAGAAGTACCTTTATATTATAAATACTTCTACTATTATAAATACTTCTTAATTATATATCTTATATCTAATCTCTATAAATATTAATTTGTAAGAGTAAAAGTTAATAAGATATTACTTTACCTCTAATTTATCTACCTTAAAGAAGATTTTCTAGGAAAGAATAATTATAATAGTTAAGATTAAGGTATTTATCTTTAAATAAATCTCCTTTATAAGATTAAAATAAATTAAGAGTAGTATCTTTTAGAAGAGTTATTTAAGTTACTTAAATATTATATAAGTAATATTACTTAATATTAGCTTTCCCCCCTTAATATCTAAGTACTCCTTCTTTAAGTAGTTTATAAGAGTAGTTATAATAGAAGAGTAATATTTAGTAAATTATTTATAGAAATTAGTAAATCCTAAGAAGATTTAAATATCTTTTAGACTTTTAAGTTTAAGTTAGTCTATTATTATCTTAATATAATATAAGTTTATATATATACTTATACTACTTATAATAAAGCTAAGAAATTCTACCTTAGAAATTATAAATTTATGTTTCTTAAAATTAATATAAAGCTTAAATTCTTAGAGCTATTAAAGTACTACCTTTACTACTTTAATATAAGAGTCCCTATCTTAGGAATAAATAAAGATATTATTAAGATAGATTATATATATTATATTAAAAAGGCTTATTAGCGCCTTATTAATATATATTTAAAATAAGGCGGGAGTATTAATAAGTTTAAAAGATATAATTAAGTACTTAAAGTAATTATACCTTATATAAAATACTATCTTTTATTTATCTCCCTTCTAAATTTATATTTAATAGTAGGCGTCTTTAAGATTTAATTTAATTAGGTATTTTATACTAAATAGCCTTACTAATATCTTATTAATTAATAGTAATAGGTATTAATTCTTAATTATAATCTTATTAAGTACTTTATAATTAATATATAATTATAATATCCTATCTTTTTTAAGGATAAATAATATTAATATATTTATAAGGCTTATAAAGTAATAAATTTAAACTTTTTTTAAAGCTTATTTAAAGTACTCTCTTAATATATAAAGCTTCCTCTCTAATAAATTATATAAAGGCTTAAAGGGAGGTTCTTTATCCTCCTTAATATTAATCGCGTAGTCATAATATATATAATTTAATAATACCTTAATATTCTTAATTAAGAAGATATCTTAGAAGGTATTAAACTCCTTTAATAATTTTAAGTAAATCTCTAAGTCCTTAAACTCTTTATTAAGGTCTATCCTTAAATAGGTAATAATATATATAATACTCCTTAAGTACTTTATAAACTCTTCCTTAATATTAATATTTTTAATTATATTTCTTAACTTTATAAGGAATTATTAATTCTTAGTAAGTTAATTTACTTATAAGTTTTACTCCTCTAATTATAAATAGCCTAAGTAAAAATTATAATTAAAGTTTATAATAGTATAGAAGGCGCCTTAATAATATTATATAACCCCTTATAAATTTACTAACTTAATTTTATTAATATAAGTACTTATTAAGAGTATTAGGTTATTAACCTTATTATATAATATATTATTAGAGTTAATATCTATCTCCTATTTTTACTCTTTTATTAAGTATATATTAATATAATTAATATTAATATCTAAGTTAATTAATATAATATATTCTTTTTAACAGTATTAGAATTCTACTTATATTATAATTATAAGCCTTTTTATCTACTTCTTTCTTTATATTATTATAGTAGATATAATAATAGTACCTAAGGATTTCTTAAATCTATTACCTTCTTTATAAGCTTATTATTTATAGTACTTACTATAATTATAATACTATTAAGGTAATTTCTAATAATTTTCTTATAATAATAATAATATTTTATATTAAGATTAATTAGCTTCCTAGAATTTAACTTACTTTACTATTATAATATTATAAATTTATAATTATCCTAGCCTTCTTATTTAATATATAAGCTATCTTCTTTACCTCTTTTATAAAAACTCCCTTTTTCTTAAGATAATAGTAAGTTTAATTAATAATAACCTCTCTTAATTATAATAACCTTAAACTTATTACGCGTAGGATATAATACTTATAACTTTATTTAGGTTATTAATATAATAAGAATATCTCTTAGTTTAAAGATATTTAATTATATAATAATAGGATTATATAAGTTTTAATATAACTTATTTAATAAATTATTATAAAGTATATAATTTATAAGTAGATTAAGTTACTACTTTATAATTAATAAATAGTTTATAAAGTTTATAACCTTTTAATTAGTCCTCTACTTTACTTTAATATATTACCTACTAATTATTAAATATTAGTTCTCTAGATCTTTTATTTAGTTTAATAAGAATTTATTAAAATATTCTTATATCTATTCCTCTTTAGATATATTCTTTATATATTTATATTATATAGACATAGGGTTTACTACTAAGAAGTATAAGGTATATTAAATTTTTAATTAATTATTTAGGAAGTATATTAAACTAGCCTTTATAAAATTAGTAATATTATTAAACTATTTTTAATATTCGCGTATAATTTTTCTATTATAAATATAAAGTTCTTAAGGCCTAAGTATATACTTATATTATATCCTCTTAGATTTTAAGTTATTAGTTAAAGAGAGTTAATAGTAGTATATTAAAGAGCCTTTACTACTACTTTATACTTTATTCTCTAAGTTTATTATCTATTATTATAACTATTTTATTTATTATTTCTTTATAACTTATATTTCTAGCTCTTTAATTTTATCTTTTAAGGCTATACGAGTCTCTAGCTTTATAAGTATAACTAGGATAGAGCCTAAATACTCTATTAAGGTATATTATATAACTTCTTTATTAATTAACTTATTTATTAATTCTCTAAATATACTTAGCTTTAGAGTTTATTCCCTTATACTTATATAAGTAGTAGGTAGACCTTTATCTTATCCTCCCTAATTTAATTATAATACTCTACTAACTATAATTATTAATAGCTAGGCTACTACCCCTAATAAAGTTTAAAGTAATTAGAATATAAAGGTATTATATAATAATATAGCTACTAAGTAGCTTAAATAATATATATATTAAACTCTCTATTTTATAAGTATTAAAATCAATTACTAGCTTCTCTTTCTCTAGGGATTCCCTCCTCTATATCCTAGGGAAAGGGGTAGTACTATACTACTATAACGCTATAATATAGCTTAAACGCTACGTTACTAGCTAGTCCTTATAATAATCTTAAATATCCTTTAATATATATTTTATATATAGTATATATTATTTAATTAGCATTAAAAGAGCTACTTAGAAAAGTTTCTATTAATCTAACTAATAAGGAGTTTTAAAGAAATTAAGTTAATAATAATAAATAGTAAAATATTTAAATAGTAAAGAAGGGCTTATTAATAACCTTAGCTAAGGTATAATCTTTATAATTATTATTCTAATTATCTCGCAGCTAATTAATTAAAGGTATAAAAAATTATAATATTTATTAATATAAATAGTTAATAAAAGGAGCCCTTTTTTAAAATATAAAAGGACTAATTATAAAAGGATAGTATAATAATAGTTTTAAATAATAGTATACTTATCTTAGATAAGAGGTATAAGTAAAGATATCCTCTTAAACTCTTTTAAATTATTAGAATACGTTAAGACTTAACTTATTATATACTAGAATAAGTATATCTACTTTATATAAATATAAAATATTACTTTAATAAGAAATTAAATAGCTTCCTTAAGCTTATTAATAATAAATAATTATAAGTTAAATATCTAATTTAGCTTATTAAGCCTTTTTATATATTTATATTATTAATAACTAGAGGGAAGGAGGCTATAATATATAATATCTTTATTATCTATAATAAGCTCTTTAATTATATAGAGTTAGAAGTTAAGTAATTAAGGCGTAAATAAGTTATATAAAAAGTTAAGCTTCTTAAGGCCTTTAAAGTAGCTTACTAGAAGCTTTTTATATATTATAATTAAATTTAATTTAATTTAAAATTTCTTTATAATTAAGTAATACTTCTTTATTTAAATTATAAGGATATAATATTTAAGGATAGGAATTAAGCTATTAAAATCAGTTAATAAATATAAGTAAAAGTCTATTAATAAATATTTAAAAGAACCTTTTAAAATTATTAAAATTATAAAGAGAATAGTTAAGATTAAAGGATTATATTAATAAGGAATTATACTACCTTTAGCCTTAATAATACCTTAGAAGCTCTATTAAAGGATTTAAATAATATTATAAAGGATTAATTAAAATAATATAAGGCTTATAATAAGGTTTTTGATTACTATTATTATTATTATTAGTTCTTTAATATTCTTATAACGCCTTTTATTTACTTAAAATAAGGATTTATTCTTAAGTAATATAAGGCTTTAAAGTCCTAATACTTATTAATTACTTATATAACGCGTAATATCCTTACTACTATAGCGGAGGCTATTATATATAAGTAATACTTCTCTATAATAAAGAGGTATTATATAAGTTATATATATTATATACCTTCTACTTTTTATACCTTAATAATAGTCCTTTATATTAAGAATTAGTAGAACCTATTTAAATAGATAAGACTTAATCTAAAGGCTAACTTTAATATATTTAATTAGGTAAAAAGGGCTAATAATATTCTATATAATATGTAAGTAAAGGAAGGTTATCTTAATAGTAATTATATTAATAATAAAAATAAGGATAATAAGGATAATTTAATAGATAAGTTATAAGCCTTATAATATACTTTAAGAAATAATATTAATACTTAATCTAATAGTTAAGAGGATACCTTTATAATTAATAGGAGTTTATTAATAATAATATAAATATATTAAAGAGATAAAGGTAGGATTAATAATTATTATTTATAAGGATTTAAGTAATATCATCTAGTAAAATTAATATATTAATACTCTCTATAATTATTATAAAGTAGAATAGGAGGGATAAATAATAGTAGCTAATAATAGGAAGATCTAAGAATATACTAGCTCTATTCTACTAGTAGTAAAATTTCTTATAAACTATATTATAAAGATTAAAAAAAAAAATAGAAGTAAACTCTAAAAAAAACTTTATAATTATTAATCTAATTAATAGGTTTATTATAAAGAGTAAATTATTATATAAACTAATCCTATCTAATTTATAATTAAATAAATAGGATATCCTATAAATATCCTATCCTATTAATAAGTCTTATAAATATCTTATCCTATTAAATTATCTTATCTTATACCCGTCTTATACTATTATAAAGATATAGGATTAGGACCTTATTTTCCTATACTATACTATAGTCTTATACTATCCCACGTGGGATATCCTATAGGGTATCCTATATCTTTCCGGCTAGTAATATTTATATATAATATCCTTTCCTTCTTATTCTACTATTACTTTAAGCGCTATTAGATTTAAATATAAGAGAAAGAAGAATAGTAGCTATTTAATCTTATAAAGGGGGAAGTACTAGCGGATTAATATATATAATTTATTAAATAGAGATATCTACTAATAATTAAGACTCTTAAGGTTATAAAATTAAATCTCTTATAAAAGAAAAGGGATAATAAAGGTTAAAGAATAAATAAATATTAAATTAAATAATTCCTTAATTATTATCTTTAATTAGAGATTAAATATAATTAAATATTAAATAATAATTAGGCTAGAGGTATATATCTAGAATAAATAAGATAGTAATTTAATCTTTTTAAGAAGATTATTAATAAATATAAGATTAAGGTTAAAAAAATCTATAATTTTAATAAGAAAGGAGTATTAATAAGTATAATTATCCTTATAAAAAGTTATATATAAAGCTTATAATAAGATATAATTTCATCTGCAAAAATCTATAATCTACCTTAAGTATTATAAGTACTTAGGAGTTAGTTTTAGTAGCTTTAGTAGAAATATCCTATATTATCGCTCTTAAGGGATTATAGTATGAAATAAGTAGGTTTTAGGAGCCTACTTACTAGTTTAGTAGCCTACTTACTAATTTAGTAGCTAACTTACTTAGACTAACTTAGGATTTTTAGACTTAAATAAATTTTTAATAAATTTACCTATCCTTAGTAGGGGGGGGCTATAAATATATTATGTTAGTATATTTTTTAGTATAGATTCTAAATCCGAAGTCTATTTTTAGATTCGTTGATTAATAAGCGAGCTAGAGAGGTTTCCGGCTCCTCCCTTAAGAAACGGCTCGGCCCGAGCCTGAATTTTAAAAAAATTTAAATAAAAAACTACAAATTTAGTATCCCTGCGTAATTTAATTTTTTTAGATTTTTAATTTACTAATACCTGCTCGGGGTAGCTAATATTACTTATATAACTTACGAGTTACCTTACTTACTTCATGTAGGTTTGAAATTTGCAGATGTTAAGACTTATCTTAATAATTATAAATTAATAATAATAATTAAATATATTAATTATTTAAGCTAGTTAATACCTTTAATAGTTATCTTTAAAATAAAGTATTAATAAAGTAATTAATTTAATTAAACTCTTATTAATAATATAAAGATTACTATTAATAATAGAAGTTAAATTAATAATAGGATTAATTTAAAATAACTTATATATAATTTTAATTAATATATTATATTATATACTTAAAAGGATTAATATTAACTCTTTATATTTAATAATTATAATAGCTACCTTATCTAATAATTTATTATAATTTATTATAAGAAGAAGATCTTACCTCTTTACTTACTATCTTACATAATATCTATATTATAACCTTGTTACAGTTCACTCCGTCCGTGGATAGGATAGACCTATAATTGGTTCTCGTGAAGAGGAGTGTTAAGGAAGTAGGGCAAGTAGGCTTATATTAAATAGGTCTAGTATAAGGTATTATATTTAATACTTAAGAGATTACTAGAATTATAATATAAGTTAAATACGGAGCTTCTATCTATTTAGGAAACATCGCTATCTATATAGATATAGGAAATCTGTACTAAGAGGTATACTCGCTATACTCGCTACTAAGTAGGACGACCGGTGCTCGCTCTACTCGCTATCGAGTAGAGTAAGTACTACTCGCCTACTAAGGAAGCTATTATGCAGGTAACCGTTCCTCGGAATACCTACCATAGTATAACACGTACTACTTGATATAGCTAGTCGTAATAAACCTCTAGATATTTATATTTTTAGCCCTTTATAAAAGGCTTATAATAATTTAATAAATAAGAAATATAAGCTTAAGATAATAATAATTAATAAAAACCTCTTTATTAAATTATATATTAAGGTATATAAAAAATTAATAAGATTATAAGTTATTATCTTATCTTTTAAGGCTATAAGTATTTTATTACGACTAGCTATACCAAGCAGTACGTGTTATACTGTGATAGGTATTCCGAGGAACAGTTACCTGCATGATAGCTTCCTTGGCAGGCGAGTAGTACTTACTCTGCTTAATAGCGAGTAAAGCGAGTACTAGTCGTCCTACTTAATAGCGAGCATGGCGAGTATACCTCTTAGTACGGATTTCTTATATCTATATAAATAGCGATATTTCCTAAGTAGATAGAAGCTCCGTATTTAACTTATATTATAATTCTAGTAATCTCCTAAGTACTAAATATAATACCTTATACTAGACCTATTTAGTATAAGCCTACTTATCCTGCTTCCTTAATACTCCTCTTTACGAGAACCAATCATAGGTCTATCCTATCCACGGACGGAGTGAACCGTAACATATTTATCCTTTTTATCCTAAATATATCTTAAAAATTAATTAGCCTATTACTTTTAATTAAGAAGATTATATTATTCTATTAACCTTAATATTAAAGACCTTTAAGATAATTAAATAAATTTAGCTTTAATTTAAGCTTTTTATTATAAGAGGATATACCTTAATAAGAAAATACTTCCTTAAAAAGCTTTAGAAAGAATGTATTAATATTCTTATTAATAACTCTATCCTTAATCATTAAAATAATTTATTATTTTTAAAAAATTATATATATAAGGTATTAATTATATCTTATAAACTAATATTTAATAAAGGCTATTTAATAATATATAAGGTTATACTTATCTTAAAGAATAATATTAATAAAGTAAAAATAAAATAGATTTAAAAGGCCTACTACCTTTAAGCTTAAAGGAATTATAAAGATATCCTTTATAATAAATACCCTAATTAAAAGATTCTACTTAAGTATAAATCTAACTATTTTAATAGAGGATATAAAGGTACTAGGTATATTAGATTATAAAGGAAGTAAGGCTAAGATATAAGAGTCTGATAGAGAGGAATAATAATAGTAAGGTTATATTTTAATAGTAATCCCTATATAATAGTAAGATTTTCTTAGATATATACGTATTTATTATTTGTAGAGAATAGAGGGAGTAATAACATTATTATTCAGGGATAACACTACTATAACCCTACTAAAATAGCCAATCATCTCCAGGTAGCGACAGCATATTACTTAGCAATCTCGAGTGACCGTTAATCTCGTTACCCCGTCTCCGGTATAGGATATAGGGAAGACGACGAAAGCCAGTGAGCCTCGAAGTCTTTCAGGTTAAGAACGTCAGTAAGCTATGTCTCCACCAGAGAAATTGCATGAGATCTATGCCCAGCAGATCTCCAAACGCCACGACTATGGGTACCCACTGTACGCCCCAATTTCCAGAACCATCGTTAAGCCCGGTGTTTGCGGCTACATCGATCAGCACGGGCAATGGAACCCCGTCGCCGACTTGAACAAGCCTGGAGAGCTCGAAAAGAAAGGGTTTACCGCTCCGCGAGAGCCATTAGAAGTGGCGCCTGACGATCGTGACATCTCGTGGGGCCCCAAGTGTTCTGAGGCTGTCAAAGGACGAAGACTAGGTGCCGAAGCCGGTGCATCGTGAGCATCTCTGTCGGATCTGAGGATAGCCTGTATCTAACATATTAGATGATTAGAGGAGCTGCGTCAGGAATCCCTGTCGAAGCTGCCGTAGTGTACCGTTACTCATCCGAAAACGAATCTGGGGCCATCCTGATGACCGAATCGCCCGTCTGGCGAGAATCGCTCTACGACGATCAACCCTTCCGAGAATGGGTGGCCCGGAACTCGACTACGTTGTTGAAGGCGCGACCTGAGATTCGAGAACATGGGCTCTGGGTCGTTAGGTGGATCTATTCTACCGCAAGATGTTCGTTGAATGCATGGACAGCAAAAGAGAAACAGATCACAATTGGATTCAAGGCCAAAGCTGTTGGGGCGGGTGAACTAGGCCCTGATGCAGACTGGTACGAAAGCAGCGCGGACAGTGGTTGGATACACTCGCAAGCTGAAGAAGGGGATAGAAAGGTCGTCTTCTTGGGAGGGTTGCATTTCCTTTTCAAGAGGTTCTCTAGGTCTGGACAGCATCTGAAGGACACATCGATGGCTCCGAAATGGACGTTCCGGGGAGCCAATGATCAAAACATTGGCATCATCGTTGACCTGGATAGCGACGAGAGTTATGAGATAACGTACACTGAAGTGGGAAAGCTAGAGATACCTGCTGGAGACATATCCGACAATGATTTCTAGAAGACTTTCTCCAGCGTGCGCACAGATCAGATACCCCATGCTCGGAGGCGAACAGCTTAGTCGCCAAGTATGGAGGGGGAGGATAGCCTGCCTGTTGGATAAATGGTTATGTTCCCTGTAACACAGACATGCTTTGAACCAAGGTGCGTATGTCTTCGTTCCGATCAGCTCCCACTCATTGATTTGGTAATGATTCGACATGTTTTTGAAGCACCTACTATCCAGTGATGATGTAGATGCGAGGAGGACCTTTTAAGTATCGATCCTGTGGCTTCATTAAGTGATGCTGACATTGAAAGGATTAACAAGTCTTACCTACATTTCCTTCACTTCGGCGTCTTTTTCTCCACCTTTGGTAGCAACTTGCATAAGCGCCTTTCAGACTAGAAGGTTCGCTGATGTGGTTATAATCTAGTAATCTTACGACGTTTATGTTACAATTTGACTTCACGAATGTACCCTTCTCAGATTACCTCTCTATCGTCTCCAACATAAAACTCACCCCTTTCTTCTTGTTCACTCTTACAGAGCAGACGCTCACCAACGGCATCTCGCAAACGCGATGTTCTGATTGCCCTGTGACCAAACTGCCATGCAAGCAATATTTCCAGCTCACGATATTTCTAAGCTGAACTCAACAAACATCATTTGACCCAATGTCATTCATCCACACTTTGGGCTTACATCAAACCTCGAATCATACCTCAATCTTCTCAATCTTCACAAGTGCTACACTCTCCCCCGCCCGTCTCCTACCACGCCCTGAATACCCTCATCCACGCATCCACCGCTTCGTACACGAGAAGCAGCAAACAACAACAATCCCCATCAACACGCTTCGCAGCTCCCATCTATCAGCAATGCCCCATTCTCATATCTCACCGACAAGAAACCAAACAACCTCCCCCCTCCACGTTCCACGTTCCACGTTCCACGTTCCACTTCCAATGCCCAGATCATAGATCAAATAACCACTGCACAGACTACTTCATATGAAACAATCCAGACCCTGAGACCTACGTTCACAATACACATCCTCACGCATACATATCCCATCCCCAGCACCATCATCAGCATCCCCACGAGCCAAAGATTTCGTACGCGATCGTCTCTTGTTCCCCTGCGCGTGGCTAATGGGACCTTGATAACGGATCCCGCTTCCCATCGTGAGTCTATTGCGTTCCCAAATTAAGATATAACGCTTCGCTAGCTCCCTGGCATATAATAATTCCGAGTTATGGTGTTTCCACCTTCTCGACGCTTGCTTTGGGTATCATTTAGTGAAGACAATTCGTCAAGGACATTACGAGGGTACGTTCAGCACAGCTTCGATCGTCTTACGATGAGCGATTACCAGTATTTTGGATGCAGGGCGCGGGTCGGGTTGAATGGTAGTGGTATGTCATATATCGAGGACCTTGGTGAATGGTAGGAGGAGGACGAGCTCTAAAACCTAGCTACGAGAGCCAGATGAGAGAATTTTATATAAGGGCGAATAAATATTATCCAAAAAACCGGCGAACCGAGAAGCGGTATAACAGCTACATCTGACAAAATAATATTACAAACCAGAGAGTGACTGCCCGCTCGAAGAACACGTTCATCTCTCCTTCTTTCTTTCGGACACAGTTTCGGCATGGGTATTAGGACCTCCATGAACCCTGCCGTTCATACCTTTCGGCTTGCCATTCTCCAATGCCTTCTTCTCCGTACCCTCGCCCCCTGAAATGCCAACGCCGTGCCCGTCTCCCTGCTTGGCCTCGATTTCAGTATCCGACTCCTCATCGTCACTTCTAACATCCTCCGCAATGCTCTTGAATACCATGTTGTACGCAATCCTGATGACGAAGAACAGCCAGAATAGATTCAGGCTCTGCAAAGACGCCAACAGTGCGAACGTGATGTATTGGCTGATCCAGCATTTGTACTGCTCTGTGTCCCAGTCTAGCTCGAAAGGGCCGACTTCGGCGAAGGTGGTCAGGGTTGCGTAGAGGATGACGATGTTGATGTAGTGCCGGAGGTAGACCCAGACAGTGAAGAAGAGGCAGTAGTAGGGGAGGACGAGGCTCGAGCCCAAGTAATTCAAAGTTTTGACTGTCTGCGATAATATTCTGCATTAGCTTTGCACAGACTCCTCGATGCTAGGATGATTTCATATGCTTACCGCCAAGAAGAAGTCGCTGATATCATGGGTGATATAGACCGCTACACCCATGTACGTGAAATGGAAACGGTAACTCAACCAAATCAACGCCAGCGTCACAAAGTGATGGGCCACTAGCTCTTTGAAATCCTTTCTCGGTTTCTCCATCCGCAAGACCAGCACAATGGATTGCTGTGCCCAAAAGCTGGCTTGCAGGAGGTAGTACGCCTTGAAAAGCCCTTCGTGCGATCTGTGCGGAAATTCCTTGAACATGCCCGCCGTGTTGAAATACCAGACTGGCGTGCGGTACATCACGTAGAGACCTAGAGGGCAAAAAAGGGCAAAGTAGATGGCTGTGTAGACTTGTTCCATGAAGCGGTTTTGCTTGGCTCGAGAGCGGATGCCGCACCAGATTGCCATGGGACGGATGAGCCGCTGCATGAGAAATTCGCGGGTGAAGGTAAGGACGACCATGTAGAAAGCCACGAAGGCAAAGTCCCAGGCGCCTTTGCCGTAGTACGTAGGGGTATCGTTAAAGGAAGGCCATCGCAGTGTTTCAACTCCATGGCTGGCGTGATTGGGTATGAGCGGGTGGTCCGCTGGTAGCGGATAGGCGAGGAAGAGGAAGTGGTGAAGAGGGTTCGAGGAAGTCGGATTGAAAGCGTAGGCAGTGAGAATTATAAGAATAAGGATGAGAGGGTTGATCCAGGTGTGTCGGAAAGAGAAGGCTTTCCAGCGTCTGAAGAGACTTTTCGCTTTTCGCCGTTTTGAAAAAGGGCGGAATGGTTTATACTGAGAATTTCGCTGGACGAACGAGTCAGATATTCTGTATCTAAACATCGTAGAAGTTTGCTCACTACCGGTCCGGTGGGTGTCAAGGGAGGAGAAGTGAAGGTTGGGGTGGGCTCGAGGGTAGAAAGTGCTGAAGCCCCAGTGTCTCCACGCAGTTCTCCACCTAAACTGCCAGATTTTCGCCTTGGCCGCGGCATTCTTGTGTGGCGAGAAATTTGTCACAAACGGTATCCGTTCAGCTTAGGAGTCGAATCTGGGTGAGCACTCAAAAGTTGGGCATAAAGTTGCGGCAGTCGCGTGCTGAGTGAGCCCAGGTTCGGGAGATTGGCCAATTTATGTCCGAAGCCTGCCCAGACTTTTGACCCTTGTCAGCCGAAGAACAGGACATTAATTCTACGGAGCTGATTGTTGTGAAATAATCCATAGGGGCAATCTTGATGAGAAGTTGCGCATGACAGTCGTCCGCTACAGCGCATAGTCAAGGTAAATATATGGTTCCGTGCGCCAGATGTCGATTGTTAAGGATTAAGCCCATCACTATCGGCACTGTTCATGGGTAAACATCGATTGAGAAAGAACACTAAATTTACAATCTTATATACAGTCATTCGAATGTTCGTAAACCCTCGTTATACGCTTGATTTGTTCGAAGCTCGCAGTTCTGGCATTTTCCCATTGGTATAAGATCCCTTTTCGGACTCCCTTTGCTCTATGCTCGCTTCCTCGCCATGTTCCAACCGGTGTCGGATACCCTTCTTCCTGATAGGTAGCTCGCCTTTGCCAGTGGTGAGGACAGTGAGAAGATATTTCAGGTTCGGCAGTGTATGCCTGAGATCTATCATTCTCGAGCCCTGCCGGCTCATCAGAAGCTCGACGTCGGAATTCAATAAGAAGACGCCATACTCGAATCGATAGGTGACCGCTCCTTTCTGATAGAGAGGAAATGTTCGCGCTGCTTTAGAGGGTATGTTAGTCGATATAGGGTCGAAGATTGTGGATGTTGAGCCATGAGGCGACGGTGGGTAGGGGATAGGAGTCAGGAGATAGAACGATAGTAGATAGACTATATGAGCCACGTGTCCTAAAGCAGCGGCCGTCGTGGCAGGGTCGGCCTCTGAAGCGGACGTGGAGGCAGCATTGGGTAGATGGAGGTCTCGAATCGTGAAAGAAAGGGGCTTTTGTTCGAACGATTCGATAGGATATATCGCTAAAAGGTCTTCGCAGATACGCCGAGTCTGTCCGGTGATCTCCAACTTGGTCGTCTTCAAGAGCGTTCTACGATCAGTCACGTTGGCTAGAATGGAATCTAAGCGGGTTTGCTCCTTCTCTTTCTCCATGTTTTCCGAAGTCATAGCATTTCGCCGGATTTTGAGACCCCTTTGAAGTTCGGCGCGTCGGCTTTGCGCGCTCTTGAGTAGCTTACGTGATGTCGCAATTGAGCGGTTCGTTGAAGCCAGATTTTGCTCCGCTTGTGAGGATGCATTGATAGCGTCCAAGGACTGCTTCTGATCTTCGAGAAGGTTACTGATCTGCGTCGTAAGCGTTTCACGTGTAGCAAGTGCGTCTTGGATGCAGTCATCGAGATTCGATAGACGCATCAAAGCGTCAAAGGAGGAGGTCGATTGGAGTCCATGAGCTTGTTTCGAAGGCAACGGCGCTGCGAGAACTGGCTCATCTAGCGGTAGATCTGTGAAGCTCGTATAGATGCCATCAGAAAGGTGAAGTAGGAGACAATTCTGGGGGAAAGGATGGTGAAAACTCTCAAGAGATTTCCCGATAAATTGGAGAGAACGTAGACAGAGCTGCAATTCGACCAGCGAAAAGTAGTCGGGCATGTTCTCCGTCCTGGCCCAAAATTTTATTATTATCCCATCTTGTCGCGTGACCGATGGCCCGTAAACGCTGAGATCGAAGAAGCGGAAACTCGGGTTCATCGCCTTCTCAATGACTTCGCTCACGTATATAGGCTCTTCTAACCCAGTGCAATGCAATGAGAACCACGTATCCGCCATCCTCTCCCGAGCCACATCCTCCAATTTATTCTGCCGGACCCTTGGTGGCGCGTTCGACCAATTGAGCGTGCTCTTTCTTCTGAGCTTTTTTGGTCGAAGCTTTGCTGGCGTATCGCTGTCTGAGGGTTCCGTTTTGAGGGTTCCACTGCTTTTTGAGAGCGACGACTTAAGATCATCTGAGGACCTGGAATGTTCGAGCTTATGGGTCTCGCGCTGAGCAAGAGCTTTGGCTGGTGTCTTGAGCGAGTAGGGCAAATACTCGTCGTCGATTGTCTTTCCTCGAGATCTTGGGCGTGGTGGAGAGAGAGCTAAATTCCGCAATGAGATGCCTTGAAGGTGCCGTAGCTTGCGATTCTTCATTCCCTTCAGTCAGCTCGAGGCTTCAAAGGTAGCCTTTAAAGCCAGATGGCAGTTATACGCACGGATGGTAGAAGCCACGGTCGGTCCCTCGAAAGGCCTTTAACATCGTCAAAGCTGCTTACGCCAATCCCCGTCCTACTGGCTTTTGGTTCATGCTTGGTGGGCATAGTGTGATCTCACGGCGCATTGCGGTATCGAGTGCTGGAAGAAAATGCAAGGCATCATTCATGAGTCGTCAGAAATGAAGAACTAGGTATCGGTCACACTGCTAGACAAGGCCCGTACAGAAGGTATGAATTAAATGTAAAGCATCTCTGCACGTTCCATCAACGATCAACGCGGATCACTTCCGCGATACACATACAGCTCAACCCATTTGATGATCAACATAGTGATTCATCTAGGCTCATACACTACGATCACCTCATTACACTCACTCCTTCGGCCGCCAGTCCTATGGCTGCCGTCCAAAAAGTTGTGCGCCTCCTTACGACCCGCTTTGGCGAACATTCTCCCAATACTCTCTTAGTCTCAAACCCCATACAAAAGCCCCGTCCACCGTCCGGAAGGTACAAACCCTTGGCATTTCCTCCCGGCTCCCTCCTTGTGCGAAAATCGATCCAGAAAGGCGTTCCTCTTCCAAAAATCGACGTCCCCGTTTCAAATTATGGCCAATACATTTACCTCTACGCCAATATCCAAACGAACCAAGTCGTCTATTCCCTGACTCGTCACCTGAGGGTACATGCTTTATTCCGTTGCTCTCCAATACACACTGTCTAATGCCAAGTTCTACAGAACCAAGATGCTATAGATCAACTCCCCTACCTCGGCAAAAAGACCGTCCCATCTGCCCTCCGAAAAGACCTCTGGTCCCCCTTCGCACTGGTCTATTTCCCTTCCCATCACGCTGGTCTTGACGCTTACCGCAAATTGCGCGAGTTTCGGCGGCTGCACGAAACCTCCTATGATCTCGAAGACATCACAGACAAAGAGGGGAAATACGCCGGCTCGTTGTACCCCATAAAAAAGCGGGGACGGATATTGATGAACCAGAAGGCAAATTCGATAGCCGATTTGGCTGCTGTATTGTTGCAGCAAGAGAAGGGCCTAAGTGAGGAAAGGTTAGAGCGACAGGAAAAGAGGATGAAGAGGGTTGAAAGGCTGAAGACGCAGAAAGGGGCGCATAGGGTAAAGAAGGATCCTGTGGATTTAGGGAGGGAGATGGGTGGCGTGAAGGGGGTGTGTGTGAGGTGGGTGGATATGCTAGACGCGGAGTTTGCAGAGACCTGGCCGGAGGCAGTGGTGCACGCCGAGTTGAAGAAGAGGAGATATGATGCTGCATGGCCGGTTATGGGGCAAGAGGAGGCCCCAATGAAGGTAGAGGAGGTCCCACTGGGGGTAAAAAAAGCGCCGGAAACCATATGGGATAGGTTGACTTCATTTATACCGGGAAGAGCGCAGAGAGCGGCTGTAGCTACGGCTTGAGCACCCTCTAATTGTATAGATAGGATTGATATCGACTGGACAATTTGAAATTGCGGCAAGTCAATCTCCTTATAGCCGGATGCCTTTCGAGGAGACTGAAACAATAATCTCAAGCAATACGTCTCGCTCACCACAACAAACTTTTTTTAGCTCTTCGGATATACCCTCGACTTACATGGCTATTTTCAAAAGAGAGTCGTATCACTTTAAGAGACTTTGGTGTGGCTACAAATTCAAGTCTTTATGCGATTTGTTGTAATCGTGCGATCAACCTATACATCATATTTATCTAGTTAGGCAGATCATCGAATCATAGCAAGTCAATTGACACAAGCGGTGGTACGATAATCCGTAGCACTTGAGGAGGCAGAGAAATGAATGGTTCACGAGGCTAGTGGGGCAGGTGGTCTCATACATAAGTACCCAGCAGCGAAATAGACGAGGACACAAACATGGCCCCGTGCATATTGTGAGTACTTGATCATAAGACCTAGGATGTGGCAGCTGGCAGTGAGTTCATGTGCCCTTGGTGAAGAATGGGAACGATGGCTGCCACTCCTCGCGGGCGGCTTTGGCTTTCGGCGCGCTCGACCTTGTTCTGACGTCGCTCCCTTGCGATGAATCTCTCGGGATAATTTAGTAGGTCAGTAGATCATTAGAACCATTACAGACGATGTTTTTGTTTTTACTTAATTACGTTCAAAAGTCTTTGCGGTAGCCCTGTAGCGCCTGTGTCAGAATCGGCCTAGAGACAAGTCATAGGGGTATCTTGAATAAGGCAACTAGTGAAGAGCATGAAACCACTGCAGCATGACACTGCATGGTGACACCGCATCATAGGTACGGTCCTGACACCCTTTAGATTGCGCCCTCTCTAGGTACGCGCCCCTTCCAGGTGAACCCTTAAATAGCCTTGACACGTAGACCTCTTGTTTCTTAGTGAATTAAATCAATATACTCATACATTGTGATTAGGCCAATCCGCCGGTATATTTGACAAGAAGTTGGTGGAGATGAAGATGGTTCGCACCGGAGGGTCGAAGCAGAAGGAGTTCCATGGGCTGGAGCCTCCTCAAGCGGAAAGAATCTCAAGCCAACTAGGTAGTTGGAAAATTTGGATAGGTTGGGCCAGGAATGGTGTTTTGATTTTAGTATTCTGTCTTCTTGTTCTTTGGCAGTACGACGACTCGCCATCGCTGGAAAGTCTTTTCCGTCACTATCACGACGTGCATCCCAAAGTGCCAAAGCGTTCGGCTGATTTATCTGGTCTACCCAAAGTTTCTTTGATTCCTTTCACCTTCGAACCGCTTCCACTTGGCTCAATCAAGCCTCTGGGATGGATCCAAGACCAGATGAATCTCATGTCCAATGGTCTTGCTGGCCATCAGTATGACTTTTATCACATTGTCAAAGACTCTCCTTGGCTCGGAGGTCATTCAGAATACTCCGGCCTCAACGAAGGCTTGCCGTACTGGTTCAATGGGCTGGTCCCACTTGCCTATGGCCTGAACGACAGTCGCTTGATACTTCAGGTTGAGGGCGTCTCCAACCACATTCTCAACTATCAGCAATCGGACGGTTGGATGGGCCCCGAAGCCGTCGGCGACAGAGATCTTTGGGCTCGCTTTCCATTGTTTCTAGGACTTTCGCAGCTAGTCCAGGCAGACCCTAGTCGAGCTGACAAAATCATCCCCGCGATGTATTCTTTTGTTAGTCTGATGCACCACATGTTGATCGAAAGGGTAGGCTTTGACCAGATATGGGGTAGGGTCAGATATCAAGACATGCTGATCTCGCTGCAATGGCTATACGAAACCCATCCAGAGGAGAATGAACAGATCCTGTTGGAAACAATGTACTTACTATTATCGCGCGGCTTATCCTGGTCGGACTGGTGGACCAACGGAACATTCATCTTTGCAGATCTCGACACAGTGCAGCCTCCTATTACAGATAAGTCTCCGGAATTCCCGTTTGTACACGGCGTGAACGCTGCCCAAGGCCTCAAATCTGGAGCTGCAATTTACCGCTTTACAGCCAACGAGTCTCTCTTAGAGAACAACCGTATCGGGGTTAACTGGACATTTACCTACCATGGAGATCCCGCTGGAAGCATCATTGGCGACGAAAGAGAAGCAGGAATTAATGCAAATAGGGGCTCTGAGCTTTGTTCGGCGGTCGAGACTATGTATTCTATGTCTTACCTGTATCAGACATTAGGTGACAATTACTTCGCGGATCGATGTGAATTAGCAGCCTTCAACGCGCTACCAGTCAGCATCACGGGCGATCACTGGGCCCGTCAGTATCTGACCTTGGCGAGCGAGCCAGTATCATATGAATTGAAAAGTCCGACCCCATTTTGGAACGTCGGAAGCTTTGGGATCATGTATGGCCTGGAGCCCAATTACCCATGCTGCACAGTCAACATGCCTCAGGGATTGCCCAAGTACCTTTCAGCAGCTTTCGTGCGTGCTGGCGACAACGGTATTGCCCACGCTCTTCTGGGCCCGGCCCAGGTCTCTACGAGCACTGCTTCCAACACCTCTGTCACTGTGGCTAGTGATACAAGTTATCCATTTAGCCCAATACTGAATTACAACATCAGTGCGTCGGCTCCTTTCACCTTTCACTTTCGGGTTCCTTCCTGGTATGTCCCTGCCAACTCATCTGTCAGCCTCAACGACAATGGCGCCGAGTATCCACTTGCGCCCGATCCCTATACGGGGTTGACCCCGATCTCAATACCGGCCGGCAATAATACGGTGAAATTCACTCTCGGTGCCAAAATCCAAGTTTTGCCTAGAGCAAACTCCACAGTGGCCATCTACTATGGCTCCCTATTGTACGCGCTCGATGTCGGACAGAATATGACCACCCTGGCTCCGAATCTTAATGACGTCTCCCACACCAATGGCGATGACCCTCACAACACTAGCTCACCTATCCTGCCATCTGAGGTCCATGACTTTGCGTTCACGAACACCACGCCTTGGAACATAGCCATTGACATCTCGACCTTGACCTTTCACACCACACTCAATCATACCAGCGAAAAGACATTGGCAAACCCCATCTTTGAATATGGGGCGCCTCCAACGTACATCACCGGTAAAGGCTGCCAGATATCCTGGCCCTTGTACAGAGGGCTTCCAGAACCGCTACCAGCGCTCGCCAACGGGACTACCCACAGAAACTGCACAGGCGATGTCACAGACATTGTTTTGAGACCTTATGGCAGTCTGAAAATCCATATGGCCGAATTGCCAACCGTGGATCTTTCGAGAAAATTGACTGGAACAGCCTCAAAAGAGCGACATGCACAAAGGTGATGGACTGGTCTTGTCATTGCTCCGCTCCTGGCTATGAATACAGCGGTCGCCATGTCTGTATAGCTGTTAGTGTATATGTATCCTACATTACGTGCTCGTTTTCCAAGCCATGACCATGTACAATAGGGAGAATTTTATCAGCGTGTTTCCATTGGTCACGTGCATGTTTGCTTGGTTGATCAGACTGTCTTTGTCATGCCTGATTGCATTGTCATTCATTAATATATCTAGCCATGTGGACATCTATATCATAGACATCCCTAGTAGCTAGATAGACTATTCATGCTTTCCTATCATCCCTCGCTGAGAAATCTCTCGTTCATATACATCCACGTATGTTTCTACATGTTAAGATAATCACAACCACGACTTGTCGGACAATTCCCATTGCATTGTCCGGGCCCCATCCAATTCCAGCGAGGATGAATCACCCTGCAATGTGCGACGGGAATTGGTAGCTCTGAGAAGTAAGGTAGATAGTGAGGTTCTGATTTAGTAGGAGCCCACACTTTTACTGTCAAATTGTATGGCCTCCCAGCTTAGGCTTGGCGACACGCGGGCAGCGAAATAACTTATAGACTTGGTGGGTCGAGGGGGTGCTTAAATAGTCCTAGTGTCCGAATTTTTGAGCACCAAGGCCGTTATTTTAAGGAAGCTACTCGAAACCGAGGTCGACGACCACATACGCCACACTCCCAAGATGACATAAATGTATATATGATTATAGTGATTCCAGGCGAAAGGACCCATGGCGCAACGGCAGCGCGTTCGACTCCAGATCGAAAGGTTATCTGTTCAAATCGTATGTGACCATGTCGTAGATGAAGTTCCAGAGTTGTCTCTAACAAATATATAGAGGTTGGGTTCATATGCTTAAATTTTTTGAACGCTGGGTGCATTCTCGTTGTTACAGCTTGACTGGCCAAAAATATTGTAGAATGCTATCGCTAATAGAAGGAGTCCCCTTCCCTCAGCCATCAATTAGGTAGTCTATTCGATATAGTACACTACTCGCGTACGTCCCACATCACTCCGTACACCCGAGTCTGATCCTCTAATGTCTTGAGTCCGGCAAAACCTGATAGGCACGTATTTTGGAATTACGACTCAGCTGTGTTTTTCGTAAACAGTACATTCCCCTGTGAATGGTATACCTCATCGATATCTAGGTGCGCTTTTTGGCTCCTTCGAACTTGGCAATAGTTGTTCTAGAAGAAGTCCTTGTAAAGTGATATTGTAACTACTGAAAAGGGTCCTAGAGATAGCTGGGGCCACATAAGGGCGGCGACAACAGGAATATAGGCCGAGGGCTAAAACACTCAGGATCACCCTGATAGGATAGACTAAGGCTTCATGTAAACGTTTATGAAGTGTTTATGGGCTCCAATATCACGACCGCATGTGGCCCTGCCGCCCATTTTTGGTGGGGGAGCTTCTACGATTTGCGACCCACTAGCGTCTGGCCATTGCAAAACTGATGGTGCCGAGGCTCAATCCTCCCCATACAACAGATTGCCCCATGCGTAATGCTTTGACCCATACCCCTTATCATCAAACTCGAATGAATAAGTTTCGCTTTCTTCGTTTGATTCCATTTTCCAAATTTGCAATACCATTGAGGCTTGCTCATCTCCGCGAAAAGGCAGTGTTGCCCGCATCTTCTGCCCGCTCGAAGGCGAAGATGGAGACTGAATCAAGAAGCAGACGGCGGTGATATCTGCAACCCCTTAAGAATCTAGACGCTCAATTGCTATGGATCAGGCTCCTCCAGATCTCATACCTCGACAGATATGGGTGGATCCAACTCCCACAAGCGGCTCTTTACCGCACTCTTGCACCCCCTTCAGACTCACCTCTGGCGGTGAGATCAACATTGGTGGCGGCACAATCATTACCCTTACGCAAGACGCTGCCTTTCAGCCAGCATGCCCTGGGACCGAAGTCCCTCCACCTGTCGACCCACTCCAACCTGGCGCTGATCTCTCCGTGCTTGACTCGCAAGATCCTTGGTATTCGTCGACGAACCCCCAGATTTATGCAATCTCTGCGGTAACGATCGTCAGCTACATGCTACTCATAATCCTCTTCATCACACCCAGGACGTTTTTCGTAGGTGGAGCAGGAGGAGGTGGCGGTTTCCTAGGCCAAAGAGGAGTGGTTAGTGGGGCATACGGGAGCAATTCAGTGATTGGGATCGGAAGCAGGCCATGGCTTCAGAAGATAGCAGCTTTGACTGTTGCGGTCTCGATGACGATTGTTACAGCAAACACATTTACTTGGGCTCACAGCCAGTATGACGCTGGATACCAAGACGCAACCGAGTTGACTATCAAGGTCGTCAGTAGTACGGAGGTTCGCGCTGTGAGGGTCATATCTGAGACTTTTCTCTGGCTCGCCCAAGCTCAGACGTTGATACGACTCTTTCCAAGGCACAAGGAGAAACTTCTGATCAAATGGATTGCATTTGCTTTGATCGTACTGGAGCTCATATTCACTATCCTGAACCACTTCCTTGTTGAAGGCTCTTCAGGCCGTCCGAGGCGATTCGTTTCCGCTGTCCCCGCTCTGAATTACCTGTTCGCTCTCACCCTCAATCTCTGCTACGGAGGCTTTATAATCTACTACGCCTTACAAAAACGGCGTTTCGCTTTCTATCATCCACACATGCGCAATATGCCATTAGTCGCATTACTGTCTTTGACAGCTGTACTGATACCTGTCGTCTTTTTTGTCCTCGACCTCTCGAAGCCCAATATTTTTGGTTGGGGGAATTACGTTCGCTGGGTAGGCTCAGCGGCGGCTAGTGTAGTGGTTTGGGAATGGGTCGAGCGAATTGAGGCATTGGAAAGAGACGAGAAGAAAGGTGGCATACTGGGTCGTGAGATATTCGATGGAGATGAGATGCTTGACGCGACACCAGGTTCAGATGTTAGTTGGCCAAGCTCGAACAGGAGGGACGACAACAAGAGCAAAGGCACCAGCGGATCCGGTTATGGCTTGAGTACTGGCTGGAGTAGCATGACCGCCAGGGCTAGAGAATTTGGTCGATACCGGCGGTCGCAGCGTATAGGTCTACGGTTTGGACCGAAATCGAGTCTTCCTCGGGATCCAAATGGAATAGGCATGCCGCAAAACAAAGAGAGCATCGCCGTCAAGTATGCTCCGCATCCTGCCCCACCACCCGCCATAGCCTCGCCCACGGGCAGAGCAGATAATGCTAGTGCTGGAAGTACGCTTTACGTAGTACGGTATCATCCGAATGAGCCAACCCCACCGATACGGGGGGATATTGCGTCTCACTCAGATAATCGCGATCCACTAGCGCACCTCCCTGAGCAGCGAACAGATTCTTGGTTATCTGGAGTCGAAGATACGGTTCCCACCTCCGCATCGAAGCGACAAAGTCTTTGGGGAGGCTTGCAGAGGTTACCAAATCCTTTCAGACGTACCCGAGAGACCCCACCGCCCGAAGTTGCCCGAGCTCTTGCGGAAGGCTCTCAAAAGCCCGGTGCTACTCAGGATCGAAATGTGGCACAACGCACCGTGCTAAAACGTTTGCACCTGACGAAGACGCCGAAGGCGACGGGGCCCCCCAGACCTGTAATAGTGGTACCAGCCCCGCCTCAGAGAAGAAGCTTCGGAAGAAGCTCCATGAACGACAGCCTCGACAACGCTGAAAGCGAAGCTGACACCGAACTTCCAGTTGAACGGAGCCAATCCATCACTGATGACACTCCCACGGATAGAGATGCTGATCTTCCACCAGATGAAGTCTTGAACGCAATGAGTCATTCAGCCCTGGTCTGTCCTCTTTCCGGACGTGTGCGAGGGAGATCGCCTTGAAACAAGGTCACAAACCCAACCAAGGGTACAAGGTGTCTGGCGTGGATGTGGGCTAAATGCATCGCATGACTGATTTTAGCGCGGCGCTGGCAGGGGACTTCTCATCATTGTGGATATGAACTTATGAGTACGGAAAGGAGTCCCCGCATAAAGGAACAATAATGGTCAAGACACGAGAATTTGGCGTATGATGGAAAGGACAAGATGCCAAGAGCTTGATTGTCTTTGTTGTCGACTGCGAAGTAGATTATGATAAGTCCAGTACAGTTTCACAGTTGGACATAATCCACATAAAGACGATTCACCTAGAACGTGTTCATGGATACGAATCCACTGTTCTTGGCGTCTATCTAGGTCGATTTCAGGCACCGTCTTTGTCGTAGGGCGGGTGCCAAGACTTTTATGACGCGAAATCCATTCCCGATGGAGGTAAACCTAGTCTTCTGCGCTTTTGTACCTGTGAAAACATCTATAAGTTGCATAATTCGCTGTTAAAACTCAATATGTCAGACCCGTGGATGATGGCAAATATGATGAATGCGGGCGTCGCCACAAATAAATACGATAGCGCATCCTATGGCTTACCTTTACCGTTAAATCTCATTGCTCTGATCATAGCTTACGTATCTTCCAGTCTTCCCTTCAACTCCATTGAGAGTCTAACGTGTGCCAGCTCGATCGCCCCTCAGATCTTGCCCCCATATGCAGAACATGTCGAGTCTTCCACTATATAGCGCTTCCTCAGCTCTATTCCAGCGTGTCTCTACAATCTTATGACTATATACGATATTGCCAGCGTGGTGGGCGACCACAAGGATGTGGGATGGCAAGCCCGTTCTCGATGGGTCTCAATGGATTGGTGTCAAGAAATGTATCTGGTTATGTCAAGAATTTTGAAGTTTGTGGAAAATGGAAGGAACATGAGCAACAAGAGCATGCAAAAGTAGGGAGAGTGCCGGATGAAAGCATGGTATTGAATACATTAGTGAGGGTAGCGGTGGAGAAGATGACAGTGTTGGATAGCTTCAGGTGTGTTGCGGGTAGGAGATGACGATAATTAACTGCTGACGATACGCAGATGGGCGCTCAATACTAAGATGCTTCCTACCATATGGCAAGGTCTCGCCCAGAAGAACTCACTAACGAAGCTCACGGTCAAGTTTCCCTCTAATCGACATCCAAGACCCATTACTCTAGCGCCTTCAATAGCAAACCTCCAATACCTTCACATCTTCGACATAGACCCTCTGTGCTATGCGGACGACATATCACTCCTCCTCCTCGCCTCAAAGAAACTCCAACATCTCAAGATGCACTGGAGTCCACGTATGCGAGAAGCGCAAGAACCCAGCATCAACCTGGCTGCATATTTTGGTAAATGCGCCGCGGCACAGTATCAACTACAACTGCGAAGTATGGCGGTACAGAACCTGTACACCCATCACGACCATCAATGGCGGTGCGAAACAATCGACCATTCGAGATTAGAAGAGATCACTTTCTTAAACTCCACCGGGGGCATAGAGGACGACGGAGCGACCGTGTTCATGGATGCAGACTGGCGCGGACACCACACGGCTGCACCAGCCCAGCTGAGATCGCTTCGTATCGACAAAGTCTCGCGGCAACAGTGCGAGTTCCTTACCCATATCAACAACCTCGAGAGACTTTACTTACTCAGCCCACACATCCGAGCTAGCCATGACGGTCAAGGGCAGTCCGTTGGTGCCGCGAATTTCCCTCGCTCCCCGCCGTCTAGCACCGGTTCTCCCAGCAGCATCGACAACAATAACGGTCTCGTAGCCCTCAAAGACGATTACCTCAGAGCCATCATCAAGCACCACGGCCGCACCCTTAAACACCTCCTTCTTCTTCCACAGTGGCGCCTCACAGACGATGATATCGCTGCCATAGTCCGCCAGTGTCCTAATCTTGAACAACTGGGTATTGGCGTCGAATTCACCAACTTCAAACACCTCCGCCTTCTTGTCCCGTTTTTATCTAATCTCACAGTATTTCGCTTGTTGGGCAATCCCGACGACACGACCTTTGTCAATAAGATGAGAGATTTGGATGAGAAGGGTATGCATGAACAGAGAATTGGCGAGGAGACTGTAAACCAACAGTGGAGCCGCCTGAGGTATATGGAATTAGGTGCAGATGATATGATCTTCGAGGTTGGCAAGAGAGAATTGGTGGAGCAAGTGGACGGCGGCGTAACGACTACGAAATCAGTTTACAGGAGACCAGTCAAGAAGACACGGTGGGACAATATAAAGGACATTGATATCTGGAAGATGGACTCCATGATTCTCTAGAATCTCGAAAAGACCTCGGTCCCGGTTGAGCATTGCTATTAGCGCTATATACCCATTTTTTAACTATATATCCCAGTCACTTCCTAACAGCGACCGCTGACAAAGCGACACTCCCAGTAAAGGTTTCCTGCTGCCGATCTGCTCACATGAGAAGTCCTGTAGGAAGGGGATGCCTAACAACAGAGGCTCGTACCCAACAGCCGCAATATCCAAACTGACGATAATATCCACTGTTGGTAGATCCATCAGATGGTGAAACAGAGGGAGTATATATAAAGTCTGCGGCTTCTAATCCTCACTATTCTATTCAGTCCGCCGTCGCCTTCAGTAAACTTATACTAGGCGCCGACCTCGTCCGAGATATCATTACCTTGTTATAGTTAGCGCTATACTCAGCTGTTCGGAGTGTATATTACCCTCATCCTACCTAGGAGTAAGCTCTCCCCTTGCCCTTCTCCGTGACTATCATCCTGGGGTTCCCTCTTGCTACCTTCATCTTCCTCAGTCGTCTGTGTGCTCCCGCTTCCTGCTTTGTCAGTAGGGTTGTTGATCTCTACGACATCGCTTCCCTCACCGCGTTTCTCGTCCTTCGTTATGGAGAGCGCTATCTAATTGATAGTATAATCAGGTGCTACTCTTACCACTCTGATACACTCGACTGATTTAACAGCTTCGATTAAATCCCAGCGGACCCGTGGAAGCTTCTGCAGGACAGCAGATATATCCTAGCATCTATCATCAATCTACTAAGCAACATATGAGATATTTCTATACTCCCACATCTTAAATCTACATACAACATAGCAGAAGGACTAGGGGAATGCTAGGTAGATGTCCCACTAAATTAGCCAGCAAGTTTTCCTTGATCACCATGAGCACCGCAGGCCCAACCCCTATTTCTGAAGAAGCATACACCTAGGAGATGTGCTTCGCATTTTCCCACCTAATTCTATTAGCGTCGGTAGAAGTGTGACCGTATATGGTCTGCAAGCAGATATCGCCCAAGATCGCGCGCTTGTTTTGGCCGAAATTCGCGCTAGCATCATCTTCGAACACACTATGATATTGACCTTGTGCGCGGCCGTTTCTTCCTAATTCATTCTAGGCCAATCTGACCATGCGGGTGCGGAATATCGATGATTGTCTTGCCATTGTGGTCCGCAAGCGACGTCTAGAGGCGTAAGATTTGAACAAGCCACTACGTGAATGGAAATCCGCAAGGTCCATCGAGATTTCGACATGTTACCACCTCTCTTTGCTTTCCTACCATATTTGAGTCTGCAGGGTTGTCCCCTCAGGCGCAGTTTTGAATGCAGCCGCTTTGCGTTTGCTTTCGCGTCACTGCATAATCACGTTCCGCTTCCAGATTGATACCGTTTCTGAACTTGAATCTCCAGTCATCCTCCAGCCGCGTATCATCTCCTCCCAGTCCACATGGCTGTTTGGAGCGTCGGTCTGCTGGTGCATGAATGTAATCGTTCGCCACGTCAAGGAGAGATCGCATGAGCCCAATACAGTTGATGATAAGCCATTTGTTGCTTACGGGCAATGGCTCGTCCCTGTCGATTGTACAGTGGTTGAGCGCGTGAGAACTGGTGCATGTTGATAATTTGTAGGCTTCGTTCGAGGCTTGCCACAGGTCCTGTAGATCCAGCTGGAGAGGGGTATCCCGATGAAAATTCGTGTTGGTATTGAAGAGGCAGGATCTTGGTGGTGTTGATATTGTAAAATGGACTCAACAGGGTCGCTTCTTTGGAGTCCCTTCAAGCTGTGGTACTACCGACCAGTCTCTCACCGATGCTTGCTTCTACGCTGTTCCTGATCATGCAAACCCTTTTGCACATCCCCTATCCATGTTCGTCTTCGCTTTCTCTTCTTCGACTGAGTTCAACTAGAACTCAAAGATTCGCATTCTCTGTTATTTGGATGCGACTAATATACCCATTCGACAGCCTCTGGGCAAACGCTTGATATATCGCTCGTAGCACTTAGAGGCCAGCGTAAGAGCAGCTTGCCCAGTCTCATATATAAGTAGGAATGGACATAGGAGTCGATTTCTCTTCTGCACGGAAGCGGACATTTTGCTTAGTGGGCTGTGCGGCGATGTACTGGAGCTTTACGGGCGCTTTCTCCTCCTTACTCGCCGTTTCTGCCTCTACCAGACGCCAATGCTTCTCTTGAGGTTTACCGTCTTCTACGGGAAGGCTCCCATTTGTACCAACGTGCGCGGCTGGTTTACGGGGGCTGATCTCTTCGCGGAATGTTGTTACTTCATCGATCGCTGTCTTCAATGCTTGGTCAAGGGTCGATGACTTGGAAGTAACTAGTTTGGCCTCGATGTTGGCCGGTATCTTCGGTTTCGGAGTCTGAGGCCATGCTGAGCTGTACGGGTGGATACGAATAGTTTCAATTTTGTGCCAGAATGAAAATTGTCTGTACAGGGAAGTACACATTAGAACTGAACGCAAGTGAGGTCTCTCAGGTACTGCGTAGTAGGCTATAGTCGAATGGGGTCAACAATTCCCAGGATAAAGTCGTTTTGATAGCGTGAGTGAATTCCCCTTCTTGGAAGTCGCATACACAGATTATAAAAGGGAGGAACTCAGCTCAATGTAATCTCCTTTCTCATAAGGACGAACTGTACGGATATGAGCGAGGTCACCAGCCGGAGGTGAGCTCGCTCTGTGAAATGAATACAGAGACGTGCCGGAATGAAGCGATTGAAGCGGTGGCTCTGATGAGCTGCGTGTATTTATATAGGGGACGTAGACAGCTAGACTGAGTGTACCAACACGATTCTACTATGCTTGTCAAACATTTTGTTCTCAACGGAAATGCTCGTGCAGCGACTCAGGGAATATATAGCTAATCTTGTAGGAAGGACCTGTGTAGATGCACAGCCTTTTTATCGACTTCTTAGTATGAAGTTCATGTAATGAATCCCTTTAGAGATTGCATGCACGGATGTGACCACATGAACTACTAGAGTGTATATGGAGGCCACTGTAGTGGTTGACCATTGCGAGGATCTGCTACCATCGCTCACTCAACCTAGAATTTCGTCTCCGGCTCCGTTTGCTGAGAACCTGTGAGTGGGGCAGGAACATGGAGATGAAGATCATCGTAATGATGTGAATCTGTATGATGCGTATGAAGTACTGCTTAGCTGTCGCTGTGCTTCGACGATGCTTGGGGCTGTGAAGACAAGCATCGCCAAATGAAAGATTGCTATGGGCTTTATTAATCTTCTAAGAGGAAAAGGATACCTCACACGGGCTTCTTGGCTAGTAATCACTGTGAAGACAGAGCAGGTGAAGAAATGGACATTCAACGCATTCCTTTCAATGACTTGGAACATAAGAACCAGGTATGGTTCCCTCCTGGCTGGCAGGTGCTTCGGACATCGTGAATGGTACTGCGAGCTACTGAGACTGAGCTTGTGGGCAGCCGGTTCAGACGTGAACAGGGAATACAGCGAGACATGTGTGAGAATATGCAGACATTGCGTGAGCCCGCGAGACTCGGTCTCTTCCGTATAAGGTTTCTAAGGAAGTATTTCGTTCTTTGAACACCCTTGCCAAGCGAAACGGCCTCGTGGGAAGTAGCAGTGCCTGGCGTTGAAAGACACCAAGCAAATCCAAGCTTTGATTAGGTCATGAGGGCTGTGAGGCTATGCTTAAGATAACGAGGCAGCTATGTGATGACTTCGGCGCACATTGTTGAATAAAGTGTGCCGAACTCAACGTTTCGAATTCCTGGATCTTGACAGTTTGACGAAGCTGTTCCACCTCATGGCCGACTGGTTCTCGGTGTTTTCAAGTTCGGCTAATCTTATGCAGCCAATGACCTATAGCAGTGGAGTAAACTCTTCCGCAGCCGGTTCAGTTGAAGAAGATCTAAGCTCGCTTGTTAGCCTTTTCTTGGAGGCAGGGGCATCAGGTTCACCAATCATGTCCTGCAAAACGGCTTCCCAATTGCACCCATTCAACATCTCGTCCATCAAGGATCGAAGATTACTTATATTATAAGGCGCGAGAAGCCTTGCCCATCAGTACATTCGGCGTTTAGATTCGATGTTAAAGGAGCTGATGGTGGCGTTACGGGCTTAAGCCTAGGATTTGTCGCCATGTGCTGCTTTGGTGAGTATATGCTTCGCCAAATTCGATACATGTATGTAGTGAAACCTGAGGAACATCTGTAGGGAACATCAATGATGCGATAAAAAGGCATGCCTTTGGGCCTTCTATTATGGGGAATGTATGGTAGTGATAGGAGTGTGAGTGAAAAGTTATATGAACCACAGAGCTGAGAATAGGTATCCGTAAGGACATGGACAAATGCGCAAAGGCCATAAAGTCATCATCTCTGCCAACCCCATATCCATCGTATATAACAGTAACAGATGATGATGCATGAGCGCACGATGGATTGATTGAATTTGGAGCATTTTTCATCAAATGGCTATACGTTCAAAGCTATACTTCCCAACCATCTTACTCTTTTGCCTTCCAATGTCTCTTGCACTCCGCTTCATCAGTTCACCACCAGTGCCCACCTTGCTGAATGATAGGACCTGAGCCGGTTTTAGTCCTAGTGGTAAAGCATTCGAGACTTCTTCCAAAGCTATTGTAACAGGTTTGGCAGAAAGAGCCATGCGATGAGTCTCGTTAGGTTTCGATACTTTGACCGGGGAGCGAAGGGTTTCCTTGCCGCAAAGTAACATCTCTCCAAGCATACCCTTTAGATACGTTGCTTCTTCAATGCCTTCCAATACTGCTGATATCTCGGCTTTCATATAGGATAGAGTATCTGATGTTTCGACCAATTCGTCTGTATTTGATGTGCCTAATATCCAGCCTCCAGTGCCGATGCTGTCGATGGCGCAAGATAGAAGATGAGCGATGTAGCATATTTTGTTGTTGTCATGGTGTTCTGGATCCAACGCTTCAAGCCTTTCTTCGTATGGAGACAACCATCCACTTCGAGCAATTTCCATCCGAAGGGTGTCGACGAGTATGCGTAGTTGCGTTGTTGATAGAGCCGACCTAAGGGCTCGAGCAACTGAAGCAGGCGGAATGACGTACAATCTCTTCATCGTCAATATAAGTATACGTTGACTGTGGTCGCTACTTGCCAATTCAGGGGAAGGCGAAGATGATTTGTGCGTTGTCTCCCCATTGGTAAGCAGCATCTGCACATCGTCATACTCACCTTCTCCACCACCGTTCATCAACAGCTTTGGATCTTCTGTGGAACGTGTTGCGTTTGAGTCGCGGGTCACAACAGCTAGGATATGGACAAGTTCTGCTGAGCTCAACAGAATTGTACTAGTAAGGAAGGATGAAAGAAGTCCCAACGAGATATCCCACTCAGCCAAGGCTTGCATGAAGGCGCTGGGTGCAAGCTTTGAGTTCTTAGAGAGCGCTCCAGTATGCTTGAGGGATGTTTCAATGTGACTTGCGTTGAAGACGCCATGTTCAATCAAAGCGTCGCAGAGCTTGCGTGGGAGAAGGCGGACCTGCAACCCATTCCGAGCATCTCCCGCCTCACTGCCAACTTCGTGCTCAGGTTTCGTCACAGAAAACATCCCGCTGAGAACGCAGTGAACCTTCTGCCGATCAAGGCGCGGATGGTTTGTTGGCTTTCGATTCCGCTTTTCTCTCTCATTGATTGCAATTCCTAGCAGTGAAGCAGCAGTCTTCTCGAAACCGTCGGCGTCATTTAGGGACCGATAACGATGCAATTCAGATGTTTGATGACTCCAGGAATCGTGTGCGGTTGATTGTGGTATATACGTACCTAATGATTTGACGTTGCCGGCTGACACGATAGGACCAGAGGGTGGGTTAGTCATGAAAGTAGACCCACGGCCAATTGCGTTTACCAGGAGTCCGTCTCGCTTTCGTTTCTTCCGAGCTCCAGCCGAATGCGAAGTAGTTGCAGGTAGCTGAATGGCGAGTAGCTTCCTGCCATCAAGCGCTATTGCAAGGTCCGACGGAGCGTGGAAAGACACTAATTTGAAATCGGCTTTTATTGTGTCCTCGTCTTCACGCTTTTTCGCCTTGTGAAGCTCTTTCAACTCGATTTGTGCCTGCAGTGAGCAATAGGGTAAGTCGACGACATACAGATGATCCTCATTACTGCAGAGGAGCAAATTGCTTGATAGTCGCAAGTAGGAAGTTCTGATGTCTTGGGCTAGATCCAACTTGTGAGCAAGACGTGGGATCGAGCCAGTGAAGTCATAGATTGCCAATTTTCCTCCGGCACTTTGATACATTGTCCCAGATGCAATATGGAAGAAGAATTCCGAGCTTGGAGACGAAAACTCTTGAGGCTCTGGTATTGACAGCGAGATGAGCTCTTTGGCGTTCCTCACAGTACCCACAGAAAGCTTTCGTGCTTTCATGTTCCAGGAGTCAATGTAAAGGATCTGTAGGCTCAAGGTGCCATACCCACCACGGCCTTCGTTCGGCGAAGATCGAGTGGTGAGAAGTAGAAGACTGACGTCAGCTTCTTCTCTTCCATTACTTAATGAAGCCGAAATATCCTCTCGGCTCTTTAGTATTGTCTGCCAAGCCTCATGGAGGCTGACCACCACTGCGTCTTCCACACGACTAATGGGTGCCGACTGCTGATTCAGACTATCCTGGGTACTCCATTCCTCACTTCCAAGATCTTGTGAGTAACAAGTGACAGTACCGTCTCCATGAACGGCAAGTAACTCGCTTGCTGATGGACCATGAACATCATCCCCAGAGGCACTGATTGTATCCAACGTCACCACAGGACTCTGCCTTTCCAGCTTGATAGTGTTGATCGAGATGTTGCTTGTTGGATCAGACTTCGTCGGCGAAGTCTCAGAAAAGCAAATGATTTGCGGATTTGGTGATTTCACGGAGCAATATGTATATCTCCGAGCGGCCTGTGACCCCTTCCGTCGGTGTCGAATCGAGCATGGCGGGCATGTAAAGGCGGCTTGTGGTGATATTGCATACGACGAGACAAGCCTTGACGATTGGACCTGGGTAAGGCGTCAGCAAAATCATGGCGACTATCGAGGACTAGGGCGAGTACATCATATATATTGACGCCCTGGTGGTCAATTGAAACGGCAATCTCTGCTCTCTTTCTTTTCTTTGAGTCTGCAATGGCGTTGACATCTCCAACGAGAATTCGTCCTGCGGAGCCAGTGGGGTCATGTGGTATTTCCGCTAAGGTGTAAGGCTTTTCGGCCATTTTCCTGGGCTGCCCACGCTCGGTATATCAAATAAAGCAGTTCTCGGAGCTCTGAAATGTTCGTGGTGATGCTCTAACCTCGGGCGGGAAGCCTCCGATTTAATGCCGAGGTTAGCCCGTGCCAAGCGGGACCCTACCTGAAGTACTTAGGTACTTTAGTTGTGCTTTAAGTGGCTTCACGCGTTTATGCAAACGCGAAGTGATGATCACGCACTCGGGCATTCGGATGATCATGATCATGGAAGTAGCAGAGCCTATTCTACATGGAACACGAGCGCAAATCAACATCCGCTCTAGGTGCTCGAGATTGCTCTTCCTCTGACTAGCGCATGTTGCTATGCTGTAGCAGAGAGCGATGGTGGCCACGACCAAGGCTCGATGGCTGTCGCAATGAGCCCGGTAAATGACCATTGGAGCAATATGCATCCTTTCTTCTTGCCAAAGAGTAGTGAGCCTATCTTTAATGATTTTGTTATGACATCAAGACTAATACCATGAGCAAGCTGGAGTTAGACCGTCCATAGATCCAGACTTTGACCAGAACGAAAACCGTCGTAAACGCCAGCGGACCATCTCGCCGGATTGCGAGTCTACGGAACCTTCCAATTCAAGCAAAAATGAATGGGTCGATCAGTTGAAAGCTGCAGCATCCCTTGAATGTTCGATATTGACTGAAGAGTCGGGTCGTCAGGATTTGAAGGATAAAGGACCGAACGGGGCTCACAATGATGTGGATAATGGTGCGAACCGAATAAACAGCCGAACCGGATCAGATGAGACGCCGGCTCTAATCGTCCATAGCGACGTTGTTCCCCCTGAGAAACCTGGACTGGCTGTTGTTGCCGCGAAGCCCGAGGATGTCGCAGCAATGCCATGTGAAGAGGTGCTCGGTGTTCGCGCCGATGGCAGACTGGCCGCCCCTAAGACGGAGAGCGTTTCTCAGAATGTGACACTCACGAAAAAGACATTGCGAGTTCGCTCTGATGTCAAGCTGGCTTCCCCCAGGACAACAAGGGCCCCCGAGGGTGCGATACCTCCAAAAAATACATTGAGAGTCCGTCCTGATGGTACGCTGTGCCCCCCAAAAGCAAAGGAAGCCCCTCGCGATATAAAGCGGAAGCGTGGTAGGAAACCTCCAGAGATTGGATCAACTCTAAAGCCATTGGTGGTCATGGTCAGATACGGAGCAGATAAGACATCTCGCTCGGTTGTAGGACGCAATATAGACGATGTGTTGTCGGGTAGGGAAATCACATCAAGTCCGGCTAAAGCCAAACCTACCAGGCCTGCGGAACCCCCAAAAGCGATCCATCCATTCTTCCTTGGAGGAGGCGCACTTAGTTCGGATCGAATAGCTGCCAATTCAAACGACGAGAACCAGGAAGTTGAAGCTGATGTCGATCCTCCTGCACAGCAACGAAAAGTGATCAGTCCAAGGAAGGCAAGGGTCACAAGCAAGCCTGCAGAATTTGCGAACAACTGTACAAGAGATATCCCTTTTGGACGGAACACCTTTGGCTCCGATCATGCTCGGATATCTCGTTTTCCTGGGGCATTGGAGCCAACATGGCCTCCACTGGGCATGCTCCACGTTACCCAAGAAAACGAAGCCCCCAGATCAACACATCTCAATGCGCCCCGCATTTCCCAACAACGAATCTCCTGCCGAAAATTGAAGGGTTTAGAGATTATTGTGCCTGCAGAGGAGGAGGTCCTGAGGCCATACCTTGATTTGGTTCATGCGTACAAAGTCGACCAAACCATCTCACAAAAAGTAAAATCTCGTGACTGGCGTGAGTTTCGGCGTCCACTGCGCCGGCTCATGACTGGACGTGCATTACAAGAGGCGGTCAGTGGGAGGATGAGCACCAAATTCCCAAGCTCAAATCCAAAATTGGATAAAGACCAAGACATCGACGAGCTTGGTGCCCCCCAAACACATCAGCTGCAGGCTCATAAAGCCCTCCGACAAGTATTTGAACAAATAGCTCATTCGCTTACTGCTTTTGACAGATTCGAATGCGAGACGCAGGACTGGGTGCACAAGTATGCACCGACGACCGCCGAGAATGTGCTACAGCATGGTCGCGAAGTTTTACTCCTTCGAGACTGGCTGAGAGGCTTGACGGTCACCTCGACTGAAAATCCGGACAGCAGGACCAGGGAATCTTCAATCTCACGTAAAACTGGCTCCAGAGCATCGAAGAGAAAACGGAAAAGAGCAGAAGAGCTTGAAGGCTTCGTTGTTTCGAGTGACGAAGAGGCAGATCAGATGGATGAGATCACAGACCCCGAGGACAATACTTCCGCGAATCCACTTTTAAGGAAGAGTATCATCCGTGGTGGCAATGATGCAGGATGTTCAAGCGTCTGCGATCGATCAGCCAATGCGGTCGTCATCAGCGGCCCCCATGGATGTGGGAAGACTGCTGCAGTGTATGCTGCGGCCCAAGATCTCGGATTTGAAGTATTCGAAATTAATGCTGGTAGTCGAAGAAGTGGTAGAGATATTCTAGACAAGGTAGGTGACATGACGCAGAACCACTTGGTGGGACACGTGTCTGGAGAGGAAGCGGCGAGGTCGAAAGAAGAAAACGAAGAGTCCGAGGCCCTTAATGAGAAACTGAAGCAAGATCTTGAATCCGGCCGTCAAGGCACCATGCAAAATTTCTTCAAAACAAAAGGCTCAATCAAGAGAAAGCCGCCGGAAAGCAAGGAAAAGGCTGTGAAAGCCAGCTCGCCAATGAAGGAGGCCGTAAAGAAGCACCAAACTCAAAAACAGTCACTCATACTCCTCGAAGAAGTAGATGTGCTTTTTGAAGAGGACAAATTGTTCTGGGCGACTATCCTAGATCTCATCTTGCAGTCTAAGAGACCTATCGTCCTGACGTGTACCAACGAAGAATTCTTGCCCTTGAACGAAATGGTACTTCACGCCATTCTTCGATTCGTTCCCCCGCCAGAGCAGCTCGCTACAGATTACCTTCTACTAGTTGCTTGCAATGAGGGTCACCTGCTTTCCCGTGATGCCGTCTCAAAGTTGTATAGAGCCAAAGGATCGGACCTGCGAGCTTCAATGGCCGAACTCAATTTCTTCTGTCAGATGGCAATCGGTGACTCCAAAGGAGGGCTTGAGTGGATGCTCATAAGACCTCCAGCTGATGAGGCGAAAGTGGCAAGGACTGAGTCATTGCGTGTTGTCAGTGAAGGGACATATCAGCCATTCATGGGATGGTTGGGTGGCGAAGTCCACGGCGCCGGCGTGGAAAACTTGGTCGACCGGGAAACCGAGCTACTCTCAGAAGTCTGGAATGGATGGGGCATCGACGTAGGAGGGTCGACACAGTATCTTTTGGAACCAGCATATACCGCGGCAATTCAATCTTCGCGGGCATCAGTTTTGGAGGCACTGCAGAGCTTCGACCAGGCGGCTGAAGCCTTGAGTGCCATCGACATCTTCCCAGCCTGCGTATGCCGCCAGCCTGATAATGTTATCCTCGAGCCTGCTCTTCCAGAGATCACGGAGAAGACACGAAGCAATTACGTCGAAGGCTCGAACATTTTGCTGGCGGATCCCTCGATCGAACATAGTGGAGTGGCCGAATCTTTGTCACTCACAATGAGAACTTGTGCCAACCGCCTCTCACATGGATCATTTCATGGGAATGAGACCCCTTCCTCGAACGATCATGAACAATTCATAGCTCGCACCTTATCCGACATCATGCAAGAACGGCGTTTGGGCATGCCCATGACCAAATCAAGCACATCAGCTGCATTTAAACCCATCGCAAGGTCCACCAAACCTATACCAGGGATACCCAAGGGCCCTCGAATCTCGTCCTTCGACGGCCCGATGTCTGTCATTGCCGAAGACCTTGCGCCTTATGTTCGAAACATCGTATCGTATGATCTGAGATTGGAAGAGCAGCGCCGCCAGCTCGATTCTCTACTCTCAGGACCAGGTAAGAACGGGAAGAAGGCACGAACAACAAGGTCATCTCGTGCTGCTCTCGAGGGAGGCCAAAAAGCTTATACAAGAAGAGAGCGATGGTTTCCCAACAACACTAATTTCACTCTGGTGTTGCAATCTGGGGGAAGTAATTGGCAGAGTGCTTTGCAACGAATGATGATAAACATACTGGGTCAAGTCGCGGCGTCGTCAGATCCGGACGGATCTAGGAGATCTTCGATAGGGAGTGCAATGGAAAGCGATCTAGGAGACATATCCTGAGCATATCATGCGAGCAGGAATATTGTCTTTGACAGGGGCATCAATCTAGCACAGCATCGCATGGCTAATATCGGTTTGGCTTGCATTCTGGCCTACATAGCATAGCGTGCGTTAGATCTTGGTTTTCGTAGAATGATGGACATTATACTCTATTTTCAATACGTCCGCATTGAAGCTGGAGTAACACTGGCCATCCAAAAGCTCCAACAATCCAGATAATAAAAAGGAGAGATCTGCATGTAAATAAAGTCAGCTCTCCGCTGAGCCTCCGTCATCAACCGCGTCCTAGGGTCACCCTCTACGACACACACCATTCGACAAACGATTAGCTCATGAACTGTGCAAATCCTGGCGATGACTGTACTTAGTCTTCCTTTTCGTTGATAACCTGCTGTTAGTTGTATCGGTACCCAATTCTAGAGAATATGTCACTCTTCGGCAGCTCTCCAGACGAGTCGGCGCCCCCAGCGCGCTATGACCAAAAATCGTCCCTATTCGATGACGACCAGCCATCGGGCGCAAAGGGTGGCTCGTCCTTGTTCGATGATGAAGCTGCAGAAGGGGAGTCGCCATGGTCCGTACCAACGCCTAAGAAAGCCGGCAAAAGCGACCCTATAAAGACACTGCTACCTGCAAACGATGTTCCCGAAAGTTACATAGATGCCTTCGACGCGTTAAGGGATACTGAGTACAAGGCAGATGGTGGAAAGATAAAGTTATCTGGCGCAAAGAAGGTGTTTGAGGGCAGTGGTGTTGATGCGACAGAGGAAGACAGGATCCTTAAGCTGGTTACGAAAGGGCAGGAGAGTCCTCTAGGCCGCAGCGAGTTCAATGTCCTGCTCGCTTTGATTGGCCTGTCTCAGGAGGGCGAAGAAACGTCGTTGGATTCGGTGGATGAGAGGCGGAGAAGTGAGCTATCTAGCACTGCCCGATGCACCTTCCAATACTGAACATCCAAACTACAGATCTTCCTGAATCATCCATACCCTACATAAAGCAAATGAAGGCATCCAAGGTCTCAGAAAACCTCGAAGATACCTCCCCGATGCTGCAAGGCTCTAGTCCTGAAGCCAAACCAACAAATCCCGGAAGCTCTCCCTCCAAATCACGACGTTTGCGAAAAGACTCATTAGAAAATCTGGATAACGATCCTTGGGCGAGCCCAGCATCACACAAGAATCATACCCATATTGTCAACAATGAAGCAACGCCGTCTTCTAATCCTACTGCCGCGAAGCCGTTGAGGAACGGCCTCAGTGAACCTTCCAGGACTACAAGCGCTTTCACTACTCACTCGCAAGACCCTACATCGACATCGCCTTCGATGGCTACAGACCCACCAGCAGACGGAGGTGGTGGAGGGTGGGGATCGGACGGTCCACCCAACAGTAGCTTTACTGGCGCCGGACAACAAGGGCTAAGCGGCGGAGGCTTTGGAGATGAGCAGGGCAGTCACACCGGAGAAAATACTGGGAGGTCTCTCGGCGGAGGTCGTACATATAATCGAGGTGTTGAGGAGACCGTCACCATTACACTTCTCCCTGAGAAGGAGGGCATGTTCATGTTTCAACATCACAACTACGAGGTTAAGTGCGCGAGGAAAGCGAGCTCTGTCATACGACGGTATAGTGACTTTGTTTGGCTTCTGGATTGTTTGCATAAAAGATATCCTTTCAGGCAGCTGCCCTTGTTACCACCCAAAAGAGTCGCAGGTAAGAAGCACAATCTTTCTCGGCTGCCGAGAGACTGATATCACGTCCAGTCAACGGAAGGCATCTTTCGGCCGATGCTACATTTATGGAGAAGCGCAGACGTGGTCTTGTGAGGTTCGCAAATGCACTTGTCAAACATCCGGTCATGGCAAATGAGCAACTAGTGGTGATGTTTCTGACCGTTCCCACTGTAAGTTCAAATACCACTGCACTAATTGTACGCTAAACTCATCGCAGCACCAGGAGCTCGCAGTATGGCGGAAACAAGCTACCATATCGGTTCAAGAAGAATTCGCAGGCAAAAGCCTTCCGCCAGAACTTGAAGACTCACTTCCTACGAACCTTACAGAGACATTTGAAACAGTCCGCTCGGGTGTCCGTCAATCCTCAGAGCAATATATCGCATTGTGTGGCTTGCTCGAACGTCTAGCGAAGCGAAATCAGGGCATTGCAGCAGACTACCTCCGTTTCTCGCAGGCATTGATGGCGGTGACAGAGATATCGTCAAGTACATACGCAACTGACACAAACGACGTCCCTCTCCTCAATGAAGGGATAAGCTCGACTGCAAAGCATCTGACCACAAGCCAAAGTCTACTGGAAGATGAATCGCGTGCTTGGGATGAGGGTGTCCTCGAGGACTTCAAGAAGCAAAGAGATACCCTGGTTAGCATTCGAGATATTTTCGACCGTCGAGACCGATATGCAAAAGACAATATTCCTTCCCTGGAGCGAAGGATTGAGAGCAACGAGAACAAGCTTGCAGGTCTTATGGGGAGACCCGAAGGAAGCGCTGCCAAGCCCGGAGAGCAGGAGAAGTTGGAGCAAGCAGTCAGAGCTGTAAGTACCAATCTCCCTTGTGATAAAAATACTATCCTTTAACATGGTACAGGACAAGCAATCGATAGTGGATCAGCACGCTCGCGGTGTGCTTATCAAGGAATGTATACGTGATGAACTGGCCTATTTCCAACAATCACAATACCACATCAGTCGACTGCATCAGGAGTGGAGCCAGGAGAGGGTAAAGTATGCGGAATTGCAAGCTGATAACTGGCGAGCTTTGAGTGAGGAGGTCGAAAACATGCCTTTGGGCGAATGAGGGTGAGCTGGCACTTTGGAGGCGCCATAGTATAAACATGGCATTGCAGTTTAAGAAACCTATGTATCGATAGGATATCGCTTCACAGCTGTCGCATCATGTCCACAGGTCCGCGCCAGCGACGGCATGGGTATTGAGACTGTTTTGGTTCATATCAATACATCGATTCTTAAAGGATGCCTCCGATAGCTGACTGTTCGTCGACTCTTCAACTCGAAACACTCGCCATGGACCATTCCATCGCCTTAGGCCGTGTGAGAATGCGCATTTCCATGGTGGACATGCCCCAGAAAGTCTTTAGTGATCTTACGATCAATGCGCAGAAGTTTGAGCGTGGATTGGAGAACTATGCTGCAACAACACAGACGTCGCCCCTTCATTTGCGTGATATTATCTTACCTCCTGCTATTCTTTCCCCACTACTCTCAACCCGCTTGCTGACTCCCTATAGTGGTATGGAGCGAACTTGCGAAAACGAAGCGCTTCATCCGCTAGCCGCTCTTACAGACTCGCTCAGCGATTTGATGGTGACCCTCGAACAGCCGTCCAGCTGCACGTCTGTGTTGGAAGGCGTGCGGTAAGCAATATCCTAGAATTCACAGTCTTTACCTTCATGTCTTTTGGCAACGAATGTTTATGTCAGCTCACACCCTGATAAATTGTACACTCTTCTGGAACGATGGTTCCGGCAGTACCGCTCATCCTCTTCTCTCTTTGGTCCAACATGTTGAATCCGTGCGATGCAAGCCCACAGCCGTCCATCACCCAAAAAATTAACTCCGACCGTTCCTATACTCCTAGCATTTCGCATATCAAAAGACCGCAAACAGATCTATCGGTTAACAAAAGGCGCGTCCCAGTTCGTCCTCAAGGCTCCAGACCGTCCAGCGCTGCGAGTTTCAACACCAACACCATTCGCCTATTCAAATTCGAATACGTCTTCACTGACCAGGAACATGACGAATTGATAAACGCTATGCTCAAGATGTACCACCAAATCTTCGCTGTGATGCTTGTTGGCATAGAGATCGAACAGCAAGCTATAGCTTTCCGCATTGGAGCCTTCACGTTGAACATGTATGCTGTGGTGGAGGCGTTGAGTCAGAGTATTGTGTTGGCGGTGTTGAGGAGGTTGGTGCAGTTGATCATGATCAGATCGGGGTTTGCCCTAGGGGAGGGAGTGGTGGTTGTCGGTGCGGGTGTGAGGGTATTGTTCGCGGCTGGCATACGGTTGCAGGGGTTTGAGGATTTGAATGAGGTTGTGGTGCAGCCTTTGATAAGATTGATTGGTTGAGTGGCTATAAGGTACCTTTCCCTTGCCATCTGGCTGCAACCCTTGTAGGGGGTAACTCCTTATAAGCGAGGCTTATCCCGTTAGGGTTAAGAGTAGAAGCCGGGAGGAGCCGGTCCGAGCTACCAAGACAAAGAAGTGCCAACTATTTCAGCAAGTTGATGCTCTTCGATCATCTCATCATGGCCGCTGATAGATCTATAGGACGCAACGTCCATTTATACGATGCCAAAGATCGGGGAACAGTACTTGGTGGCCTAATTTTGACCAGCGGTGTGACCAAATCCAATTTCTACTCAATGGTAGAAATTTTGCTTCTTTTTCAATCCTCCTTTACAATTGGACACGAAAACTCTGCTACATTAGTGAGAAACGAAGAACCACTGGCCCCCGGGAAGTATTATGTAGTTGGTAAGCCTCTGGACCTGATCCTGGGGGGCGCTGTTGGCTTATGGTCTACAGGGTCCTTCACCGTCAACAATGAGCCTTGTCTCACCCGTACAATTTCATTGTCTACGGGCAGTCGTCTTCAATCATTCCGTGACGAAATACGTAAGCGAGATGGCAGATGTGTTATCACAGGCAAGATAGCACTAGGTGCTTATCGTAATCACTGGAAGGGTTTCGAAGCTGCACACATCTTTCCTCTCGCCTATGAAGGCCACTGGGTTCAGCACAATTTTGCTCGTTGGATTACTATTCCGGCTGCTAACGGGGAAACAATTAATTCAAAGCAGAATGGGCTATTGTTAAGAGCAGATATTCACGGGCTCTTTGATAGTTATGATATTTCAATCAATCCTGACGTACGACCACACACGCCAACCCTTGAGTTTCCAGCTACTAATCATTGTAGGACAATCATAAAATCATTTATTTTGCGGATGATGGAGATGGCATCGCAGGCAAATTTCTCGATGAGCAATTTCGCAATGATCACGATAGACCTTCTGATGAACTTCTACGGTGGCATTTTCGACAAGCTGTGTTTGCGAATATGAGAGGTGCTGGAGAGCCAATCTTCGAAACCGACTTCCCTCCTGGCTCGGATGTTCTGGGTGAGATGTGTAGGGGGCCAAAGGCCGCGGAGCGAATGGAGTTTGAGTTGTTCAGCCGTTTCGCAGTAAGTTCTGATATTACCTGGCGCTATGGCAATGAAGTTCCGAACTCTAACCAAGAATGTGCCCCAGTTGCACGCAGCTTCTCAACATTCGTAAAACAGGAAGTGAAAGACCAAAGAATTGTCGTGAACACAAAGTTGGAGGTAGTACAGATCTCGCCACCTATTGATGTGGACGCTATGACAGCATCACAAATTATGGGAGATCTCGCCACCAAGCTCTCGATCTTAGCAGAACAAATAGGTGCAACGTCCGCGGACCAAATCTTACTGAATAACCTTTGGTTCAATGGTCTTAGGCAACGGCAGGAAAACGTTGCCTACTCGTATGAGAAAGCTTTCAAGTGCGTATTAGATCCGTCTTCGCCAACAGATTTTCGAAAATTGGTTACGACACCAAGATGGATTAATTGGATCACTGGCAAAGCAGGCTCCGGTAAATCAACGCTGATGAAAACTCAAATCAACCATCCCGATGTGGCCAAAGCATCAAAAGTATGGGCGGGAAAGGAGAGACTTGTCAATGCGAGCTTCTTCTTTTGGAACGCTGGGACTGCGATACAGAAGTCTCAGGAGGGTTTATTCAAGTCGCTTTTGTACGAGATATTGCGCCAATGTCCGGATATGATTCGTACCGTTTGCGCTTCTAAAGCAAAGACCTTCCGGCCATTCATAAAAGACTTTGAGTCTTGGACTCGGCAGGAGCTTTGGCATGCGATCGGGCAGCTGAAGCATTATAGTGGGATTAGCGCACGATTTTGCTTTTTCATTGATGGCCTCGACGAATACGACGGTGACCCTGATCGTCTTGTAGATGTCCTTGAGAACCTCCGCAGCTGGCAAAATATCAAGCTTTGCGTCTCGAGCCGGCCCTGGAATGAATTCATAGACGCCTTTGGTCGGCCTTCTGATGCGCAACTGGCTATGGAAGACCTGACTCGAAAGGGCATAAGAGTCTATGCCAGGGAGACCTTGGAAGACAATTTACTTTTTAGAAGGCTGGACGCTAGGGATCCCCGAAGTCAAGACCTCGTACGAGAAATTGTTGAAAAGGCTCGTGGCGTTTTTCTTTGGGTTACACTGGTCGTCAAGTCACTCCTCACTGTGTCAAAAATGCAGACAGAATCTCAGACCTAGAAATAAGGCTTCGCGATTTTTCGGCGACGCTTGAGCAGTATTTCAGTCTAATACTGCATTCGGTCGAGGTCATTTATCGAAAGCAAACGGCCCAAGCATTCACGTTTGCCCTCGAAGAAGCAGAACCCCTCTCTTTACTTACATATTCATTCCTCGACGAGGAAGACCTCGACGCTTTATTGACATCTACTCGTGATCTCCTAACGATGAATGACATATTAACCCGACGAGACGACATGCAGAAACGTCTGAACGGTCGATGTGAAGGACTGTTAAAAGTTGTACGTGGCGAAGTCACAAGCGAACATAGACTTTTGAAGGTTGACTATCTGCATCGTACAGTCTATGACTTTCCTCTCACCGAAGATGTGCGGAATATGTTAGAAGAAAACCTTGGTCCCGAATTCGAGCCTAAGATACGCTTGTGTAAAGCATTCCTTGCGCAATTGAAGCTAAGGGGTCCTCATCAACTTGAAATTCGCTCGAGCCAGCTTCTGGAAGATCTGACATTCTACGCTGTTGCGCTTGAAACGGATTCTGGCATCCATCAGGTTGAAATCATGAATGCTATACGCGATGTAGTTTTGGAACGAGAGTCCGCTTTTGGTGTGGCTGGGGGTCGAGCTGGCTTCTTGGACTTCTTGGTCCATAGAGGATCTCATCTTCACATAACGGAAACACTGAAAAGCAAGCCAGAAGTGAGCCCCTCCACCAAAACAGCGCTTCTAGGTTCTGCCCTCGAGCCACGAGAAACAAAATATTGTAATAATCTATACGACACGAAGATGGTACAACTACTTCTCGAGCATGGTGCCGCACCTAACGGTAGGCACAAAAATTCTACTGTATGGGGCACCTTTCTCCTTTCCATTAGACAAAAGTCGAGAGGAGGTGTGACAGACGACCTTAAGCAAATAATCGAGTCCTTGCTCCGTTATGGCGCCAACCCGTATCTCCGAATCATCACCGGACAAAAGACAGTTGCGGGTCGTGCTGCGGGTCGCAAGATGAGTGGAAGGGCAGCAGACTTACACAAGAAGCTTAGCAGTACGGGAAACATAATTGACTCCGCGCAAGAAATCTTGACACAACTGCTAGGACCTGCAGAGGCAAGAGAACTACTGAGCAAGGCTCGCAATTCTCAATCGTTGTTAAAGTCTTCGGTATCGAGACTGATGAGCTGGAAATTTGCTGTCGTTTGAACATTGTACGAGCAACGTCAAGCTACATGCAATCATGCTAGCGATGGCGTGATCTGATGAAGGCATCAGGAGACCCTTGAGATTAAAGCCCCGGCCTTGAGAAGCAACCCTATCATAATGGGTTCGCGTCTTAATGCGGAGCTACCGCGAGACATTCGTCCTCGTTCGGATACCCTCCGAATTTCGCGCATGGCATCAGAGCCTCGTACAGACCTGTTCGGTATCCATACCCTGGCGAGCAGGAATGCAAATTGCTAAAGCCCATCCCCATCTCCGAAGAATAAGACGTCGTGAGCTATCCTCCTCCGGTCTAGATTGGGCCATCTACCAGGAGAACCGTTTCTCTTGGTAAGTAATTGGGGGTGGGCTACCGATCCAGCATCCTGAGACTCATCACAGGCGTCTTGGTCGGGCATTATATAGAGTACCATAGATAGAAATCCGTCCTTTCACTCCTTGACAAGATATTGTTCCTATTGCGTCACAACTTCCATATCCCTAATCTCTTGAAATGCCAAAAGTCCCAAATCAGATCAACTTCCCATTGAGCTGCTATCTCTCCCATGGGCTGGACATAAAGGACAGAGTGGACGAGATACACTCAAAATCACTATCACTATCACTTAGCTACCTTACTAAACATAACAATCGCCATATACCAAAACCAAAAGAGCAAACACGCTTCAAGACCATTCCAGGCCATCACACGCGAATAGACCAGTTTGTAGCGGAAATAAGTTGCAATAGTCTTCCACCATTGCCGCCCAAGTCCGTCTCTGCCCTCTGCTTCTTCCCTCACTGACCACCATACAATTGATTGAGCGTATCCACCGCCCGGCCAACGCCCTCTCCAAGTTGCGAGACAGCCGCATATAGCCCGCTTTTAATCCCAGCAACCGTGTCACCAACATTACCCACGGCCTGACTCTTACCCCTCGCACCTCCATTCTCAACTTTCGCTGCATCGGCACTATCCAAGACTTCATCGCCTGCCGAGCCAGCGTTGTCTTGAGCGCTGTCAGATGTTTTACCAGTAGTGTCTTGAGCGAAGTCAGCGCCCTTTGACGCAACTGGATTCGGTGTTGCGTCACACGTGCTCATCTGGCAATGCCAGGAGCAGCTTCGATTGGCTAGGGGCAGATATTTGTTGGCTTAAAATGCCATGCGGGTTTCAAAATGATTCGGTGTTATCCTGGGACTAAGGCGGTGCTTTCTACCGACCTACCATCTGGCAAAAAATCGCACTTAGCAACTTGATGGGTGCTTAATTAGTACTAGTGTACGGCGGCTTACTAGTGCTAGTGTCCGAATTACTTTATCTTGAAACCCTATGCCAAGAATGGAAGTCACTACCAAAGTCTCGCCCATGCACCGCAGCTCCTGTTTCACCAGCACATCCCAATCGTCCACTTCACTGTTTTATACATGTCGTCAACATTAGCTTACATGTGAGACCTTCATATCTCTATAGTTCTGGTCCCTCCAGAATGCCATCATCCTACACGCCTTCGCAGAAGGCTGCAATCGCCCAGTTTGTGGGCTTCACATCCACGAAGGACAGTGCTGCTGCTAAGGTATGATCAGCTCTCACTCACTCACTCTATCTATGGCGTAAGATTGTACGGGGGATTTCAATACTGTTACAATTATGAAGGACTTCATGCGTACATTGACAAGACGAAACGGCTGACAATCCGACCTCTAGCAACTCAAGTCGCATGGCTGGAATGTCGAACAAGCAATAGACGCGTATGTATGACGAGTTTCCTAGCGTTTGTTCCCATGATTCTCAAGCCTGGGCCCGAGACCTGCAAAGTCGTACCTCCCAAAACCATATCCAGGACACGGGAGGTTTTTATGGTACATCTCCCTTGGACAGGGTCAATTGCTGGGTAATCCAAGCAGGATGCAGCTCGATATTGAAGTCCGGAGCACAGACCTCGTTGAATGTCAGGTCAAAGTATGGCTAGCAAAGAAGCGGAGGTTCACGAATACAAATGTCGAATTATATTGCAGGATCAGGGTGCTCTGGCAGGGACCAAGACGCTCCTTTGAGGAGAGCGTCCCAGAGCCTCGATACGATGTCTATGCTAGGACGTCAACTAGCGCCACCATTTTTTGATGATGTCGCAAGCGGCTTCCTCAGATCAGTCCATCTTACATGTCTTTGGCAGCTAAGAGCTCGGTTTTTCGCCACATGTCAAGGCTGACCATGGGTCAAGTCTGGATGTGGCCAAAGCTGGAGATGTCCCACGGGTATCAAAATCGGGGTGCGGCGACCATTGCTGCTACTATTGCGCTTGGAAGAGCTTCTTCTAGGATGGCGGCCTCTGGGGCATCGGCAAGGTTGTGGGAGAATCTATCCATGGGCATATTCCCCGAATTTAATCCGTGCGCCTCAATCTGACTGATACCACATTCATTTCCAAGCCCGGGATACGCTAGGACGTCTCAAAAATTCTTTGCCGATATGGGGCGATTAAGCTTGCGAAAGCTGTCTCAGACCACCGCAATCCGCTACAGCTCTATGACGCAAATGGCGATACTTTATCCTCAAGGCTTCACGTGAATGGATTACTCGTCAACCCCGAAGCTACCCAAGGCGCGTTTCGAGGCTCTTTCAAACGTTTTCTCTTCCAACATCGTGGAGCATCCGCCAGGAAGAAGTCCACGGATGTTGGGAGGCTGAAGTAAGCTTTAAGATGATGGCAAATGAGTGTTGTCGGGATCTATTGGCATCAGTCCGCTCCTATGCCACGTTTTCACCGCCTACATCACGCTAAAACTGCGATATAGAGGATCGATCTACTTAGATTGCAGCTTCTGTCATCGCTGAGACGGATAAGGTCGCACGAACTGAGGAAGACTCAAAAATCTTTACGTGGAGTGACTTAAATTCAAACGAGGTTGGAGAACCATGACTCTTTTGCTGAGAATATCATGCCAATGTGATTGGATACACAGTCTGGAAAATTCATGTCTTATCCGTCTATGACAGCCATGCAAATCCGGGCTTGCATGATTGAAGGCCCGTTCGAGACTCTCAAGCGGTTCCGCCAATTGCAAGCAACAGCGGTAAATGGTGACCTCCGAGACAAGGAGCCCGACACGATGGCGGGCTACCTTTTCCGCAGTATGGGACATCAATTTCACCTTTGCTCCAGCCTGCCAGGATACCCTCCAGATGATCGAGAGGTCGAAAACAGCTATTAAACCTTGGAGATCGAAGTGGCATTTTCGACAAACCAGGTGCGCCGAGGAAGATGAGGACGCCAAGTCCATCATACTGTATATCATTACGACAGCAGAATCACTGCCACGACGCTGTGGGTCTGGATCTCGAAGCCAAAGTATGACTTGGTATCCCAAGGACGTTGTTCCTTGAAAAGCTCCAGTTATATCTGGCCAATGCTACAACGACGGGTCATACTCGAACCCCATCTCTAGCAAATGCAACAGAAGACTACTAGTTCTTTGTTCCCTGACGGAATCACGAAATATACAAGCTGATCGTTGAAGTTACTTTGCCTCTCCATCCTCCCTCATCTCCGCAGCCAGCTACCAAAGGCCCCAGCCTGCAGACCATGCTGTTATCAGTGAATTTTACGCAGGGTCCGGTCGGATCTCGGGGCTCCGCTCACTAAACCATATGTCGAAGGACATGCTGGAGTCCTAAGGTTGAAAATGTACCTTCCCATCTGCTGGCCAAATGACCAAGAAGCCACCAAAATACATCAAAGTTATCGCCATAACCAACCGGGATATTTTGGGACTAGACCAAAGGCCATCAAGGCCGTACGTGCCAACGCTTCCGGAGAAGGCAAGGAAGGTGTCACACACGTCTCTCTAGGATGCCTTTGAACTCCAGGTAGCAGACATCACAGCAACATTATTCAGTTCTCATCTACTTGCATGATTATTGCGCTGGTCGGACTTGAACAAGGGACAAGTACGACGAGGCTAACAACCTGTAGGTTCTTCCAAAGTTCAAACACCTCATCCGGCAGCGCAACATCTACAGGAGCAATAAGTAAACTGTTTGATAGGTATAGGGGTACGTGCTATACGCTTACGCTAATTTGGCAATGCCCATGTGGATGCTAACACGACCTCCTACTAGACAATGCAGCAGAAGAACCCGACAAAATTGGCGTCGAAGGCTCGATGAGATACCTTGGTGATCTGGGTGTCAAACTCGACGAAGCTGCCGTGCTCGCGGTACTCACAGAACTCGACGCACCCACCATGGGAGAATTCACGCGAGAAGGCTTTGTCAACGGCTGGACAAATCATCGGTACTTTGTAGCCTTATCCGCTTTGGTCTTTCATCAAGATCCCACTAAGCTCTGTGTTGTAGTGCCGAGACCATCGCAAAACAGCAACAACAAGTCCAATCATTTCGCCGCAGCCTCCAACAAACCCCCGATTTCTTCAAAAAGGTCTACAAGCAAACTTTCATCATCGCCCGTCAGCCCGGCCAAAAAGTACTTCCCCTCGAAGCCGCTCTTGAGTACTGGCGTCTACTTTTCACCGCTCCCTCATACTCTTGGCACACAGCTCAGACGCCGTGGCTGGATTGGTGGATCGAATATCTCGAGATGAAGTGGAAGAAGAGTATCAGCAAGGATATGTGGGATCAGACGGGCTCGTTCATGCTGAAGAGTTTGGACGATCCGAGTATGGGGTGGTGGAGCGAGGATGGCGCGTGGCCGAGTATATTGGATGAGTTTGTGGTGTATGTGAGGGAGAAGAGGGGGTCGGGATCGGAGATGGAGATTGGTTGATTGCAAGGGATGATCAGAGGGGGTCGCTACGAGATCAAGATTCTATGATACCAAGGACTATGCTTGCATGACGGAGGGCAAGGAATTGCGTCCAGGTTTAGAGCGTGCATAGCAATGGGCATATGCAAATAGGAGACTCTGAATGACATGGAACGCCCAACGATTGAGCTCAATTCCTTTTTGTGAATGACCATTATCCCGCTTATCAGGGCATCTTTAGCTATACAGAATATCCACTAGCCGACTCGGATGCATGGGTGGTTCGACATCGCCTACCAAGTATCAATAGCGGAGCTATGTTTCAATCGATTCTCGATATGTCCCAATCCATTCTCGCTCGGCCCCATTTCGCCCATAGATCTACGCTAAATGCACAATGCAACGAAGCTACACCCATGCAGCTGTGGTATCAAACGCAAGCCGCCCCCAAAACCTCAAAAAACTGCATAAATCCTTCGTCAACTCCAAACAAGAGACCCTCAAGCACCATCCTGGCTTTCAATCATATCCCTATTCAACCGTATCTTTTTCAGTATATCCTCTGCCCCGTTATCAACAAGCTCTTTGTACAAACGAAAGGCGAGATCCTCGGCGTCCTGGTCGCTGCTGATGCGATGGTGTTGTCGGCCTTGGACGCATTGGGTGCCGTTTAGACTTACGACCATGGCGTGCATGGTTAGGAGACCGCTGTGGGCGTGGGGGGTTGGTGGGGCGGAGGAGGGTGAGGAGGGTTGGGTTTGGGTTGGGGTGTGAGTTGGTGCCTCCGATGCGACATCGTCTTCCCATACACAATCCACACCGACGGGCACGCTACAGCCACCCTCCAATGCTCTTAATAAACTCCTTTCTCCCATAATCTCCCATCGCACCCTCCTACTTCCCTTGCCGGTCCCCACCTGCTGTAACAAGCCCGCCACCCATTCGTCCCCCTCCCTCCACTCCACCCCTACCGCTCCTTGCCCCACCGCATGCAACACCCCCTCCTCAGCCCCCAACCAACTGCTCACCCTCTCCCCCATCCCCAACCGCTGCACCCCCGCGCCC